>Ga0247842_10003298_pt1 | contig 22042 bp, 17 predicted proteins | sample LaCruzMarch2015__3_FD_192411 | JGI IMG/M metagenome (GOLD analysis project Ga0247842, IMG submission 192411) | Freshwater microbial communities from meromictic Lake La Cruz, Castile-La Mancha, Spain - LaCruzMarch2015_19m | ecosystem: Environmental > Aquatic > Freshwater > Lake | place: Spain...
TGGTGCTGTGGGAGGGCGACGGCCTGACCCAGCGCGAACTGATCGAGCACCTGGACATCGAGCAGCCGACCATGGCCAACACCCTGGCGCGCATGGAGCGCGACGGGCTGATCGAGCGCCGCAAAGACCCTGCCGACGCACGGGCGCAGCGCATCTGGCTGACGGCGGCGGCGCGCGCACTCGAGAGCCTGGCGACAGCGGCGGCCGAGGCGGCGAACAACAAGGCACTGGCCGGGCTCGCGCCCGCCGAGCGCGCGATCTTCTTGGGGCTGATCCGCAGGGTTATCGCTGGTCTGCAAGAGGAGACAACCGCGACGGGAGGGCAGGACGGCGCGGCCTGATCCACGGCCGTGTCGGGGGCGACCAGTCCCTACAAGGGACATCGAGGGGCAAAGAAATCGCAGTGACGCAGGCCGGTAGGGTGGACGAGCGGGAGCGAAGTCCACCGAACCCCGCGCCGCTGGTGGACTGCGCTGCGCTTGTCCACCCTACCGTGCTCGTAAGCGTAGGGTGCGCCGCGCGCACCACGGCGGCGGCCAAGACGCACGCCATTTCGTTCAACCGCGGTCTCTGAAGGTGCGCACGGCGCACCCTACGCCAATGGTCCGAGCCAGTGCGCCTGGGGTACTAGCGGGGTGGCTGTGCGAATTGCCCCGGGAACGGGTCCGCACTCTTGCGACGGCTGATTTCCCGGTCGGTCCAGGGCCACGTGGACCCGGCCTCGTCGAAGAACGCGACCCCGATAACGCCCACATTGCGACCCTCGCCCTTGAGTTCGGCATAGGAATTGGACACGGCACCGAAACGGAATGCGGCCACGCTGTCCGCGCTGCGGCGAAAGCCGTCGATTTGCAGCGTTGCCCCTGGGGCGAGCAGGTATCCGCGCTTCGCGTAAGACCCTGGGCGACCATCCAGCACGTCGAGCCCGTCTACCGTCGCCACGACCTCCACACGATTGCCGGTGGGGTTCCTCACGTCGATGACATACCGCTGGCCGTTCTCTCCCACCACGTAGGTCCGCCCGCCCGCGCGCACGCTGGGCAAGGGAACGCCCTTGCCATCCAGCAGACGGACCGCAAGCCGACTGTCGGCGTCGGTAAAGACGTTGTCGACAGAGTCCGGTCGCTGGCCCGACCCGATCATGGCGGCGACGCCCGCCCGGTCATTGTAATAGAGCGACAGAACGGCCAAAGGACGCGCGGGTGTCCGGCGCGTGAACTGGACCTGGTTGACACGGCTATCCCGGTCTTCGCCCCACAGGGTGCCGAGCCCCGGACGGGGCGCCATGGCAGGCGTCGGTGCGCCGCGGTCTCCGTCGGCAGGCGTTGGTGCGCTCGACGGGGTCGCCGACGCGGCGGCGCGGGCTGCTTGCGGTTGTTTGCCGGTGAGCGGCGGGCCGGCCTGTTGCGCCGTCCCCCCGCCGCATCCGGCCACCAGCAAAGCCAAGACTAAAACGTATTTTTTCAATCGCCTCATGGGTTCCTCGAGCCTGCCTGGGCGAGCCGGTCACGCGGCTGGCGGTGAATATCGGGGGCAGTATACGCAGGCGCACCCGACGTCGGGTTACGCCTCGCTGACTTGATCCGGCCGCTCCGGGCCGGAGTCCAGGGCTTCAGCCTTGGATTCACAGGACTGATGACCGGATTGCCCCGCAGGGGCAGTCGTTGAGCGGGAGTATAACGGCTGGTGCGGCGGCGTTGATCATCGCACCGCGGCGTATAGGTCGGCCTTCAGACTGACCGACTGGGAGCGCCGCACCCAAGTCGCGGCCCGGCCTTTCCGCAGGGCGCGGCGCCGCGGTCGCTGCGAGATCGCGCCGCACTGGGGTGCGGCGCTCCCAGTGGGCTGCTCGATCACCGCCTGGTGACGCATCAACAGGTCTACCGCCCGGGGCATGGCCTCGCAGTCGACCTCCAACAATTCCTCTAGGCCACCGCGCTCGCCCAACCGGCGGTGGGTCGCCCGCCCCGAGTGCGGGGCCGCCATGCGTACAATGTCGGCGCCGACCATCCTTATTGCGCGGCATTCAATGGTGCGGGTGAGATAAGCGTATTGAATTGTTCGCACCACACCACCGCCGAGGCGTAATCCCCTACCGCGACCCCTGCCGGTATCGCATAGGTCTGGGCACCGCTGAATGACTTGAGCGGGCCCAGGTCGACGAACATCGTCTCCTCGACTCGGGTGTCCGGGTCGATGCCCCGCTGCGGCACCAGATAGAGGTGATACTTGGGTCCGGGTCCCACCGCGAAGTCCTCCCCCAGTTCGACCCGGTTGTCATAGACGGACAGGGCCCCGCTGCCGTAGCGGATACGGTCGGCGGGGTCGGCCTGGGTGAAGCGCCCGGCGGCCCTGAGAACCCCGCCCTGGTCGACGGCGGCGCCCGCCGTCTGACCCGAGTTGCGCGCGGCCACGAAGGGGTAGGCGAAGAATCCGCCCACCCCTCCTAAGCCCGCGCCGATCAGGAGACCAATCAGCAGATAGCGGGCCGCCGCGGGGCTCGGTGCCGGACCCCGCGGCGCGTACCGGTTCAATGGGCAGAACCCTTCAGGGCATTCGCCATACCCTCGATGGTGTCCTTGGCGTCACCGAAGACGAGCGAGGTGTTCTCCCGGTAGAAGAGCAGGTTGTCCACCCCGGAATAGCCCGGGCGCATGGAGCGCTTGAGGAAGAAGACCTGCCGCGCCTTGCCCGCCTCCAGGATCGGCATCCCGTAGATAGGGCTCGTCTTGTCCTCCTTGGCGGCCGGGTTCACCACGTCGTTGGCGCCCACCACCAGGGCCACATCGCAGCCCGGGAACTCCGGATTGATCTCGTCCATCTCCAGTACGCGGTCGTAGGGGATGTCGGCCTCCGCCAGCAGCACGTTCATGTGGCCGGGCATCCGGCCCGCCACCGGGTGGATGGCGAATTTGACCTCGACCCCGCGTGCCTCCAGCAGTTCCATCAGCTCCTTGCAGGAGTGCTGCGCCTGCGCCACGGCCATGCCGTAGCCGGGTATGATGATGACCTTGTTCGCGTCCTCCATCCAATAGACCGCCTCCTCCACCGAGGACGACTTGACCCCACGGCTGGCCGCCAGGGCCCCGGCACTCGGGTCGCCGGTCTCGTCACCGGAGCCGAAGCCGCCGAAGACCACGTTGATGATCGAGCGGTTCATGGCCTTGCACATGATGTAGGAGAGGATGGCGCCGGAGAACCCGACCAGGGCGCCGACGATGATCAAGAGGTTGTTGTGCAGGGTGAAGCCGGTGGCCGCCGCCGCCCAGCCGGAATAGCTGTTGAGCATGGAGATGACGACCGGCATGTCGGCCCCGCCGATGGGGATGATCAGGGTCACGCCGATGACGAAGGCCAAGAGCGTCATGACGGCGAGCGCCCACACCGACCCGGTCATGGCGAAGTAGACACCGAGCCCGATGGTGACGATGCCGAGCACGGCATTCAGGAGGTGCTGGCCGGTGAATTTGACCGGTGCGCCGCTCAGCAGGCCCTGGAGCTTGCCGAAGGCGATCACCGAGCCGGTGCAGGTGATGGCACCGATGATGATGCCGGCGGAGAGTTCCCCCATCATCACCGCGCCCGGGTCCCCGGTATTGATGAAGGTGCCGATCGCCACGAGCACCGCCGCCATACCGACGAAGCTGTGCAGGGCCGCCACCAGTTGGGGCATGGCGGTCATCTGGATGCGCATGGCCAGGATGATGCCGATCACCGCCCCGATCACCACCCCGGCGGCGATCAGGCCATAGGCCTGGACCTCGTGACCGAACAGGGTGGCGGTCACGGCGATGACCATGCCGATGATGCCGTAGAAATTGCCGCGGCGGGCCGTGGCGGGATGGGTCAGGCCCTTGAGGGCAAGGATGAAGAGGATGGCGGAGGCCAGATAGGCCACGGCCTGGGTATTGACCGAGAGTTCCATTGATGTTCCTTACAGTGGTGAGCGCCGGGTGGCAACAGGGCGGTGGATACCGTCGGGGGCGACGCTCCTACCGGGGCTTCTTCTTGAACATCGAGAGCATCCGGTGGGTCACCAGGAAGCCGCCGAAGACGTTGATGGAGGCGAGCAGCACGGCGATGAAGCCGAGCACCGAGGCGCCGGTCCCGGCCTGCTCGAACCCGGCGACCAGCAGTGCGCCGACCACGACGATACCGGAGATGGCATTGGTCAGGGCCACCAGCGGCGTATGCAGTGAGGGCGTGACGCCCCAGATCACGTAATAGCCGATGAAACAGGCCAGGACAAAGACATAGAGTGCGAGCAAGGATTCAGACATGGCAGTGGTTTCCGTAAAGCGCGCGCGCCTGGCGCACCGTAGGGTTGAGGGTTCGAGGTGATGGCGGTGCGCGCGGCGCACCCTAGCCCAGCATCGCCGCCGTGATGTCGTCCTGCATCAGGTCCTTGAGGACGGGTCCGGCGTCGCCCTTATCGACCATGATCTCGATCAGGTTGGCCAGGTTCTTGGCATAGAAGGCGCTGGCATCGGCGGCGACCATGGACGGGTAATTGGTGTGGCCGACGATCACGACCCCGTGGCGCTCCACCACCTGGTCCGGGACCGTCAGGGGGCAGTTGCCGCCGCTGCCCGCCGCCAGGTCCACGATCACCGAGCCCGGGCGCAGACGCTGGACAACCGCCTCCGTGACCAGCACCGGCGCCGGCCGACAGGGGATCTGGGCGGTGGTGATGATGACATGGGCGCGGGCGAGCTGATCGGCCAGGGCCGCCTGCTGGCGCGCCTTGGCCTCGGCGGACAGTTCCTTGGCATAGCCGCCTTCGCCCGAGCCGGTCTCACCGAGATCCAGGTCGATCGGCTTGGCGCCGAGCGAGAGGATCTGCTCGCGGGTCTCGGGGCGCACGTCGTAGCCGAAGACCTCGGCCCCCAGCCGGCGGGCGGTCGCGATCGCCTGGAGCCCCGCGACCCCGGCCCCCAGCACCACCAGCCGGGCGGGCTTGGCCGACCCGGCGGAGGTCATCATCATCGGGAAGAAGCGCCCATAGCGGGCGGCCGCCTCGATCACTGCCCGGTAACCGGCGATATTCGCCTGCGAGGACAGCACGTCCATCGACTGGGCGCGCGAGGTGCGGGGCATCCGCTCCATGGCCAGCACCCGGATGCCCTTGGCCCGCATGGCAGCGACCATCTCGTCCTCGCCGCAGCCCTCCATCAATCCGATGTAGATCCCGCCCGCGCGCATGTCCGCCACGTCCGCGGCGTCCGGGCGGCGCACCTTGAGCAGCAGGTCCGTGTCGTAGGCGCCGGCCCGGTCCGTCACGCGGGCGCCGGCCGCCTCATACTCCGTGTCCGGGTACCCGGCCCGCACGCCGGCGCCGCGTTCGACAAGCACCTCGAAGCCCTTGGCCGCGAACTTCTTTACCACCTCGGGCGTGGAGGCGACACGCGCCTCTCCCGGCCGAGTCTCCAGAGGAACCCCGATCTTCATGCTGTTATTTTTCCTGTTGGTGTGGTTGGGTTGTGGTGGCCGCCGACAGGCGGCAAGATTGGATCATTATCATGTCCCGGGTCAATGGTGGCAACTTCTCCCAGCGCGGAGGCCTGCGGCACGCTTCGCGCATGGACCTCGGCTGCGAGGGCAGGCCGGCCCCGGGCGGGTCAGTTGGGCGGCCTCTATCCCCGCCACACGAAGTTGGTCGCCCCGAGCCGCCAAGACACACCCGGGCATCCAGCCCAATCTTGTGCAATTGGTGTTGGAGGGCGGGCTGGTCGGTTGTCGCCAGCGGGACGGGGCATGCGCCCCGTCCCGAACGCTTAAGGAGGCTCGGCAAGTCGCATCGTTGGCGCGTTGGGAGATGGCGGCAAGACGTTCCGGACGGGTCGAATGCCCCCTCCGGCCTTGGGGGGCTACGGGTCGGTTGTTGGTCCGTGCGGGGGGGGGCGGCCGGCGGGCTCCGTCATTGCCCATAGTACCCTGTCAAAAGGTGGTGCTTCTCCTTCGCTATTATCGAATTGAAGCCCCGCCGGCTTACCGGGCTGACATGGTCCAATCAGTTGGATTCCAACGCCGCCGCGAGGCGGGTGAGGATCGCTTCGGCCGATTCCGGATCAATCTTGGCAGGTGTTTTCTTGCGTGGATTGCGATGGGCGACCCAGTCACGATACTGTTTGATTTGTCTTGCCAGGCCGACGTCGTCGCGGCCCACCAGCGGTTTCATCAAGTCGAGGGCCTTATCGATTTGCCAATATTCAATGTCGTCGGCGACTTTATCGGCAACGCCTCGGTTGAAGTCAGTGGCCGGCTGAGCCTGCATCCTCCGACATTCGCTTTGCAGGCGCCAGGCGCGGCCGATCTCCTCGATCCGCTCAACCGCGGAGGTCATGCTCGGAAACCAGGAACAGAAGTTCAAAAAAGAGATGCTCGTCGAGTTTGTGGGCACGGGACAACTTTCGGCTTTCAACCCAGTACCAGCCGGCTTCGTCAACCCCCCGATAAATGGGATGTGCCATGGAACTTCCGTCAGCGCCGCCGGCGATGGTGGAGCGCATGGCGGGGCCGCCTTTGTCCCAATCCACGAGGATGGCCTGGTCGATGGTGCCCTCCAGATCGACCCGCCCTTTGGCACCGATGATCGATGCACCAACCGGGATCAGGTTGGCGATCGGGACGCCATCTTGTGTGGCCAGTCGTAAGGCCAGGGCACGGTAGCGGCCGTAGTCGTTTTCGTGCAATTCGAGCGTATATCTCTCGGTCGCCAGGCCGCGCTTGCGGTCTTCGGTTCCCGCGCCGCGTCGGCGCGGGGCCAGGATTCTGACCTGCTGTGCTGGTGCAGCAAGTCGAATAGGGCGGCGGGGGAACTTCGGTTTCTGGTTCACGCAGCCTACTGGCTCAGGCGCGCGTATGCAATGCTGGCGTGTTGCGCCCTGACACGATCGACGCCGCCGCCCCGGGGTTGACCGGGGGGCGCCTGTGGCCCTTCGGTGCAGGACCGGGGGTGGGCATTGCCGCGTCCACTTTCAGGTGTGACCGTGCCGCCCTTCCTGACCGCCTGGTCCGTCCCCTTGGGCGGGACCGCGGTCGCGGCCGAGCCCAGATGCGCTATGCTTGGGGGTGTCGTCGCAGTTCAAGCCCGATCAGCGTCTCCACCAGGTGGCGCTGCTCGCGCGTGGCCCCTGGAAACAGTCTCGTCCGCCAGCCACAGGTTTACCCTCATGCCAGACCCCAATGAGCCCCGCCCGACGAACCCCGGCACGGGCGCCCCGGCCGCCCTGCCAACCACGGCGGTGCACGCACCGCCTGCTACCGGGCCGACGGTTGCGGCAGCAGGGGCGGGCGGCCAAGCGTCGGCGGCCTATCGTGTCGATGCCATTGCGCGCTCGTTGCTCGGTAGCCAGGTCCCCCAGACCATCGACCGGATGGTCAACGCCAATCTGGCGCGCGGTACCGGGGGCATCTCCCCGACCGTGCTGGCCATGGCCTATTGCGATTGGCTGCTGCATCTGGGGCTGGCGCCGGGTAAGCAGGCGCTGTTGACCGAAAAGGCGGTCCGCAAGCTGGTCCGGCTGGCGGTGTATGCGGGTCAGTCGTTGCAAGGCCAGGCGGCGGCGCCCTGCATCGCACCCCTGCCCCAGGACCATCGGTTTGCCGGTGAGGCCTGGCAGCAGTGGCCCTATAACCTGATCTATCAGTCGTTCCTGCTGACCCAACAGTGGTGGCACAACGCCACCACCCATAATCGCGGGGTGGACAAGCAAAACGAGGCCATCGTCTCATTCGTGACCCGGCAGATTCTGGATATGTTCTCGCCGTCGAACTCGCCGCTCACCAATCCCGAGATACTCCAGGCGACCATGGCGGAGGGCGGGCAGAATCTGGTCCGTGGGTGGACCAATTTCCTGGCCGATATGCACAGCCGCAGTGGCGGTGAACCGCGCGACGCGTCGCGCGACACCTTTGTCGTCGGGCGCGATGTGGCGGTTACGCCCGGCCAGGTCATCTTCCGTAATGCGCTGATCGAGTTGATTCAGTACCAGCCGGCCACGCCGCTGGTCTATGCCGAGCCGATTCTTATCGTGCCCGCCTGGATCATGAAATACTACATCCTCGATCTGTCGCCGCACAACTCGATGATCCGCTATCTGGTGGAGCAGGGGCACACGGTGTTCACCATCTCCTGGCTGAATCCGGGGGCCGAGGACCGCGACCTGGGGCTTGCGGATTACCGGCGCGAGGGGGTGATGGCGGCGCTGGACGCCATCTCCGCGATCCGGCCGGGGAGCGCGGTCCACGCCGTCGGCTATTGCCTGGGCGGGACCCTGCTGACCATCGCCGCCGCGGCCATGGCCCGCGACAACGATCAGCGCCTCAAAACGGTCACCCTGCTCGCGGCCCAGACCGATTTCACCGAGGCCGGCGAATTGCTGTTGTTCATTAATGAGAATCAGGTCGCCTTCCTCGAAGACGTGATGTCGGAGCAGGGCTATCTGGGCGCCGACCGGATGGCGGGCGCCTTCCAGTTGCTGCGCTCCAATGACCTGATCTGGTCGCGGCTGATCCATGACTATCTGCTGGGCCGGCGTCAATCGCAGAACGACCTGATGGCCTGGAATGCCGATCCGACCCGGCTGCCGTTTCGGATGCACTCGCAGTACCTGCGTCAGCTCTTCCTGCGCAACGAACTGGCGATGGGCCATTACCGGGTCGATGACCGTCCCATCGCCATCACCGATATCCAGGTCCCGATCTTCGCGGTCGCGACCGAAAAGGACCATGTCGCCCCCTGGCGCTCCGTCTATAAGATCAACCTGCTGGCCGATGCCGAGGAGGTTACCTTCCTGCTCACCAGCGGCGGTCACAACGCCGGTATCGTCAGCGAGCCGGGTCATGCCCGACGCAGTTACCAGGTCGCGTCGCGTACCGATGCGGATCGCTATGTCGATCCCGACACCTGGCAGGCCACGACGCCCAGGCAGAGCGGCTCCTGGTGGCTGGCCTGGGAGGCGTGGCTGGTGCGGTATTCGGCCGCGGAGCAGGTGCCGCCGCCCGCGCTGGGCGCGCCGGACAAGGGGCTGCGCCCGATCTGCGCAGCGCCGGGGACCTATGTGTTGCGCAAATAGGACTCCGACGTGTCGGCCTTGGCGTCTGGGGTACACTGTAGCCAGACCAACCCCGTATCCCTGGAGGGACCAACACCATGGGCTCTGTCGTCGAACTTTATGAAGCCCTCGCCAGTGCGCCGGACGAGCGGGCGCGGGCGCGCCTGATCGCCGCCGCCTTCGAGCGTCTGGAAGAGCGTTACCCGCACTTGCCCGACTTGGTAACCCACCAGCAGTTGCGCGAGACCGAGTTGCGCCTCCAGCAAGAGATCATGCAAGTGCGCGCGGACCTCAGCTTGCAGATCGAGCAGTTGCGCGGCGAACAGCGCGAGTCGGAACTGCGGCTGCGCAAAGAGATCGAGCAGTTGCGTGGTGAGGTCACGACCGCGATCGAACGCAGCCGCAACACCCTGCTCATGTGGCTCATCCCGCTCATGTTCGCCCAGGTCGGCGCCCTGGCGGCCCTGGTCAAGCTGCTGTGAGGGCGGAGGGCGCCGGCTGATTCCGAAGTCCGGTAGGCGTTCAACCCCGCTCGTCCGCCGCCCGCGCCGACAGCGCAAGCCGCGGACCCTCTTGCTCCCGCCCCCTCTTGGGGAAGGGTTGGGGCGGGGGCCGCTGGCCTTGATCACAACTTCGGCCACGCGCCCTTGCGCCAACCCGTCGCGGCCTGGGGGCCGCTCCTACGCCGTAGGAGCGGCCCCCAGGCCGCGACGGATGACACCCTCGAGGTGGCCCGGAATAATGACCAAGGCCGGGGCCGCTCCCGTGACCCCGCTCCGAGACTGGGCAAGCATTTGCTGGAACCTCCCCGTAGCCCGGATGGAGCGCAGCGAAATCCGGGGCGGCCTCGCAGATACGCTGAGGAATCAGCGGATTGCCCCGGGGACCTGCTTTCATGTGACGAAGCGCGCCTCGCGTTTTTTGGATCACCTAAATTTTATCGACTATCCTTCAGGTTGGCCGATCGGGAACCGCGGGGCATCCAATTCCGGCCGGAACCCGGGGCTACTGAGGAGTTCCGGCAAGACCCCGAGCGGAACGGGCAACCAAGGCCGGTCGATAATTGAACAGGGGGACGCACGATGCAAGGCACAGCCAACGACAAAAACCACGGCCGCAGTTGGCCCGGACTCGCGGGTCTGGTCCTGGGTCTGATCCTGGGCACACCGGTCCTCGACTGTACCGCCCAGGCCCCATCCCTAGGCTCGGTTCCGGCCGGCACTCCGGCCCGGGTCATGCCGAGTCTGTCAGGGGCCGCCGACGGCCCTATCGGGCTGGTCGTGTCGCCGGGGTCGGCGGTTGCCGATCCGCTTCAGACGCCGGCCGTGGAGCCAGTACCCGGTGTCCCCGATGCACGCATCCAACAGGTCTATGGCCGGCTGCCGATGCACTTTGAGCCGAACCTCGGACAGGCCGCGGGCGAGGTCCGCTACCTCGCCCGCGGGGCCGGCTACAGCCTGTTCCTCACGGATACGGAGGCGGTGCTGGTCCTGCGCAAGGGGCGCGCCGCCGGCCCTGCTGGGGAACCCGAGACCGCCGGGTCCGTGGGGGCGGATGCAAGACCCCACGCCCTCGGGGGCAAGTTGGCACTCTCTGGGCCATTCTCCCCCCTGGAAGGGCATCCAGGCTCAAAGCCCGTCTCGGCCTCGGGTGCGTATCCACTCCTCAAGCCGTCTCCCCTTGCGGGGGATGGGTGGGGTCGTAAGACTGAACGGTTGCCCTATGGCGAGCCGCCGTATTCCCCTGTCACCAATGCTGGCCCCCATGGGTCTCATCCGTCCCGGCACCAGATCCACGACCGCCTGGCCGCGTCGGCGCCCGGCGAACCGCCCCAGGCCGCCGTGGTGCGGATGCGCCTGGAAGGCACCACCCGCAACCCTGCCCCCGCGGTCTCCGGTTTGGAGCGCCAACCCGGCATCAGCAACTACTATCTGGGCAATGACCCCGCGAAATGGCACAGCGGCGTCCCCCACTACGCCCGGGTCCAATACGATCAGGTCTACCCCGGCATCGATCTGGTCTTCTACGGCAACCCGCGGCAGTTGGAGTACGACCTGGTGGTCGCCCCCGGGGCCGACCCCGGCCAGATCCGCCTGAGCTTTGAAGGCGTCGACGGGATGCGTATCGACGGCGAGGGCAATCTTGTCCTTGCCGTAGCCGGCGGGGAGATCGTCCAGAAGGCGCCGCGCATCTATCAGCGGGTGGATGGGCAGGAGCGGGTGGTGGCGGGGCGCTATGTGGCGCTGAACGAGGATGAGGTGAGAGCCGCCGCGGCGGATGCAACCGCGGGTCGAAGTAGCATGTCGGTGCTGGCATTTCAGTTGGCTAGTTATGATGTTGCGCGACCATTGGTCATCGATCCGGTGTTGCTCTATTCCACCTACTTGGGTGGAGATTTTCCCGAAGCGGGAGCTGCCGTTGCCGTCGATGGGGCGGGCAACGCTTATATTACGGGGTACACCGCCTCCGCCGATTTTCCTACGGTCAACGCCCGCTATCCTGTCCCTGGAAGTTACGTTGATGTCGATGGCAACTCCGTATTTCGTAACGCCTTCGTAACCAAGCTCGACGCACAGGGTCAGGGGCTGATTTACTCCACCTATCTGGGCGGAAGCTTGGTTGACAGGGGAACTGGCATCGCCGTCGATGGGGCGGGCAACGCTTATATCACGGGGTTCACCGCCTCCGCCGATTTTCCTACGGTCAATGCCCGCTATCCTGTCCCTGGAAGTTACGTTGATGTCGATGGCAACTCGGTATTTTATAACGCCTTCGTAACCAAGCTCGACGCACGGGGTCAGGGGCCGAGTTACTCCACCTATCTGGGCGGACGCATGTATGACGAGGGAACTGGCATCGCCGTCGATGGGGCGGGCAACGCCTATGTCACGGGGGTTACCTACTCCAACAACTTCCCTACAGTTAATGCCCGCTATCCTGTCCCTGGAAGTTACGTTGATGTTGACGGCAACTCTGTATTTCATAACGCCTTCGTAACCAAGCTCGACGCACGGGGTCAGGGGCCGATTTACTCTACTTATCTGGGCGGACGCTTGGGTGACAAGGGAACTGGTATCGCCGTCGATGGGGCGGGCAACGCCTATGTCACCGGGGTCACCTACTCCAACAACTTCCCTACGTTAAACGCCCGCTATCCTGTCCCTGGAAGTTACGCTGTCGATGGCAACTCTGTATTTCATAACGCCTTCGTAACCAAGTTCGACGCACGGGGTCAGGGGCCGATTTACTCTACCTATCTGGGCGGACGCTTGGGTGACGAGGGAACCGGCATCGCCGTCGATGGAGCGGGCAACGCCTATGTCACCGGGGTCACCTACTCCAACAACTTCCCTATGGCCAACGCTCGCTATCCTGTCCCTGGAAGTTACGTTGTCGATGGCAACTCTGTATTTCATAACGCCTTCGTAACCAAGTTCGACGCCCGGGGTCAGGGGCCGATTTACTCCACCTATCTGGGCGGACGCTTGGCTGACGGGGGAACTGGCATCGCCGTCGATGCGGCGGGCAACGCCTATATTACGGGCTACACCGGCTCCGGCGACTTCCCCGTGGCCAACGCGTTGTTTCACGCACTTCATAAGGTTACCTGTGGTAACCCCGAGTTTCCCGAATTTCCTTGCGTTGACGCCTTCGTAACCGTACTCGATGCGAGTGGTCAGGGGCCTGCCTACTCCACCTACCTGGGTGGAGATTTTGGCGAAGTGGGCGCCGGCATCGCCGTTGACTGGGCGGGCAAGGCTTATGTCACGGCGTACACCGCCTCCGCGGATTTCCCCGTGACCAACGCGCTTTTTCCCGCACTTCATAAAGATACTTGTGGTAACCCTGATGTTCCCGACTTTCTTTGCGTTGACGCCTTTATCACTGCCTTCCCAAGTATCCAAGAGTTCCCAAAGCTCGAAAAGAACCTCGGCTGCTCGGACGGTCCTGGCGCACTCTGTGGTAACCCGATCAATGCGACCACGGGAAACAAGCTCCAGGTCGAGACCGATTTCATCGCAGCGCCCCAGACGGGGCTCACGCTGGTCCGCTATTACAATAGCCAGGATGTGACCGACTCGGTTTTTGGTTCGCACTGGCGAAGCGCCTGGCACCGTGGACTGATCTCGCGCGGGAATATCGTCTTCATCACGCGCGCCGATGGGCGCCAGGACACGTTCGCGCTCAACGGCTCCACCTGGCTCGCGGACCCGGACGTGACGAGCCGACTGACCGGCTCCGCCGCATCCGGCTGGACGCTGACCTCTGATGATGATACGCAGGAACGCTACAACACCAATGGACTCTTGATCTCCATCACCACTCGGGCGGGACTGGTCACGACGCTGGCCTATGACGGCTCCAGCCGCCTCACGACGGTGACCGGACCCTTCGGTCACACCCTGAGGTTTGCCTACACCGCGTCAGGCCAGGTCGGCACCATGACCGCGCCCGACGGTCAGGTCTACACCTATGCCTACGATGCCCAAGGTAACCTGGCCTCGGTGACCTACCCCGATCGCGCCGTGCGCCGGTATCTCTACGAGGACTCGAACTTCCCGAATGCACTGACCGGTATCCTCGATGAGAATGGCAGCCGTTTCGCCACCTACGCCTACGACGATCGAGGGCGTGCCGTCTCGACCGAACATGCGGGCGGCGTGGAGTTGACGACCGTCGCCTACAACACCGACGGCACCGCGAGCGTGACGGACCCGCGCGGCAACCTGCATGGCTACAACTTCAGCATTCTGTTCGGACTGGTCAAACCAACGGCCGTCACCGGCGCACCTGTCCAGTCGTCGGGCGGCAAGTCTTTCGCCTATAACGGCAATGGCTTTATCGCCAGTCGGACCGATTTCAACGGCAACCTGACCACCTATACACACAATATACGCGGACTCGAAACCTCACGTACCGAGGCATCCGGCACCCCGCTCGCCCGCACCGTCCAGACGGATTGGCACCCGAGCTTCCACCTGCCCACCCGCATCGTCGAACCCAACCGCATCACCACGCTCGCCTACGATACCAGGGGCAACCTGCTGAAGAAGACGATCACGGCGGGCGGTTCGACCCGCACCTGGGGCTATACCTATAACGCCCGGGGGCAGGTGCTGAGCATCGATGGACCGCGCACGGACCTCACCGACGTCACCCGGTTCAGCTATGATGCCAAGGGCAATCTGGCGACCCTGACCGACGCGCTCGGTCATGTCACCCGTTTCACCAGCTATGACGCCGCCGGCCGCCCGCTGACCACTCAAGACCCCAACGGGATGGTCACCAGCCTGACCTACGATGCCCGTGGCCGGATCAAGACGCGTACCGAGGGGACTGAGACCACCACACTGGACTATGACCTGGTCGGAAATCCCACCAAGGTCACGCGGCCTGACGGCTCCTTCCTGACACTTGGCTACGATGCAGCCCATCGTCTGACCGAGGTAAGAGACGCGCTGGGCAACCGGCTGGTCTATACGCTGGACGCGGCAGGCAACCGAACGCTCGAAAAGACCCTGGACCTCGCCGGGAACCAGACCCGGACGCGCGCCTATGCCTACGACGAGGTGAATCGCCTGCTCCGGGAGATCGGGGCGCAAGGTCAGACCACCGTCTTGGACTACGACGAGGACGGCAATCTGACAGGGTCAACAGACCCGCTCGGCGCGGTCACCGAGCACACCTATGACGCCCTGAACCGCCTGATCGAGACGCTCGATCCGAACGCGGGCACTACCGCCTATGGCTTTGACGCCAACGACCATCTGACCTCGGTGGCCGATCCGCGGGGCCTGACCACCAGCTACGCCTGGAGCGGGCTGGACAATCCGGTCTCAGTCACCAGCCCGGATACGGGTACAACCACCCGCACCTTTGACGCCGCCGGAAACATCATCACCTCGACTGATGCGAAGGGCCAGAGGACCACCTATGGGTGGGACGCGCTGAATCGGAAGGTGAGGGAAACCTATGCCGATGGCCGGACCATCACTTGGCAATACGACCAAGGTACGAACGGGATTGGGCATCTGACGACCCTGGTGGACCCGACGGGCACGACCGGCTGGACCTACGACGCGCATGGCCGGGTACTGACCCGCCGACAAGTGACGGGGACGGTGACGCTGACGACCGGTTACAGCTATGACAGCACCGGCCGTCTGGCGCGCCTCACCCACCCCTCGGGCAAGGTGCTGACCTTGCGCTACGACGGCGCGGGGCGGCTGAACGCGATCGACGCGGACGGCGAAGCGCTGCTCAGTCAGGTGAGCTACCCGCCCTTCGGTCAGGCTAACGCCTGGACGCAAGGCAATGGCGCCGAGTACCGCCGCACCCTCGACCTGGATGGGCGCATCGTCGGCATCGACAGCGGTAGCGCCAGTCCGACCGCCATCGAGTTCGACCACGATGCGGCCAGCCGCATCCTGGCGATGACTGAAACGGGCGTGGCGAGCAAGGACTTCGCTTATGACCCGCTGGGTCAATTGACCAGCTATACCATCGGGGCGGACACCACGGCCTTCGTCTACGACCCCAACGGCAACCGGTTGCAGGCCGTCACCCCGGCCGGGACGACCAACTACAGCTACTCTGCGACCAGCAACCGGCTCAGTGGCCTGTCCGGGCTGATCCCGGACACCAAGGGCCTGATGAACGGCGCCTATACCTACGATACACGGGGCCGCCTGGCGCAGGCGACGGTGGGCGGCGCGACGACCACCTATGGGATCAATGGCCTGGGGCAGCGCGTCAGCAAGCGCGGCGCCAGTAGCTCACTGATCTTCGTTTATGACGAGTCCGGTCATTTGCTAGGCGAATACGACGCCGCGGGTCAGCCCATCCGCGAGACTGTCTGGCTGGACGATACACCGGTTGGTGTCTTGACCGGCACCGGCAGCGCGGCGAGCGCCTATTACATCAACCCCAATCACCTCGACGCCCCCCACACCATCACCGACAAGAACGGGCGCTTGGTCTGGACCTGGGACCCCCTGGCCTTCGGCGACAACCCGGCTAACGAAAACCCGGCAGGTCTCGGGACCTTTGTCTACAACCTGCGCTTTCCGGGGCAGTATTACGATGCGGAGACGGGGTTGCATTACAATTATTTTCGGGATTATCACCCTGCTATTGGGCGGTATGTGCAGAGTGATCCGGTTGGGTTGAAGGCGGGGAATAATACGTACGCTTACGTTGGCGGGAATCCAGCCAACCTTATTGATCCGAAAGGGGAGTGTGTCGCGCTTTTGCAACTTACGGCAGGAGTTATGGTGGTGGTAATTGTAACGGAACAGATTATATTGCCGATTGTAGGCGCAATCCAACAGCTTGGCCAAATGGATGAGCTTGACCATAAGTGCAGTCTGATATTAGGTTGCCGTGATGAGCAACAAGAGGGGGGCAAGCAGTGCTCTATACAAACTCGACGTCCTTGTCACTTTATAGGAGAGAGGAGCGAGTCACAAACACCTGCTTTTGATCTGTATGACGAGATGAGGTTCGGTGGGCCATATGATGCTGATGAGGAAACTCTATTTTATCCAGAGGTCAAAATAGAGCCGTCTAGGCATTACGGGTTTTCCAGCCCCCGTATTATCAGCCCGACTAGGGCGCGGTAACTAATTCTGCGGGATGGTGCTTAGCTAGCCTGCGTAGCCAATTGGCGACGGGGCACGACGCCGCGCCGTCACTCGGACCCTCTTCGCGCGATGGGGCCGCCATAACACTCAGGAAACTGTCATGTCCTATAAGCCTTTTGCATTCGGCCACTCATCCCGGCGCGGGCTGGCCCTGGGTTTAACGGTGCTGGCCGCGACGCTGCTCGGGAGTGCGCGGAGCCAAGCCGCGAACGGCACGGTCAGTTTGAGCTACGACCCCACGGGCAACATGATATCCGTGACTCATGTACCCCCCATCGTCCAACTGACCGTCGTCAAGGGCGGCACGGGTAGCGGTACTGTCGGCAGCGGCGGCAGCTATGCGCCCTGGGCCGCCGTCGCGCTCACCGCGACGGCAGACACCGGCAGCACCTTCACCGGCTGGGGCCCCGCCCCCTGCGCGGCCGGCTTTGCCATGCCGCCCCAAGACCTGACCTGTACCGCCACCTTCACCCTCAACAACTACACACTGACGGTGAACAAGTCCGGCGCCGGATCGGGCACCGTCGGCGGCGGCGGGACCTTCCCCTACAATACGCAGGTGACCCCCACCGGCCGGGCCGCCGCCGGGTCCATCCTCACCGGCTGGACCCCCGGCAGTTGCGGCGGCGCCTTCGCCCTGACCGCCAACACCACCTGCACCGCGGCCTTCGCCCGCAGCTTTGCGCTGACGGTCGCCAAGAGCCCAGCGGGAGGCGGCGCAGTGCGGGGGACCGGCATCGACTGCGACATCGACTGCACCGAAAACTATGCGGACGGCACCAGTGTCGGCTTGACCCCCGACCCGGCAACCGGCTATGTCTTTGCCAACTGGAGTGGGGCCTGTTCGGGCACCGGTGCCTGTACCCTCGCGATGACCGCGGCCAGGCGCGTTACTGCCGTCTTCCGCCTCAAGACCTACGCCATCGCCGCCGTCGGCGACCCGGCCGCCGGGGGGGCCGTGACCTGCACCCCCAATCCGGTTGCTCACGGCGCGGGCAGCACCTGCACCGCCGCGCCCACTGCCGGCTACGCCTTCACCGGCTTCAGCGGCGCCTGCGGCGGGGCGAGTTGCAAGCTGACCAACGTCACCGCGGCCCAAGGCGTCACCGCGACCTTCGCGGCGTTGACGCTGCGGATCGGCGACGCCACCCGGCTCGAGGGCCAGACCGGACTGAGCCCCCTGACATTTCCGGTGACACTCGAGCCAGCCAGCCCCCGGACGGTGACGGTCAGGTATGCGACCGCCAACGACACCGCGGCGGCCGGGAGCGACTACCAGGCGGCCAGCGGGACCCTGACCTTTTCCGCGGGGGCGACACTCAGGACGGTGTCGGTGAACCTGATCGGGGACACCGTGCGCGAGCTTGACGAGACCTTCTTCGTGAACCTCAGCGTGGCCGGTGGGGCAGCCCTGGGCGACAACCAGGGCCAGGGCACCGTCCGTAACGACGACTGATCCAGGGGCGGCCGGGATTGGTGTTCGCGCGGCCGGGGGTGTCGCCGCCGTGCCCGGCGCGCCACAGTGATCGGGCAGGTCTCCCGACCGCCTTCCAACCACGGGCTGACCCAGGTCAATGCAGGTTGCATCGGCATTTGCTGATATACTAAGGAGCGATCCGGGAGCGTCCCCAGGCGTCCCCTTTCCCGATCTGTCACCCGCCGGTTCGAGGAGCACACCATGCCGAAGATTCAGAACGATCAGGAACTGCGTGAAGCCGTCAAGGCGCTCGACCCGCAGCGGCAGCGGCTGCTCGGTGCCCGCTTCGCCCAGGGTGTCGCGTCGCTTTTGGGCGACGAGCGCGTCAGGCGCGCCATCGAGACGGGGCTGCGCGCCGACGCCGCCCCCGGGGAACTGGAGGACGCCTACCGGGCGGCCAAGGGCTATGCGACGCGGACCTACACGGACTGCGGCAAGGACACGGATTGGCTGGCCCAGGCCGATCACTTCGTCGCCGCCGCCGTCGCCGCCGCCCTGACCCCCGAGGCGCAGCTGGCCGAGCGCCAGAATCCGGCCTGGAAGGCCGCGGTCCAGGCGCGCATGGCGGTCAACTGCGCGATGATGGAGTCCGAGGAGGTGGCGCAGGTGAGCGAGGCGGAGCGTCAATACGCCATCGCTAACGCGTTTTTCGCGCTGGGTTGATGCTGGATTTGGGCATTGCGCCGCGAAAAACGCGATGGCACACAGAAGTATGATGCAGTCCTTGCGGCCCCGGTCATGATTGCTGGCGTACTGCGTACTGCGGGCTTGATCATCACTCCGGCCGCGCGTCCTCGCGGCAACCCGTCGCGGCCTGGGGGCCGCTCCTACGCCGTAGGAGAGGCCCCCAGGCCGCGACGGCTGTCCCCCTCAGAGGTGGCCGGAATGAAGATCGAGGCCGCCCGGCTAGGTCCTTTGGTCCGCGCAGCGGACCCTACGCGGGATGACGCGGCGGTGCGGCGGCATCGTCGGCGGCCAGCATCTCGTCGTAGACCTCCCAGGCGGCCGCGGCGTCCTCCTCGCTGATGCGGTTCACGGCGTAGCCCAGATGGATGACCACATAGTCGCCGACGGCCGGCGGCTCGTGCTGGAGCATGAAGAGATTGGCCTCGCGCTGCGCGCCCTTGGCGGTGCATTGAGCGACGAAACCGTCGATGGACTGGATCTGCATCGGGATGCCGAGACACATGGTGGGCGGGCTCCGAACCTGGGATGATCGACACAGGCTAAGCCTTGGGGCCCCTCGGGGCAAGGCGTTCGCGAAATCTCCGCACGGCTTCACCCCAGAGCAACGACTCAGCGGCGAGGAGCGAAATAGCAAAGGCTATGCCGACCGATTGCAAATGGACAGGATTAACAGGATTTCGCAGGATTAACGGGATTTTTGAAGTGGTAGTGGCTGGTGCTGCCGCGATGTCATCGTGTTAATCCTGAAAAATCCTGTTAATCCTGTCTAAGTTGTCGACTGGCAACCGCGACCTTTGCTGGCCCGACGGTGCGTTCTTTGGTCTCAGTCACGATTCTTGCGCGCAATGGACAAAACCCTATGACCCGGAAAACCCTGATCCTCGGCCTCGGCAACACCCTCATGACCGACGAGGCCGTGGGACCTGTTGTGGCGCGGCGCCTCGAGTCCGAGACTGACCCGGCCGCGCCCCTGCTGTTCCTCGACGGCGGGACCCTGAGCTTTACCCTGGCGATGCCGATCGAGGAGTGTGAGCGCCTGATCGTGGTGGACGCCGCGGCCTTGGGGGAGGCCCCGGGGACCGTGCGGGTCTTCGAGGGTGAGGCGATGGACCGCCAGGTGAGCCTGCCCGCCAAGAGCGTGCACGAGGTGAGCCTCGCGGACCTGATGGACATGGTGCGCCTGACCGGCCGCCTGCCCGAGCGGCGCGCCCTGATCGGGATCGAGCCCGCCGTCATCGACTGGGGCGACAGCCTGACCCCGGTGGTGGCCGCGGCGGTGCCGGTGGCCATGGCCCGGGTACGGGAACTGCTGGGCCTGTGGGACGCCCAAGATTAGCGAGGCTGCGCCGCAGACCGACCAGTCACGGGCCCGACACGCGCAACAGAGTATTTCGGCTTTTGCTAAACTGCTAACTTTACTGGTCGGCGTTTTATCCCCCGCGGGTCGCGGCATCCGAAATCAACCAACCATGTCAAGAGGCACAAGCCATGTCCGGGTTGTCCAGCATCCCAGTGCGCGTCGCGGCGGACGGCGACGCCTGCCACGGCAATGCGCTCGCCATCCTGCATGAGGTCCGCCACGCCCTGGAACGCCTGATCAGTACCGGCGAGGCGACCCGCATCGATCTGCACGCGCTGCCGTTCGGCGCGGGGGACGAGGCCTGGCTCACCGCCCTGCTCGGCACCGGGGAGGTCCTCGCCACCATCGAGGCCCTGGGTCCGACCAGCGTCCAGGAGACCGCCATCCCCGGGGTCTGGCTCGTGGATTACCGCAATGCCGAGGGCCAACGCCTGGCCCTGCATCTGGAAGTGACCTGTATCCCGGGGATACTGCGCACCCAGTGCCGGGAACTCGACACCGCCGTCGCCACGCTCGACACCCGCCTGAGCGCGGCGACCCCGGGCGACTCGCACCCGCTATCCTGACATCCTTACAGGAGCGACCATGAGGGTCTTTGAGAAGAATCCGCTTGAGAAGGGCCTGGCCGAGCGCCTGCGCGAGCATGGCGTCTCGCGCCGCGGCTTCCTGAAGTTCTGCGCCGCCACGGCCTCCATGCTGGCCCTGCCGCCCGCCATGATCCCGGCCATTGCCGCGGCCCTGGGGCGGGCGCGGCGCCCCAGCGTGATCTGGCTGTCCTTCCAGGAGTGCACCGGGTGCACCGAGTCCCTGACGCGCAGTCATGCGCCGACCGTCGAGGACCTGATCCTGGATCTCATCTCGCTCGACTATCACCACACCCTCCAGGCCGCCGCCGGGGAGGCGGCCGAGGCCGCCCGCGAGCAGGCCATGCGGGACAACCACGGCCAGTACCTGTTGATCGTCGATGGGTCGCTCCCGGGTCCGGACGCCAATCCGGGCTACTCCACCATCGCCGGGGTCAGCAACTATGCCATGCTGATGGAAGCGGTGGAGGGCGCCGCGGCGGTGATCGCGGTCGGCACCTGCGCCGCCTTCGGCGGCCTGCCGGCGGCCGCCCCCAACCCGACCGGGGCGGTCTCGGTCATGGACCTCGTGAAGGACCGGCCGGTCGTGAATGTCTCCGGCTGCCCGCCGGTGCCCATGGTCATCACCGGCGTCCTCGCCCACTTCCTGACCTTCGGGCGCCTGCCCGAGTTGGATGAATACCACCGGCCCCTGGCCTTCTTCGGCCAGTCGATCCACGACCGCTGCTATCGCCGGCCCTTCTATGACAAGGGCCTGTTCGCCGAGACCTTCGACGACGCGGGCGCGCGCGCGGGCTGGTGTCTGTATCGGCTCGGCTGCAAGGGCCCCAGCACCTACAACGCCTGCGCCACCATGCGCTGGAACTCGGGTACCAGTTGGCCGATCGAGGCCGGGCACCCCTGTCTGGGCTGCGCCGAACCCCGCTTCTGGGACGCCGGGGGCTTCTATGTGCCGCTGTCGGTGCCCACCGGTCCCGCCCAGGACTATCTGCTCGCGGCCGGCGCGCTCGGCGCCGTCGTCGGCGGTGTCGTCGCGACCAGCGCGCGGGGTCGGGTCAAGGCGGAGGCGGCCGTTCGTCAACCAGTGACCGTCGAAGAACTGGAGCAGAAGCTATGAGCGACCCGATGGACTTTCTGCTGCTCACCAAGGGCCCGCTGTTCGACCTCGCGATCACCGTCTTCGCCTTGGGGCTAGCCGCCCGCATCCTGGAGATCCTGATCAACGGGCGGCGGCC
>Ga0247842_10003299_pt1 | contig 22037 bp, 18 predicted proteins | sample LaCruzMarch2015__3_FD_192411 | JGI IMG/M metagenome (GOLD analysis project Ga0247842, IMG submission 192411) | Freshwater microbial communities from meromictic Lake La Cruz, Castile-La Mancha, Spain - LaCruzMarch2015_19m | ecosystem: Environmental > Aquatic > Freshwater > Lake | place: Spain...
AAGTGGCTGCATGGGAAAAAGAACGAAATAACAACACGAAAAATATTGTCTGGCAATTTACGACATCGGACGCTCGGATCAAACTGAAGCGTCTTTATCCGAACTTGTAAAAGTTACATGGTACTAGCAATAAAAAATGAATAACCTCTCGGTAAAGTCAAAAGTACGGAACGCCATTGAAAACGAACCATCTCCGGAAACATGGAAGGCCTTCCACCATCAATTCCGGGACTGTTTTGCCCGGCGGGAGACATGGGCGCAGTTTTTCCGTTATTGGATGGAACGATGCGGCAAGGGGGCGCTGACGGAAGGAAACGCTGCCGGTTCCGGAGGCACGGGGTATGACCGGTCCCGTCAGCGGTTTCTCAGCGACGCCGCCTGGGATGAGGAAAAGATCCTGGCTCGTTATCACGGGCAGGTACGGACGGCCCTGGAGGATCGGGAGGCGGCGTTGGTCTTTTTGGAGGCTGGCTTCGCGAAGAAGGGTGAAGAATCTGCCGGAACTGAAAGACAGCCCTATGATTCATCCGGCCGCGTCCGTAATGGTCAGGTCGGGATCTTTGCCGTCTATGTCTCCCGTCACGGCGCCGTCCCCGTGGCTGGGCGCCTTTACGTTCCCGAGGTCTGGTGTGGTGAAGACCGGCGGATGAAAAGAGAGAAATGCCGCTTCCCGTTGGATTTCGAGTATCGAACGAAAACGGGGATTATCCTGGAGATGCTGGTGCAGATCCGGGATGCGGAGATATTGCCCTTCCGGTATATCCTGACTGCAGGGCTCCCGGACAGCGCCCGGGAGTTGGTCCAGGCCGCTGGGGCGCCGCCCGGTTTTACCTATTTCCTGCCGGCGCCCCGGGATATGGTGGTCTGGATCAAAAAAGAGGCCGTCTGGAAGCGGCGAGCCCGGCACTGGTGGGTGTGGCACTTTCGGCAGAAGTACACCCGGGTCGTGAAGAGGATACCGGCGCCTCTGCATGCCTGGGCCTACGCCCGACGGATTCGGGATTGCTTCTGGCATCGGCCGGCGGCGGGTTCAGGGGCGGAGGCGGAGCAGAGCGGCGGGGAATTTACCCACAAACGAGTACCTGTTTCCATCGGCGCCGGGCCTGAAAAAATCCACTGGTTGTTCGCTCGGCGCACTAAAGGGAAGAAGCCAGTTTATACCTGCCATATCAGCAACGCTACGACCCCGGTCCGCCTCGCCACATTTATCCGTTTGAGCGCCTCCGGTGAGGCCGCCCGGCGCTCCCTTCAGGAAGCAAAAGACGTCTCCGGCCTGGGGAGATACGCCGTCCGGACGTATCCGGGCTGGCATCGTCATGTCCTCGCTTGCCTGCTTGCCCATTTCCTGCGCAGGTACGGACGGCAAGAACCGGATGGCTGCCGCCCGCCGCCGCTGCGATGAAGACATCCGTCGGAATATCGGTGCGACGAAGTTATCTATCTATATGCAATAATTATATTAATTACTGGCACCGCTCCCGTTTTGGGTCTCGAAAAGCTGGTTATTATGAATATGAATACCATTTATATAACTTGTTTAGCTTGATAAAGCATAATAATATTGCATTTTATCAAATCTCTGGTTGATTACTCTCCTTTCAAAAAATTCGACCTAAGTGGATATTACGACAGTTATCCCGGAGCGACTGCGAGGACCGCTTAACTTTTCACCATTCACCCTATTGATCCTTGCGCAGATCACTTTCCCAGGCGTGATCATTGATGTTCGGGTTCACTTCCCGGTCGTTGGCGAGGAGCTGTTCCTGCAAGGTGATTTGTTCTCTCGCATTGTAGATGTATGACTTTTCATCGTGCCGGTGCGGGGCCAGATGGATCAGTGCCGCCTCATCATATTTCAGGAAGTTTTGGCCGGCCCGGGTCGCAGCGTAGCGTCGATGTCCTAATTTAACCAGGGCATCGACTCCCAGGCGGATTGAGGTGTCCAGGGATTCCCGGTACACGTCCTTTACCCCCATATCGAGCATTTCGTAGGCGTCCTGCCGGTCTTTTGTCCGGACCATAATGATTAGCCGGGGATAGTGTTTTTGAATTTTTTCGACCAGGTCGCAATTGGTAGACGGATCGGCAATGGCAATGATCAGGACGCGGGCCGCGTCTGCCCCTGCCGATTTGAGGATATCAGGCCGGGCGGCGTCACCGTAGAACACCTTGAACCCCATTTTTCTCAGCAGATCGACGCGATCGGAATCATTATCGAGGATGGTCGCCGCAATCCCGTTGGCCCGCAGGAAGCGTCCGATCGTACTCCCGAAATCACCGAACCCGGCGATAATGACCGGGTGCTGGACATCGATGACGTCCGCCTCTTTTGTCTCCGCTTCCAGGGTGCCGAACCGGGGGAGGATAAACCGCTCGTTGATGAACATCAGCAGCGGCGTAATGGTCATGCTGAAGGCGGTGACGGCCATCATTATATCCGTAAGGTGGTCCGGCAGGATATGTAACTGATGCATGAAACCAAAAAGCACAAAGGCGAATTCCCCAACTTGGGATAAGCCCAGGGCAAAGATGAGGTTCTGATCGAAGGTTATTTTGAAGAGCCTTCCCGTTCCGAGGAGGACAATGGTTTTAACGGCGATAACGGCGAAGATCAGGGAAATGATCTGCAGGGGCGAATCAATAAGAAGTTTGAAGTTTATGGATGCCCCGACGGCGATGAAGAACAGACCGAGGAGCAGACCTTTGAAGGGTTCGATATCGCTTTCCAGTTCATGACGGAATTCACTGTTCGCCAGGACAACCCCGGCCAGAAAGGTCCCCAGGGCCGGACTCAGCCCGACGAGTTGCATCAGGAAGGCGGTCGCAATCACGATCAGCAGGGCGGCCGCAGTGAGGAGTTCCCGCAAATGGGTCCTGGCCACTACGCGCAGAAAGGGAACGATGACAAAACGCCCGGCCAGCACGACCGACCCCCCGGCGCCAAGAACCGCCGCCGTCTGCAGCCATCCCGGCAATCCCTCCAGGATCGCCTTGCCTTGCCCCCCCGCGCCCTGGCCTGTGGATACGGCCAGCAGGGGCAGCAGCGCGAGGATGGGGATTACGGCGATATCCTGAAAAAGGAGGACGGCAAAAGAACTCTTCCCCGCCTCTGTATCCCCGAGACCTTTCTCCTTCAGGGACTGGAGCACAATTGCCGTTGAAGACATGGCCAGGGCAAGACTGGAGGCCAGGGCCGTCTTCCAGTTGAAGTTCAGGAGCATCATGCCGGCGCATAGAACCAGCGCCGTAACGACGATCTGCCCGGACCCCATGCCGAGGATACGATGACGCATGCCCCAGAAATGGGAAGGTTCCAGTTCGAGGCCGATCAAAAAGAGCATCATGACGACGCCGAACTCGGCGAAGTGCATGATATCCTGACCTTCCCTGCCGATAAAGCCGAGGGCGTAAGGTCCGATGACGATTCCCGCCAACAGGTAGCCCAGGACCGACCCCATGCCCAGGCGCTTGGCGATGGGCACGCAGACAATGGCCGCGGTCAGATAGATGAGGGCCTGGAACAAAAATCCTTCGGTCATAGCGCCTGCGTCCTTTGCCCGGCTGCAATCCAGTCATTCAGGAAATCGAACTGTTCCATTTCTTCACGACCGTCAGGACCCGCCGACAACTGCTGTAAGAGGAAGCGGTAATCCACGGCATGGCGGGCGAGTTCCGCATCGGTTAAACGGTAGGTTCCCTGGACAGCGAAAGGGGGGAGATAGATCATTTTGCACAAGCGCGCCGTTTGTTCAAAAGGGCGGAGAAATTCCCGGATCGTAAAGCGGTTGAATCCATCGCGGCGATACGCCTCCCTCGTCCCGCCGGTCGTAATGACGTTGAAGGCCGTTTTGTCTTTCAGGAAATCCCCTCCGTCCCCATGGGCCCAGCCGTATTCCAGCACCAGATCCAGCCATTGCTTCAGGATGGCCGGGGCGCTGTACATATAGAAAGGGTGGTGCCAGATCAGGATATCATGGGTAAGGAGTAATTGTTTTTCTGCCTCGATATCGATATTGTAATCGGGATACAGCTCGTAAAGATCGTGAAGCGTCAAGGCGTCGGATACAGGCAAGGCACTGAGGAGCGCCCGGTTAACCCGGGACTTTTCAAACCGGGGATGGGCGAACAGGATCAGCACCCGCCTGGCGTGAAAATGAGCTCCGTCTTGACTCCTGCCCTGGGTCTTACTCTGAATCCCTCTCCCTTGCCGGGAAAAGATTTTGTCAGGGGTAGATGCGTCGCTTTCATCGTTCGTGAGCGTTGGCCTGAAAGGATTCATAGGATTTCCCGGGAGCTTCTCCGTCCGTAATGTTGAGCTTTATTCCTTCACAAAAACAAATTATCTCCCTCCCCTTCAAGGGGAGGGTTAGGGTGGGGATGGGTTAGGGATTCGTAATTATAACATTTACACCACCATCTCCTTGAGGAAGAGGGGAATTAGGGACTTTTTACGGGCATGTCCAGTCTCGGTCAGGCCCCTTTACGGGGTGACACGCGGCGGACCTGGCGGGGACGTTTCTGCACGGAATAGCCGAAGCGGCCCAGACAGCGGCCAAGGGCGAAATATTGCCCGTGAGCGAACGCCAGCAAGCCGCCTTTCTCCAGGCGGAGGCGTCCCTTCGCGTCCAGCAGCGTTGAAGAAACCTGCACGGCAATCACCTCGGCCACAAACATCGTGTGGGAACCCAGATTTAATGATTGCTGCACCCGGCATTCGATATTAAGGGGACATTCCAAGACGATCGGGCAGGCCGTTTTCAAGGCCGCAGCCGGCGTCAATCCCGTTCCGGCAAACTTGTCCACCGTGCGCCCGGAAACCATTCCGCACCAGTCCGTTGCCTTCGCCTGTGCCAGGGAAGGAACGTTTACCACAAATTCCTGGGTATCCTGAATGATTTCATGGGAAAATCGCTCCGGACGGACGGAGATCGACAGCATGGGCGGCTCGCTGCACACGCTTCCCGCCCAGGCAATGGTGATCAGATTCTGCTTCCAGCCCTTTGTTCCGCCGCAACTCACCAGAACCACCGGGACGGGCGAAAGTACATTTCCGGGCTTCCAGGACTGTTTTGCTATCCCTTCCCCCTTTGCCATGTCACGTCGTTTCTTCATAGGATCGTAAATATAGTGGAAATGAGCGGGCGTGTCAATGGAGACGTCGGTGCAATCACTCTATACAAAGATGGCGAAGCGTGGTAAATATAAAGTGAATCGTAAAAGGGGGGTGAACGACCATGGACCAGGATGAATCCCGGACGATGACCAGAAGAGGAATGCTGCAATTGACGGCGGCATCCGCCCTATATCTTTCCCTGCCTGCCCTGACCGCCGGTTGCGCGGCGGTCCCCAAATACAAACCGATCGGCGCCAGCGCAGGTAAATCCCTGGAACTGATCCACTGTAACATCGTCGATGTAGTTCAGGGGGTGGTTCATCCCGGCCGGACCATTACGATCCGCAATGGGGTGATTGAATCCATATCGGACCGGATTCCTTTGCCCCGGGAAGGATCCCTCGTCGTGGATATGAAAAATCAATACCTCATTCCGGGCTTGATTGATGTCCATTGCCATTCAACACTTTCCAGCGAGGCGGAATTCAACCCCTTCGGCGTTCCCACGATGCTCCGCCAGATCAAAAGAAATTATGTCCAGCAACTCAGACAGGGAGTGACGACCATCCGGGACATGGGGGCGCTGTCGAAATTGCTGCATGAAAATATCGAATTGATTGAAAAAGGGGAATTGACGGGGCCGAGAGTTGTCTATTGTAATGCCTTTACGAATGTCTATGGTGGGCATCCGGATCTCGATCCTGCCGACATCAGTATGTTTTCCGGAATTACCATGGCCTTTACGGGGAATCCCAGCTTATGGTTTAAAGACATCCCGGAGCTGAAAGAAAAGATGCAGCGGAGCCTCGAAAACGGCGCTTCTTTCCTCAAGCTTACCATGGACAACAAATCCCTGCTATGCGGAAAAGGCGAGATACCCGTTTACAGTGATGAGGAGTTGCAGGTCATTTTTGAATTTGCCCGCCGGAACAACCTCCCCGTCGCCGGTCACATCCATACGAAATTCGGGTTTGACCGGGCCCTTAAGTACGGGATGGATTCCATGGAGCATTCTCTTGCCGATGCGTCGCTGACAGATCGGGAAATTGCGGAGATGGCCGGAAAGAAAATTGCCATTGTGCCTACAATGGTCATTGCCCAGATGCTTGCTGCACCGGAAGCCTTTGACAAGGTCCCGGAAGAATACCGGAATGACTTCATTGACCGCGAATTGTCCATCCGTAAGCAGTACCTTGACTCGTCGCCGGACCGTTATATCGAACCGGCGATCCATAAAAAAAACGTCGAGGCCCTTCAATATTACCGGGAATATGGATGCAGCAATCTTTATAAAAACGGCAAGTTCATGGCCAAGCCGGATCTTTATTTCCATGTCCTGCTCCATGGTCCGAAGAATTTACTAAAGATGAAAGCCGCCGGGATTGTGATCGGTTGTGGAACCGACGCCGGCATCCCCTATGTTTATCATGGAACGCTGTGGCGAGAGATGGAAATGCTCGGGAGAATCGGCTTTTCTAATCAGGAAGTGCTCCTGTGCGCGACAATCAACAATGCCAAGATTCTCCGGAGGGAGGATAAAATCGGGACGATCGAAAAAGGCAAGCTTGCCGATATGGTCGTCCTGACCGCGAATCCCTTCGTCAGACTCGAAACATGCCGGGATCCGCAAATAGTCATCAAAGGCGGGCAGATCTACGAAGTTTCCTCGTTAGCATCAGAAATCAATGAATCTGATCATCATGGCTAAGCCTGCGAAAGATACCATCACCGCCAGGGCGGCAAAATCTGTTCCGGTCATGCGAAGTTCTCTGAGGGTAGTTCTCGGCCCCCGGGCGTAACCCCTGGCCTCCATAGCCGCGGCCAGATCATCGGCCCTGCGGAAAGCGCTGAGGATAAGGGGGACAACGATGGAAATAGCCGTCTTCAGCCTACGGGATAAGCCTTTTCCCTTTAGATCGCCCCCCCGGGCAAGGCGTGCTGTTTTCATCCGGCTGTATTCTTCCGAGAAAGTCGGGACAAAACGCAACGCCATGGAGACCATAACGGCCAGGTCCTGAGTGGGAACCCGCACTATTTTCATGGGTCTGAGGAGCTTTTCCAGAGCCGCCACCAGCGTCGAAGGCGGGGTAGTCATGGTCAGCAGAGCCCCGGCGGTGACCAGGGCCGTAAACTGCCATACAACAATAAAACCTTTTTCAAGGCCTTCGTAGGTAATTCGCACCGGCAGCACGGGTATGGTAAAAATATCCCGACCTTCACTAAAGAAAAGATGAATCAGGAACAATAGGACGGCAAAAACGGCGATCGGTTTCAGAACCCCGCCGATCTCCTTTAGAGTCACCCTGGATATCCGGATTACCAGCCCCATAAACAGGCTGATCATAACGATTTCGCCGGGGGTTGCCTGAAAGATCAGGATGCTGAGGATAACCACCGTAAGTATCTTCACCCGTGGATCGACATGGCGAAGGGGGGAAGCATCAGCGGTATACTGACCAAAGTGGAAGTTTTGCATTTATACTCTTGAGTGCTCCATATTATTTATATGCTGTCTGGATTCCCGCCCACTTGGGAATGATGACTTTTTGCGAATCCGTTATCTCTTGCCAGTCGGGTCAGACAGGAATGTATTTCCTTATGGGCATCCTCCACGGAAATGATATTCGTCGGTAATTCCCATCCCGACTCTTTGAGCTTCGCCATCAAAGCAGCCATGATCGGCGCCTCCAGACCCGGATTATCCCGGGACATGAGGAAGGAGCAAACCTCAGCGGGAGTACCATCCATAATGATCACTCCCCGTTCCATCACGATGATTCGGTCGGCGTCGGCAACCTCGCCGATGTCGTGGGTGACATGGATAATACCCATCCCCTCCTGGTGAAGCTGCCTGATCATCCGGAGAATCCGCCGCCTTCCCGCCGGATCGAGATAGGCCGTGGGTTCGTCTAAAGCCAGATACCGGGGATTCATGATCAGGACGCCCGCAATAGAGGCAAGTCTTTTTTCCCCGCCGGAGAGGGTAAAGGGCGCCCGTTTCTCGAAGCCCTCCATCCCGACCCGGGACAGGGCGTTCCGGACAAGGGGGGAAATCTCTCGCGATGGCACGGCTAGGTTCTCCAGACCAAAGGCGACATCCTCCTCCACCGACATCCCCACGATCTGGTGATCGGGATTCTGAAAGACCATTCCGACTTGGCAGCGGATATCCCGATGACAGGACAGATCCCGAGTATTCATGCTATTGATCAGGACCTCTCCCCGGGAAGGAATCAGGAGGGCATTGAGATGTTTGATCAGGGTGGTCTTGCCGCAGCCGTTAGGGCCAATCAGGGCCACATACTGGCCCTCCGGAATTCGGAGGTCCACGCCTTCCAGAACGGGAGGCGTCATTTCACCGTATTGATAGGTGACGTCTTTAAATGTGATCATGGAAAATAACCTTACTTGATTATCAAAGTTTCATATGATCCCGGACCTTAAGGCAGATCAGCGCCGCTGCGACAATTTTCAGGATCCCTCCGGGAATGGTCGGCACAAGTCCCACGGCAATGGCTTTGGCAAGATTCAGTTTTGCCACGACCATCAACTGAGCAATGCCGAAGGCGTAAATAAAAATATGACCGACCAGCATGGCCAGGAGCAGCCATAGAAAACCGGGGCGCTTTTTGAGGGAAACCATCCTGCCGATGACATAGGCCCCGACGACGAATCCGATGAGGTATCCCCCCGTCGGCCCCAACAGGACGCCTGCCCCGGCCTTGCCGCCGGCAAAAACTGGCAGACCGATCACCCCGAGGAGGATATAAACCACCTGGCTCATCGCCCCCAGGTATCCCCCCAGTAGGGCACCGGCCAGGGACACGAAGAAGGTCTGCATGGTAATGGGTACCGGGGGCAAAGGAATCATGATAAAAGCCCCCACCGCCGTCAAGGCCCCGAACATGGAGGCATAGGCCATCCCGCGTAGTGATGTCTCTTTATCTTTCCTCAAAATCTCCATCCTTCTCTGTTCTTCGGCTGTTAAATAAAACTGACATCACCGGAAAAAAGGCGTACCGGGCCGCCGTTATGCTCCCGGATCACCATGTATCCGTCTTCGTCAAAATCCATCACTTCCCCGGTAAACCGGCGTCCCATTGTATCCACCGCCACCGTCCACCCTATCATATCCGTAAAGGCCTGCCAGCGACTGCGAATCGAGGCAAACCCGTGCCGTTGATACTCCTGGTATGTTTCTTCAAATCGCTCGAGAATACGCCTCACCAGGGGAATCCTGGGCAAGGACCGGCCCATCTCCATCTGGATGCTTGTTCCAAGTTCCTGAAGGTCAGGGGGAAACGCCTCCCGGGCAAGGTTGACATTGAGTCCCAGACCGACGATCATATACTCCACTTTATCCATTTCCATGCTGACCTCGGTCAGGATTCCACCCAGCTTCCTGCCGCCGACCAGAATATCATTCGGCCACTTGATCCTTGTATCCAGCATGGTGATTTCCCTGACGGCCTCGGCAACAGCCGTAGCGGTCAGAAGAGCAAATCGGGGCGCTTCCTGGGGCGGGATGGCGGGCCGAATAATCAGGGACAGATAGATGCCGGCGCCGGGCGGAGAAAACCAGTTGCGACCCCGCCGGCCCCGGCCCTGGGTCTGCTCCTCGGCAATGACCAGGGTTCCTTCGGGAGCGCCAGCGGCCGCCAGGGCCTTTGCCTGCAGGTTTGTGGAGTCCGTCCGGGCGAAATACCGGATTTCTCCTTGGCCGATACAGAGGGTTTTCAACCTTTCCCGTAGTTCTTGGGGCCGGAGCAGGTCGGGGATCTCGTGCAGAAGATAACCCTTCCGCGTCGCGGAATCGATGCCGTATCCCTCCGTTTTCAAGACGCAGACATGCTTCCAGACGGCGGTGCGGCTCACCTGGAGCTGACGGCTCAACGCCTCGCCGGAAACCCATTTCCCCTGTGCCAGCTTTAACTCGTTCAGAAGCAGTTCGGCTGTCTTAAGAACAGGAGTCCTTTTCAATTTCCCTATCCTCTAAATGACAATTCGTCGCGCACTTACAGACATGGAGCGGTTCCCGCGTCGGCATAAACCCTAGATCCCTGATCATTTCCACATCGAGTTCCGGATCTCTTCCCGGCGTGGTCAGGTAATGGCCGGTCATGAAGGCGTTACAACCGGCAACAACCGCCAGGGGCAGCAACTGGCGCAGCGATTTTTCTTTGCCGCCGCAGAGCCTGATATCCCGATCCGGTAGGAGAAAACGAAAAATTGCGATTGTAATTAGGATCTCCAGGGGCGGCAGCAGTGGCCGTCCTCCCAGAGGGGTTCCCTTGATCGGATTGAGGATATTGACAGGAACCGAATCGACATTCAGTTCCCGCAGGGTAAGTGCCAGTTCGATCCGGTGGCTCATCCCTTCTCCCAGCCCGATCAGGCCCCCGGAACAAACGGAAAGCCCGGCATCGATAGCGGTGCGGACCGTCTCCACGTCTTCTTCATATTCGTGAGTCGTGCAGATATTCCTGAAATAACTCCGGGAGGTTTCGAGATTGTGGTGATAGCGGAAAAGGCCGGCGTCTTTCAAGGTCCTGGCCCTTTCCCCGGTAATGATGCCCAGTGAGGCACAGGGCAAGACTCCCAAGCTGCGGATACCTTCAATCGCTCTGAATATTTCCGCCCATTCCTTTTTAGACTTGATTCCCTTGCCGCTGGTGACGACGCCGAACATTTCCGCCCCTGCCGTCCTGGCCCGTTGCGCCGCCGCAATGATATCCTCGGCCTTTTTGAGGCGGTAGGCCTGAATTTTGGTTTTATAGTGAGCGGACTGGGCGCAGAAGGAGCAGTTCTCAGAACATTTCCCGGACTTGGCGTTGACGATTCCACAAAAAGAGATCTTTTCCCCCCGGAAGTGATCGCGAATCTCTGACGCCGCCGCCATGAGGCCGAAGGGATTTATACTTCCCTCCTCGCAGAGCCGCCAGGCGTCATTCCCTCCGATGCCCTTGTATTTTATGGATATTTTCTTTAGTTGGTCAATGATAGCCAAAAAACCCTCCCTGGAGCCGGGAGGTTCATAGTGGAAACGCGCCGGATTGTCAACCAATAATTTTTCCGGGGTTGTTAAATTCGCGATTGGCGGTTCAAATCAATGAATCAGCGTGATATGCATTAAAGAAAAGACCGGGGAATCGCCCATTCCCCGGTCTCTATGGTTGCCGAAGGACACAGTTCTTACCTTCGGGTTTTGGTTTCTTAATCAAGGATGACTAAACCGATACGTCCTTAACAAGTTGTCGAGTTTCTTCCCCTCACCATTACTTCACCCATGGTTTGGGTACAAAGAACACCGGTTTACCATACACGGTATTGCATGTTATGGCCCCGGCCATGTAAATGCCGATCCAGCCGACGATGACTAACAGCCATCCCGCAAACGGCTTCAATACCTTGGGATCTCCAAACCAGCCGCTGTCCATGCCGACGATGCTCCACAACACAATGTCAACCAGGATCACGAGGATAAACATCAAAGGAGTGCTCTTGGCGTAAGCCGGCGTCACGACCGTCAGGAAGCCTGCTCCCGCCATCCACAACCATCCTTCCACATGGACCATTTTCCCTACCATGCCGCCTACGGCCTTGCCGATACCGGCCTTGGCCGCCGCAAGTTGCTCCGGAGTAAGCATTTTGACATCCGCCACCCCGGCTGCCGCCATGGCGGCATCCATAGCCTCTTTGACGGCCTTCGGGCCAAAAATGAAGCTGATGGAATACCACTTGGCAAAGACGCTCAATGCCGCAGCCAGCATGAAGAATGCTGAGAAGAACAAAAAGACGCAGCCGCCGGTGATATTGTGATCTTTCAGTTCCATAACCGCCGTGGTGTACTGAACGAGACAACCGCCCAACAGCCAGGCAGCCAGCAGGGGGAACCCGGAAACATCAACCTTGCCAAGAAATACCGCTGCAAATCCGAAACATGCCACGGCCAGGGCCGCCAGTCCTGCAGGACCCGGTGATGCAAAACTATGCTCGTGTGCCATAAATAAAACCCTCCCTCTCTTTTTAAATTACGATTAGAAAATAAATAAAACTAAACTTCACAACCTTACTGCTTCGCTGTTTTCTCCCCCTTTCCCCCCTTTCCTTCGGGATAACTTTCCTGTTTCGTCATGAGTTACGGAGCAGGCAGTCCTCACCGTGTAATAAGACGCTCTTGCCTCTTTAACCATACCAAAAACGTGCCAGATAATATATTCTTTCATATTAGGTTGTTAGCGATTTCGCGGTTTGGTGATAACGATATTTCACGAAATGAATTGTGAAATGCCATGATCTGCGTTATATATCACCAAATCGTAAAAGATTCGGTCATGAGGAATGGGGGGAATAAATTCATGAAAGTGAGCGGAATCGGTTTTTTCCGGCAAGCAACCTTACGGCTTTGCAGCAGTCTCGAAATTGAAAAAGCGATGTTCAATTGCCTCTCCTATCTTCAGAATTATTTGCCTGCCTCGGAGATGCTCCTGACCATTTTCGATCCGAACTTGGGATTAATCCACAATCTCGCCAGGGTTGACTTGAAGGGAATTAAAAAGCCTATTACCTCGAAACCCTTGTCGGAAGAGGCAATCGATAAGATAAATTTTGACGTCGGCGCCTGGAAGGAGGTCAAGATTCTGGACCGCCTGGAGCTCCATCCGGCCGGCTGGATCCTATCCGGCCATGTGAATCTGTCAACAACCTCCATGATGTACATCAGTCTAGTAATCGAAGGTAAACATTTAGGATCTCTAATCTTTTTGGCGGACGGGAAAGGGATGTTCAAGAACTCCCACGCCGGCCTTGTCTCTCAATTGCGCGAACCCTTTAACATCGCTGTATCCAACGCGCTACGCTACCGGGAGGTTGTCAAACTGAAGGAGATAGTGGACGATGAAAATCTGGAACTCACCCGAGAGCTTCGGAATATTAAGGAAAACGAAATCGTTGGGGCAGATTACGGTCTCAAGGAAGTAATGGAAATGGTAAGACAGGTGGCGTCTCTTAAAAGCCCGGTCCTGCTTTTAGGAGAGACCGGGGTTGGTAAAGAGGTAATTGCCAATGCCATTCATTACGCTTCCCCCCGGAAAGAGAGGCCTTTGATTACGGTGAACTGCGGCGCCATCCCGGAGAGTCTTATGGACAGCGAACTTTTCGGACATGAACGCGGCGCCTTTACCGGCGCCATTGCTCTAAAGAAAGGTCGTTTTGAGCGGGCCGACAAGGGAAGTATCTTCCTCGACGAGGTTGCCGAGCTGCCGCTGTCTGTTCAGGTGAGGCTACTGAGAGTATTGCATAACAGGGAAATCGAGCGGGTAGGCGGCTCTGAAACAATTCCCGTCGATATTCGAATTATTGCCGCTACGCATAGAAACCTGGAAGAGATGGTCCGTGCCGGCAAGTTCCGGGAAGACCTTTGGTTCAGGCTCAATATCTTTCCCGTCATGATTCCGCCCCTGCGACACCGGCAAGGGGATATCCCGGCCCTGATTCATCATTTTATTGAAAAGAAATCCAAGGAGTTGAAAATTCATACCCCGCCGCCCCTGACCTCAGTAGTGTTGGAACGACTCAAGGATTATCACTGGCCGGGTAATGTCCGTGAGCTTGAAAATCTCGTAGAACGGGAACTGATAAGAAGCAGGGGTCCGAATGGGAATCGTTTCCTGGCCTTTGAGCATTTCCGGTGGCCTAAAAGTTCAGGGACGACAGGGAGTTTGCCGGAAGGAAATAGCCCCCTTCTTATCTTTGACGAAGCGATGTCCCATCACATCCACCTGGCATTGGAACAAACAAGGGGGAAAATTTACGGCCCGGAAGGCGCCGCCGCTTTGCTGGGGATCAATCCCAATACGCTGAGAAGCAAAATGAAGAAACTGGGTATAATCTCATCTCAAAAAAGTTGATGAACATTCAATTCAAAAGTGCGCATGAACCGGGCGATTTACCAACAATAATTTGTTGGAGTAACATTAGGTTTAGCGGATTTTCTCAATCAGATCGCAGTCATGCCGATCCAGTCCTGACTTGACGGAAATGCTTTCGCCAAGTTCGAGATACGGCTCGGCAGCCCGATCATAGGCGGGCCACACGGGCAACCTTGCGGCGTTGGGGTTCCCTTGGGCGGCGAAGCGCACCCAGTAATCCATCATCGCCTCCGACAGTCTCTTTTCCGTTGCCGATGGATCGTCTTTGTCGATATTACCGAAGACAAACGGTATCTCCACGCCGTGATAAACCCCTATCCCCTCCATCCAGAAATTTCTCGGTGCATGGGTGAATTGGTAACGATAGACCGGCGCTCCTCCCGCCGTCATGGATCTGGCAAGAAACCGGGCCGGTTCGGTAAACCATAAAGCGGTCAGAAAACGGTTGGCAATGGATAAAAAATCATTGCCGTTCCGGACGGGAAACTCTTTGTAGATCTCTTCTTCATGCCCTTTGAAATGCTTTGAAATCCAATTTTTATACGTCTTAAGGGAGAGATCGTCGGTGAAGAGAGTGGCTTCGTCCCTGTTTGTTCCGATGATGACCGGTATTTGCGTCTGCTTCCCCTGGGCAAGGAGTTTTTCCGGACGCCCGGGAATCAGCCGGCCGTCGTAGACCGGTGCGAATAAAAGCCCCTCGCTGCTGAAAGCGATATCGTCCTGCGGTGAGCGGGCGGTCGCCATGATCTCCTCAGGCGTCTTAGCCCGCATGGACGCCAGGGTATTACCGCCTTTATCGCATCCCAGAGCGGCGGCGAGCTTTTGGCCCGTTTCGCGCGCCTGCGCATAGGAGCCATTGGCCTGTGGCATGATGTACGGCAGGGTTGTCGCCGTGGCACTTTGCATGATGGCGCGGTGAAAAAGACCCTTTGCCTGGGGTGAGAGCATCAGCAGGCTGATGGAGGCGGCGCCGGCTGATTCCCCAAAAACGGTGATCCGGTCGGGATCACCGCCGAAGGCGCCGATGTTCTTCCTTATCCATTGGAGCGCGGCAATCTGATCCAAAAGGCCGTAGTTACCGGAAACACCCGTGGGCGATTCTTTTTCAAGATCTGTGTGGACAAGAAAGCCCAGGGGACCCAGACGGTAGTTGAGGGATACGACCAGTGCGCCCTTTTGGGCAAGTTTGTCCCCCTGATATTCGGGGCCGGAACCGGCGCCCACCAGGAATCCGCCGCCGTGAATCCACACCATGACCGGCAATTTTTTCTCCGGTGAATCTGCCGGCTTCCAGATGTTGAGATAGAGGCAATCCTCGTCTATTTTCCCCAGATCGCCCCCGCCGTCCAACTCGGATACTTCCGGTTGCGGGCAGGCAGGTCCAGAGGACGAGGCGCTCCGCACCCCTTGCCAAGCAGTCACCGGTTGCGGCAGCTGCCAGCGCAGCTTGCCTACCGGCGGCGCCGCATAGGGGATGCCCCGGAAGACAAAAATGCCATCCTCCTGCACACCTCGGACTGTGCCGTCGGCAAATTTTACTGTGGGGGGATTGTCGGCGCACCAACCCGCAGTCCCCGGAGAGTACATTACGACCAGCGACAAACAGATAAGAAGGAAGGTTTTCACCTGATTCACCCTCAGTGAATGATCATCCGATCGTCAGTTAATGGGCAAATTCCTTTTCGATCCGGGCCATGGCTATGGCCAGTCGGTCGTCTGGCACGGTGAGGGAAATCCGGACATAACCTTCCCCGTATTTACCGTAAGCCGTTCCCGCCGCCACGACAATGGCCGTCTTGTCGAACAGGCGATTCGTGAATTCCAGCGAAGTCATCCCTTCCGGCACGGGCACCCAGAGGTAGAAGGTTCCCTTGGGGGGTGTAAAAAAGATGCCGATCTTCTTGAGGGTCGCCAGTACCAGTTCCCGGCGCTTGCCGTATACCTCGATCATGTGATCGATGAAGGAGGACTCTTCCTTCAGGGCATGGATACCGGCAAACTGGATGGGATTGAAGATGCCCGAATCGGTGTTTTCCTTCACCTTGCTGATGGCGGCAATCAGGTTGGCGTTGCCGCAGGCCATCCCCAGCCGCCAGCCGCACATGTTAAAGGGTTTGGAGAGGGAGTTAAGCTCGACGCCTACGTCCTTGGCCCCTTCCGCCATGAGGAAGCTGATGCGCTCCTGCCCGGCAAAAAGGATTTCGCTGTAGGGATTGTCATAACAGACGGCGATATCGTTCTCCTTCGCAAAGGCGACCAGGTCATTGAGGAATTTCCTGGTGGCGCAGGCCCCCGTGGGATTGTTGGGATAATTGAGAAACATGCCCCGGGCTTTTTTGGCGATGTCCGTCGGGATGTCTTCCAATATGGGGAGGTAATTATTTTTGGCGAGGATGGGGACATTGTACGGTTCCCCTCCCCCCATGAGGATACTGGACCGGTAGGCCGGGTAGCCGGGATCGGTCATGAGGACAATATCCCCGGGATTGATGCGGGCCAGGATAAAATGATGGCACCCCTCCTTTGACCCGATGAGCCCCAGGATCTCACTGGCCGGATCCAGGGTGACGCCGTAACGGTCCCGGTACCACCGGGCCACCTCCCGGCGAAAGGAGAGCATTCCTTTCTCCTCGTCCGTCGGATAACGGTGGTTGGCCGGATCATAAGCCGTTCGGCATAGCTCGTCAATAATCGCTTTCGGCGTTTCTTCCACCGGATCGCCGATGGCCAGGCTGATCACATCGACGCCTTCGGCCCGGGCCTTGGCGATCTTCTTTCTCAGCTCCATAAACAAGTAGGGGGGTATTTTCGTCAAACGGTCGGCAATTTGCACAGTATCTCTCCTTTTATTTGTTGTAGGCTTCGTTCCAAAGACGCCCCTCATAGACAACTTTCGCTTTTCCCTCAAGGTAAATTTTTTCAAAGCCCGTCGCGGTCTTTTCAAAATAGATATTCAATTTTTCTCCGCTTTTTACCTGGACGGCGACGGGGGAATCCACGAGCCCCTTCGCCGCGGAAACGAGGACCGACGCCACGGAACCGGTGCCGCAGGCCAGGGTCTCGTCTTCCACCCCCCGCTCATAGGTCCGCACCATCACGTTATGACGGCCCAGGTATTTGACAAAGTTCGCATTCGTTCCCCGGGGCTGGTAGTGATCGTGGTAGCGGATATTCCTGCCGATGGAAAAGACGTCAAAGGCATCGAGATCCTCCACATAAAAGACGACGTGGGGAACGCCGGTGTTGATGCTGTTGACGGCATAATCCCTGCCTTCGATAGCGATTGTCTCGTCGGTCCGCAGGTCGAAAGGGTCGGTCAGCCTGAGCTTGACCGTATCTCCCTTCACTTCGGCGTCAATGATCCCGGCGACGGTTTCGAAAGACAACTTTCCCCCGGCAATGCCCTTGAGAAAGGCAAACCGGGCGGCGCAACGGCCGCCGTTGCCGCACATCTCCACTTCCGAGCCGTCGGCGTTGAAGAAGCGCCAGCAGAAATCCGCCCGGTCCGATTCCTGAATCAGGATCAGCCCATCAGCCCCTGCCGACACTTTCGGTTCGCATACCGCACGGACAAAATCTTCTACCACCATAGGACCTATGGCCGCCTCCACCTGGCACTGCCGGTTGTCGATGAGGATGAAATCATTGCCGCTGCCGCTCATTTTATAGAATTCAATCATGCCTTTATCGCCCCTCTTGAATTGATACCTTCCTCCTTAAACGATCTTGCCAAAAAGATGAAGCAAAAAAAACACCCTGGCACTGCCTGCCTTTTTTCATCCACATCTCACCTTAACGATAACCATCAGAAAGACAAGTAAGTGGCACATATTCCTGCTTGACATCCCTCGTTTATCTACTTAACATGAATGTCACCGGGTGGGTAGATTTAAGCTCTGCCCTCGGAGATATTAACTGTTTTTTATCTTTAATCATTCCGTATTCTGAGGAGATAGACCATGTACGCAAAGATCGTTAATTTATTGGGCAAAGACGCTGAACCGCTGCTCAGCCACCAGTGTATTTTCCCGAAGGACCATTTGCATCTTCCCGGTCCGGACTTCATCGAGAGGGTCTTCATTCCCACGGACAGGCCGGTCAACGTGCTGCGGAACATGCAGCTTCTCTTCGATCACGGCCGCCTCGCCGGCACGGGCTACCTGTCCATCCTGCCCGTGGATCAGGGGATCGAACACAGCGCCGCCGCGTCCTTTGCCCCAAATCCCATCTACTTTGATCCGGAAAATATCGTCAAACTCGCCATCGAGGGGGGATGCAGCGCCGTCGCCTCGACCCTCGGCGTCTTGGGGGCGGTGGCGAGAAAGTACGCCCACCGGATTCCCTTCATCGTGAAGATCAACCACAATGATTTGCTTGTTTATCCTGCCAAGTATGATGAATTTCTCTTTGCCAGCGTGAAGCAGTGTTTTAACATGGGGGCCTGCGCGATTGGGGCGACGATCTATTTCGGATCCGAGGAGAGCAGCCGGCAGATTCGGGAGATCTCCGAGGCCTTCTCCCTGGCTCATGAATTGGGGATGGCAACGGTCCTCTGGGCTTATCTCCGCAATCCCGCCTTCATCAAGGACGGGAAGGATTACCATGCTGCGGCGGACCTTACCGGGCAGGCCAATCACTTGGCTGCCACCATTCAGGCCGACATCGTCAAGCAGAAACAGCCGGATTGCAACGGCGGCTATCCGGCGGTCAAATTCGGGAAAACCGACCCCCGGGTTTATTCCGAGCTGGCAACAGCCCATCCCATTGACCTGACCCGTTACCAGGTCATTAACTGTTATTTAGGCCGGGCGGGGCTGATCAACTCCGGCGGGGCCTCAGGGGGCGAAAACGACCTTACCGAAGCGGTGCGCACGGCGGTTATCAACAAGCGGGCCGGGGGCATGGGACTTATCTCCGGCCGCAAGGCCTTCCAGCGCCCGATGAAAGAGGGGGCGGACATCCTCCGGGCTATTCAGGACGTTTATCTCTGCCCGGAGGTGACCATCGCCTGATTATTTAACATAAGTGGATCTTTCCCGTAATGATGACGAACGGAGGCATCGGCAATCAGTAATGATGGGGATAATGAATGGAGAAAAAGACACCTTCCCGGGTACCAGGCATTAATCATCCTCAGGAATATCCTTCGGAGGGCAGAACCGTGAGGTTTCCAATCACCAGGGAAAAGCTTCCCTTCCCTGTCAGTCCCGTTATTCACGCTACCCTGCGGGCTATTTATGCCGGCGGTCCAAAATCCAGATGGCAATCGGACAACTTTGGCCGCCCCTTTCATCCCTACGAAACAAAAGCGGGTAGTATTACTTTTTTTTGTGAGCCCCCACCCGATTATTCCCGCCGCTTCCATCCCACTATTGCCATGTACTATACTCCCCGCCTCGGGTTTATCTATTCGGGACGATTTAGAGATACCGTACGGAACCTGTCGGTGGAATCGGCAGATGTGTTCCTGATGCTCATGTCTTATATTGCTCAGTTGGATGACCCCCGAATGGGTATTGCCCGCATCACGCTGGAGGAAATGGCGGGGATACGAGATGTCCGTATCCGCCACGGCAGATCGCAAAACCTGTATGCTGATCTCAAGCAGGAGGTGCTGCGCCTTGCCGATCTTCGCTTGTCCATGACCTGGAAGGACTATAAAACCGCGGGAGTGGTCACCTTTGGTAAAGAAAGGCCGGACAGGCTTCTGGATATTCTTGACGTGGAATACCGGCAGCAGGAGGGTGCCTGGACCGCATTCCGGTTCCGTTGCGGTCAAGCATTGTCTCACTTCCTTAATGTGGAAGGGCTGTTCTGGATAGGCTATTACAGCAAATCCCTTCTTCATCTCAGCCCATACCATGAAGCCTTCACAAAAAAACTGGGCACTTACTGGACCCTGATCGGAACGGTCGCCGGAAAAAAAGGGGCTTTACCCAGGGCAACGCCCCGGAGCATTCTCGATTTCTGTGGAAACAACGTTAACTGGCGTAACCCCGGTCAAACGGTGGATGCCTTTTTTAAGGCCCATGAACGGCTCATGGAAATTGGCGTCATCGAAGATGATGATTTGCAGGAACCCGTCAGCCGCACCAGGGGATATATGACGGAATGGCTGGAAACGCCCATCACCGTCAAACTGTCCGAAAAACTCTGGAAAATGGCGAAAAGGATGACTGCAAAAACGGCGAAAGGACCTGTAAAAGAACTTATGCGCCGGCAAAAGGAACCGAGCGAGGGCGCTGGCGTTCCCCGGGAGGCAAGCGCCGTGATGGAGAATCCGGTGATTTTGAAAAAACTGCGCTCCCGCCTATATTTGCGTCAGGAAGATCTTGCCAAAGCCCTGGGAATCACGCGTCAAACCCTGTCCAGATATGAACGGGGTGTCTATCGAATTCCGGCCCCTTGTGCAGAAAAATCGCTGGCGTTCTTACGGAGAAAGGCCGCCCAAAGCGAAGGCGTTTAAAGCGACCGCCTAACCTATCCCTTGTATATAACTCACCCATCACCGAAGAATGCTCATGCTTCAATATCCTGATCCCCCCTATCCATCTGTTTTTCCTCTCCCGTAACATTGCCAATAAGTATAACCGCAGGAAGAGGCATATTGATGGTCTGATATAATGCGCATAACAATTCACTTTTTCTCAATGTATAGGAGGTGACGATATTATGGAACAAGAAAAAAGGATAGAGGCCCTGCAAAGGCAGATCGCCGCTCAGGGATTGGGGGGCGCCCTGATCGGTTATTCCCGAAATATTCTTTACTTCACCGGGACGGCCCAGCCGTCTCATCTTGTCGTCCTGCCTGACGAATACACCCTGTACGTTCGGAGTGGTCTGGATTTCGCCCTCAACGATATTTTCATCCCGAAAGAAAGGGTGAAAGAGGAAAGACGATTGGACAAGATTGCCGAGACTTTCTTAAAGAGAATGCAACCGTCCGGCGGCAAGATCGGTGTGGAGCTGGATATTTTAACAGCGGAGCAATTCCTGAACATCGAGAAACTCTTTCCCGGATGCGAATTTGTCAATATCTCTCCGCTTATCCTGGAACAGCGCAAGACAAAGACCCCCGGGGAAATTGAGCAGCTCAGGAAAGCCTGCCAGGCAATTCACGCCGGCCATGAAGCGGTCCTTTCGTCTTTAAAGGAAGGGATAACGGAGCTGGAGCTTGCCGCCGCCGTGGAAAACGCCCACCGCCTGGCGGGTCATGAGGGTATCTTCTTCATCCGCCAGCCTGACTTCTTCATGAGCCGCGGCCCCATCACTTCAGGTCCCAATCTTTTCAAGGTCAGCGGCGTCGTTTACACCATTACCGGCGTGGGGTTGAGCCCCGCCGTTCCGGCGGGTCCCTCGCAAAGAATAATAAATGCCGGGGACATCGTCATAGTTGATATTCCTACCCTCGTAAACGGCTACCATGCCGATCAGACACGGACCTATTGTGTGGGGAAGGCCGGAAGAGAAATTCATTCCATGTACGACGACCTGCAGGCGATCGCCGATCATCTCATCGCCAACATCCGGCCCGGAACCGCCTGCCATGACATTTACCGGATGGCCGTCACTAAAGCCGCTGAACTGGGGCGGAAGGATCAGTTCCAGCATTTCGGCGGCGGCAAGAGATCCCGGTTGATCGGTCACGGTATCGGCCTGGAGCTGAACGAACCCCCCATTCCCTCCGAGTACGATCATTCCCCGGTAGAGGAAGGTTATGTCATTGCCCTAGATCTGCATATGCTGGATGAGGGGTTGGGAGTCGTCAAGCTGGAGGATATGATCCTGATCAAAAGGACTGGAAACGAAATTCTGACAACCAGTCCCAGAAAACTATTTGAAGTATAAAATACAGGAGGTGATTTGCATGTACTTTGCAGCGGAAGTGCTGGCAAGCTCCAGCACGCTCAAACAGAAGTGGGAGGACGAGGTTCGCAAGAGCGTCGCCAAGGTCGCCGATCAGAAACCGGAGAATCTCTGGTCCACCGTATCCG
>Ga0247842_10003302_pt1 | contig 22027 bp, 17 predicted proteins | sample LaCruzMarch2015__3_FD_192411 | JGI IMG/M metagenome (GOLD analysis project Ga0247842, IMG submission 192411) | Freshwater microbial communities from meromictic Lake La Cruz, Castile-La Mancha, Spain - LaCruzMarch2015_19m | ecosystem: Environmental > Aquatic > Freshwater > Lake | place: Spain...
CATCTCTCGGACCGCGCGTTCGCGGATGTCTGCGGGGCGAGCACTCGCCCGTTCATCGCCAGTCACTCCAATTGCCGCGCCCTCTGCCCGCATCCGCGAAACCTGACCGACGCGATGATTCGCCACGTGGCGGACTGCGGCGGAGTGATCGGCATCAACCTGGCGCCCCACTTCCTTGACCCGACCTATTCGGCCGCCTGGGCCAAGGCGCGCGCAGGCGCGAGCCCGCGGCCGCTCACGGCGACCGAGAAGGCGGAGTACATCGCCATGCGGGCGGCGATTCCTGTACCGAGTCTGGATGCGGTGGTGCGCCACATCCTGCACGCCGTCCGCGTAGGTGGCGAGGACGTCGTGGGGATCGGTGGAGATCTGGACGGGAGCGATCGATTGCCGGCCGGGATGGAGACGGTGGCCGACTACCCGAAGCTGCCGCCGCTCTTCCGAGCCGCCGGGTTGTCCGAGGGGCAGATCGAGAAGATCTGCCATAGGAACTTTCTTCGCGTCTTCTTGGACGTCCTGTCCTGCTGATTCCCAGTCCAGCCGTTAGGGCCGTGGTGTGCCGGAGCGGAGGGGACGGACTTGTGGGTGAAGGGATCGGGGGTGGCATTGCAGCAAGAGGTCGGTGCGGTACGCACTCGTAGCACCGCAGGTTGTTGCGCCAAGTCGTGGCACCTTGTTGCGAACAGCGCTGGCACCAACCCAGCACGATCCCGAACTCCTTGAATGGGCGGAGTCCTGCGTTTACCATTGGTCTTGTCCGGACCGATCGAAATGCGATCACAAACAGGCATCGGGATTGCCGACGAGATACGGCAGAGAATCATGGGTTGTGTGTATCCGCCCGGCACGCTGCTTTCCATCCGAAAGCTGGCACAGGAAATTGGTGTCAGTACGACCCCGGTTCGGGAAGCGCTCCTGAGATTGGAGGCGGAAGGGCTCGTCAACCGAGCCCCTAGCAACACTGCTACGGTCGCCGAGATCACGTATCGGGACTTCCAAGACATCTATCCGATGAGACTCGTCTTGGCGCGTCAGAGCGCTCAACTGGCCGCCCAGCGGATCAGTCCCGCGGAGCTGGCGGAGTGTGACAAGTTGCTCTCGCAATTGAAGCAGGTCAAGGACTTTCGGAGCGTCAATGTCATCGATCTCCAACTTCACTCGCTTCTGCATTCGGCAGCGAGGAACCAGTTCCTCCAACGCGCGTTTCTGTTCGTCCGTTTCCAGGCGACGTATGCCTACGGCCTGCAAGCCGAGCAGAAGGTCCTGGCGGGTATGATCTACGAGGAGTGGCGTTCGATTCTGGATGCCATTCGTGCCTCCGATGGCAGGCGTGCGGCGGATCTGATGGAGGCGCATGTCAAGCGCTCGGTCGGGGAATTGGACCAACTCACGAGCGTTTCGTGAATGAGCTATTGGACTGAGCCCTCCTCTCACCTGTTCCCGCATATCGCTCTCCCGGCGGATTGGCGCCAATTAGGGATGGGATCGCTCGTGGGCGATGGAGTTTCTCCACGCCGACGGCTGTCGTGAGGTGCTGGAGGTGGACACCGCGACGAGTCAGTGCAAGGTGGGGTGGAAGCCGCTTCAGCGCCAGCTTGTTGAGCGCGGTCTCCAACCGGGGTCGAACTTGTCATCTCCGACGAGCACCAGGGACCGAGCGGCTCTCGTCAAGGAGCTTCCTGGGACTTCGGGGCAACGTGTGGAAGCAGCTTCCGTCTCCAGGTTGCGCCCGGTTCTCGAAGGTAGCGGAGGACGCTGCGAAGGACATCCTGGCATTCAGTGCGTTCCCGAAGACGGTGTGGCGGCGGATCTGGCCGAACAGCCCGCGGGAGGGGCTGAACCGCGAGATCCGGCAGCGGACGGACGCGGTGGGCATCTTCGCGAACTGGGAAGCGATCATCCGCCTGGTTGGAGCGGTCCTTGCGGAGCAGACCGACGAGTGGACCGTCACGCGGCAGTACATGACGCAGGAATCGCTGGCTCAGGCAACAGCGCTCGCGATCTCAAGCGGTAGGACGAAGCAGGAACCCGCGTTGGCTGCGCAGCTCGCCGCGTGACGGACGGCCGAGTCGAGGCGATGCACCACCTTGGCGGACGCGACCTGGAAACGTTCGAGGAGAATCTGGATTCGGCAAAGGGGAGGAGCTGGGGTATGACTGAGCAGGACCGACTGACAGGCGCGGCCCGATCGGACAACGTTCCCCGGAAGGAGCGGCTGTCAGATCAAGTCGTGCTTGCTGTGTCCTGACCGCGACGCTGCACCCAGGACGGCCTTCTTCACCAGCGCTCTTACGATCGCGACCTTGAACCGATTGGCAGCCAGGGGCTGAACACCACGCACTGCCATGGAGGCCGCTGTTTCAGCTGTGCTGTTATCCGGTCTACGTCCCACCAGGTACTGCTCCACCTCGTGCAGCTCCAGCGGAACGGGCGCCACTGCACCCACCGCCATCCGTGCGTACGTGAAGCGGTCGTTTTCCAGGCTGAGGACCGTGGCCACGCTCACGATCGGGAAATCTACGGAATTGCGTATGCGGAACTTCAGGTAGCTCTGCACACAACCAGGCGGTTGAGGAGGGATGGTGACACTGGTAAGGATCTCTCCGGGCTCCAATGACGTAGTGCTCGCCACGCCGGCCTCGAAGAAGTCGCGAACCGATAGTGTGCGCTTGGTCGTAGTGAGGATTGCCTGAAGGGCAAGCAGCGCAGGGGCGAGATCAGCGGCGTTGACAGCCACACAGCCACAATCGACGCATCGGCGTGCTTCGGCCTGGATAGCCTGCAGGTCCAGCGTGGCCGTATCCTCCGTGTCGATTCTACGATCGGGGACCGAACGTGCGATACTGCGGCATGCATTGCTGCTCGCCAGTGCCTCTGCATTGGCATGAAAGCACGCTGCCGCCGAGCCCCTCTTGTTTCCGACGTCAGAAGGGGGCATGCCGCTGAGTGATCTGCAGATGGACCCTGCGGCTCGGCGGCCCGCTGCGACCGCACTCACCACCGTGGACGATCCAGTTGTCGCATCACCTCCAGCGTACACATCCGCGTGGGTGGTCGCCTGGGTCTCCGGATCGGCGATGATCAAGCCTCGCTCCGTGTTGAGTGCACCCTTCAGGTGGCGTAGGTCGGGCCCCTGCCCGATAGCCACTAGCACACAATCTGCCTCGACGGTCATGGTCGAGGTTGCATCGAACGCTGGCCTGAAGGACCCGAATCGATCAAACACTGATGTGCAGCGTACAAGCTCCAAGCCCGCCAGCTCTCCGCTGCGTACGAGAACGCGCTTCGGTCCCCAAGACGGCAAGAGCCGGATACTCTCCTCGACGGCTTGCTCGATGTCCTCTGGGATGGCGGGCATGTCGCGCCGTGCTTCCAGGCAGACCAGGGTCACATCGGAAACGCCGAGGCGCCTTGCGGAGATTGCCACGTCCACCGCCGCGCTGCCGCCCCCGATGACGACCACCCTTGTTCCGGGCGACTCGCGCCGACCGGTTGCCACGTCAACAAGGAAGTCAAGTCCGGAAGAGAGGAACTCTGCATTCTCCAGGGACAAGACCTTCTGGCTCCAGCCGCCGGTCGCTAGGAAAACAGTGTTGTGCTCTCGACGCAGATCCTGCAGGGTGACTGAATCGCCGATCTCCACTCCCAGCTGGAAGGTGATCCCCATCCGAACAAAGGCGTCCACCTGCCGATGGAGAACGTCCTTGGGCAAGCGGTAAGCTGGGATGCAATAGCGCAGCATTCCGCCCGCCTCTGGCATGCGGTCGTACACCGTGACAGAGTGGCCGGCCCTGCGTAGGTAGTACGCCGCGCTGAGGCCGGCTGGGCCAGCGCCTACGACTGCTATGGCGTTGCCGCTTTCCTGCGGAGGAGGAGCGTAGAAGTCGGAGACGTGGTCCAGCGTGTAGCCACCAAGATGGCGCTCGACACTTCGCGTAGACACTGCCTCATCGGACCCCACACGGCTGCAATGCACCTGACAGGGGTGCGGACACACCCGGCCGGTGATGGCCGGCATGGGATTGCTGTCGAGGACCAGCCTCGCCGCTGTGCGAAGGTCGCCTTCGCGGACCTTCCCTAGGTAGGAAGGGATGTTGACATGTGCGGGGCAGTGGGCGGTGCAGCCAGGCGGGGATACGCGCACGGCTCCGAAGATTGAATGATACCGGTTCTCCCCCAACAGGGCGCCGCACACGCTGCCTCCCTTGCGCATGCAGTGGAAGACGTTCTCGGGTGTGCGGTAGTACCAACACCGTGGCTCCTGGCACAGGTTTCCTCCTACAGTACCCATGTTTCGGATCTGGGGTGACGCCACCGCACGTGCTGCCTCGGCGAGCAGCGTGTACCGCTCCCTGATGGTCGGATGACGGGCCACGTCAGCGAGCGTGGTCAGAGCGCCGATCTTGAGACCGTGCTCTCCCACGTCCACCCCCCGGAGCCCTTCGATGGGCTTGATATCGACCAGAAGACTCGGGGGCGTGGCACGTACCCTGCCCTTGAGAATGCCTAGGAGGTCTGTTCCCCCGGCCACCAGGGCAGCCTCCTGGCCGTGCTGCGCAACCAGAGCGCAGGCTTCATCCAGGGACGACGGCGTCTTGTGCTTGATGCTGGGGATCGTCACAGACCACCTCTCGCCTTCTCCAAGGCAGCCAGGATCTTCTCCGGCTTGGCCGGAAGCTCATCGATGCGCACTCCGACGGCATTGTAGATGGCGTTCAGGATTGCACTTGGCGCGCAGGTCACCGTGCCTTCACCGATGCCGCACGCTCCATACTCTCCGCCACCGCGCCACACTTCCAGGAGCACTGGGTCGATCTCTGGCATGTCGGCCATGGTTGGGATCGTATAGTCAATCCAGTTGAAATTCAAGGGAATGCCGGTGGCCTGATCGTAGATGGTTTCCTCGGTTAGAGCCTCGCCCACGCCGATCGTCTGGCCGCCGATCTGTTGCGCCTCCGCCCCCGATGCGAACATCACGGTCCCGCAGTCGTTCACCACGACCATGTGCAGTACCTGCACATGCCCGGTGCTCGTGTCGACCTCCACCTCGGCGAATGTGGCAATGAACGGAACGCCTGTCTGCTCAGCGAGAGGTCGGCGACTCAGCTTGACCACGATGGGTACAAGAGGGGGCCGCATGAGCAACTGACGTACGGTCATGCCTTCCTCCGGGAAGCCCCTCGCGAACACTCGGCCATCAACCACGTCCAGGTCCGCAGCAGGCAGCTGGAGCGCGTCGGCAGCTCGCTCAAGGATCCTCTGGCGCACTTCACGGGCGGCCACTGCCATGACTTCCGACTGCAAGAAGGAGACGGCGCTGTCGGTCTGCACACAATCCTTGGAGCTGGTGTTGGTGTCGATCACCGATTCCCAGTGGATGTCCTGTGGGCTCACGCCAAGGAAACGGAGGGCCTCCGCGCAACCCAGTACATTGCACGTGTTGGAACCAGTACCGGTCTCCACTGTCGGTGCGTCCAAGATGATCGTTCCGTCGGGGTTGACCGTGATGCCCACCTGCACCTCACCACGTCGCAGTTCTTGCCACTCCGCATGCCACGCGGGGTGACAGGAGAAGCCGACGCCACGCCTTCGCGTGCCATCGTAGCTCGGCCCGTGACCCGGGAGGTGGCGCTTCTCTTTCCAGCCGATGCTCGCAGCGCCCTTCTGCAGTACTGCCACCAGGCTGTCATTTGGCAAAGGCGCCCACTCGTGACCGAAGTTCTGAAGGGCTATGTCGATGGGGTCCCGCCCGAGCCTCTCCGCCAACAGGTCGACCATGTGTCCCAGTATCAGATTCAACTGCGAGTTGCCGACACCGCGCATCATGCAGGCCGGCACCCTATTCGTGTAGACACCGTAGGCTTCAAAGCGAACGTTGGGAACGTGGGCAAGCGCCACTTCAGCCACTTCCTTGGGTGCGAACTTGAGCGGGAACATGGTGTGGTCTGCGTGCGCACCTGCGTTTCCGATGCAGTGAAACGATGCCGCCGTGATCGTGCCGTCCCTCTTCGCGCCGAACCGTGCCGTGTAGGTTGTCTGCTGGCGCCCGTCATGGAAGCTCTCGTGACGGGTGTGCTTGAACTTGACCGGCCTGCCGACTTTCCTCGCCATGAGTGCGGTGAACAAGAAGAAGGGCTGGTCACCCGTGTCCCCGCGCCCGAACTGGCCGCCGACGTAGGAGCTCACCACTCGCACCTTGTGGAGCGGCAGGTCGAGCATCTCACTGATGTGCGACCGGGTCTGCTCGGCCTCGTAGGAGTTCGACCAGACTGTCAACTGATCATCCTGCCACTCGATCAGGCAGCACCAGTTATCCAGCGAGTTCTGAGTTGTGTTGTGAAATGTGGCCTTGCCCTCCACCACCACCTCGGCATCGGCCAGTGCACGCTCAACGTCACCCTTGTCCACGAACCGATGCGGCCCGCCCACCTCATCCTCGGGCATGACGTTCTGTGGAGCAATCTCCGGATGCAAGACCGGCGCGCCGGGCTTCATTGCCTCTTCCGCGCGGAGCACAAACGGCAGCACCTCCCAATCCACTTCAATAAGGCGAAGCGCCTCCTCTGCGATCTGCTCTGACTCCGCGGCCACCACGGCGCCCACCTCGTCACCGACCCAGCAGGCGTAGTCTCCCAGAACAGATCGATCCTTGAAGCGCCTCCACATCATCGTTTCGTAGGAGACTGTGTCGACGCCATCCGTCCAGCCGGCGTTTGTAGGCTTCAAGGTGGCAACTTCAGGGTCTTTGTAGGTGAGAATGCCCAACACCCCGGGGAGCGCCTCGGCCTTGCTGGTATCCAGACTACGTATACGCGCATGAGGATGGGGACTGCGCAGGACCTTTGCGTACGCCATGCCTGGGACGCGTAGCGGAGACGCGATGTCATCTGCATATCGCGCCCTGCCGCTAGCCTTTTCCATGGCGTCGATCCGCGGGCGGTACTGGCCGATGAACGTACGCGCGACACGGGGCCGATACGGGGTTTTCATGCCTGGCCTCCGCGTGCAGCAATCATCTCAGACGCGTGCAGAACAGCTCTAGCGATACCTGCGTAGCAGCCGCAGCGGCAGATGTTACCAGACAGGGCCTCCTTGATCTCCTCCATTGTGGGCTGCGGGTTCTCCCGAAGAAGCGCTACGGAGGCCATCACGAAGCCGGGCGTGCAGTATCCGCACTGAAGCGCGGTGCCGTATCCCGGCTCGCTTTGCTCCGCGAATGCTTGGATGACGGGGTGGTCTTTCGACAGACCCTCAATGGTGAGCACGTCATGGCCGTTCGCCTCTTCGGCCAGGATCATGCATGACAAGACGGCTCTCCCATCCATGAGCACGGTGCACGCACCGCAGGCGCCCTCGTCACAAGCCACCTTCAGACCTGTAAGATCCAGCTTCTCTCGCAGCAAGGATGCCAGCGTCATGCCAGGAGCAATGTCGCGATTGGTCTCGAACCGGTGTTCGCGGCCATTGACCGTGATGCGCACGAACCGTCGCCTTTGGGACTCGCCCCGTTTCGTGTGATCGTTCCTTGTCATGGCTCACTGCCACGCCTTTCGAGCACTCGAAGACCGCCTGCGTCGCAGGCTGCCCCGGCAATTCCTGCCGCCCACGGTTTTACGGAAGCCGCGCAGAAGCTGGCAGAAGGACACCGCCAGCTGGGCGATGTCGCAGCGATGCATAGCCGGTACTCCATCATGAGCTGCAAACTACCACGACTCGCCCCCCTTGTCAAGAGCCCGCGTTGCCCCATTGGATCAGTCGCCGACGGGGGATTCGGTGGAGCGTGCAACTCCGATCGCCTCTCGACGAGGTTGCTTGCAGAGCGCGCGAGCGCCGTAGGTTTCCCGATTCTCGTGCCAGATCCAATCGATCTGGTCGCACAGCACGGCATCACGTCGAGCACGCTCCGGCAAACGCGACGGGTCGGCCCGACGAGCCTTCTGTTCGTAGAAAGCGGACGGGGCGATCGGCAACATGGTGCAGATCGACTCGACCCTGTAGGTCTCGGTGCCCATCGATGAGCGAGGCCATCGCTTTCGGTCGGCGGCTGAGCACCGCCTGGGTAAGAAACGCCGATGCCTTGAGCGGAATCTCGTTTTCTCGCCGTAGCTCTCGATTCTCCCGCTTCCGTTCCTTGATCCGAGTTCGTTCGTCGTTAGTGAGTCCTCCGTGCCCGCCCGTATCGATCTCAGCCTGCCGTACCCATGTGCGCAATGTCCCGAAGTACAGCCAGTCATCATCGCGATCGAGACGATCGCTGCCTACTGGGGGCTGTGCTCGCGCTCATGGCCGAACACCATCCGCACTGCCCAGTTCCGGCCTCGGGGGAGTACCTTCCTGTTCTTGTCATGCCCCCATCCTTTCAACAAGAGGTCTCCGGCAATCCCGGGGCGGTTCAGCCCCGATGCCTTCCACCAGCTCTTCCGCACTCGTCCTCGTCATCGGGTCCCCTCCTCTTTGGTGACCCAACTTGCGAGGAGCCGATCCCTCCTTTCGGTGACCAGTTCGACGAGGCAACGCGTCATGTTGACACGAGAGCACGGGTTGGAGTAGTCTGGACGACATGGTGAAGTACCGACGATGCGTGGCCGTGACACCACCCAGTTGGCGCGCCGCTCTGCCAGCCTCTCCACGGATTGCGGACAGGAGCAGGCAGCGCCAGTGGGCCAGAGGACTCTGATCACAGCGACACGCGTGAGTGGTACTCCAGAGGAGGGATCCAAGCAGGTTCCGGACGGCATCAAGGGAAGAACCGAGCCAAGGAGGTTAGGAGATGAGAAGACTTCTGATAGGTCTTGTCGTCGCCCTGGTCCTGTGCGCGATCGGGGCGAGTGCGCAGATGAAGAACCCCGGGACGCTAACGTACTTGTGGATCAACGACATCAAGACGTTGGATCCGGCGTATGCGAGCAGTACGCCGGAGAGCTACCCGATCTACAACATCTACGATCGCCTGCTAAACTACTACGAGGGTGAGATTTCCACGTTTATCCCAGGCATCGCCAGCGTCGTGCCCTCCGTTGACAATGGACTCATTGTCCAAGGCGCCGACGGGAAGGTGTACTACACGTTCCCGATCCAGCGAGGTGTCCGTTGCCACCAGGTGGGTGTCCAGCAGGGGGATGGTACGATTGCGTGGGTGTACTACGACGATCTGACGGATCAACAGACACGCGACATCGTTCCGGGATACGGCGAGCTCACGGCGGAAGACGTGAAGTACTCGTGGATGCGAGCGATGATGCTCGGAATCTCGTGGATGTCGGATGCGATCCTGTCGATGGTCACTGGCGGCGAGTACGCCAACGTCGAGGAGCTTGCGGTTGCTCTGGCCGGCGTAGACAGCTTCGATCAAGTGGACGAAGCGGGCCTGATCGCCACGTACGAAGAACTCTCGCGGCATCTCGTGGCGAAGCCGGGCACGTTGGAGCTGATCCTTGACCGACCGTTCCCAGCAGCCTTGGGGATCACCGCGCTTCCATACGGTGCATCCATTATCGACAAGGAGTGGGCCATCGCGCAGGGCGCATGGCCGGGGACGGCGGAGACGTGGATCGACTACCATAAGCCTCAGCTGGAGTCGGATCCGCTGTTCGAGGTGGAGAACGGCAGCGGTCCCTTCGTGATGGAGTCATGGGATCGTGCAGAGAAGAAGTGGGTGCTGAAGCGATTCGAGAACTACTTCCGAGGTCCGGCCCAACTCGAACGCGTAATCGTGCGATGCGTGCCGGAGTGGTCGACACGCAGGCTCCAATTCGAAGCCGGCGACGCCGATCTCGTGGTCACCCCGACGGAGTTCCTCGACGAGATGGCGACCAGAAAAGGCGTGACGGTCGTGCGCGACCTCCCCTGCGTGTGGACGGCAGACACCTTCTTTGTCTGGCCAGTTCGTGCGGACAGCGCGTACATCGGGAGCGGGAAGCTAGACGGGCAAGGAATCCCCACCGACTTCTTCTCCGATCTCGACGTACGCAAGGGCTTCTGCTACGCGATGGACTACGAGGCGATGCTCGAACAGGTCCTGCTTGGGTACACGGTGCAGGCCCGTGGTCCTACGGTCCGCGGGATCATGGGGTACCGTGAGGATAGCCCGATCTACAGCTACGATCCGGTGAAGGCGGAAGAGCACTTCCGTGCCGCGTGGGGTGGAGCAGTGTGGGAGAACGGATTCAAGGTCACCGCGATGTGCATCGCGGGCACGTTGGATTGGGAGGCTAGCCTGGGCATTCTCCAGCAGCGTCTCGCCGCGATCAACCCCAGATTCAAGCTGGAGATCCTCAACCTGCAATGGGCTTCGTTCGCCGATCTGCTCTGGGGTGAAAGCAACGAGAGCGTCCCTCTGGTCATCTGCAACTGGGGCCCGGACTACACCGATCCAGGCGGGCCATTGGGAGCTGCTACGTACTTCCTCTCCAGCACCGGCCTTGTCTCAGGCTACGGCGGTGCTGGATACCGCCAGCTCATGGCCGACAACTTCGACCCGCTTCTGAAAGAGGCATGGAACGAGCTCGACCCTTCCGTTCGAGAGCCGATCTATGCACGGCTGCAGGAGATGAGCCACGAGTACGCGACGTCGCTGTTCTTGTTCGAGGGCTCCGACTCGGCGGTCTACCACGACTACCTGAAGGGGTACACCTACAACCCGATCACCTACGGCGCGCTCGACTACTACGCGATGTACAAGGAGGAGTAGGCTCGTAGGCAGCATCCAAACTCGGGCTCCCCGAGCAACCCGCTCGGGGAGCCAAGTTTCACCGCCGTAGATCAGAGAAGGGGGCGGGAGGTCAGCACAGATGTTGGCTTACATCGTTCGGCGCTTGCTCTTCCTTCCCGTGGTGTTGCTTGCGCTGGCGCTGCTGGTTTTCTCGTTGAGCATGCTGTTGACACCAACCCAGCGGCTTGCTCTCTACTGCCCGGATCCGAGCCACATGAAGGGGGGGATCGAGCATGCGAGAGCGCTGATTGAGCTGTACGGCTTGGATGATCCGTTCTACGCGCAGTTCGGCCGGTGGATGGGCAACATTATCCGAGGCAATCTGGGTTGGTCCGCGTCTGCCAGCATGCCTGTCGGCCGAGCGCTGATCGAGCTGCTGCCTGCGACGGCCGAGCTCGCTCTGCTGGCACTGGTTCCGCTCGTCCTCGGCGGCATCTGGCTCGGCACGAAGGCCGCGACGCATCACAACGGTATCATCGACCACTCGATCCGCGTCTTCACCATCCTTGGATGGTCGTTCCCCGACTACGTGTTCGGTCTGATTGCGTTGATGGTATTCTACGGCTGGCTTGGCTGGTTTCCGTCAGGCCGACTCAGCCAGTGGGCGGTCCTGGAGGTCGCATCCGGGGGGTTCCGGGCCTACACGGGGATGAACATCGCGGATGCGATCCTCAACGGGAATGGCCGCGTCCTGTTGGATGCTCTTCGGCACTTGGTCCTTCCGGTGATCACCCTCTCGTACGTCTGGTGGGCAGCACTCGTCCGCATCATGCGCTCCAGCATGCTGGAGACCCTGCATCAGGACTACGTACAAACCGCGCGGGCAAAGGGGCTGCGCGAGCGCGTGGTTCAGAACCGTCATGCCCGGCGTAATGCGCTTCTCCCCGCGACGACCATGGCGGGGATCATCGCGGCTCACCTCATGGGGGGGCTTGTCATCACAGAGACGGTGTTCGACTACTATGGTCTGGGCCAGTTCGCGGCGCGGGCGGCCCAGAACCTGGACTTCCCAGCAGTGCTCGGTTTCGCGCTGTACTTTGCTGTGATCCTGGTTGTCGTGAATCTCGTCGTGGACGTCCTGTATGCATGCCTGGATCCTCGAGTCCGGTTGGAGTGATAGGCAACCATGAAGACGCTGAAGTACCTGCTGAGGAACCCGCTATCGCTGATGGGGACAGTCCTGCTGCTGTGTTTCATTGCGATCGGAGGCTTGGCTCCCGTGCTGACGGAACGGCAGCCATACCAGACGTCGCCGTACGAAATGCCCCGGGACGGGTTCTGGCAGAGACCTCAGGGCCCGAGTGCCTCACACATCTTCGGCACGACGCAGGGGCAGTACGACATCTTCTACGGAGTGGTCTGGGGGACGCGGACCGCGTTCAAGATCGGGTTGGGGGTCGTCGTGATCGGTGCGGTAGTCGGGACCATCGTGGGATCGATCGGAGTGTTCTACGGAGGACTGCTGGGCGAGGTTCTGATGCGCGCGGTCGACGTGTTCATGTCCTTCCCGTTTCTCATCGCCGCGATGGTGATCACCACGATCCTAGGTAAAGGCCTGTATCAGATGATGATTGCGCTGATAAGTTTCAGTTGGATGGAGTATGCGCGGCTGATCCGCAGTGAGATCGTGCACATCAAGGAGATGGAGTACGTCCAAGCAGCACGTGCAAGTGGGGTGGGGGATCTCCGTTTGATCCTCAGGCACATCCTTCCCAATTCGTTCTTCCCTGTGCTTGTCCAGGCGTCGATGAACACGGGGTCGATGGTCTTGACCGCGGCCGCCCTGAGCTTCCTTGGCGTCGGGACGGAGCCAGGCTATGCAGACTGGGGGCAACTGATCTCGATGGCCCGCAACTGGATTGTCGGGACGCCCGGCAACCCATTCGCGTACTGGTACACGCTGGTCTACCCGGGCCTGGCGATCTTCCTCTTCGTCCTGGCCTGGAACCTTGTCGGCGATGCGTTGCGAGACATCCTGGATCCGAGATTCCGCGGTGCGCCCCGCGTCTAGCGGCCGGGTGGGCGAGGGGCAGAGCTCTATGGTCGAAGGACAAGGGAGATGAACGGAATGGGGGGCCTTCGCGTGCGTCGACATGGAGGGGGCAGCGGGGACGCAGCACGGCAACACGTCATGCGCAAGGAACCGGAGTACTCTGTGGCGAGAGAGCGGATGATCGCGGATGCCGAAGCGGCCATCGGCGCGGCGCTTCCTGCCTGCACCACGGATCCTGTGGCCAGCCGTGCCGACGATTGCATGGGCAATCCAGTTCGCGGCAAGCTGAGTCGGGACGCTCGCCTGGTCAGCTGGATCACCGAGCTGCTGGGCATGATGCAGGGGGGCGACGGACGCGATACGGCCCTGTTGGTCGTCCACCACGCGAAGGATGGGTGCCTCGTCCGCGGTCATGGGGCAGATGCTGTCCGGCAACACGGTCAGCTGAACCCGAGTCGCCGATCGGGAGGGGGCGGAGAGTCCAAGATCAAGGCGCCTCTTCCAGGCAGACCCGGCGTGCCGGTGGTGTTCCCAAGCAGTGAAGACAGCGTTCGCCGAATCGTGGAGCGCGAGATCGGCCCGTGGGTTCGGACTGCCGTCGTTCAGAAGGGCATCGGACGCGGGGCGGCCGAGTCCCCTCCCCGCGACGTGGTAGCTGGAGCGCTTCGCGATGGAGGGGCCGAAGCTCCGGGGAAACCGAGCGAGGCGCGCCTGACCATGGGAGATCTTCCATCCACACCGGAGACCCGTGTCTTGCTTCGGAGTCGGCGGACGCGGCGTCGACCACTCCCGTGGGCGGAGCCCGCTGACCGGAGAACGCTTCGGTTCGAGAGCGGCGCGGCACGGCAAGCATGCCAGAAGATCCAGGCCCTCGGAGTGATGACAACGTCCCGCCTTCTTTTACGGCATGTACAGAGCCCCGCCATGGGACTATGGAGGTCCACGCTGTGAGCAAGACCATGGAGCAGGTCCGACGGGACTGGCAGACGGCGATCGAAGGCCAAGTACAGGACAAGCGCATTCCCTCCATCTCGTATGCACTTGTCGATCGTGACGGCGTGCTCACCTCGGGCCACGCATGCGCTGATACGCTGCCCTACGAAGTTGGCGACGACAGCGTCTTCCGTGTCGGCTCCTGCTCGAAGATGTTCACGGGGATCGCTCTGATGCAATTCGCCGCGCAAGGCAAGATCGACCTGGACGAAGATGTCTCCACGTACATCCCTGGCTTCGCGCCTCGTAATCCGTTGGCTGCGACCGATTCCCCGCGGACTGCCGGCCGGGTGACGTTGCGAAAGCTCATGAGTCATACCTCCGGAATGGTTCGCGAGGCTTCGTTGGGACACTACCTCGATGACTCTCCCGTATCCATGGATGCGATGATCGACGAACTGAAGACGTCGACTCTGAAGGAGAACCCCGACGGCGGCGTGTTTCGGTACTCCAATGCGGGCATCGGCGTCGTCGGCTGCGTGATTCAACAACTCGCCGGCACCGACTTCGCGCGTTACGTCCAGCAGAGTGTGCTCGCCCCGCTTGGCATGCATGACAGCAGCTTCGTCCAGACGGAATCCCTGCGACGTAGACTCTGTCCGGCATACATGTGGACGTTCGACGAGGACATCCCTGCGCCGGTGTTCGACATGGGGGGCGGGGGAGCGGCGGGGAACCTCTTCTCGACGATTCCCGACATGTGCAGGTTCATGCGTGCCATGCTGCGGGGAGGCTTCACGGAGTCCGGAGGCTCGGTCCTTTCCACGAAGGCGCTTCACTCCATGTGGGAACCCATCGGCCGATGCGGGGACACGGCCTACGGGCTCACGTTCGGAGTCGGGGACCTCGATGGCTGGAGAACCGTTGGCCACAATGGCGCAGTCTACGGCTACGCTACGCAACTGACGTTGCTTCCCGAGGCGGGTCTCGGTGTCGTGCTGTGCGCGACGCTGGACGCGACGAACGAGATCCTCACGAGACTTGGCCAGTACGGGTTGCGACTGGCGCTGGCATCGCGAGGTATGGGCCAGCGTCCCGACCCGCTTCCGACGTATCGAGTGATTCCCGCTTGTCAGCTGGCCACGGCGCCCGGGGACTTCGTGGCCCCATCGACCGGCGAGCGCGTTCGGATCGTGGCGAAGGATGGACGCCTCTATCTCCTGATCGACGATCTTCCGCTTCGGCTGCAGGCAGACTCGGACACTGAGTTCGTCATCGACGGGCGTGTGTTCGGCCCCGGGGGGCCGTTCCCTCCCGTGCGATACGTGTCTGGCGAGGGCGGTCAGCCGGACGCCCTGCACTGGAAGGGCACTGAGTGGACGCGGGCGACGGACCTAGGGCCGGAGGTCACGCCTGACGAGTATCTCCCCTTCGTTGGCAAGTACGGACCTGATTTCAATGTGACACACGTCTTCCACTCGGGGGGACGGCTCAAGTGCACGATCGAGTACTTCTTCACTCACTCGCTCGAAAGGGTCTCGGAGAAGATCTTCAAGATGCATGGCCCTCTCTACGAAGGCGAGACGCTCGAGTTCGATGCGCGTGACGCCCGCGGGAGAAGAGGGATCCTTGTGGGACCGATGTTCCTCTTCCGGCACCGGGAGGTCTGAAGGCAAGGACGATGGAGAAGAAGAAAGGGAAGGATAGATCATGAGAATCGATAGGGTGGAGATCTTCACGGCGCACCTTCCGCTGAAGCGTCCGTTCCGCATTGCGATCGGGGAAGTGATTGTAGCCGAAACGCTCTTCGTGCGGATTTCGACGGACGACGGGCAGTACGGCATGGGCGAGGCGAACCTGCTCACGCCAATCGTCGGTGAGACGCAGGAGACCGCACTCGCCGCGGCGCGCGCTCTTGCCAGGCTCCTCATCGGGAAGGATCCACTCGATATCGAGACCCGCGTTGTGGAGATGCGGCGATTCTTGCTGCACAGCGCGACAACGCGGTGCGGGTTCGACATGGCTCTTCATGACCTGGCTGGCAAGGTCGCAGGACTACCGCTCCACGCGCTTCTTGGAGGGGGGCGTCGGACGATCACGACGGACCACACCATCGGAATCGACACGACGGAATCCATGCTGGCACAGGCGGTTGAGATCGTCGCGCGTGGCTTCCCGGCAGTGAAGATCAAGGTGGGGAGCACTGTGGAGGAAGACGTGGAACATGTGGCCCGCATCCGTGAGGCGGTTGGTCCGAAGATTCTCCTGCGGATTGACGCGAACCAGGGGTGGGACTGCCCGAGCGCGATACGGGCCCTCCGCGCGATGGAGCCCTTCAGTGTGCAGTACTGCGAGCAGCCAGTGGCCCGCTGGGATCTGGTATCGATGCGCTACGTCCGTGAACACACTTCCATTCCGATCATGGCGGACGAGTCGCTCTTCGATGAGCATGACGCGTTAAAGCTTGTGTCATCCCAGGCATGCGACTTCCTCAACATCAAGCTGGAAGTCCGGAGGCATCCACGTGGCCCTCAAGATCAATGCGATCGCGGAGGCTGCGGGGATCCGTTGTATGGTGGGATGCATGTCGGAATCCAGATTGGGGCTCACTGCGGGAGCGCACCTGGTCTCGGCACGCCCCAACATCGCGTTTGCCGATCTCGACGGTGCTGACATGCTGAGAGATGATCCGGTCCTCGGCGGGATGGCATACGCGGCGGGCGGCGTGATCACGCTGCCGGAGGGGCCTGGCCTTGGCGCAGACCTCGATCCGGGGTACCTCGCCTCGCTCGAGTGCAGTGAGGTGATGTAGATGGCACGTGAGGGGTCGGGGGCGACGGCGAGACTCATGGGATCTCCGGTCGGTGCTCGCATGGTCATCAACGGCCGTGAGGTCGATTACTTCTCTGGCACGAGCTACTACGGTCTCCACGGCGACCCGCGTGTCATGCAAGCGGCGGCGGATGCGATCGCCGCATACGGTCTGGGACCCGGGACGAATGCAGTTGTTCCTCCGGTCGAACTCGTGAAGGAACTTGCGAAGTCATACTTCCATGTCGATTCGGTGACCTACCTGATCTCAGGATACCTCGGGGCGATGGCTCTGGCCCAGGCGTTGTCGCCGGAATACGACGCCGTGTTCGTGGATGAGAAGTCGCACTACAGCATCTTCGATGGCGTTGCGAGCGCAGGGAAGCCCGTGGTTACGTTCAGCCATCTGAATGCTGGTGACCTGGAAGCGAAGTTGAAAGTGCACGTGAAGCCGGGGCGGGTACCACTTGTTATGACCGACGGTGTCTTCCCTGTCACCGGCGCGATTGCACCCCTCCCGGAGTATGCCGAGATCCTATGCGGGTATCCGTCGTCTCTCCTGTGCACCGACGACTCCCACGCGGTGGGCGTAATCGGAAAGCTCGGCCGTGGGACACTCGAGTACTTCGGGCTGTCCGGGGATCGATTCCACATGGTTGGGACCTTGAGCAAGGCTTTCGGCGGAATCGGCGGGATACTCCCCGGGGACCGCTCGATGGGTGAACGGATCGCGAGAAACGTGCGGATTCCGACTGGAGCTTCGCCACCACCGGTCCCCGCTGCTGCGGCGGCCGCGATGGGGCTCCAACTCCTGATGGATCACCCTGAGATGCGCGAGGCCTTGTGGGCAAACGTCACAGCCGTTCGGAAGGGATTTCGCGGATTGGGATTCGATACTCCCGATACGCCGATTCCGATTGTGAACATCGTTGGGCGGTCCGGAGCGAACCTGAAGCACGTCGAAGACGAGCTGCTGAAGAATGATGTCGCTGTCCTCTACGTACCGCCGGGCAGCTACTCGGATGCCCCAGACGTGGAGTCCCTGAGGATTGCGGTCTTCTCCACGCACACTGCGGAGCAAATCGGGAGGTTGGTGGAGACCTTCCGGAGAGCCCTGTAGGGCGAATGCGTGGCGTGAAAGGGCCGGTCCCAGGGTCGCCCACTCAGAGTGGCGGGAGGGCATACCTCGTGAAAGACCAGGGACGGGTTGTGGTGCTGTGCGGTGGCTGTTCGACAGAGCGGGAGATTTCCCTAATCTCGGGACGCGGGGTGCACGAAGGGTTGCACCAGGCTTGCATCGATGCGACGTACCTCGATGTGGAGCACACGCATGAAATCGTCGAACGCGTTCGGGGCTTCGATGTCGTCTTCATCATGCTGCACGGAGGCGATGGCGAAGGAGGGGTGGTCCAGGAGATGCTGGAGCGACTTGGAATCGCGTACACGGGTTCCGGCCCCAGGGCGAGCGCGTTGGGAATGGATTAGCTGGCGACGAAGCGACTGCTAGAACCACTAGGGATCCACGTGCCGAAAGCGGTGAGCTGGACTGAGGAGGAAGGCCCGGAAGCGCTGTCTGAGCTGGTTCTGTCCCGATTCGGACTTCCGGTGGTGGTGAAGGCAGTCAGCCATGGAGCGAGTCTCGGCGTGCGACCGGCGCGGACGCGGCAGCAGCTGCACGATGCCCTACGAGACGTGAGGAGGGAGTACGGGGAGCTGTTTGTCGAGGAGTTCATCAACGGACGCGAGTTCTCTGTGCCGATCCTCCGTCTTGATGGCGAGGACGTCGCCCTTCCCGTCACCGAGATCGTCATCCGCACGGAGTTCAACGACTTTGCGACCAAGTACTCCGGGGACCTCCACGAGATGACCGTGCCGGCGAGGCTCGATGCAGCGACCACCTTGGCGATCCAACAGGCGGCATTGGGAACTCACCAAGCCCTCGGATGCTGGGGCTTCTCACGAGTAGACATCATGCTCGGCGACGATGGAGTTCCCGTTGTTCTCGAAATCAACACGATTCCGGGGATGACCCCTCACAGCATCCTACCCATGTCGGCGGCTGCCATGGGGCTTGACTACCCCCGGCTGGTGGAGCGGATGCTCTGCTCGGCCTACGATCGCCACGCGCTGTGAAGCGGATCGAGGGCCTCCGCGCACCGTCTTGCGAGCACGACGGGGTCCGTCGATTCAGGCTCGTTGACCATGGTCGCATAGGGGACCTTGATGCCGGCGATGTCGAGCGTTCCGAGGGGTTCACCCGCGATCGTGTTCCAATCGTCGATCCTGTAGGTTCGCTGCATTTCCTCTCGCGGCACGGAGTGGGTGAGGATCCCGTCCCGGCGCGCTTCATCGTAACGTGCGAGATTCCGCCGCCAAGACTCGTCAAAAGACACGGACAGGTAGAGAATTGCGGCGCGGGAGAGGACCGATCTCGGCAGGTGCGCCAGCGCGTCGGCGTAGCCGGTTGGCCCGCCGCGAGAGAACTCGACGATCATCGTCCGAGAGGACGTGCCGAGGGTGGCCAGGGCCCGTTCGACCTTCCCGCCGATCTTCTCGATCAGAGAGTTCCAAAGCTCGTCGTCGGTCACGGCGTAGTTCCCGTCACATCGTCTCGAGTGTAGGCGAGGACGGCCCAGTCGCTCCCGTAGGTCGTCCTCCTCGAACCTCTGCCAGAGGATCGGAAAATCGTCGACGACCGAGAACGAGCCGATATGGAACAGGCGAACTCGCTCTGTCCCCGGGACGCGGGTCATGAAATCGATGAACTCGCTCTTGCCGCTTGCCGGCCTCCCAAGCAAGAGCAGGACGTCAAACGCGGAATCGGCCTGACGTCGGAAGTAGGTGAGGCCAAGCGCTTCCTCGAGATCCGTGAGCATCTCGCCGGGCGGGCGATCCGCGTCAAGCACAACGAGGGGACTCCCGCGATCCGCGTGCCAGTGGGACAACTCCGTGGAGACCTGCGCAAGTACCTCCTCGCGTACGTCGTACGCGGGTGTCCCACGAGCCGCCTGGCGAGCGACCGACTCGGAAACGGGGATGTCGAGTCGAACGTAGAGGTCAGGGCGCGGCGCCTGCCGCTCGAGATCGGGGTACGCCTCGAGGAAGCCCGTGTCCGCGAGGGCGACGGCGTAGGCGTAGTGGACGCCGAGGTGGGACTCTTCGAGGCACAGGAATCCGGCACGTAGCGCGGCCTCAACCTCTGCGCGGCGGCGTGGCACGGCCAGAGCGAGAGCCTGCGTCAGACGGGCTCGCTCGCGGAACAGATCGATGCGCTCCTCTTCGACGACCGACTTGACGAGCTCGGGAAGCACGCGGATCGTTCGCGGGTAGAAGCGCGCGAGAAGCGCCAGCGCCTCGCTCTTCCCCACGGCGGGCAATCCCTCCACGATCACGTGTCGACCCGACGAAGCCATCGTCGGCTATTCTATCCCAGTCGTCCGGCGCGGGGGCAACGAGTCTCGGTCCGTCTCGACTTCCGCTACGACGTCGGTATAATGGCCACCTCGGAAGGAGCCTGGGGAATTGAAGAACCTGATCATCGTGGAGTCACCCACGAAGGCGCGAACCATCGGGCAGTACCTCGGTGACGGCTATCGTGTCATGTCTTCGCAAGGGCACGTGCGCGATCTGCCTACCGGCGAACTCGGCGTGGACATCGAGAAGGGTTTCGAGCCGAAGTTCGAGACCGTGAAGAAGAAGTCGAAGCTCCTCACGGAGCTCCGCAAGGCGGCGAAGGACGCGGACCGGATCTTCCTCGCGACGGACCACGATCGCGAGGGCGAGGCCATCGCCTACGACCTCTACACCATTCTCCAGAGAGTCGTGAAGGAGGACGGCGCCTTCGCCCGTCCGATCTTCAACGAGATCACGAAGCCGGTAATTCTCGCGGCCCTGAAGAACCCGGAGCAGATCAATCTCGACCGGGTAGAGGCCCAGCGCACGCGGAGAGTCCTCGATCGCTTGGTGGGCTATCTCGTCAGCCCGCTCTTGTCGCGGACACTTGCTGGAAACCGCTTTGCGGGGTTGTCTGCCGGGCGCGTGCAGTCGGTGGCCCTTCGGTTCCTCTGCGATCGAGAGAAGGAGATCGCCCGGTTCGTCCCGGAGGAGTACTGGGAGATTGAGGCGACGCTCGAGAATGGAGAGCGATTCGCGGCGCTCGTGACGAAGAGGGCTGGCGAGAAGCTCGTCGTGCGGTCAGCGGCCGAGGCGGAGGAGGTTGCGGCGACGCTTGGCAAGGCCAAGATTCGCGTTCGCGCCGTCGAAGAGAAGGACCGCCTGCGACACCCGGCGCCTCCGTTCATCACGAGCTCTCTCCAGCAGGCTGCGTCGTCGTTCCTTGGCTTCTCACCGAAGCGGACGATGGCCATTGCGCAAGAGCTCTACGAAGGAATCGGCCTGCCAGAGGGATCCGAGGGACTGATTACGTACATGAGAACCGACTCCGTCCGGCTGTCCGACGAGGCGGTCGAGGCGGCGCGCGAGGCGATTCGCGAGACGCACGGGCAGAAGTACCTCGTGGAGAAGACCCGGACGTTCGAGAACAAGCGGAAGTCTCAGGACGCCCACGAGGCGATTCGCCCCACGGATGTAGCGCGGACTCCCGAATCTGTGGCCAGCTACCTGACCCCGGAGCAGATGAGGCTCTATCAGTTGATCTACGGGCGATTCCTCGCGACGCAGATGACGAGCGCGGTGTATCGGCAGCGCAGCGTGGCCGTCGAGGCAGGCCCGCTCCAGCTCGAGGCGGCCGGCAGCGAGCTCGCGTTCGACGGCTTCCTGCGCGCACTGCCGGAGCGCCGCGAGAGAGAGGCGACCTTCCCTCCGAAGCTTGATATCGGACAGGCGCTCTCGCTCGTCTCCGTCGACAAGGGGCAGAAGTTCACCGAGCCGCCGCGGCGGTACAGCGAGGCGGGCCTCATCAACGTGCTCGAGAAGGAAGGGATCGGACGTCCGAGCACGTATGCGTCGATCGTGTCGGTGATCCAGGAACGCAACTACGCGATCAAGGATGGCTCGAGCATGCGGCCCACCCTGCTCGGCCACATGGTCGTGGACTTCCTCGCCCAGTACTTCGCCGAGACCGTCGAGCCACAGTTTACGGCGCACTTGGAAGAGGATCTGGACCGGATCGAAGAGGGCGACATGTCGAGGCAGGAGGCGCTCGACGAGTTCTACCGGCCCTTCTCGGCGCGGCTGGGGGCCCTAGAGGCGAAGATCGAGGGATCCGAAGAGCGACCGTTCCAAGTTCCGACGGACGCTGTCTGCGCGGTGTGCGGCGCCGCGATGGAGCTGCGTTACTGGAAAGGAAGCCACTTCCTCGGATGCTCCAAGTACCCGGAGTGTCGAAACACCGTGAGCTTGGCGCCGGATCTTGACGTTGTGTACGGGGCCGAGCGTGTCGAAGTGCAGGCCGCACTCGACAAGGCGGCGGAGTCCGCCGCCCCGACCGTCCCGTGCCCGAAGTGCGGGATGGCAATGGAGTTGCGCTCTGGTCGCTACGGCCGATACTACCGCTGCAGCAACGCGGAGTGCGGCGCCACGGCGCCCGTATCCACGGGCGTGGGCTGCCCCGTCTGCCG
>Ga0247842_10003304_pt1 | contig 22014 bp, 17 predicted proteins | sample LaCruzMarch2015__3_FD_192411 | JGI IMG/M metagenome (GOLD analysis project Ga0247842, IMG submission 192411) | Freshwater microbial communities from meromictic Lake La Cruz, Castile-La Mancha, Spain - LaCruzMarch2015_19m | ecosystem: Environmental > Aquatic > Freshwater > Lake | place: Spain...
TGAAGGCAAGTTAAGATTTGATATTTACTGCAGTCCGTGCCACGGATATTACGGCAAGGGCGACAGCAGGATGAATGCGCAGTTTCCGAATCCGCCAACGCTCCATAGTGACAAGGTTCGCAACTGGGCGGATGCTAATATTTATCACGTGATTTCTAACGGGCAGAATGTAATGCCCTCTTATGCGAAACAGATTTCCCGGGATGACAGATGGGCGATTGTGAATTATATCAGGGTCTTACAGCGCTCGCAAAACGCTAAAGATTCTGACATCCCGGTCCTGCCTGGTGCCGACACAGTGCAGACGAACAAACAGGCAGATACAATAAAGTGATTTTTGTCGGATGCAACAAAGTGATTATTGTCGGATGCAACAAAGTGATTATTGTCGGATGCAACAAAGTGATTATTGTCGTCCTGAACTTGTTTCAGGATCACACTTAACACTTCACACTTAACACTTAACACTTATTTAATGGAATATCAAAGAAAAGATTTACCGGAAAAAGTACTGAAAATCGGATTCATACTCGCTGGTCTCGGGCTTCTGCTCGTCGTGCTTTCTTATCTCGTTGACCCCCAGCGCAGTGCATTTAATAACATTATCGGAATGATGTTCTTCGCGAGTATTTCAATCGGTGCGCTGATTCTCGTCGGACTTGAATACCTTGCGGGCGCCGTATGGAGCACTCCTATGAGACGTGTCAGCGAATTCGTTGCCTCCACGCTGCCGTTTGTCGTGATTATGGCAATACCGCTTTTCTTTAGTCTGCATTCGCTTTTCCACTGGACGCATACCGATGTAGTCCAGTCGGATAAAATTCTCGCGGGAAAGTCCTCTTATCTGAACGTGACTTTCTTTACCGTCCGGTTTTTTATTGTTATGCTGTTGATGTATATGTTCTACTTCGTCTTTATCAGGAATTCAAGGAAACAGGATGTATCGCGAGATCAGTCTCTGACTAAAACAAACGTAAAACTTTCTGCAGTGTTCATGGCTGCTGCGGGTATCGGACTTACTATTCTTGCCGTTGACTGGATTATGAGCCTTGAACCTCACTGGTTCTCGACTATATTCGGTATTTATTTTATCTCGGGCACGCTTCTTGCCGGACTTGCAGTGACTACATTTATTGCCGTTTCGCTCGCAGAAAACGGATATCTGCCGGGTGTAAACCGCGACCATTATTATTCTCTCGGCGCATTGATGTTTGCGATTACAAACTTCTGGGCTTACATTGCATTCAGCCAGTTTCTTCTTATCTGGTATGCAAATATCCCTGAGGAAACCGTCTGGTTCATAGCGCGATGGGAAGGCGGCTGGAAATATATTTCAATTGCGCTTATGATTATACGTTTCGCTGTTCCATACTCCCTGCTTCTTTCTCAGCCGTCGAAGTCAGACCCGAAACGCCTGAAACAGGTTGCTGTGATTGTTCTGCTTGCGCATTTAGTTGATTTATACTGGCTTGTTATGCCGACGTTCAGTAAAACGGTTGTTCTGAGCTGGACAGAACTCGGCTTTCCGTTGCTTGTTATCGGAATTGTAATAATTGTGTTCTTTATGCAGTCTAAGAAACATAATCTGATGCCAATCGGCGACCCGAAACTCGAACGTGGTCTCGATTTCCATCTTTAATTGGTATTTAGTATTTAGTATTTTGTATTTAGTATTTAGTATTTAGTATTTTGTATTTAGTATTTAGTATTTGGTATTTAGTATTTGGTATGAAGAACAATTATCAATTGAACATTGAACTTTGGTATAATAACACTTAACACTTAACACTTAACACTTAACACTTAACACTTTTAACACTTAACACTTTTAACACTTAACACTTTTAACACTTAACACTTTTAACACTTAACACTTAACACTTAACACTTAACACTTTTAACACTTAACATTGGAAATGAATGACAATATAAACCTCGAAGAATATGACAGGAAAAAAGTCATACTCGGCTTCTATGGTTTCTTTTACGTGCTTCTGCTCGTTCTAATCGTGATTGGCGGATGGGTTTATCTGGGCAACCTCGAATATTTTTCGCGCAATAAGATAATTCCCGAAAAAGTTCTAATGACGCTTAACACCGATACGGCAAAAACCACAACTGACCTGCCCGTAATTAAAGGTGTAACTACTCCGCCTGTTGACCTTGCAAAGGAAACTGTCTCAACACCCGAAAAAATCGCCGCAGGAAAAACTTTATTCGATGCAAACTGCGTCACCTGTCACGGTGCCGATGGTAAGGGAGACGGGATTGCGGGAAAAACTCTTAATCCGCCTCCGAGGAATTTTACCGTACTGACAGGATGGACGAACGGACCGGCTTTTTCAAAGATGTATAAAACTCTTCACGAAGGTATAACTGCAAGGGGAATGGCATCTTACAATAATATGCGCCCGGAAGAGAGAATTAATATTATTCATTACATAAGAACATTTAATACGGGTTTTCCGCCGATTGACCCGAATGAAATCAAAGAAGTTGATAAGACATACAGTCTGTCAGCAGGCGTAAAACTGCCGAACCAGATTCCGGTTAAAATGGCGATTGATAAACTTATTGAAGAAAAATCTGTTAAGTCCCTTGTCATTCCGGCGGATTTTAAAACGGATTCCTTAACGAAAAATAAGAAATGAAACACTTAACACTTAACACTTAACACTTAACACTTAACACTTAACACTTAACACTTAACACTTAACACTTAACACTTAACACTTAACATTAGAAATGAATGACAAAGGCTCAAAAATGCGAATGAAGCTCTTCCTGTTTACAGAACTCATTCTGTTCGGGGGGATGTTCGTACTGTATGCTGCTTACAGGTATAAGTATCCCGACAATTTCAAGGTTGCCGCTTTGAGCCTTGATACTCTCATTGGTACGGTTAATACCATACTGCTCCTTACAAGCAGTCTGACCATTGGTCTCGCCGGTAACGCATTGCTTAGAAAAAATAAAACGTTCAGTATTTACATGCTCTCTTTTACCGTCATTACCGGAGGAGCGTTTCTGGTCAATAAATATATTGAATGGAGCATAAAAATTTATCAGGGCATTTATCCTGGAGGACCCGAAATGGCTAACCTGTCGGACGGAGAAGTAATGTTCTATGGATTGTACTATTTTATGACTGGATTTCACGCTCTTCACGTTATCGTCGGGCTTATATTTATACTTTTTATGATCGTATTTGTAATTAAGGATAAACAGACTTTTGATAATAATTATAAACTTGAAAACACGGGACTCTACTGGCATCTTGTTGTTATTATCTGGATATTCCTGTTCCCGTTATTCTATTTAATTCACTGATTAACTTAACATTAATACTTAACATTAACACTTAACATTAACACTTAACATTAACACTTAACACTTAACACTTAACACTTTTGTCATCCTGAACTTGTTTCAGGATCACACTTAACAACTAAAAATATGAATAACACACATTCAGAGAAAAGTTCTGCTCCGGGATACGGATTGTATATACTTGTCTGGGCGGGACTCGTCGGACTTACTATGGTTACAGTCGCCTTTGCGGGTTTTAATCTTGCGAGCCTGACTGTAGTAGTGGCTCTTGCAATCGCCATTGTTCAGTCGTTTCTTATAATTAATTATTTCATAAAAAGTTCGACTAACACTTAACACTTAACACTTAAAACTTAACACTTAACACTTAACACTTAACACTTAACACTTAACACTTAACACTTAACACTTAAAACTTAACACTTATATGTTTGATACGTTTGTCGTTCCTCCGGGTCAGGACCATGTTAACCTGCTCATTGTCGTGCAGATTATTTCCCTGCTGATGTTTCTGCCGTTTTCGGGTATGATGCTCGGCGGCTCGGTATTCTCGGTTTATTTCAACAGAAAAGGAAAGAAAACGGGAAATCAGGTTTACAAAAAGTTCTATTTCCGTCTTGCTAAAGATATAGCTGATAAACTAACAGTGAGCAAAAGCGCGGGATATGCTCTCGGAATACTTCCGCTCGCGTCTGCGGTCTTTATATACGCGCAAATACTCTACGGCGCGAAAGTGATTTCCGTTAGTTTGCTGTTTCTATCATTGATTCTGTATATAGCCGGCTTTATTCTTATATACAATTATAAACACACATTCCGCATTGAAGGAATTCTCGGAAGCCTTAAAAATGCTATAGGCGGACAGGATAAACTTTCCCCTGAATTGAGGGAATACGAAGAAAGTCTAACAGCCTCAAATTCACGATACGGCTCTTACGGAATATTAACTTTATTCGTTGCATCTTTCCTTTTTGTCGCCGGCACGACTATAGCATCTGACCCCGCAAGCTGGGCGGCGGCTGATAATATTCTTAAACTTTTTATATCCGGAAAAATATGGATTAATTATTTTTACTTTCTGTCCGCTTCGTTTGCTGTCACGGGCGGAGCAATGTTATACCTGTTCTTCGAGTGGGAAGGCGGTATCGCGAACGCTGATGCGGAATATAAATCTATAATAAAAAGTGTTGCAATTCCGTCGGCATTCATAGGCTCCCTGTTACAGCCGTTATTTCTTTTTCTGGGAGTTCTTCTGCTCGCCGAAGGAAGTCTTTCTTCGTCTGTATTTGTTTACGCGGGGCTAACTCTTTTTACAGTTTTTCTTGTGTGCAATTTTCTTTATTACGTTTATAAAAATTCGGAATTCCGTTTTTCGGGAATAATATTTTTCCTTATGTTCCTTGCATTCGCGTTTACAATCGTGAAAGACGAGATGACGTTCAGGAATGCAGTAAAGGAACACCTGCTTGTTGTTAATGCGAAAGCGGACGAACTCGCAAAAGAACAGATTGGTTCAATCGTACAGGTTAATGCCGCCGACGGAGAGAAAATATATAACGAAAAATGCATTGCCTGTCATAAGTTCGACCAGAAAGTAGTAGGTCCGCCTTATCAGGAAACAGTTCCTAAGTACAACGGCGATTTGAAGAAACTTGCGGGATTTATTTATAATCCGCAGAAAATCAATCCTGCTTATCCGCCGATGCCGAATCAGGGCTTGAAAATGAAAGACGCCTCTGCCGTAGCTAAATATATTATGGATAAAGTAGGTAAGAAATAACCTTGTCCGGAATCTTGTCCTGAACCCTATCCTTGTTATGCTGGACTTGTTTCAGCATCAGGATCATTAAATATATCTCAAAATAAAAACGGGGGCTATTCGCCCCCATTTTTGTAAATGACTTAATAATCTGTAATATCTCGAATGACAAATGTCGTTATTTAATAATTACCATTCGTTTAATACTTGAAAAATCTCCCGCTGTTAATTTATAAAAATAAACTCCGCTCGCTAAATCACTACCGTCGAACGAAACTCCATAAGTACCTGCCGTCATCCTTTCATTAACGAGTGTTTCAACTTCTTTCCCGAGTGGGTTGTAAACCTTTATTGTCACCAGTCCCGTTTTCGGAACAGAGAAATTAACCATTGTAACCGGATTAAACGGATTCGGATAGTTTTGTTCAAGTTTGTATTCTGCGGGTATCTCTGTAAGTGATGGCTGTATCCATGTTGAACCGCCATTGGTTGTCTTAAGTATTCTGCCGTTAAAACCACAGACCCAGCCGGTGTTGTAATCTATAAATTCAACACCAAACAATGGATCAATTGTTCCTGTTGCTTGCATAGTCCAATTTAATCCACTATTTGTAGTTTTATATAATCTTCCTGCGCTGGCAGTTAAATAACCTGTATCTACATTGACAAAATAAACACATGAAAATTGAGCTATCGTACCTGTCGGTAAATATGTCCAGTTAACACCGCCATTTGTTGTTTTAACTACTATACCATTATTACCGCATGAATAACCTGTCAAAGAATTTACAAAAGTTACTGCATATAAACTGCTGTCTCCAAACTGTACAGGAAGCATCAAATATCTTTGTGTCCAGTTTATACCGCCATTGGTTGTAGTCATTATAAATCCTCTTGTACCAACAATTGTACCCGTTAATGAATCTGTGAAAAAAAGAGAGCCTACTCCATTGTTAAAAAGTTGTAATAAAATCCAAGACAACCCGCTATCTGTTGAGCGAATTATTCCCGATGTCCCACAGGCATAAACCCAATTTATGTTCACAAATTGGACATTTCTGAGACCGGACAATGGATGGTATATAATAGACCATGTTGCCCCTCCATCCTCAGTTCTTACTAATCGTCCTGGAGGTCCAACAAATACACCTGTATTTGCATTTATAAATGAACAATCACCGTAATCCTCATTAATTACAGGAGGAAGAATACTGAACCAGTTAATTCCACCATTTGTTGTTTTCTTATTCTCGCCGAGTTCAACTGCGCAATAAACTATGTTAGAATCTACCACATCAAGACCGAATATATGTCTTCCTGTTCCTGAATTTTGACTTATCCATTGCGGGTATATTATATTACTTATCAATAAAAATATTAGTAATAAAATAAATCTTCTCATAATTCCTCTACAACTACTTCATCAAAATATGCAATTATTCCGGCAGAAACTTGAATTTTTACTCTAACTGGTTGTAATATTGTTTCGGAATTATTGAGCATACCTTCAGCCGAAATTTTTCGCCAGTCTGTGAGCCCGGCATAATTTGCAATAGCAAAATCAACATATCCATCTGTTGACTGGAGTCTTATAGTTATATTAGATATTGCGTTATTTGAAGGATGGCTCCCCTTTGCCCAACATTGAACTCTATACTGTCTGTTTGTCCTTACTGATATGTAATTTTGACTAATCCAGGTCTGCCCATTTGTAGCATCAACCCGCATACAAAATTGTCCATTGTGTCCCGGAGATGACTTGTAAATATTGCCTGCTCCTTCTTTGTACCATCCATCAGGATACCACACATCCGGCGTTACTTCACTCCAGTTTTCAAAATTCGGATTATCTAAAAGAAATTGCTGTATTTGAAATGTTGAACCACCTAAAGTATCAAGAACATTTTTGGTAATATGATGTACTTCATTGAGTTGATTATTTTGATTTTCAACTACATATAGAAGACCATTAGACCAATCAGTTGTTCCTACTGTGAAAATGTATCCCCCTTCTGAAAGAGCAATAGATTTTCTAAAAATCCCCATTGTTACCCAGCCATTATGATTATTATATCCGCTTGAACCTTGCCCATCATCAGCCCAGTCTGTAAGGTTGGAACTTGCGAGAATCATAAAATCCTTAGGAGCATATTTACCCTGTATATCTACAGGCAATTTGCCGGTCGGAATTGGAAATTTTTTATCTGAATCAATATATTCTGCGGCATCTGTTTCATATCCAATGGTTTTATAGTTATCATAAACACCAAATAGCCCTCCATATTTCAAATTAGTGTTTTTTAATAGCCAGTGCTTATTTAGTTTGGTTTTATAGAATGCAATCGGCATCGTGATTGGATCATGATAAACACCGTTATAAAAGCTCACACCGGTCATTAAATTTTCCGGTCTATCGGTCAATACATCATACCAGTTACAAGATGTTTTTCTTTTATCGACATTTTGATCCGTTAGATATGGGTCTAAACCCGGACTAAAGGTGTTATCAGGATTTCGTTGTTCTTTGTAACACACAAGAAGTCTGTTGGGAACCTCACCCAGCCCGTCGTCCTGAGGCTCTAACCTCACTTGCCACCAGCAAGTATTACCGCTGAAAAATGCAACATTACCGTTTAAGTCGGAAAAATAATCAATTCTATCCCTCATTTCCCACGACCAATATTCATCATGCCCTACGCTTAAGAATAGCTTATAGTTGTTAAATAAATCTGTGTCAGCATGTAAATCAGTATTAGTGCAAAACTCAACAGGGTAACCTTCGTTTTCCAGCCATTTAATAAAAGGTAATTCCCATCTGTAAAAATCTCCCGGAAACATTGGTCTGTTAAATGATACTTTGTAAGAACGCTTATTAACCGAAGAATTGTAATCATATAAACTTTTTCCTCCCCAATTGTTATATGCTTGGGCAGTATTAACTGATGATTGGAAAAGTATTTTTGTAGCTATACCCGGGTTTAAAGGTCTTACAAAAAACAAAACTTCTGTAAATGCTGTCTCGCCTGAATAAAACTTCGCGATATATGCACCGCTCTGCCAATCTTCAGGTATAGAAAGAGTATAACACACAGGCCAACCGCAGCCATTTATCCATGGATTTACATTTGTGTCAGACGGGACTGCCGAACCAATACCAGAAAATTTTATAATATCATCCAATCCTTTCAAGATGAAATCCACAGTAAAATTAATTGATTCATTAGTCCGCACATGAAAATCAATCGTTTCACCTTGTTTAACTGATGTTGCTGAAGCATAAGCTTCAATAGGTTCCATTTCAAAATCAAACTGAACGTTGCTGTATTTTTCTTCTAATGGTGACATTTTGTTTTATTGTTTAATGATTAATACATAAACCTTAACGTATTATAATAATATTTAACATACAATAAAAGCCTTTTTGTGCGCATTGATTTATAAAAAAGCTAACAATGAGTTATAGTGAAAAAAGTTCAAGTCATTTTTTAAGCACATTTCCCCGCCAAATTGTATCGTGAGTGTATGACGGGTACACAGTTTTATACGGCGTTCAAGCGGACTCTCGTGAATATAATTACTTTAGATATGGAGCAATATCAAGTGAATAAACAAAAAACGGCAGAAGAAACCATAAAAAGTTCTACCTGCCGTTCGCAATGAAAAGACTTGTCCTAAATCCTGTCCTTGTCATGCTGAACTTGTTTCAGCATCAGGATTTTTTCAGGAATAAAATGAAATTTTATTTTATTAAAATCATACGTTTCACGTTTATAAAATTACCGGCGACAATTCTGTAGAAGTAAACACCGCTTGCCAGAGAAGAACCGTTAAAGTCAACAGTGTAATAACCCGGTTGTTTCACTTCGTTTACGAGTGTTTTGATTTCCCTGCCGAGTATATCGTAAATTTTAAGTGTAACGAATCCAGATTTCGGAATTGCGAAGTTTATTTTAGTCACTGGATTAAACGGGTTTGGGTAGTTTTGTGAAAGATTAAATTCTTTAGGCATATTTGAATTTATTCGCGGATTATCGCCACCATCTTCAATTCCTCCGTCTTGGTTAATTCCCGTTGTTGAAACGAAATCTGAAAGAACGGAATAATCTTCGAATTTATCTACCGCCCTTACTCTATATCTAACCGGATATTCAATCCCATAAGGAGGTCTTTGATCTAATTCTGCACAATCATATTCAAGCACAGATAAGTCTTCATAATGAGGGGTCACACCGACCGGAATGTCAACTTGCTCAATCATAACATAATTATTTTCATTCGGGATGGTTGACATATCAGGAGCAGTAGCTCTATAAACAAGATATCTTTTAAATGTTTCTTCACCACTCACTTGTTCCATATCCGGTTCCATGTTATGGTTCCAAATAATTTGTGGAACACACCAACTATTTTCAGGATAATAATAATCATGCCTTATTCCCATTGGTTTGGAGGGCGGAGTTATTTCAAGTATTTGCATTTCATCATTATATCCTCCATGGCCAACTCTGTAAATATTTATATCAGCATCCGTTCCGGTCATACCGGATAGATATATAAATAAGCCGCTGTAATCATTTTCCCATGTGTTTGTATTTGGACTCGAATATGGCGAAAAGATCTCGTTATTTTTATCTCCCGGTTTCCATGCATCCCATCTGTCGCCTGCGGTTTCAAGCGAATACCATGTACCTGTTTCATTTGTAAATAATTTATCTGTTCCGTTTACTTTCGGACTGTATTGATGCGGTTTTCCTATTGAATACCAGGTTCCCATAGTTTTTGTAGTCAAATCAGGCTTTAGTCCTGTCATACATAAACTTAGTCCATCCCGATTATATGCTGTTTCTATGATATCCGGATCGTCTTGCACGTATGACACCGTTGCTCTTCTAAATGCGGGATGAATTTCATTCTGATCCCAATCGGGAGAACTATAACCAAATTGCTGCCAGTTCCAGAGCCCGTCAGCACATTCCATATCCATTCTCCGTTCATTTGAATTTGAATAATAAAATCCACCGTTAATATGATAAATATACAATCCTTTGCCGTATTCGGAGTTAATATTTTTCAAATATCCTTTTTCGTGCGGAATTGTATCGCCCGCCATTCTTCTATCCCAATCTGAAACTTTTTGCCTGTTAGCGATTAAGAAAATATCATTTTCGTAATCATCAACAGCAACTTCTATAATATTACCCTCCTCACCAGCAGAACCATACCGAGAACTTATATCGCCAAGTGTGCAAGCCGGGGTTGAATAATTAACATCCTTAGGTATTATATAACCTAATTTTATTGATTCCCAGGGACTTAAACTAAATTCTCTACCTGCACCGAAAGCCATTTTTGAATACGTTATATGTCCGTCTCCGAAAAGATAATGTCCATGTTCATGTGTGGCAACTTCAAGAAATAAATCTCTTGAAGTATATCCAATTCTTCCATTTACGACCAAACCCGAACCGTCTATATATCCTCTGGGTCCGTATCCCGAATTAATTTTAACCGTTACTCCACCGCTGTTATATACTAAATAATCACCGTTGCCATCTTCACCTTGAGCGGAACCTTGAGCCATAAACCCTTCTGCTGTATGTATTAAACCAATCGGGTCGTGTCTGAATATCAAGTACATCATATCTACCCGACCATCTCTTTCCCATGAAAAGCTACCATTATCAAGTGATTTCCATCTGTCATAAAATGGCCAATAAATTTGTGATCCAAGAGCAATGAGTGCATCGTAAACATCTTTATAAACTTTCGGTCGTTCGCCGTTACTGGGTATAGCATACCAACTTTCTGCATGAGGTAATGTTATTGATATTGCCTGACCTAACGGATGAAGTTTTCCTCTTGAGAACTCATGCCAGTAATCACTTACCTGATAATGATTGTATGAATTCCACCATTCGGAGTAATTTTCCCTGTCGTATGAAATTACACTATCTATAAAATCAACCGTTCCGTTTGCGTGCCATCCATATCCCGAGATATCATCTTCACCCTGAAAATTAACAAATACTACAAGTATCGGGAAGTAATCTGAACCTGTCGGGGCTCCAACATCTGAACGCGCTGGTTTATACCATCCTCCGAAATAATCAACCGGATTTGTCGGCGCTCCGGTTTGTTGCTCTGTACCGCAGGTGTTTGCGTCATTTGGATAATAGTCCTGAGCGGTAACATCGGTAAAACTGAAAACAATGAAACAGAAAATTGCTATTATGAGGCTTCTTAATGTTCCCATAATATTAACTCCTTTCTTTTAAATTAATGTTTTATTTTATAAAAAAGGGCGAGGATTAATCCAATATTGGATTAACCTTAATTCTCGTTTGGTTGCGATTTATTAGGGAGCTCGCCCTGTTTATATTTTATTTATATTTTCATTTGACCATTGCCATTTTTTTAACTTTAAAAGTATTTTCTCCTGTTAATCTATAATAGTAAATACCCGATGGTAAATCATTCGCAATAAATGGAATTTTGAAGTTACCCGCATTTAATATCCCTTCGTGGATATTCTTTATCATCCTGCCCGTTATATCAAGAACTTCCAATCTGTAGTTTCCTTTTTTAATTATATCGAATTCAATATTTGTTGTTGAATTGAAAGGATTCGGATAGTTTTGATAAAGTTGAAAATCATCTGCAATGATTTCAGTTTGATTCGAGATGAATGAAAGCGGCTCGCCGCCATTAGTTGTATGCAGTATCATTCCTCCTCCCCCCGCTGCCCAAATCACAGAATCATTATATGCCCAGATGGATAGAGTATAACCGGGGGATAAATGAGCAATATTTTCCTGTCTCCAGTTAGCGCCTCCATTTGTTGTTTTAAACATCATCCCAAATGTCCCGCCCGAATATCCTATGTTAGGACTCGCAAATCTAACGCAATAAGTTAAATCTGCCCCCAATATTCTTCCCACGCTGTCCCAACTTACTCCAAAATTTGTTGTTTTAAATACTCTATTTGTTGCACCCGCTACCCAACCATTTAAATTATCAATAAAGCTCAACCGAAAATAGAAATACTGCGAACCTCCACCAGGCATCGTAACAGTAAACCAATTATTTCCCCCGTTCGATGTTTTGTACATTACAAATTCTCCGCAGGATACTCCTTCCATTTCGTTTCTGAAATATATATCGTGCATATATCCGTTTATAGATGTCGTTTCAAGTGTTTTACATCCGTCGGTTGTTTTTAACATTTTCATATCACCACAAAACCAACCTGTATTTGCGTTTTTAAAATGAACCCCCTCGAGACACGGATAACCTGAACCGTACGTTCCTGCAAATATTGCATTCCAGTTTTCTCCCCCGTTTGTCGTTTTTAGCATCGTGAACCAGCCCGCCGCATAAACCACATTAGAATCTACCGGATAAATTTGTTCAATGAAACACAACGCAGGATTTGACTGCATAATCCAGTTTATTCCTCCATTTGTGGTTTTTAATATTTTGTTTTCTCCGCATACCCATCCTGTGTATCTGTTAATAAACTGTACATCTGAAAAATGAGTCGTTGTTTCTGAATTTTGCCTTGTCCACTGTGCTTCAGAATTTACGATTAAGAAAGAGGAGTTTAAAACTAAAACAGCAATAATTAAAAGAGTAAAATTTTTCATAATAATTTTATTTAAAATTCAATTATTAAATTCTATAGTGATTAAGGTAAAATTGAAAATTTGACTACGCGTCCCGCATATCCACCAAGAAGTACTTCGTGCGATTAATTTTTTGATATGGGCATTTGGGGAATATAATACAAAACCTGACAATGTCAAGATTTTGCGGCATTTTAACTTGATGATATTTGTTCTGCTAATTAACATAGTCCTTATTTAATAACAGTTTAATTCCATCACCTTTTATTGGATTTGCTACAAAGAAACTTCAATAAGATTAAAAAAGAGGGTGGAGGAAAAAATCTTATCCGGAATTAACGGGAAAGAACAAGAGAGCAACAATCTATGCCGAAAGTAACGAAAAAAAAAATCCCAGTCAAGTCATTTCTTAAGCACATTTTCCCGCCGCCGCTCAAGATATGGCACAATAACGAGTGAAAAACATTCCGCTGTTAAAAGGGTTTGTCAATAAAATATTTTTACGAAGTGTTGTTTATTCATTTTCCGTTAGTCTGATGTATTTTTCTATTTGTGAAGTTAAAAAATATGGAAGATTTATTAACTTAAACTTCTTTCCGGATTGAGTTTCGGCTTCCGATATATTGAAATCTCCCGAATAAAGCCTTATTGCAATATTATGCGGTACGGTGTCCATAAATAAATGCAATGATTTTAACGTCCCTGTCTTTCCTGATTTTACTTCTACGGGTATCAGTTTATTATGATATTGATATAAGAAGTCTATTTCCGCGCTGGAAGTATTTTTCTCGCGTACCCAGAAATGTAAAGAGCTTAATGCATTATCTTGAGATGAAAGCAATTCCTGCCCTGTTAAATGTTCAATCATTGTGCCTTTGTATATACTATTCAAATCCTCTGATTGAATTATATCATGCTGGATTCCGACAAAATAATTTAACAACCCCGTGTCTAAAATCTGAAGTCGCGGGGATTTCTTTTTGTTTGGTATCAGAGGTAACGTCTGCGAAGTTACAGGGTATATCAGATTTATTAATAAAGTTTTCTCTAATGTCTTCAGTGCCTCTCCGATTTCACGGGATTTATAATTCGAATTTCCGAATCCCTGAAACTTTATCCTCCTGCCGGCTTCGGAAAAACAGGATTTTACAACGTGTCTGAGAATTGCCGCCCTTGTTGAATTTTTAGCATATTTTTCAACGTCATTAAGATAAGAGGTAATTAAAGATTCATAAATATATTTCAATCCTGTTAACTCTTTGTTTTCGGAATAATATTTTACGATTTCCGGCATTCCGCCTATTAATGTGTATGTATGAAATAATTTCATAATTTTGTTATATGCAAAATTCTCTAACGGAATTTTTTCCAGTTGCTCTAATGCCGTATGCTCATTCAATGCCCCAAGAAATTCAGTAAACGAAACCGGTCTTAAAACTAAATATTCAACTCTGCCGACAGGATAATTTATTTTGAAATTAAAAACTGATTCGAGCAATGAACCCGCCGCAATAACAAACAGTTCTGGTATTTCCTCGTAGAAATATCTTAACATTTCCATTGCACGCGGAGACTCCTGAATTTCATCTATGAATATTAATGTTTTTGAATTTTTGATAAATTTTTTGTTTTTTATATAAAATACCGCTTCAATAATCTTTTTAACATTATTCGGTTTATTAAATAAATTTTTATCTTCTTCGGTCTCCAGATTCAGATAAATAAATTCATCGAATTGTTCAGAAAACTGTTTTATCAGTGTTGTTTTTCCGACCTGCCGTGCACCACGAAGAATTAACGGCTTTCGATTTTTTCTAAAAGCCCAGTTTTCTAATTCTTTTATAATTATTCGATTAAACATTGCACAAAATTAGGGTTGTTTTTTGAATAATTTGTATCATAATTAGGGTAAATATAGCTAATATTTGTATCATAATTAGGGTAATTTTTTTATAACATTTGTTTTTGACGGTTTTTGCATAAAGAATCTGACTTCCGAGATTTGTCGGATTTCCTGCAGGATATACAGCCGTTACAAAACCGCCGCATTGAAAATTCTGTGATTTAAAAAAACCTCCTAAAAAAGGAAATGACTGGCTTATTCCTGTGTTATTAAAAAAAAACAGAACGATTAAAATTAAAATTAATTTTTTCATGTTTTTAAAATTTATAATTTATCGAAAAAGTTTCGTTAGTACTTAAAAAACAAACAAAAATGATCATTTGCATTTGAGTTTAAAACTTTTTCCTGTCCATCGGTTTATCCCCCTCTTTTTTTTAAGCGAACTATTTTACAATAATAAGTTTCTTAGTATCTATTAAAATATAGTCAGCAAATAGAGAATAAAAATAAACGCCGGATGATAATCCGCTTCCTTCGAATTTAACCTGGTAATCACCAGGACTCTTTTTCTCACTTGCAATAGTTTTTACTTCTCTTCCGTTTATATCGAATATTTGTATTTTTATAAAACTATTTTTTTTAATAGAATATTTTATCGTTGTCGATGAATTGAACGGATTCGGGAAGTTCTGATGCATTCTAAATTCTAATGACTCATTTGTGTTTTCGGATATAGAAGAGGGATTTGATGAGTATTTAAATAGTATTGCCGAATCCAGCGCATAAGCATAATGATATATATTCTTTCCGTGAACCAGAATCCCTCCGCTAATAACCGAATACGGCGTTGAATATTGCACATTAAATAATAAAGAACCATTATTATTGTTATACCCGGATAGTTTTATAAATGGATCCCAATATCCTCCCGAACAATAGACATCATTCATAAATATTTGCACCCGATTCATGTAAAAATTATTTCTCGTATACCACAATTGATTCCCGTTTTTGTCGTATTTTATTGTATAATTGCAAGGAATGTATATATTATCATTATCATCTAGAGCCATATCATATGCTCCGCTAGGCTGTATGGTATCTTGAAATATGAATAACCTTGTCCAGATTGAGTCTCCGTTAGGTCCATACTTAATTGTAACAGGAGATACCACACCATTTCCATTAACTAATGCTACCCCCGTAACATAACAGTTACCTTTATTATCGGCTTTTACACTGCCTCCTCCTGCCGTTGAATATGGAGAGTATGGACTGTAATATTTAGAAATCCATTTCCTGTTGCCAAGACTGTCGTATTTAATAGTTCCGTAGGAATAGGTAAAATCAAGATAACTTATCCCACCTGTTATATACACATTCTTTTGGTTGTCAACCGATATTGAACGCCCTGTATATGCCCCCCCGTTTGTACTCGGATAATATATTGCTCTCCACAATGTATCTCCCTGTGGATTGTATTTCACCGTAAAACAATTTGCTGCATAAAAATCTATTTCACCTGATACATAAACATTTCCTGACGAATCCAATGTCAGGCAGAACGGCTCATAATAATATCCTGATATGTTTCTTGTCCACATCAGTGTCCCGCTTGTATCGAATTTTGATAAACCGAAACTGTGGTCCTGATTTGAATACGTAATATAGAAATAACGGCTTTTATATGCCGCGAGCCCGAGATAATAACTTCCGGTTGCGATATTGAAATCCTTCATCCAGATTATATTTCCAAGTGAATCATATTTCAATATTTTTTGATAAAAATTTGTAGATTGTCCGGTAATATAAACATATCCCGACGAATCTATTGCGGCGGCTCTGCCTCGAATCGGATAATTCCTAACCCAATCAAAATGCGGTTGTGACATCGCCGGTTGTGAATAAAATATCATCCCCGCCGTAAATATTATAAATACAATTTTCTTTAGAAGTGTTCTTGACATAACCGTTTTAGTTTTAAACTAAATTATATCATGAAATCAATAATATATATTCAAAACGGCAAACATTGAAAATGAATTGTTTTACCGCATTCATTTGTAAAAAACAGCACAAGGAATTTATGAGCGATAAGTTAGTTAATAAATCATAAGTTTATTCAAAATACTCCCGGTAAATTTTCCACTTCCATATTGTTTCCTCACCCCTGTATAGACGCAATGTCTTTTTACCCGATTCCTCCTTTTTATCGGATACGTAACTCTGATCAAAAATTACGTTTGCATATTGTGCAGAACTCTTTTGGGATGCCGTATCAATCGTAATTCTTATGTTCGATACGTGAATTTTGATAAATTTATAGTTCTCAAATGTATATGCTATTCGTTTTATCCTTTCTTCCTGTGTAACGGCATGGTTGTCCTTGTCGTAGTATAAATAATCCTTGTCTAATAAAGCTTTGTATTTGAATATATCCATACTTTCCCACGCTGTTTCCCATTCGGATACAAATATTTTTATCTTGTATTCATCTGAACTGAAGTAGCTGTCAATTTTTTGATAAGTGAAAAAAAGCGCTACGCAGGCGAACAATACAAGTAATGTAAGGCTTCCGTAAAAAATAAGTTTCCTTCGTTTATTGAACCTTGATTTTTCTTCGTAACGCCTCTTGAACTCGTTTTCAAAATTATTTTGATCTTTTGGATTTTCGGCTTCTTTTTGCTCTGCGGGGGCTTTCTCAAGTGTCTTTTGCAGGCTTGCCAGTGTTTCGTTGCCAATATCAATTGCTTCTGGCTTCTGCGAATGGGAATTTTTCACACATCCATAGGTAGTACAACCGCCGTTTTCATCCCAGCATTCCTGGTGGTGAGGCGTTCCGCAGTCAGTACAGATTATGCTGTCCGCTGATTTTTTTATATTTGTCTGGCAAAACGGGCAGTGCAAAATATTATATTAATTTATTTTTAACACTTAACACTTAACACTTAACACTATTTCGCATGGCACAAACTCAACATGTATGGATTCCTTTCCGTCATATAACGTAAGTATATCATTCAGCGGCAGTTTCAGTTCGGTTAAAGTCAGTTTAAGTATATTCCTCAGCTCGGAAGAGTTAGGTCGTAATGTATGAAAGGAAATTATCTTCTGTAACTCTTCCTTAACCGTTATATCCGAAAGCTTTACTGTATTCATATTCGCAAAAAAAGGAATTCTCACACCTTCGCCGTTTTCAAGCGCGTATATAACTTCGTTGTTAAAGTTAACCGAAAACTTGTCGTTCCCAAAATGCTTCTCCCCGATTTCTATAACGTCCCTCAGTGTCGCTTTCTCAAAAGGAATACCGGTTTGATAATAATCATTAAAACTGATATGTGACGGACAGTCTTCCTTTTCCTGGTATTCAACAATATATGAGTCGTTTGTTACTCCGTTAAATACAAAACCTTTACCCGATAAAAGCTGAAAGCCTTCGCCCTTACCGTTTTTAGCATGCAGGTATTTTACTGCTTCCTGTACCTGTACAGCCGCAATCATTGAGGAGATTGTAGGTGTTGTGGGTATTTTGCCCTGCTGTATGTCTTCTATACCCAGCATCAGGCATGACTTTCTTTTATTCAGAAGTCTGAAGTCAGCTTCATTCATCGTGCATTCATAGCAGGCTCCCTCGCCCGGCATGAACAAACGCGCCACACCGTTGAGAGTCTCAATGGCTCCGTCTATCCAGGGAATGTTTACCTTGCGGCATGATTGATTTACGTACAGCCGTGCTTCGCGGTTGTCAAGCCCGCAAATAACAATATCCATAATTTTAAATACTCCAAGCCCCAGTTCAAAAACATTGCCGTTGTAATATTGTATGTTAACAGCATCATTAATTTCTCTTGCTCTTCTGCAAACGGTTTCAGCTTTTGGCTTACCCTCGTCTTCCGTGCGGAAAAGAACACTGCGTGTAAGGTTGCTCCGCTCAACCTTATCCATATCAACCGCAAATATATTCCCGGCGCCCAGCATTGCGAGGTTCTTAATGATTTCATTTCCGAGCGCGCCGCATCCCACTATGAGTATGCGGGCGTTACTCAGTATTTCCTGCTCCCACCAGTTTATTAATTCAAACCTCGAATAGCGGTTGTTATTTAAATCTGCTAAGTTAATCAATGTATCCGGCGGTTATTTCAGGATAAAGCCTCAGCACGTCGCCGCTTTTCACTCCGGCTTCGGCAAGTGTTTGCGATTCTGAGAGTTGTTTCCCGGAAGCTTTGTGGTGAAATTTATACGAAAGAGGCTCTCCGTCCGGACCCGTTACGGGTAATTTCATCTTTGGTAAAAGAGCTTCCATTATACGCTTCACCGAAGCGTCGTCAGGAAGTGTTGCTTCCTGTTGTTTATTGCCCGTTGCGTCAATTATTGTTACGTCTATCTTTGCCATGTCTTAATTTAAAGGTTTTGTCCAAATACTTAAATGTAAATATTAATATTAAAAAGTCAACGCTTTTCGAAAGTTGTTTACCAGTATCATTAGTTAATTCATAATTATTCACCGTTTATAACTCAATGCGAATAAATACACTTGACATTACTGATGAAGTTAGGCAAGTTAAGTTAGGATTATAGATGATTAATTTATATTCTGATTTTAGGAGAGAATTTTTTCTGCATAAATTCTTTCGTACTGGTAATGCAGTAAAGAGGGTAGATTCTCTATAATTAATATTAGTCCCGAATTTTAATTATTTAGCCCCAGTCATTATGTTTCAAGAGTTAAAAAATAAAGTTCTTGGTTTTACGGCAAAGCGACCTCCGTATAAATTTTTTTTTTTCCATTCAAGCGGTATTTACGTCTGTAGAATTAAAATAATTACTCATTCCCGCCCTATAAAAATATTCTTTAATTATTTCTGTAAAGCTTGTTTTTTTATTTTATTTATTAACTGCTTTCTTACTCTGAATTCTTTTGCCCAGGTTAATGAGGAATGGTTTAAAACATATAATACTCCTTATGATGATTTCGGGGATTTCGTCTTGACAGATTCCTCGGGCAATGTATATGTAGCCGGTAATGCGAAAATTACCATGTATGATGCACTTGGCAGAGAAGTTGCTGTGCTTGTGAACGAGATACTGCAAGCGGGGTCTCATAATTTAGCATTTAACATTGGAAATTTACAATTGGGGAGCGGTGTATATTTTTATACTCTTTTTGTGGATGGACAAAAAAAGGATATTAAGAAAATGATAGTTATTAAATAAATATTAAAATAACATATATGAAAACATTAATTTTATGTAATATTTTTTACTTTCGAGGTCTTTTCGTTTCCGCTCACAGTTGGCGGAGTGTTGGGATTGTTATTTACTTTTGCGCTCTTTGCGTCGCGATGCTCTTTATAGGGATTACATTTACAGACGGCTACTCACAGCCGCAATTCGAGTGGTTAAGAAATTATCCGATGATTGGGCAGGATGCCGCGCTCGATTCGGCAGGTAATATTTATATACTTGGAAAACCTGCAAATAATAATGTTCATATTCTAAAATATAGTCCTTCGGGTTCGATTATATGGTCAAGAGAATTGTCAACAGTGAACGGAAATAATTTATACGCGGCTTCTGATAAATACGGAAATGTATATTTTAGTATTTTTGACATGGATGATTCTCATTTCAGACTTACGAAATATGATTCAAGCGGGAATTTTCAATGGAACAGGTTTTTCGTCCCGGGCGGCTATAATACATATACTCAGGCAATAGCCCTTGATACCTCAGGGAATATATTCCTCATAGGTGATAGTCAAACATCTGTTGGTTCTCCATTTATTTTAAAATATAATGCACAGGGAGATTTGGTATGGTCAGCAAGTTCTACTATTAACGGAAGTAGATTTTTTGCCGGTTTTGTAGATAAACCCGGGAATGTTTATGTAACTGGAATTTGTAATGATTCTAATAATTATACTTTTGATTACTTAACAATTAAATATAACAATGCAGGAGTTCAGCAATGGGCGAAGAGATATAACGGACCAGTAAACCGGCATGATGTGGCGGTTTGTGTTAAAGCCGATAATGAAGGATATTGTTATGTAACTGGTTCTGTAGATATTGGAGGTCCATATAACGGTACCTCCGGAACAATAAAGTATGCGCCAAACGGAGATACTGTTTGGACAAGATTATATTCGCGAGATACAACGGACTCGTCTGCAGGTGAAAATTTAGAGATAGACGGCGATGGTAATGTTTATGTAACAGGAGGAGGATATAATCCGGTTCATATAAATGGAGAAGAATTAAGAACAATAAAATATGACAAATATGGAAATTTATTATGGACGATACATGATACAAATGGTTTTTATTCCTCATCTATGATAATTGACAGATATAAAAATATTTATATTACAACTTATAATTTTTACAGTACAGGATATAATGAAAAAGGAAATACTATATGGAATCTTCTTTATCCGGCAGTTGGTGGTTATGGAGGAAGAAAAGTGCTGATTGATAAATTTAATAATCTGTTTGTTGTAGGAAGCGGGGCGGATTCATCAATAGTTATAAAATATTCAATAAGCACCGGGATAATAAATCCAAATCAAAATATTGTTCAAGGTTATAAGTTATATCAGAATTACCCGAACCCCTTTAATCAATCTTCAATTATCAAGTTTCAATGTTCAATAAAGAGCGAAATTACTTTAAAAATTTATGATATGTTAGGGCGGGAAGTGCAGACACTTGTGAATGAGAATCTGAATGCAGGAATTTATGAAGTAAGATTTGAAGGAGGTAATTTATCAACAGGTGTATATTTTTATACTCTTTTTGTGGATGGACAAAAAAAGGATATTAAGAAAATGATAGTCATTAAATAAATATGCTATTCTTTAATAAATTAATAGAATAATAAAGAAAAATTTAAAATAATAAAAATAGGGCGGCAACGTCTTAAATTAATCCATGTTAATGGATAAAATGCATCCAACATTTTAAAAAGATTTAAATCTTAATAAAGATTTATGTCCCGCCCTATTTTATATAATACAAATATCAGATAATTTTTGAAAGGAGGTAAATATGCCGTATAAGATTTAGTAATTCAATTTAATAAACATTCAATGAACTTATTTTGAAAGGAGGTAATAATACGAAAATAAATTATGCGGCAATAAGTTATAAGTTAGATTTTTTAAATTCAAATTTTTAAAAACTTTATAAAAAAAAACAAAATTATGAAAAAATTATTGTCACTTCTAATTGTATTCTTTATTATGTTAATAAACGGATACACACAATCTATTCCTTATTTACCTTACCCATTATTCAAATCGTACAATTTTGAATGCGGGGGATTTGTTACTGCCGTATTTCCGGCAGCTAACAGCACGGGTAATATAAATCAACAAATTCTATATGCCAAAACCGATATAGGCGGAGTATATAGAAGCAGTAATAACGGTCAGAACTGGATTTTAATTTCGAGTTATCAT
>Ga0247842_10003310_pt1 | contig 21982 bp, 23 predicted proteins | sample LaCruzMarch2015__3_FD_192411 | JGI IMG/M metagenome (GOLD analysis project Ga0247842, IMG submission 192411) | Freshwater microbial communities from meromictic Lake La Cruz, Castile-La Mancha, Spain - LaCruzMarch2015_19m | ecosystem: Environmental > Aquatic > Freshwater > Lake | place: Spain...
ACCGCATAGCCTTCAAGGAGACCATGAACCGGCTGGGCATCGAGATGCCTGAAAGCGAGGCCGTTTACTCCATCGAGGATGCCGAGCGGGTGGCGTCCGAACTGGGCTACCCGGTGGTGATCAGGCCGGCCTATACCATGGGCGGCACGGGCGGCGGGCTGGTCTACAACGTGGAGGAGCTGCGCACGGTGGCCGGCCGCGGCATAGCGGCCAGCCTGATAGGCCAGGTCCTGATCGAGGAATCCGTGCTGGGCTGGGAGGAGTTGGAGCTCGAGGTGGTGCGCGATTCCATGAACCAGATGATCACAGTCTGCTTTATCGAAAACGTCGATGCCATGGGCGTGCATACCGGCGACTCGTACTGCGTGGCCCCCATGCTGACCATAGATCCCAAGCTACAGAAGAGGCTGCAGGATTATTCCTACAAGATCGTGGAGGCCATACGCGTCATCGGCGGCACCAACATACAATTCGCCCACGATCCTAAAACAGGCCGGGTGGTGGTGATCGAGATCAATCCGCGCACCTCGCGTTCCTCGGCGCTGGCCTCCAAGGCCACGGGATTCCCCATTGCGCTCATATCCGCCAGGCTGGCCGCCGGGCTGACGCTGGACGAGATCCCCTACTGGCGCGACGGCACGCTGGAGAAGTACACCCCCTCGGGCGAATACGTAGTGGTCAAGTTCTCCCGCTGGGCTTTTGAGAAATTCAAGGATGCGGAGGACAAGCTGGGCACCCAGATGCGCGCCGTAGGCGAGGTTATGAGCATCGGCAAGAACTACAAGGAGGCCCTGCAGAAGGCTATTCGATCGCTCGAATCCGGCCGTCACGGCCTGGGATTCGCCAAAGATTTCAACAGCAAAACGCTGGATGAGCTGATGGATAGGCTCAAGGAGCCCTCCAGCGAGCGCCAGTTCATCATGTATGAGGCCCTGCGCAAAGGCGCCGGCGTAAAAGCCCTTTACGAGCTGACCTATATCAAGGAATGGTTCATACAGCAGATGAAGGAACTGGTCGAGCTGGAAGAAGAGGTGCTGGCATTCAAAGGCAAGCCCCTGCCTGACGACATGCTCAGGCGGGCCAAGAAGGACGGGTTCGCCGACAAATACCTGGCCCAGATCCTGGGCGTGCCCGAGAAGTCCATCCGGCAGCAGAGGCTGGCGCTGGGTATGAAGGAAGCCTGGGAGCCCGTACCCGTCAGCGGAGTGGAGAACGCCGCGTATTACTTCTCCACCTACAACGCCCCTGATAAGACGCAGAGCAGCAGCCGTAAGAAGGTCATGGTGCTGGGCGGCGGGCCCAACCGTATCGGTCAGGGCATCGAGTTCGATTACTGCTGCGTGCATGCAGCCTTTACATTGAGAGACGAGGGATACGAGACCATCATGGTCAACTGCAACCCCGAGACTGTATCCACCGACTACGATACCTCCGACAAGCTGTATTTCGAGCCGCTTACAGTGGAGGACGTGCTAAGCATCTACGAAAAAGAGAAGCCCGAAGGCGTGATCGTGCAGTTCGGCGGCCAGACCCCGCTCAATATAGCAGGTGAGCTGAGCCAGTGCGGGGTGAAGATACTGGGCACCACGCCTGAGATAATAGACCTGGCCGAGGACCGCGGCAGGTTCAGGGAAATGATGATCAAGATGAAAATACCCATGCCCGAGTCCGGCATGGCCATCGATATAGAGGAGGCCCTCAAGGTTGCAGGCCGTATCGGATATCCCCTGATGGTGCGACCCTCCTACGTCCTGGGAGGGCGCGGCATGCAGGTTGTGCACGACGAAGAGATGCTGCGCGAATACGTTGCAGCGGCTGTCGGGGTGACGCCCGACCGTCCCATCCTGATAGACAAGTTCCTGGAAAATGCTATCGAGGCCGAGGCCGATGCCGTAGCCGACGGCACCGATACATTCGTGCCAGCAATCATGGAGCATATAGAGCTGGCCGGCATACATTCCGGCGATTCATCCTGCATCATCCCGCCGGTAAGCATAGCTAAAAAGCACATGAAAACGATTAACGAATATACGGCCAGGATAGCCGGTGAACTTAAGGTAGTCGGCCTCATGAATATGCAGTACGCCATTGCGCAGGATATCGTTTACGTCCTGGAGGCCAACCCTAGGGCATCCAGGACCGTCCCCCTGGTATCCAAGGTCTGCAACGTTTCCATGGCCCGCATCGCCACGCAGCTTATGCTGGGCAAGAAGCTTAAGGATCTGGGCCTGAGACATCGTATCATACCGCATTACGGGGTCAAGGAGGCGGTTTTCCCTTTCAACATGTTCCCCGAGGTCGACCCGGTGCTGGGTCCCGAGATGAGGTCCACCGGCGAAGTGCTGGGCATGGCCGATTCATTCGGCATGGCCTTCTATAAAGCTCAGGAGGCGGCCAGGCAGCGCCTGCCGGAGAGCGGCACCGTCCTGCTCAGCCTCAACAGCAAGGAGATGCCTATGGTGCTAAACCTGGCAACGCAGTTCAGAGACCTCGGCTTTAGTATCAAGGCCACCAGGGGCACGCACGACTTCCTGTCCGGCCATGGGGTGGACTCGGAGGTGATCAATAAGCAGCATGAGGGCCGGCCCAACATCATCGACGGCATCATGAACGGTGAGATACAGCTCGTGATCAACACTCCCAGCGGCAAGCTCAGCAAATACGATGATTCCTATATACGCAAGACCGCCATCAAGTACAAGGTAACCTATATCACCACGCTGGCGGCGGCGGCGGCGGCGGTGCGCGGCATCGAGGCCTACCAGAAGCACAAGCCCGTTGTGAAGTCGCTGCAGGACTATCATGCAGATATAAAATGAATATTAATAAATTGCACCGAATAGAAACAGGGGTCATATCCAACAGGATGATGCTGGATTACCCGGGCGCCAAATATTTCCTATTACAGGTAAACGCACCCACAATCGCCGCTGAAGCCAGGCCGGGACAGTTCTGCATGCTTAAATGCGGTCCGGATACCCTGCTCAGGCGCCCGCTTAGCATCCACACTGTATATGAAGGAAATGTGTTTTTCCTCTACTCGGTAGCGGACGAGGCTACTCTAAGCAATGATTTAGATTTAAAGCGGCCAACGGAACCATTACCCACCGGAGTAAAAGGAAAACCCTGGTTATCCCATTTATCAGGGGGAGATATAATAAATATCATCGGTCCGCTTGGCAACAGCTTTCATATAGACGAAAAATCGAATAAAATACTACTGGCTGCGGGCGGTATCGGTATAGCCCCGCTGCGTTTCCTTGCAGAAGAAGCTATTAAGCTGCGGAAAGAGGTAACAATTCTCTTGGGTGCACGATATAAAGAAGGCCTCTACCTGGATGACCAATTACCACTGGAAGCTAGAATTATCAAAATCACCGAATTAGACAATAAAGACAAGAATATATTAAAAGGATTATTAACAAAATTCCTCCCAGATTTCTATGAGCACGCGGATTGGATTTATGCCTGTGGTCCCAAGGCAATGCTCCAATCAATGAGTAAACAGATGAAACGCTGCAGAATAACAAAACCGGCGCAGGTTTCCCTCGAGGTGCGCATGGGATGCGGGACAGGCGCCTGCTACGGATGCAGCATCAGGACATTGCGTGGAATGAGGAGAGTTTGCAAGGAAGGCCCCGTTTTCGATATAAAGGATATAATATGGCAGGAGGTTAGCATATGACTGTCAGCTGCAAGAGGATACAGATAAGCACCGGCGGCCGGGGCGAGACCATTAATGTCACCTCGGAAATCGCCCGGGAGGTAAACAACTCCGGCGTCAACAGCGGTGTGGTCACCGTGTTCATTCCCGGCTCCACCGCCGGGGTAACGACCGTGGAGTTCGAGCCGGGCCTCGTCGCTGATATGAAAGATATGTGGGAGCGCATCATACCCGAAGAGATGAATTACGAGCACAACAAGGCCTGGGGGGACGGCAACGGGCACTCGCATGTGCGGGCTTCACTGCTGGGACCATCCATCACCATACCCTTCATCAACAAGCGCCTGACGCTGGGCACCTGGCAGCAGATCGTCATCATCGATTTCGATGCCCGGCCCAGGTCGCGTGAGATTATTTTGCAGATCATGGGAGAATAATATAATCAGATCAATCGTCTGCCTTAGAGGAGGGTAAAATGCCTAATGCACAGTCGCTGGCCATTGTCCTGTTCAGCATACTGGGCTTCTGCGTCTGCCTGGCGCTGGGCGCCTTCGCGGGTAAGAAGGCGGGACCGGGGAAGCTGGTTACCTTCGCCGGTGTGATCGCCTTGATAGCGGTGGTCTGCTATGCAGTATACTCAGCCTATTACTTTATCAACCTGGCGCAATAGCCGCTGGATATGATACATGGAAATTGAGCGATTATGATTCAGAGTTTTCAATGCCCCATCTGCGGCACCCTCAACGCGCTGGGAGAGCCCGAATGCAGCGAGTGCGGCCAGGCCTTCGTTTATAACTGCCCGGTTTGCGGCAGCCCCCTGAACAACCGCTATCCCACCTGCCCGAATTGCCATACGATCTTCAACTGGGGCGCATCCGCCCGGCCGGCCGCCGCTGTCGGGCCGGCTGCCCCACAGAGGGATCCTGATCAGCAGGAAGCCCCGGGCATAAAGCCCGTGCGCAAAGCGGGCGCCGGCGCAGCCGGCTACACGGCCAGGCCGATATTCTGGGTCACGCTGATCGTTATCTGCGCGGTGCTCATTGCCCTGCTCTTGATTGCAGGCACGTGTATTAATAAATAGCCAGGAGGAAGTTATGCCTGATCCGAAGACCATGACCTACATCTTCGCCGTTGTGCTTTTATCCTGCCTCACGCTGTCGCTGGGGGGTTTCCTGGGCAAGAAATTCGAGGTTTTCCGCGTGGTCATCTTCGCGGCCGCCGTGGCGCTGGTGACTATCGTCGTCTTCGCTGTCTATTTCGCCTACCTGGGAATCAGCGGCCAGCTTAAATAACGATATTACCGGAGGATACACGCATCGATGCACACGGGAAAATTCGGCACAGCCATCAACTGCATGGACGGTCGCGCTCAATTGCCGGTGACCGGCTGGATGAAGGCTAAGTACGGCCTCGATTACGTCGATATGATCACCGAGCCGGGCCCGGAGAAAATGTTGTCGCAGGGCAGGCCGGAGCAGGTGGAGTCGATCAAGTCCCGCGTCAGCATATCGGTTACCGCGCATGGCTCGCAGACCATACTTATCGCCGCGCATCACAACTGCGCCGGCAACCCCGTGTCCAGGGAAGAGCACATCCGCCAGGTCAGGGACTGCCTGAAAGTGGTGAAATCCTGGGGCCTGCCCGTCAGGGACATTATCGGGGTATGGATAAACGACGGCTGGGCCGTGGAGCCCATTGATTAGGGCAGGGGGAATGTATTTACTTGCCCATATCGCCTGATGTAGAATTACACGAACTTCCGAGATTTGCCGCCCCGTTATGATAGGAGCGTTAAGATGGAGAAACCGCAATGAGTAAGAGAATTATACTGGCTCTCGCGCTGGTCGCCGTGCTGGCCCTGGTACTGCCTTCCTGTGCCCAGCAGAAAAAAGAGATACTGCCCAGCCAGATGGCCTCCGTCACCCGCGGCGACCTCATACTCTCGGTTTCCTCCGACGGCAACCTTGATATGCCCAACCAGGTGCAGCTGAAATTCGGCACGCCCGGCACCGTCAAGGATATACCCGCCGAGCAGTACAAGCTCAAAGGCAAGCCCGTCAAGGCTGGCACACTGCTGGCCAGGCTCGACAATACCGGCCAGCTTCTCACGGTCAAGGAGGCGCAGTATAGCCTGGAGAAGGCCATCAACGCCGTGGTGCAGACTTGCTGCGGCCCGCGTTACCCGACCTTTTACACCCTGGCCACCGCCCTTATGCGTTTCGAGCAGGCCCAGGCCGAGATAGACAAAGCAAAGGATTACGTGGCCGCCGGGAAGTATCCCGATGCGGCCTCCAATATGGCGCTGGCCAAGTACGACCTGGAAGCCGCCAGGTCTGTTTACGCCGACCCCAAGCTCGACACCCTCCAGACACAGTACAACGACCTCAACCAGCCGGTTCTGGCTTACCCCGCGCTCAAAGAGATCGTGACCGTACTGGAGGCCCAGATCAACAGCCTTGCGCAGGTCCAGAAGCTGCTCGAGGAAGGTGACTATTCAGGAGTGTCGCAGGCCCTGGACGACATGGCCACGGCGCTGGAAGACACGCATACCATCGTCAAGCAGAACTCGCGCCTGCCCGGGGCATACACATACCCCGACACCTCCACCTCACTGGCCGTCTCGCGGCAGGTGCTCGACGCCCTCTCCCAGCTCCAGGAGATGCTCTACCAGGACGATTTCGACCGCGTCAAGGTCGCCGAGAAGCTGCGCATGGCGGAACACGACCTGCGCATGAGCAATATGATACTCGACGAGAGTGAGACCATCTACCGCGACGGCCTCAACCCCCAGACCCTGCGCAACTACAACATAGCCATCGAGACCGCCATGATCTACCTGGACAAAGCCAAGCAGGAGCTGCTCAAGACGGAGATCATCGCCCCCTTCGACGGCACCGTTGTATCCGTCGATGTCAAGAGCAACGACCAGCTTTCTCAGTTCGACTATGCCTCCAAGCCCGCCGTTTACCTGGTGGATACCAAGACCATCAGGATGAAAGGCATCATCGATGAGATCGACATCACCAAAGTGTCGGTCGGCCAGCCGGCCATAATCAAGGTCGATGCCCTGCCGGGCAGGGACCTCAAGGGCAGCGTACGCTTCGTTTCCCCCTTCGGCACACTGCAGTCCGGCGTGGTCAACTTCCCCGTGGAGATATACATGGACAAGGATGAGAACACGGAGGGGCTGCGCGGCGGCCTGACGGCCACCGCCGACATCATCACCGGTCTGCGCACGGATGTGCTGCAGGTGCCCAACCGCGCCATCAAGGGGCTGACCGGCGATTACTGGGTAGACGTTGTCACAGATGCCGATACGGCCAAAACGGAGAAGCGGACGGTCAAGACCGGCGTGCAGAACAAGAAGAGCACCGAGATCATATCAGGGCTGAAGGAAGGCGAACAGGTCCTTATCGAAGCGATCAAGTAACCGCCGTACTGAAAGGGGGTTGATGCGCCATGCCTATGATCCATCTTGAGAACATCGTTAAGATCTACACGATAGGTGATGTACAGGTCAACGCGCTTAACTACGTCAGCCTGGACATCGAGGCCGGCCAGATGGTCTCCATCATGGGTCCTTCCGGCTCGGGCAAATCGACCATGATGAACATGCTGGGCTGCCTGGACCGGCCCAACGCAGGTAAATATGAACTGGACGGCATCGACGTAAGCCATATGAGCGATGACGAGCTGGCAGCGGTGCGCAATAAGAAGATCGGCTTCGTTTTCCAGTCATACAACCTGCTGCCCAGGCTTAGCGCCGTCATGAACGTGGAGCTGCCCCTTATCTACAGCGGGGCCGGCAGCAGGCACAAGCGGGCCATGGAGGCCATGGACGCGGTGGGCATCGCCCAGCGCGCCCGCCACAAGCCCAACGAGATGTCGGGCGGCGAGCAGCAGCGCGTGGCCATCGCCCGCGCCCTGGTCAACGACCCGCCCCTCATACTGGCCGACGAGCCCACCGGCAACCTGGATACGCGCACCAGTCACAGCATCATGGAGTTCCTGCAGCAATTGAATAAGAAGGGAATCACCATAGTGATCGTCACTCACGAGGAGGACGTCGCCTCCTACACCGTGCGCACCATTTACCTGCGCGATGGTAGCATCGTCCAGGAGACTGTCCGTTGAGCTTCCTGGAATACCTGCTCTCATCCTGGCAGGCCCTGGCTTCCAATAAGCTGCGCTCCTTCCTCACCATACTGGGCATCGTCATAGGTGTGGGCGCGGTGGTCTTCCTGGTCTCCTTCGGGCGCGGACAGCAGCAGCAGATGACCCTTATCTTCGAGAACATGGGCGCCAACGCAATCTATGTTTCAGGCTCCACCCGGCAGACGATGGGCGGGGCCAGGCCCGAGGGCACGCTCACGCTGGAGGACGCCGAGGCGCTGAACAACAGCAGCAGGGCCCCCGCCGTGGCAGCCGTGGCCCCCATGTATTCCAAGATGCTCAAGACCGTTTACGGCAACCAGATCAGGACCATCAACATCATGGGCTCGACACTGGAAGTGCAGAGGATATTAAACTACAAGATCGCCAGGGGAAGCTTCTTCCGTGACGACGACATACGCCGCGACAGCAGCGTGGCCATACTGGGCGACCAGGCGGCCAAGGACCTCTTCGGCGCGGCCGACCCCATCGGCGATACCGTGCGCATCGGCGGGCGCAAGTTCGACGTGATCGGCATCTGCGAGTCGCGCGGCGGATTCATGGGCACCAGCGCCGACAACTTCATCATGATTCCCCTCACCACCATGCAGTCTCACTTCGGCATCGAGACCATACCGCAGGGGCACCCCGTCCAGACCATCGTGGTTGAGGCCGCCAGCACGGGCGTTATCAATACGGCCAAGGACCAGATCAACGAGATCCTGCGCCAGCGCCACCACATCAGGGAGGGAGAGGAGAACGATTTCAACGTCATCGACATGCAGGAGATACTCAAACGCATGAACCAGTCCATGGCCGTCTTCCAGGTATTTTTAGCCAGCGTGGCCAGCATATCGCTGATCGTGGGCGGCATCGGCATCATGAATATCATGCTGGTATCGGTCACAGAGCGCACGCGGGAGATCGGCATACGCAAGGCTATCGGAGCCAGACGCCGCGATATCCTGGGGCAGTTCCTGGTGGAATCAGCCATGCTCAGCCTGTCCGGGGGCATCTTAGGCCTGGGCCTGGCCGGGATAGGCTCGCTGGCCATCACCGGCCAGATGATGAATAACATGCCCGTCAGCGCGCCCATCGGGATGGATATTGTGCTGATGGCGCTGCTGGTGGCCATCCTCACGGGCATTGTATCGGGCACCTATCCCGCCTTCCGGGCGGCCAAGTTGGACCCCATCGAATCGCTGCGGCACGAGTGAGGCTATCTGCCCTGCACCAGCGAGAGGAACTCCGCCCGTGTGACCGCCCTCTTCTCGAAGACGCCGCGCATGGCCGAGGTGATTACGTTGCTTCCCGGCTTCTTAATGCCGCGCATCACCATGCAGAGGTGCTCAGCCTGGATCACCACGCCCACCCCGTCGGGCTTGAGCGACTCCATGATCACGTCGGCGATGTGCTTGGTCATGCGTTCCTGCAACTGCAGGCGCCTGGAGTATATCTCCACCACACGGGCCAGCTTGGATACACCCACCACCCATCCCCGGGCGTTGGGTATGTAACCGATGTGGACCACGCCGTAAAAGGGCAGGAAGTGGTGCTCGCACATAGAGTAGAACGGTATGTCCCGCACGATGACCATCTCGTGGTGCCCGGCCGAGAAGCCGGTGGAGAGCACCTCCCGCGCGTCCATATCGATGCCCGAGAAAAGCTCGGCGTACATCTCGGACAGGCGCTGGGGCGTATCCACCAGCCCCTCGCGCGTGGGGTCGTCCCCGATGGCCTCGATGAACTCGCGTGCTGTTTTTCTGATCTTATCAGCGTCTAACATTGTATATCCCCAAGAATTTGTTCAGCGGCCGCCGAACTTCTCCCTGTCCAGCACCCTGGCGGAGCTTTTGTCGGCCGCGCAGAAGGTCTCGGCGCCCAGATAGAGCGCCGGCTGCAGCAGGGAAAGGTCAAGTGTGCCGTCCGCCCTGAAGACCTCCCCATCGACGTGCACGGCGACCACCTCGCCGATTATCCATGCGTGGTCGCCAAAGATACGGCTATCGCTTACCACGCACTCGTATGCCGCGTAGGCCTCTTTCAGCACCGGGACCTCTGTCCTGACGGCGCTGTCCTCCGGCAGCTTGAACCGTGTGAACTTGTCGGTGAAGCTGCCGCTGCTGCCACCTACAGCGGCGATCGTTTCCGCCTTGTCTAAAGGCATGAAGTTGATGCCGAACTGACCGGCCCCGCTGATCATATGGTATGTGAAGCGCTTGGGGGCGACGGCTATGCCGTACAGCGGCGGTTTAAAAGATACCGGGCAGTGCCAGGCCACGGCCATGGCGTTTTTCCTGCCCTCGTGATTGACAGTCACTATGGCGGCCGTCCTGGGATAGTGGTGGTAGAAAGCCCCGATGTCTTCCGCAACAACCTTCAGCATGGCAGCAGCCCTCCTCTCACGAAGCGGTGATTACTTCTTCAGGCCAAGGTGTTTCTCAATGGCGGCCAGGTCGGCTGGCAGCTCGGGGAAAGGTTCCACGTAGCGCACGGGTATATCCGGGTCCTTGAGCCCGTTGCCGGTCACGATGCAGACTATTCTTTTCCCCTTGTAGCTCCTGCCCTGTTTGATCATCTTGAGCAGGCCTGCCAGCGGCGCGGCCGATGCCGGCTCGCCGAACACGCCCTCTTTGCCAGCCATCATCTTATAGGCCGCCAGTATCTCGTCGTCGGTCACGCTGTCGATCAGCCCGCCCGATTCATCCCTGGCCGCCACGGCCTGCTTCCAACTCGCCGGGTTGCCGATACGGATGGCCGTAGCAATGGTCTGCGGCGCCTCGATGATCATATTTTTCACGATGGGCGCCGCGCCCTCCGCCTGAAATCCCATCATAACGGGCCTGGTATCCGCCTTTCCCTTATCCTTCCATTCCTTGAAGCCCTTCCAGTAGGCCGTGATGTTGCCCGCGTTGCCCACAGGTATAAACAGGTAATCGGGTGCGCCGCCCAGGTCCTCGATAATCTCGAACGAAGCGGTCTTTTGCCCCTCGATGCGATAGGGGTTGAGCGAGTTGACCAGGGTAATGGGATACTTCTCCGCCAGGGTGCGCGTAACCTTGAGCGCCTGGTCGAAGTTTCCCTCGATGGCGATGATCTCCGCCCCGTAGGCGATGGCCTGCGCCATTTTGCCCATGGCGATCTTGCCTTTGGGCACCAGTATGATGACCTTGAGTCCGAAGCGCGCCCCGTAGGCGGCGGCCGACGCGCTGGTGTTGCCGGTCGAGGCGCAGATGGCCTGTTTGCTGCCGCCCTCGATGGCCTTGGCCATGGCGAAGACCATGCCGCGGTCCTTGAACGAGCCGGTGGGATTGCATCCCTCCAATTTAAAGTGCAGTTCGCCCACGCCCAGCTCCTTAGCCAGGTTAACCGACTTGACCAGCGGGGTATCGCCCTCGCCCATGGAGATCATGGGCGTTTTGGCCGTGATCGGCAGGTAGTCTCCGAAGTGATGTAAAACTCCTCTAATCATTTTCAGATGGCCTCCACCCTGATGAAGTTGCTTATCTCCTTGACCACCGGCAGTTTGTCGATGATCTTTATAGCGTCCTGCACGGCGCTTTCGCGGGCCGGGTGGGTCATGATGACGATCTCCGCGGTATTGGTGGAGGCGTCCGATTCCTGCTGCCTGACCGAGGAGATGCTGATGGCGTGGTCACCCATCACGCTGGCGATGCGCGCCAGCACGCCGGCCTTGTCCTGCACCTTCATGCGGAAGTAGTACCGAGTCTGGATATCCGACATGGGCTTGATGCCCGATTTTTTCTCCGGTATGAAGCGGGGCGCGTTGTCGCGTCCGGCGGTGATGTTCTGGGCGATGTTGATGACGTCCGCCAGAACGGCGCTGGAGGTTGGGGAAGGCCCGGCGCCCTGGCCGTAGAAGAGCAAGTTGCCCACAAGGTCGCCCGAGACATAGATGGCGTTGTAGACGCCGTCCACCTTGGCCAGCAGCGATTCGGCCGGGATGAGGACGGGCTGCACCCTGGCCTCAACCAGGTTGTCGGAGCGCTTGGCTATGGCCAGCAGCTTGATGGCGTAGCCGAACTCCTCGGCGTAGCGGAAGTCCTGCGGTTTGAGCCGGGATATGCCCTCGTAGTAGATCTCGTCGAAGTTGACGTCCATGTCGAAGCCCAGCGAGGTCAGAATGGCCAGCTTGTAAGCCGCGTCCAGGCCCCCGATATCGTTGGCCGGGTTAGCCTCGGCGTAGCCCAGTTTCTGCGCCTGCTTGAGCGCCAGGTTGAAGTCCAGCTTGTCGTGGGCCATACGTGTGAGGATATAGTTGGTGGTGCCGTTGACGATGGCGTAGATGGCCTGTATATCGTTGGCCACCAGGTCGCGCTGGAAGGGAGAGATGAGCGGTATGCCGCCGCCCACGCTGGCCTCGAAACGCAGCCCGGCATGGTGTTCCTTGGCGATGGAGAGCAACTCGGTGCCGTGCTTGGCCATGACCTCCTTGTTGGCCGTGACCACGTGCTTGCCATTGGCAAGTGCCTCCCTGATATAGTCGCAGGCCGGGTATTCTCCACCGATCAGCTCGATAACGATGTCGATATCGGCCCCGTAGACCACGCGGCGGTAGTCGTCCGTGAAGATGGCGCGGTCGAGCCCGGCCGAGCCGTGCCTGGACACGTCTACCTCGGCCACCGCCTTTAAATTCAGAGGGCAGCCCGCCTGCCGTGCCAGTATCTGGCTCCTGTCGGCAAGTCCTCTGACAACGCCGGTTCCGATGGTGCCGATGCCCAAAAGGCCTATATTGACGGGCCGTTTCTTATGCAAATCTTACTGGCTCCTGCTTTTAATCACCTTATTTGCCGCGAAGTCCTTCTGCTCCTGGTTTAGCAGGTTCTCAACTTTAGTCTGTTTGAGCAGGCCCTGCATCCAGGTTGACAGGCACTCGTCCGAGAGGGTCTTCTTGATATTATCGTCCAGCGGGCGCGTCTGCCGGTCGAGCACCTGCACGATCCAGTAGCCTCCTTTGGTCTTGAGGCTGTCGTCGCGGGTGACGGTGCTGACCGTTTTCACATCCAGCGAGGCGAGAATGCGTCCGAGCTGGGCCTCGTCCATGCCCGGCAGTATCCAGCCCAGGTCACCGCCCTTGTCCTTGCTGGCGTGCTGCGAATACTGTTTGGCCAGTTCATCCCAGCTTTCGCCGTTGACCAGCCGGGGCCTCACGCTTTCGGCGTCGTCTTTGGAGGAGAAGAGTATGCCCCTGGCGTGCACGCCTTTGTCGTTGTCCTTTTCCAGGACCTCCAGCACCCAGTAGCCGAAGGGCTTCTCCATATTCTCGTCATAGATCGGTTCGCTGATAGTTTTCACATCCAGGTTGAAAAGCACGTTTTTAAGGGCCGAGTCCTTGAGCGAACCCAGGGCGATGTCTTCATAGCCCCTGGGTACCCAGCCCAGGTAGCCCTTCTTCCCCTGGGTGACAAAGTCCAGCGAGAGCATAGCCGCCATGCTGCTGAAGTTATCTCCCAACAGCAGCTTCTGCCTGCGGTCTTCGGCCATGGATTTGGTCTCGAGGAACATAGCCTGGGCCTCCACCTGGTCTACCGGGCCCGGCAGGTTGGGCGCGCATTGTTGTTCGGAGTACTTGCGGGCGATGATCCTGGTTTTCACCATATCGGTGCTGGCCTCGTCCTTAGATAGACCCGTCTGCTCCAGTTCCTTGGCAATCTCGTCGTCGTTGACCGTGATATTGGCCGACTGAGCGCCTTCGATGACGGCCTGGCTCTGCGGAATGGCCTGGGCCACCACATCGGTATAGAATTTGGTTACATCGTCGGACTGGCCTTTGGTGTAAAAGTCCAGCATCTTGATGAAATAGTCCATGCTGTAGGATTTATCGTTGACCTTGATCACGGTTTGCTGGTAGGGCATGACCTGATCGCTGTAGACCCAGTAGCCAATGATGCCCAGCACGACGGCGATAACGACGCCCGTGATGATGCTGATGATTCTCGATAGTCGTTTCTCCCGTTGCCACTTGGAGACCTGGTGTTTGGTGGGGGTCCTGGTGATTTTTTCCTTGCGGTGTTTTCCAGCCAATTCAGAAACCTCTCGTCTATAAAATAAAATTAAGGCAATTCACATTGCCGCCGAAGCCTGAATATGATAACATATTTTCGTTTCGCAGACACGGGGTGTAGCGCAGCCTGGTAGCGCACCTGAATGGGGTTCAGGTGGTCGTCGGTTCAAATCCGACCACCCCGACCATAAATATCCCTTAAAATAAGGGGGCTTAACATAGTTTTGCTAACGTTTTGCTAACGGAATGATTTTTTGCCTCTAGGAAATCATCGAACTTTTGCGCTGCCAATTCCTGTAATCCGCCTACTACATGCCTATATGTATCAAGCATAACCCTTATAATGGTTCCCTGATGAAGATATTTGCAAGTCACTTGCTTATAGGCAAGTACCTTGGGTAAAGACTCAACGAAAAATAAAACTCCGCTCTTTAAAAGGAGTGATATCTGGTGATGAAACCTGTTTTACCGTGCCCATGCTTCAGACCATGAAGGCAGTTCGACGTCCTAAAGGCATGCGCCCGGAAGATTTGTATAAAAATGGCGGCGGCCAGACATCTACAATGCGTCAATTTGGCGCTGACCTGCCACTTAATAGCCTTAAAGAATGAGGCGATAGCAATACCTATACCAATTCATCATCTTCTAACAGCACGGCCATAAATCAAGGCGGTTGATAAAAGATACGATGCCCGGGATCCACATCAATAGTTCAAAGCAGGGGTTTGCTTTGTCGCATGCGGCTCCTCGCAATGACATCCAAGTCACTTATGAAATCCCCATTGACGTAGAGAATGAAGGATGTTAATATAACTTGTCTTGTGTCTGGCTTGATGAGATGTACATGGGTGTCATGCGGAAAGGAGAGAGCACGATGAAACTTGCAGCGTGGAAATACTTCTCGGTAGCATTAGCCATGGTTTTGGCCCTGGGGGCTGGTATCACTGTACTGATGCCGGGACCCGTCATAGCTGCGGATCCGCTTCAGCAATGGGTCAGTTGGTATGCAGGGATGGGTGGTAGCAGCGGTTCTGAGGCGAGTGCCATCGCCTTGGACAGCAGTGGTAATGTCTATGTCACCGGGCGTAGCGAAAATACCATCACGCATTATGACGACTATGCAACCGTCAAGTATCGGTCGGGAGATGGCCACGAGGAATGGGTTCAGCGGTACAGCGGGGATGGAGGTGCTAATTTGGTAACTGGCATCGTTGTGGATGGCAGTGGAAATGTATTCGTCACGGGCCAGAGCGACAACCTCACCAACCCCGGTTATCCAGACTATGCTACCGTCAAATACCGCTCAGGCGATGGTCACGAGGAATGGGTCATGAGGGACTTAAACGGCAGTGCGGAAGCCATCGCCGTGGACGGCAGCGGCAACATCTATGTTACCGGCATCAGCAATCACGGCGCCACAGGCTGGGACTATAGGACCATCAAGTACCTGGGGACCAACGGCCATCTAGAATGGGCTCAGTGGTATACCGGGTCTGACGGTAATTATGATAGGGCGTATGCCATCGCCCTGGACGGCAGCGGCAATGTCTATGTCACCGGCATCAGCGAGAATGAAACCACGGGTAGATACGACTATGCCACCGTCAAGTACCTGGGGACCAACGGTCACGAGGAGTGGGTTCAGAGGTACATCGGGAATGTCCAATTCCCTAATAAAACTGCCATAGCCGTGGATGGCGATGGCAATGTCTATATTACCGGCCACAGCGTTAATGGCGCTAATAGAGACTATGTCACCATCAAATACCTGGGGACCAATGGCCACGAGGAATGGGTCAAGGGTTACGGGATGCCTGGAGAAGATAGTGTCCCGGCTGACATCGCTGTGGACGGCAGCGGCAATGCCTATGTCACCGGCTATAGCGAACTTGGCGGCAAAAGCGACTACGCCACCGTAAAGTACCTGGGGACCAATGGCCACGAGGAATGGGTACAGAGATACAACGGACCGGCAAATGAAAATGATGAAGCGTCTGCCATCGCCGTGGACGGCAGCGGCAATGCCTATGTCACCGGATATAGTACTAATAACGGCGGAGACAGGGAATATACCACCCTCAAATACAGCACCGGGGGTGTCCAGCAATGGGTCATGAGATATGGGTTGGCTAGCCACAGTGATCAGGCAGAGGCGATCGGCGTTGACGGCAGCGGCAATGTCTATGTCACCGGATATCACTCATCTGACAATCAGTATGTCACCATCAAGTATGCACAACAAGCACAAGCACTAGCACAAGCACCTACCATCACAGCAGTCAATCCTGCCAGTGGTCTATGGGGACAGAACCTGCAGGTTATCATTACGGGAACCAATTTCAACGGTGCCACAGCTGTCAGTTTTGGTACCGGCATAACCGTGAACAGCTTCACGATGAACAGTGCCACGCAGATAACAGCTAATATCAGCATAACGCCAGGCTCAGCGCCGGGTGCCAGGGATGTATCAGTGACCACGCCTGGGGTCACCGCCACGTTGACAGGAGGGTTCACGGTAATATCCCAGAGTCAGACAGGGTCAGGATCTCATTCCTCCTCTGGGGCTGCCACGTCAACACTAACTCCCACGATAATTCCTGTCGCTATCACAGTTCAAAGCGCCACTCTCTCGACCAAATCAGTCACACCCGGCACACCCGTCACGGTGACCGCTGATATAGCCAACAAGGGCACGGTCAATGGAAGCAAGAAGGTCACCCTGTATGTAAATGGGCAGGTGGAATCCACACAGGGAGTAACGGTTAGCAGCGGCAGTTCCTCAAAATTGACCTTCAACGTATCCCGCAGCGAGCCGGGTGATTACAACGTCTACGTGGACGGCGTGCCCGCAGGCAGCTTCAAAGTGGAGATGGTCACGGGCAACGATGGAATACTCATATTCAGCGTTGCCCTTATAGCAATTGCCTTCGTGTTCGGACTGGTCATGCTCCGGCGCAGGCAGCGCACAGGCTGATATTGACCTGCTTAACATCTCAGACCATGAAGAGGGGCTCCGGTTTGCTGGAGTCCCTCTTATTTTGTATAGCCAATTGATACATTTTAAGCTTCATACACTGAACAGCTTCAATGTAAGCAAATCAATGCCACCATCAGAGTACACAATACCATTTTGACTTGTTAGACAGGCTTAGGACAGCGGTGACCGGTCAAATTTCATGCTATCCGGAAAGCTAAATGAACGTGTGTAGCGCTGTACCATCTCCAGGCTTTCCCACACTAGGTAAGGCTCAAACAATAAGTTGAATAATTCCCGTTCTAATTCAAAGCCTAGCTGATATTTTGCTAATAACTTGCTAACGGACTGGATAAAACTGTTTATTACCTGTTGATATTCTACGCATAAAACGTGTTTGGGGAAACTGACACAAAAGTTCTAGTTTATACGTAAAATGATGGCTTAGGACATCTGCCCTATAAATGGGGTTCAGGTGGTCGTCGGTTCAAATCCGACCACCCCGACCAGCCAAAGGTCACGCCCGTCCGGCACTTCACGTGAAATATAAAAACAGGGGAGCACGACGTGCTCCCCTGTTACATTTATCACCTTTAATTAAGCGCTGAACTCAAAATTGCTCGGCAGGCTACAGAACCACTGTAACCGGCACAGCCCCGGAGAACGGCGTGCCGTCCTTGAGTTTGCCGGTCAGCAAGGCCGACGTGTCGCCCGGTTGGAGGTTCATCTTCGACTTATCGAATACCAGAACCACATTGCCCTTGGCTTTAGACATTGTGCGTAGCTAAGTCTATACGCTTCAGGTGGAGCCGCTCATCTTCCTGCCCGAACTGGCCGGGCTTATTATACTGCTCATTTTCGCCATAAAGGTCATAAAGGAAAAGCACGTGATGGCCTTTATCAGGACCGGCTACCTGGTCATTTTTCTTGCCGCTTTTCTAACCCTATGAATTTTTGCCTGACGAAGCCCACTATCTCTTCTGCCATCTTGACTGCATCTTTGGCCGCTCGTTCCGTGTAAACCCTGGCTGGAATGCCGTCAGGCAGCCCATTCGGGTACCTGGTGGCCACGTAATAACTGTCAAGTATGGACCAGTGCTTTACCCTGACCGTAAATTCGCGGTCAAACGCCGCGGCTGAGGCGCACAACCTTTCCACCGAATGACCGATGACAATCTCCTCACCGCTGGCGTACAGAAAGGCCTTTAGCGCCTTCTCGCCGACCTGTTGGGCTAAAAAAGATATCCACCCCGCTCTGCCAGGTCGGCTGCCCATTTAAGGTCCTCTTCAGCCTGATCCAGCCACCTCTTCCCTTCCTCAACCGGTTTTTTTCTCATACAACACCACCTCGTCAGCAAGGATGGCCTGAAGAAAAGCGGTGCCTTTCATCCTCTCAAACTCACCAGGTGTATAGCACAGGATATCGGCATCGACCGGCAGAGCCAGCAGTCTATAGATCTCCGCGGTCCTCTCAATAAAAGGCTTGTCCGTATCCATAATCACCAGCACATCCAGGTCGGTGAACAGGTCAGCCCTGCCGCGCGAGTAGGAGCCATAGAGGCTGATTTTACTTACGTCTAAAGGTTTGAGACTGGATACAATTTTACGGGCGGAATTTCTGAGTAACTTTCGGTATTCAAGCCTTTTACGGGTTAATGTCTTATCATCCATGATTTAAATATTATAACACCTGATGCTACGGCCCCAACGGCTTATGGAATCCCCGGCTACTCGGTCACATCGAGATACATGTATAAAGGTTCCTTGAAGTAAAGCTCGTTCTCACCGTCTTTATAAAGCTGGAAATCTACTTTCTGGTTCTGTCCGGTGGACTGAAGCGAAAAACTCATCTGCTGCTGCCATTTTTCCCCCTGTGCAAGCTGTCCAGTGGTTACCTCTTTTAGAGTATCGCCTGCGCAGGTTATTTTAACCCGGTACGCGGTGGGAATCGTCTCGTTATTTATTACTGTTACCGTCATAATTACGGGGCTTCCAGACTGAACTTGACGCGGATAATTTTCGGCCTTGCCCTCGGCGTTGAGTATGCAAAACTCGGAGAGCCTCGGGCTGAGGTCCGGTTTGACCACGGAGTAAGTAATCAGGCCGGCCAGGCCAAGCACAGCCACAATAACGAGGACCAGCAGAATTTTGGACGTCCGGTTCATATCCCTTATAGCGTACCGGTTTCAGTTGAGCGTAATGCTGAAGCGCAGGTCATCGGGCAATAGTTGCTGCCGGATGATGCCGACGATAGAAGCGAGGAAGATGAAGGAAGCGACGGCGATCAGGATGGGGTTAAGCGTTATGCCCCAGGGAGTGTAGCCAAGTGCAATGCCTATCAACGGAACTACGGCGATACTCATGGCAAAGCTCAGCGCGACTCTTTCGATCAGGCTCAGGGTATCACGTTTGGGGAACAGCGCCGAGATCAGAGCATACCCCGGAAAGAAAAGGAGGCAAAGGAAGCCCAGGGCGATGCGTAAAACCCCGGACGAAAATGCTGTAACCGGAAATAAAAATAGGGTAATACAACATACCAGGATTAAAAGAACGCGGTTATCTAACTTCATGCTGAAAGCGGTACCCGCAACAGATTATTCACGAATAGCAGCCACGCCCCTATTTTATCCTGATTCGCAATGTAAAGAAACTGCGGCATACGGCATTATGGCTTTACTACGATTATCGGCCACATATAAGCGGCGTTATTTCAGTGGAGCTATACCGCGCAGAGGTCGATTTGATGCTGATAGATGCCCTTGCGGGTGTCGTAGTCCATGGTGTATCCGGCCACACGGAAGAGGACGGCGGCCTGATTGCCGGGGGTGTCCGTGACAGCGAGCACGTCCCACAGTTCTACACCGCAATGAGGGGGAATGGTAACCTGCGCACGGGCACCGTCCAGGCGGGCTTTGGCAAGCTGAGCAGCCGCCACAGCGGCGGCGACGGTGGCGGTGGGGATGGCGGGGTTGTGGTGGGCATCCATGCGCTCGCCGACCAGGTCGACATCGGCCGAAGTGATGGCGGACCCGGACACCTGGGCACCGGTGTCATCAGAGCCGACGATATAGGTACGGTTTACGTCCGGGGCCTCTACTGCGTAGACAGCCGCGAGGATGGGATGGAAGCCTGCCAGGGGATCAGCCATTACTCAATCTTGGTGACATCGGCGACCGGCTTCAAGGCGGAGATGTTCTTTTCGAGGTGCGCCCGGTCGGCCGCTTTGCCGGTGCTGTCTGTCAGCTCCGCGTTGGCGTCGGCGGTTTTCTTCAACATGACAACCGCGGCTTTCTTGTCATGGGTGATGGTGACGGCGGCCTCGGAAACGGCGATGTTGCCGTGCTGGTCCTCGGGTATGTTGGCATAAAGCTCATTTATATTCATTAAGCACTCCTTGCAATGATTACGCCGAGCTCCTGAAACATGATTAAATCGGTAGCTACGGCCATATCCGTGATTCTGAAACCGACCTTGCCATCTAAAAACAAAGGGGTAAAGGCCGCGAAAGTCGTATAATTCCATATCCTATAGCGGTCACCCCACACTCCTGATGGATACATTATGGCACAACCGTAAGCACCGGAGCCGGTACGGCCGGGCATGGAAAGGAACTTAATAAAACCAGTATCAGTAAATGTCAAGACTTCAACACCCCAACCGGTGGCGGTGGAGCCTGTAGCGCCTACGCACCACCAGGCATTAACCAATGAAATCACAGGGGCATGATTACCCGGCGTCCAGAAATAGAAATACAGAGTATGCGCAGCGCCGTCTTTGAGCAGGTTAAAAATGGTTTCTTTAGTGCCTGCGAGGCAATCCTGCACGGATAACTGATTACCGGTGGTGGAATAGGTCAAATCATAGAGCAGATGGTTGGCGTCCTGGGCGTCAACATAGACCCTGCAGCGGAGATCATGCGTGCCATCGTCTGAATCAATGGTGACCGATAACCGAGTACCAATTCGCAGTATAGCGAACCGGGCATCAGGCGGAGCGGTCAAAGTGGCTGCATAGGAATAGTCGGCACTGCCTAAACCGGAGGCCTCGGAGGTGCGCGTGATGGTTTTGGTGGCAGCTTCCAGATCGCTGGTATTTTTATAACTCGGATACCAGGCTACAGATTCGACTTTGGGCTGAGTATCTGAATGATATTTATTAGCCATCAGTTAGCTCCCTGGCCTTCATAATCAACCTGATACGTGGCATGGCCTGTGCCATCGATTACCTGCAGGACCAGCCGGTCCCACTGGTTAGCGTAATGAAATTCGGCCACCTCCGCGGGGGATAGGATGGTTTCGGCGACGATAGTGATATCGAGGCCACCCTGCACAGCATAGCCGAGTAGCTTATATTTCAGGGTGAGGGTGGCGTGCGTATTCTCCAGCAGAATGGTTTTATCGCCCAGCTCCGAGACGGGCCAATCCAGGGCGGTGACATAGGCGGCGGCGGCGGTGCCGGTCTTAGAACCGTTATCTAATTTCCACATCATGATTGCTCCTCGGGCGCTCTTCGGGCGCACCTGAAGGTACGCCCCTACAGCAACGCCCCTACAATTATTTTTGCATTCATTACGGAAACCTCAAATAATAGGACGCGGTATCGGATGCCTGGGGGTAGACAATGTAGCCGGTAAGACCGACAAAATAAATAACATCGGGCACCAGTGATAAGAGTTGGCGGAGCACCACGGCGGCGTTCTCGCCAGTGTGCACCTCGTAGCGGGGATAGGTGCCTGTGATATCGGAGCTGCGGGACACATAAGACAGGCTGCCGCCCACGGCCTGCACTACCAGCTCGATGATGGAATACAGGGTGGTGACATCGCCGGCCTCATTCCAGAACACCGGCCGGTTGAAAGAATAGCGCTGCAACAGGCCCCAGGCGTCCGTGCACCCGATGATCAGGTGGGCGGCACCGGGTGACCTGGCGTAAGATATCCGCTCGACGTAGTATTTACCGGCCACGGAGTACAGGTCGGAGGTGGTGCGGTAGCCTATGGAGAGCGTAACCTGTGCGCCACGCTTCAATTTCCCCACGGCTGACGCCGCACCACCTCCGATGCTGTTATATGCGCATTGGGAATTGTCCATGATAACCTCTAAAGTCGATGGCGCCATTGCCTTGACATTCTCTTTGACGGCTATGATATGCGCTGCCGGGAAAGCAT
>Ga0247842_10003312_pt1 | contig 21978 bp, 24 predicted proteins | sample LaCruzMarch2015__3_FD_192411 | JGI IMG/M metagenome (GOLD analysis project Ga0247842, IMG submission 192411) | Freshwater microbial communities from meromictic Lake La Cruz, Castile-La Mancha, Spain - LaCruzMarch2015_19m | ecosystem: Environmental > Aquatic > Freshwater > Lake | place: Spain...
AGTGGGGAGCCAATATTTCTTTTGTGAGACCCCAGGAGTTTTACTGCTCCCGGGTTTTATTTTGTTTAGTTTTTCTATTGGTAGGTTAGTTATAACAATAAATGGTCTGAATGCTATCTCATAGTTTATTGTAATCTATATTTTTTGGCTGGCCGTTCCTAGAGGTTATTTTTTATATAAAAGCGCCCATATTTTAAGGGCATCTTACGATTTTGAGATTATTGCGGAGGGAGTAATATTTATCAAGCTTCAAGCGGGTAGTCATTTTTTATGTTCTTTGCTCGGTAGTTAGATTATAGTTTAATACTTTTAGCAAGGAGGCTATTAAATAAATCATCAATCTGTTTCTTTAATATTTTATATTTTTCATTTAGATTCTCTAGTTCTTGAAATATTATAACAATTTTCCTTTGCGTTTCTATATCAGGCAACTGGACTTCCAAATCTTCAATGATTCCCTGTCTTATATGTTGCTGGGCTCTTCCATAAGATTTGTTTTTGATTTTTTCATAATTTAATCTAAGATAATACCATAGATATTCCGGTATAAATTTGGAAGATGGATAAATTCCTGTTACAGATTGATTAGTTGCAGCCTTAATATCTAAAATAGCTGTTTTTCCTGTAGTCGCTCCTGTTAAAGCGATCAAAACCGTATTTATTGGAAATAATTTTGCGTTACTTTCTTTTAAACCCAATGGAGTAATCTTTTTCTCAGAATCTTTTATCCTGTTATATTTCAATTCTCCCGAACGAATCCAAGGAATTTCTCCATTCTCCCAATATTCTGATTTAAATGTAGATGGTGTGCCACCCGTTTCTATTTTAGCTATGTCTTTTAATCTATATTTAGACACCTTGTTTTCATCTTTCTTATAACTTAAGAGTTTGTCAATATCTGATAATTTTTTCTTTATTCTTGTATTTATTTCTTTTAGAGTTGCTACAATCTTTCTGGGATTATCAAATTTCTTTATAGAGATAACAAACTTTTTGTATTCAGATAATAGTAATTTATAGTTATTAGTCACAATATCCTCGACGTCTACGAAAAAGCTTTTTTTGTCTAGTATCTTATTTTCCCATTGTGCTAATAAATCATCGATATCATTTCTTCCCTTTAATGGTCTTCTGTGTATTGTTAAATCAAAGCCATCGTTACTTATTTCAAAAAACCATATTCTTTTAGTAGGTTTACCTTTTCGAAAAACCAAAATACTTGTTTTAGCTCCAGCATAAGGATAAAATACGCCTGTAGGTAATGAAATTATAGCCTCTATTTCGCAATTTTCTAAGAGCCATTGTCTTGTTTTCTTAAAAGCAAGTTGTTTAAATTCTGAAAGGAAACCGTCTGGCACTATAACCGCACATTTTCCACCATCTTTTAAGGCTAGAATAATATGTTGGATAAAAATACAATCTGCTTGTTTTGATGGTATGGGGTATAAATTACCATAATCCGTTTCTTGGCTGTAAGGCGGATTAGTTATGATTACGTCATATTGATTTTGGATTTTTGATTCAGGGGCAAGACAGTCTCCTTGAAAAATATTATTATGTCCATCTCCTGTTATTATCATATTCATTTTTGCGATTTTGTATGTATCTGTTAATTCTATTCCCATGATGCTATCTTCTTTTAGGGTGTGCATAATTTTAGAATCTTCGTAATTACAACCTTTCTTTATATGCCTAAATGCTTCAATTAAGAATCCACCGGTTCCGCAAGCTGGGTCATATACCTTGTCTCCAAATTTAGGGTCTATTAAACTAACCATCATTTTTACTATATGTCTGGGGGTAAAATACTCCCCCAAATCGTTTCCAAAAACTAAATTTTTTAAGAAATACTCAAAAGCATCTCCCTTGATTTCCGACTCGGTGTTTAATAGGGTAAGCTTTGATAATCTGCTTACTATTTCTTTTACAGTTTCTGGGTTTTTAATTTTTAAGTTCTCTTGGAATATGTCATCAGAGTGGTTATATTTTTCAGCAAAACCATTCTTTAATACAGTGTCATTTATATAATGAAGCATTTTCTTGGCTTCTTTCATATCTGCAAAACTTTCCCAACACAAACACTTATCTAATTCTCTTTTGCCCTTCGTTTCTTCCTTTCCTTGTTCTATCTCACTTATAATTTTAATAAAAAGGATGTTAGAAAACTGGACAAATCTATCAAGATTTCTAAGACCTTCTTTTCTCAGAAGATCATTTGCCCATTTGAAAATTTTTATAAGCTCTTCTCTAGAATGCTTTACTTTTTCAGTTGTTTCTTTTATATCGGCTCCTTCTTCTATGAATCTCAGAACTCTTTTTTCAGAAAGAAGCTCTCGTACAGGTTCTCCGTCTATTGTTAAAAACTTATTATGTTTTACTGAAAATGCATTTACAAAAGTTCCATCAATAGCAAATACGATATCTACCCCAAGTGGCTTTGCGTATCTTTTTATTCCTTGCTCCAGGGCTTTATCTATAGATTGGCCTTTTTTCTTAGCCTCTATTATTGCTATTGGTTCATCGCTGCCGGATTTATATAAAACAAAATCTGGTTTTTTGCCTTGGAGGTTGTCTTTCTGGGTTCGTGTTTTAGCTCTTTCTGTGCAAACATTGCAATTTCCAGAATCTTCATCAGTATTCCACCCTAATTCTTTTAGCCAATTATCGATTTTCTTCCGCGTTGCACTTTCTAATGACTGAGTGAACTTTGATTTTGCGTAGTTATTATTTTTCATTTTTTCGTTCCTTTTTAATTTTTTTCAGTAATTTAATCAAATCGGGTTTTTTATATAACCTATAATGATTAATGGGATGCCGGAAGGGTTTTAGTTTTCCTTTGGCATCCCATTGTCGTAGCGTATCTCGTGATACTCCTAAATAATCCGCCGCCTCTTTTATCTTCAAATAATTGTTAAAACCGTTATTTTTCATAACATTATGTAACATTATGTAACATTATGATAATTTGTCAAGCCTTTTTGTTTATAAATATGGCTTCCGGATATGGATGTGAATCCGATTTAATATTATTGGTTAGGTTTTGTTTGTTACTAAGTTAAATCGGTAAATAAAAATGGCATTTAGATGTAAAGGGTGGTTCTGGCTTTCGCCTACGAGGTGGAGTTTAAACTTTTTAACCTCTGCAGCATAAATTGTTGCAGAGGTTTTTATTTGATGTAGAATTAAAGGAAAGGAGAATAAATGAGCAAGATTGAAAAATCAGTTTCCTGTTTTAAAGAAGGTTTCAGTTGCTCGCAGGCGATACTTTCAGCATATGGCCAAGAATTAGGGCTGGATAAAAATACTGCCTTAAAGGTTAGTGGAGCTTTTGGCGGTGGAATGGCTGGTATGGCAGAAACGTGTGGAGCAGTAACTGGTGCATTTATGGTAATCGGTCTTAAATACGGAAAGACAAGCTCAGGGGATGAAGAATCAAAAAGAAAAGCATACGCATTGGTTAAAGATTTCGTTAAGCGATTTAAGGCAAAAAACTCTTCAATTATCTGTAAAGAACTACTTGGTTGTGATATAAGTACTCAGGAAGGGATGAAGATGTTTAAAGACAAGAATCTTATTAATGCACTTTGTCCCAAACTTGTACAAGATGCAGCAGAAATCCTTGAAGAGATTATTTAGTTTAAACAACAAGTGTAAACTTATTGAATAATCTCTCTGTTTCTTCCGTCATGCACCAGTTGCGGAATGCGTCATATAGCGGGAGTTAATTAATTTTCAGGGCTGAACTTAATCGTTCAGCCTATTTTGTTTATTTTTAATTTTGAGATTTGTGGTAGAATATTGTCAAAATAGTCTGCTTTTATGATGTTGGAAGCAGTGGCGAAGTAGGAAAAATAAGAATATTATGATCAAGAAATCAATTTATTGCTGTTTAGTTTTGTCGAGTGTGTTATTATCTAACAATGTGTTTGCTGAGAAAGAAGGATTCGTTAGGCAATATATTAAGCCATCGCACAAGGGTTCTGGGTACGAATATGGTCGAGATGAAATTATCAATGTTTTCTTTTTTCCATCTCAAGAAGCAAAATGGGATGGATATAAGGTTAAAGATAAAGACTGGGATAATCTTAATGAAAAGCAGAAGTATATGTTTATAGACGAAGGTACTAAAGAGTTAGAACGTCTTTATAAAACTAAAATAGAATACGAGAGATCTATCCAGAGTATAATAGAGCCTATTAATACAACAGCAAGGATTCTCGCTTTGGGAGGAGAAAACCAAGCGATGATAAATGTCTTATATTTATTCTTTAAAGGCTCTGGGTATATTGAGAATTAATATTAGTTATGGTCAATTATCAAAAACATGTAAAATTACCCCCAGGTAGCGGAAAGTTCAAGTAACTACTAGGGTTCTTGATATAGCTTTTCAGTTTCCTTTGACATTAGCCAGTTGCGAAACTCGTTTATGAGTGGGAGCCATAAAACATAACCCTTTGTAAATAAAATACTCGCAGAGGGTTTTTGTTTGGAGTAAAATAAAACAATGGATTATAAAATAACATATTTGGATTCAACGGATTTATTAGTTGTAAAGACAGCTGGCAAGATGGATGTTGATGATTTTATCGCAATGGCAAAAGATTTGTTGCAACATCCGCGGTGCTTAGTGGGCGGTAATGTAATTTTTGATCACACAGCCCTTGAATTCAACGATGTGCCTGTTAGCGATTTGCAGAGAATAAGGGCATTTCATATGAGCAACGAGGAAAGAATCGGAAACGGAAAGTCGGCTATCGTAGTTAAAATTGGCTTGTCTAAAAAATGGCACAAGCTGTGGTCTCAAGGCGAGAAAATCAAAACAGGAAATAAAGTTCAAGTATTCGAAAACTATAATCATGCTATTAACTGGGTGAAAAAAGATAAATAGAGGCGTCATTGTTTATAATCCCCTGTATCAAAATATATTGCAGAGGGTTTTGGTTAAGGGTATAATTATGTTACAAAAGAGGAGAGGATAATGCGCAAGCAAGTTATTATCAGTATTGGTTGTGCGATTTTAATTCTTAGCTGCTCTCATTTGACTATTGCTGAAGAAGCCGTACGGGTTGCTGCATCCAAAGACCAAACTGCGGTTGCAGGGGCACAAACTTGGTTAGCGATGGTGGATAAGAAAGAATATGAGCAATCTTGGGAGATTGCCAGCACCTATTTTAAATCGCTGGTAACCAAGGAACAATGGGTATCGCAAATCGCAGCGGTTCGTAACCCCTTAGGGGATCTTATTTCTCGTAACTTAAAGATGAATCTATACCAAAAAACGATGCCTGGCGCTCCGGATGGCGAATACTATGTGTTGACCTTTAATACAGTTTTTAAAAATAAGATATCCGCCGTCGAAATAGTTACTGTAATAAAAGATAAGGATGGCCAGTGGCGTTTGGCAGGGTACTTTATAAAGTAATCCTGTAGTATATAAAGGAGGTAAACTTGAAAAAGATTATTATCCTTTGTTCAGTCTTCCTTGCATTGAATACAATTGTTTATTGCGGGCAATTAAGTAAGATTGAACTGACTGATGGCAGTGTAATTAATGGCGAAATAGTTTCTTATGCAAATAGTATCTATACCATAAACACCCCTACCTTTGGAGAAATAAAGGTAGGGGTAGGAAAGATTTCTAAGATTGAATCCGCAAAGTATGTTTCGCCCGGCACATCTATCAGTCCTGTTCTCCAGACGGATAATCCGACCCCATCACAGGTTTCTGCCTATGGCCAAACGCTAATGCAAAATCCGGAAAATGCAGCTATCCTTATAGATTTATCCAGCAATCCTGAACTTAAGGCAATGGCCAGCGATCCTGAGATTCTAGAAGCTGCAAAAACAAATGATATTCAGGCCTTGATGAAAAACCCTAAATTCATGAATATTGTAAATAGCTCAAAGATGCAAGAAGCCGTTGAGAAATTAAAGAAATAGTTTATTTGCGGTAAAATAAAGTGTATAAAAAGGAGGAAAAATGCTCGCAAAGAAATTTGCTTTAGGTTTTGGTATTGCAATAATTTTACCTATGTTAGTCCACTATGGGGTTAGTACATTCAGCCCTATGCCTAAATGGCAGGATCGTTATGATTCTTATTCTTACCAACGTTACGATAAAGCTACTCCTGAAGAAAGAGTACAGATAGATAAAGAGAGGCAGGAGAAAGATAGGATTTGGCGTGAAAAAGAAAAGATTTTCCAGAGAAATCTTTTCTTTGTAGCTGTCCCGGTAGGTATAGCTTGTATAATTGTCGGAGCCATTATTTCTATTCAAGCAATCGGAACAGGTCTTATGTTTGGAGGGATATTTTCTTTAACCGAAGGTTATATGTTTTATTGGTCTGAACTTCAAGATTGGATGAGGTTTTTATCGTTGTTAGCTGCTTTTGTGGTGCTTATATTTATTGGATATCGTAAATTAGCTAAATAAGAAGAATCAGCTCCAGTATATTTTCCGCCTCCTCTGTCATTTGCCAGTTGCGAAACTCCTATTAACGGGGGGGGAGAGAGAAATGAAAAATGACTAACCTGCAAAAAATTAAAGATAAGAATAGGGAATCCCATCTTTCCAGAGCGGTTAGGGATTTAGTTCTGCTTATCGTCATTACTATTTTTACGCTTATCCTTTCATATTTCTTTAATCTATTTAGTTTAATTGTAGAATTCCTACAGAAGCATCCTGATAAGATAATCTATGTTGATGAAGTTATCACGACCCTTCTAATTTTAAGTATTGGTTTAGCTGTCTTCGCTTGGCGGAGATGGCTGGAGTTAAGAAAAGAAACAGCTGAACGCATAAAAAAGCAAGAAGAGCTTATTAGGATTACTGCGACACAAGCAGATACGGAAAGGATCATTAGTAAGCAACTTCACATTGATATGGACCAAATGAAACAGGATGTGCAGGAAATACTCCATTTTCTCCTCAACAAACACAAGAAAACAGTTTAACTATTTGCTTATCAGGGGGAAGGTAGTATGAAAATTGCGAAGATTAGTTTGATTGCGTTGTTTCTTGTTATTTCATGTGATGCCATTTTCGCGCAGGGCGAAAAATCTTTGCCGGATGCGTTAGCCGTTATTTACAATCGCAGGAGCGTGCGCCACTTTACCGGCAGGAATGTGTCGCAAGATGACCTTATTGCTATTGTCAAAGCTGGAATGGCGGCTCCGACGGCAGTTAATATGCAGCCTTGGTCGTTTGTGATAGTTATGGATCGCGGGGGTCTTGATGAACTCGCAAAGGTGCTGCCTTATGCCAAGATGTTGGATAAGGCTGGCGCCGCAATAATCGTTTGCGCGATACCGGAAAAAGCACTTCAGGGTAAAACCGAATTTGCCATTATTGACAGCGTTTGCGCCGGAGAAAATATCCTGTTAGCTGTGGAGGCCCTGGGGCTGGGAGCTGTATGGACAGGGGTCTATCCGGATAAAGAGAGGATGGATTTCGTTCGGAAACAACTTAATATCCCGGAAAGCGTTATTCCTTTGAATGTTATTCCTATCGGATATCCCACATCTGAAGATAAACCGAAGGACAAGTTTAAACAGGAAAACATACATTGGGAGAGATGGTAGGAGAGTATGGCTTCAATGTGAGTAAATTAATTAATTTAAAAATAATTCCAGCAGTTTTTCAAATACGTGGTATAATCAAAACAAGGAAACAATATAAAGTTTAGTAAATCTAACAGCCGTAAAGGGCAGGACGATTAACCTTTATGGTTTTTTATTACTGCAGAAAGCGGCACAGCGGAAAATAATCTTATGAAGGTTGAATTTAAGGGTTTATTATTAGGTAATTTAAGAATAGAGCTACCGATCATTCAAGGTGGAATGGGGGTACGTGTGTCTTCGTCTTCATTGGCTTCGGCTGTATCCAATGAAGGGGCGCTTGGGGTGATTGCCGCGGTGGGGTTGGGGGAGGAATGTGGTAATGAGCAACGCGATTATAAGATGCGTTCGCGCGCGGAACTAACAAATATCATCCGAGAGACTAAGGGGATGACGAAAAATCCGTTCGGCGTAAATATCATGTGTGTACTTACTAACTACGATGAGTTAGTGGAGGCAGCTCAAGCTGAATCTGTTGATGTGATTATTTCCGGGGCTGGCCTACCGTTACGTTTGCCATCTTTGATTAAGAATAATCAGACTAAACTTATTCCGATTGTTTCTTCCGCGCGTGCAGCATTGATTATTTGCAGCACTTGGGTCAGAAGGTATAAACGCCTGCCTGATGCTATTATCGTAGAAGGGCCGCTTGCCGGTGGGCATTTGGGTTATAGTTTGGCTGAACTTGCTGATGAAAATAATTTCAATCTGGATAAAATTTTGTCTGAGGTTTTAGTGGTTACACGTGCTTTTGAGAATGGCAAATTGCGTATTCCTGTGATTGCCGCCGGAGGAATCTTTGATGGTAAAGATATTGCCAGGGTTATGCGTTTAGGCGCCAGCGGAGTGCAGATGGCTACGCGTTTTGTTTGTACTCATGAGTGTGATGTATCCCTGCAATATAAAGAGGCCTATATCGCGGCTAAAAAAGAGGATATTGTAGTTATCAAGAGTCCGGTGGGGATGCCGGGAAGGGTTATTCGTAATGAATTTGTGAAGAAGGTTACTGAGGGAGCGCATGTACCTTTCGGTTGCGAATATAAATGTCTGTATACTTGTGATTCTAACAAAGTTAATTATTGCATTGCCAAGGCGCTGTTGAGTGCTTATCGTGGAGAGATGGACAAAGGTTTTGCCATGTGTGGCAGCAATGCCTATAGGATTAATAAGATAATCTCAGTCAAAGAGTTGATCTCTGAACTTGTTACAGAGGCAGAGGCCTGTTTAAATTTACCACTCCCGTAATCCGCTGTAAAATTCCCCCTTTAGACTATCTTTATGTTATAATTTAACTAATAAGTGAAGATACGTACGTTTTAAAGGAGGCCAGCCATGATTGATCTTGAGGTTTTGAAAATAGCCCTGTCAAAGGAAGTGGATGCAATAGAGACATACCAGGAGATGTTATCGCATCATCCAGGATTGGCAGAGTTGCTCTCCCTTTTGATTACGGAAGAACAAAAACACAAAATACTGATAGAGAAGAAGATTGTTGAGTTAACTCGTAGTTAATTAGGGGTATAATTTAATTACGGAGGAGATATGCGTAAATTTATTCTATTATTTCAATGCCTCGACCAGAAAGGGATTGTTGCCAGGATCTCTGATTTTATCCTGAAGCACGGCGGCAATATAGTTACTGCCGATCAGTATAGTACTGATCCTGAGGGCGGGTATTTCTTTATGCGCGTTGAGTTTATTTTAAACAAGGCGCAATATGGCAGAGATGCTTTAGCCGAGGAATTTTTAGCTATAGGCAGAGAATTCTCCGCGCAGTGGAAGCTTATTGATAAGTCGGAGAATTTGCGTATGGGAATATTTGTATCCGAGGATGACCATTGCCTGATCGATTTACTGTATCTTTGGATGTCGGGGGAGCTTAATGTCAAGATTCCCTTTGTTTTAAGCAATAGCGAGAAACCCCGCAAACTGTTAAGTCAACACAACATCCCGTTTTATTATGTCCCCGCCAGTAAAGAAAATCGGCACGAGGCGGAACTGTTGTCCTATGCGCTTGATTCTACTGATTTCCTGGTACTGGCGCGTTATATGCTGGTACTTTCCCCTGAGTTTCTGAAGAAATACAATAAAGACATAATTAATATTCATCACGGGTTTTTGCCTGCCTTCAAAGGCGCCGATCCTTATGGCCGGGCGCTTAAGGAGGGGGTTAAAGTTATCGGAGCAACCGCGCATTTTGTAAACGATAAACTTGATGAAGGGCCGATTATTTCTCAGGAGGTTGAGCACATTTCCCATAAAGACAGCCGGCAGGCGCTGATAAGAAAAGGAAGGAATCTGGAAAAGAAGGCCTTAGCTAATGCTATTTTGAGCTATATTGATTACCGTATTATCAAGCACGAGAATAAAACTATTGTTTTCTAAAGGTAAGATTTCTGATTTTACGAATAACTTCCTGGATGGTTGATTCAGGAGTAGAGGCACCTGCGGTTATCCCTACGCTTTCAGTTTTGTCTATCCAGTTTTTCTTTATTTCGTTGCTGGAGTTTATCCAGTAACTTTTTTTATTCAAAGATTTTGATATTTCATAAATTCTTTTGGTATTAGCGCTCGTCTTAGATCCGATAATAACCATCACGTCATTTTCCAGCGGCATAATTTTGATTTCGTTTTGTTTCATCCTTGTGGGGTTACAGATCGTGTTATGGAATTCTACCTTACGGATATTATTGCGTAAAATATCGATTATTTTCTGCACCTTGTCCAGATTCTGCGTTGATTGCACAACTATTCCAGCCCGGCTAATAGATTTTATTTTATTAAAAGGTATGTTTTCCAGTTTATCGATTACAAGCGCTTTAGTTCTAAGTTGGCCGGTAATTCCCTTGACCTCGTCATGTGATTTATCTCCGATGACAATTATTTGAAAGCCATTATCTTCTAATTTTTTGGCAATTGCATGTATTTCTTTTACCATCGGGCATGTTGCATCGATGATTGTATAGCCCGATGCTTTTACTTTTTGCAACGTATTTCTTGAACAACCATGGGCACGGATTAACATTATTTTTCCATCTCCGCAAGAAAAATGGTCAATTTTTTTAATTCCCGCCTTTTTAATTTGTTTAACCACCTCTTCATTATGCACAATATCTCCGAGCATAAATACCGGCTTATTGGTTTTTGCGGTTTTTAAGGCAATATTAATTGCCCTTTTTACCCCAAAACAAAATCCAGCTGAAATCGCCAAGTTTATTTTCATAACGCAGAAAAATGGTTATGCTAGTATTTTTTGAGAGAAATTATCCAGCGCTTGTTTATAGCGTGCATCCATTTTTAATCCGTGAAGCTGTATTCTCGCTTTAGAAAAAAGATATTTTATCTGGTTTTCCGCATACGCCAGCGCCCCTGATTCAATAATAATTTTTCGCATTTTAAACAGTTCAACATTATTTGAAGATTCTCCCTGCATAATCTGTTTCATTATGAACTTGTCTTTTTTTGCCCCGTGATTAAAGGCATACCAGACAAGCAGGGTTCTTTTTGCCTCTTTAATATCAGAAAGGTTTGGTTTCCCGGTATCTTTTTCTTCACCGAATGTTCCGATGATATCATCCCTGATCTGGAAGGCCCTTCCCAGGAGTAAACCGTAAGAGAATAGTTTTTCTGTTTGGTTGGTTTTTGCTCCGGCAAGAGTCGAGCCCATGGTTAAAGGAGAGGCAAAGGTATAATTTGCGGTCTTATAATCATAAATTTTGTAAATGTCTTCTTGCGTAACTTTTTCTAATGTTTTAATTCCCAGAAGCAGCTCTATAAATTCACCGCTCCCGGTGTATAGGGCTGCGGAAATAAGTTTTCTTAAGGCATTTTCTTTGCGCCGCAGATTTTCTTTAACCGCTAAGAATGCGTCAAGCCCCATGGCGTACATTACATCGCCTATAACAATAGCCAGATCTTTTCCGTTGAATTTTATATTTTTGCTGTGGCTAAGATGGCGGTTAAGTAAGGCGTGCATGGAAGGTGAGCCGCGCCGCATATCGGATTTGTCAATGATATCGTCGTGGACGAGCATGAAATCATGCAGCAGTTCTAAGGAAAGGGCGCTGCGGTAAAGTCCGGGAGGGGTTTTCTTGGAGAAGCCGAGATAGCCGATGCAGAATAATATCGGCCTCACCCTTTTGCCGGGCCGGCAGATAAACTCTTTGATACTTTTAAAAAGAACAGGGGAGAGCCTGTTGAGAGAATATAATTTGTCTATAGTTTTGACATAAGCGGTCAGCTCTTTTTCAACGCGGATTTTTATTTTCATGAACATAAAATTATGTTAACATATAAAGAATGATTATTCAATTATACTTTCGCAACCAGAAATTTTCTTGTTATGCATAAAATTATTATTATCGGTGCCGGTTTCGCGGGGTTAAGCGCGGCAAGCAGGCTTGCTAAGTGTAATTTAGGCCTGGAGGTTTTGATCTTTGATAAGAAGGCGTCTACTGATTTCCTGCCCTTGATTCCGGATGCGATTGGAAGAAAACTTAATTCTGAGTTTCTTGCCTGTGATATTAAATATTTGTTGCGGAAACAAAACTTTAATTTTATTCAGCAGGAAGTTATTTCGGTTGATTTTCAATCCCGGCAAGTTTTTACCTCTAGTTCCAGCTATAGTTATGATTTTTTAGTTATTGCCAGCGGCAGTCAGACCAATTTTTTTGGCAATCAAGATGCGCAAAATTACGCCTATGCCTTAAACAGTGTAAATGACGTAAAAGTTATAATCAATGCTTTTCAGGGTAATAAATTTGAAAATTTTATCATTTGCGGAGGCGGATATACGGGGATAGAGGCAGCAACTAATCTTTGGTTGTTGTTTCGTAAAAATGGTTTTGTCGGAAAAGTTGTCATTGTTGAGCGAGCTCCTGAGATACTCGGGCCTTTACCGCTTTGGATGAAAGCCTATGTGCGGGATAATTTAAAAGAGTTGGGGATAGAGGTTTTAGCGAATTCAGTAGTTGAAAATATCCAGAGCGATAGGGTGGGGGTTTCCGGGGGCCGTGTATTTGAAAGAGCTATGCTTATCTGGGTGCCCGGGGTAAGAACCGCGGATTTTATCCAGAAACTAGCGGTTGAGAAGAATCCGCAGGGCAGAATAGTCGTTGATGAGTATTTAAGCTTTAGGCAGGATTGTTTTTGCGCGGGTGACGTGGCTTTTTTTGCTAAAGAAAACAATCCCTTAAGAATGGCTGTGCAGTTTTCTATTGCCGAAGGCGCTCAAACAGCGGATAATATAATCCGGAGTATAAAAAAACTTCCGTTTAAAAAGTTTCGCCCAAGGGATCTGGGATTTGTTATCCCCATGGCAAATAATAAATCATGCGGCAGTGTCTTTGGTTTAAATTTGAAAGGGTTTCTTCCTACGTTATTGCATTTTGTAATGTGTATTTACCGTTCGCCCGGCTTAAGGAATAAAATGGGACTGATAAACAACTTAATAAAAGCCTGCCTGCCGGCAGGACTGCCGAAGGCAGTCAGGGAGGTGTAAAATGTTAGATTTAGGGATTTTGGTTTTGCGGTTGGCTCTAGGTATTATGTTTCTAGCACATGGACTACAAATGGCTTTTGGTTTATTTGGCGGGCCGGGGGTTAAGGGTTTCTCCCAGATGCTTTCCGGCCTAGGATTTGCTCCGGCGATGTTCTGGTCGTATATTGCTTCATATACGGTGTTATTTGGCGGGCTCCTTGTGATTATTGGGGTACAAACCAGGCTGGCAGCAACGTTGCTTTTAATTTTTATTCTTACTGCCGCTATTAAGGTGCACTTAGACAAAGGTTTTTTCTTGTCTAACGGAGGTTTTGAGTATACCTTTATAATTGCGGCAATTTGCCTGGCGCTTATATTATTAGGCCCGGGTAAATTCAGCATATTTAATAAATAGAATAAGTATACGCATGCCCCATTTTCCGGATAGTTCCTGGGACATGGAAAGTTGGGAGCGTAGCGGTAAAAGGAATCTCTATGCGTAAAATAATACAGAGGTATATAGTTTGTTTTTTCTTTATAATATTGTTTTTTCCAGCTGGGGGCCTGACTGCTGACAAGCAAGAGATGCCGGAGCTGTTTATTTTTCATTCGCTTAACTGTCATGAATGCGCCAAGGTAAAGGCGCAGGTAATGCCGGTTATCCAAAAAGAATTTCAAGGGCAGGTTGTTTTTGTGTACTTGGATGTAGGGGAACTGGAAAACTATAAGTTATTTTTAAGTTTGATGCAGAAAAGCGGATCTAATGTAGAATTTAAGGTCCCATTTTTCTATATGCAAGGAAAATTCTTGAATGGTGAAGGCCAGGTTGAAGCTAACTTGCGTAATTTTATTAAAGATGCCTTAAGCAGACCGCTCTCCGAATCGTCTTTAATGCCGGCTGATCCCATTGCTTATTTTAAGAGTTTTGTCCCCGCCTCCGTAATTATCGCCGGACTTGAAGATGGTATTAACCCTTGCGCCTTTACGGTGATCGTATTTTTTATCTCTTTTCTGGCAGTGCAGGGTTATCGTAAGAGGGAGTTGTTTTTTATCGGGGCTGCTTTTATTCTCTCTGTATTCCTGACGTATCTGGGTATCGGCTTAGGGATTTTTAATTTTTTCTACCGTTTCCGCGGCCTTTGGGCAATTACTCATTTATTAAATATAATTATGGGTTTAGCCAGTATATTATTCGGTATCTTGGCGGTTTACGATTTTATTAAATTTAAAAAAACAGGTTCAACTGAAGATCTTATCTTGCAGCTTCCTAAGCCGGTTAAAGAGCGTATCCATAAGGTGGTAGGCTTTTTCTACCGTAAAAATGCTAAAGAAAAAGAGCAAAAAACTTCCCCTAGCCCGGGTAAGCTTCTTGCCAGCGCTTTTATTACCGGATTTTTAGTCTCCTTGTTAGAGGCGGTCTGCACCGGACAGGTTTATTTGCCGACGATAGCCTTTGTTTTAAAGGCCAGTTCTTTTAAGCTGCAGGCCTTAGGGTATCTTTTGCTTTATAATGTTATGTTTATCGTTCCGCTGATAGCGATCTTTATTTTTGCGCTTATGGGCACAACCAGCGTGCAGTTTTCAGGATTCCTCAAGAAGCATCTGGGTTTAATTAAAATATTTATGGCGGTTTTGTTTTTTAGCTTAGGGTTATTTTTAATCTGGAGGGGTTGATGCGTAAAATATTATTCTTTACCTTGTGTTCATTGTTTATTTTCTCAATAGGCCTGGCTCAGCTTGAGGAGACCGATGCCAACACCTGGGATTTTGGCAAGATCCGCGCCTCGGGAGGGATTGTAAAGCACGCCTTTTCATTAAAGAATGACTCCGGCGATGATTTAAATATCAGCGGCACGCATGCTTCCTGCGGTTGTGCTGTTTCAGAAATAGACAGAAAGGTTATTTTGCCCAAAGAAACCGCTAATCTGGAAGTAAAATTTGACCCCAAGGGATATTCCGGGCAGGTAACCCAGTATGTTTATGTAAATACCGATAGCAAAACTATACCTGTATACAAATTCATTATTAAGGCGGATGTTATTAAAGATTAAGTTTAACTAAAACCAAGATTGTAATAAAAGGAGGAATAAAGATGTGGTCGTTACAGTTAAGGATGTGGTTTTTGGTGACTATTTTATTCGGGATTATTTATGCTTTGATCGTTATTATCGGTAGGAGTTTTCTGCAGGTGGGAGATTTCAGCTTTTATTTGATTATCTCTATCGTGATGATGCTTATCCAATATATGTTGGGGCCAAAAATAGTAGAGTGGAGCATGCATGTAAAATATATAAAAAGGGAGGAGAATCCGCGTCTGTTCCAGATAGTGGAATCCTTAAGTATGCGCGCGAATATCTCCATGCCGAGAATCGGCATTGCCCAGATTGATATACCCAATGCCTTTGCTTTTGGCCGCTCAATAAAAGATGGCAGGGTCTGCGTAACCAATGGAATTATCAACTTGCTCGACGAGGAGGAGTTAAAGGCGGTATTAGGGCATGAGTTAAGCCATTTAAAGAATCGCGACGTGCTTACGATTACCCTGCTTTCGGTAATCCCCATGATTATGTACCGCATTGCCTGGCAATTCTTATTCTATGGACGCAGGCGCGATGAGCGGGGGGGCAACACCGTATTAATCGGCCTGGCAGCTTTCTTCTTTTATTTCGTGACTAATCTTCTGGTGCTTTATGCTTCGCGTATAAGAGAGTATTTTGCGGATCAGGGTTCAGTGCTTTTGGGAAATCAACCTAAGGCCCTGGCCTCTAGCCTTTATAAACTGGCTTATGGCTCAGCCAGGTTAAGTAAGGAATCTTTGAAACAGAGCGAAGGATTAAAGGCATTTTTTATTAATGACCCATCTCAAGGCAGGAAGGAAGTATTGGAATTATCGCAATTGGATTTGGATAAAAGCGGCACAATTGACGCTTCTGAGTTGGGGCTGCTCAGAAATGCAAAGATTCGCCTGAATTTAGGAGATAAAATGATGGAGCTTTTAAGTACGCATCCCAATATGCTTAAAAGGATTAAGAAACTTTCACAATACCAGGCTTAGCAAGTTTTTAATAGTCAATCAGATGGTCAGAAATGGGGCCGGATCTATTAGATCTGACCCCATTTTCTTTTGACATAACCCCAAATATACGATATAATTTCTAATCTATGGACATTAATGAAATTATCCAGCAAAGAATTGCCAAATTAGAGGCGCTTAAGGAGAAAAAAGTACCTGTGTATCCGGCTACTGTACCGGTTCATGATACTATTGGCAGCGCTTTAGCTTCTTTTGAGGAAGGGAAAAAGGTTGTGCTTTGCGGCAGGATTATGGCTAATCGCGGCCATGGTAAGGTTAACTTTATGGATTTAAGGGATACTACCGGTAAAATCCAGCTTTATGTGAAACGTGATGTTGTGGGTGAGGAGAAGGCCAGCCTTATTGAACAACTGGATATTGCCGATATTATCAGCGTTAGCGGTGAGCTTTTTAAAACGCATACCGGTGAATTTACGGTTAAGGTTATGGATTTTACAATATTGGCTAAGGCCTTGCGGCCCCTGCCTGAGAAGTGGCATGGACTAAAAGATGTGGAGCTGCGTTACAGGCAGCGTTATCTGGATCTGCTTTCCAATGAAGATGTAAAAAAAGTATTTTTATTACGCGCCAAGATTATCCGGGCGATCCGTAATTTCCTCGACGAAAAAGGGTTCCTGGAGGTTGAGACTCCGATGATGCATGATATCGCCGGAGGTGCGGCAGGCCGGCCATTTAAGACATTCCATAATGAATATAGTATGGATTTATATTTAAGGATTGCTCCGGAATTGTATCTGAAGCGCCTGTTGGTAGGAGGGTTGGACCGGGTTTATGAAATTAACCGTTCTTTCCGCAATGAAGGTGTTTCGACCCGGCATAATCCGGAATTTACTATGCTTGAGGTTTATCAGGCTTATGCAAATTGCGAAGATATGATTAATTTAACCCAGGATTTAATCTGTTATGTGGCAAAAGAGGTTTTAGGTAAAGAGGAACTTATGTCTCAGGGCAAGGCCATCGCGCTTAAAACTCCCTGGATGAGGCAGTCATTTGCAGGATTAGTCAAAGATAAGTTTGGTATAGAGCCTTCTGATGATCCGGATAAGATGCTTGAGAAATTACAGGCTAAAGGGTTGGCTGAAGATAAAAACCGCTTGAGCCGTTCTCAAATTAATAAAATTATTGAAGATACGCTGGAAGAGGGCTTACAGGTTAATCCGGTATTTATCACGGATTATTTTACCAGTCTTTGTCCTCTGGCCAAGACCAAGAAAGATAATCCTTTGATTTCGGAGAGGTTTGAGCTTTATGTGGCAGGTATGGAGATTGCTAATGCTTATTCTGAGTTAAATGACCCCTTGGAGCAACGTAAGCGTTTTGAAGAAGAGATCAGGGATCTTAATGCCGAGGAGAATCAGTTAAAGAACGATGGTTCGGCTTCCGATAGCCGAAGCCAAAAAAGCGTAGATGAAGATTATCTTTTAGCTTTAGAGCATGGTATGCCTCCGGCAGGAGGCTTGGGTATAGGAATTGACAGGCTGGTTATGTTGCTTACGGACCAGCCGTCGATCAGGGATGTGATTTTGTTCCCTCTATTAAGGAAACAGGAAGAAACTAAGTTAGACACCCCGCACTAATTGGATTTGCGCGGGTGTTGTCTAGGTAGACAAATATGCTTGCGGAATTATGGCTTAGTCAGAGATATTTGAGGGCAGGGAAGAAAGAGAAGATCATTTCTATGACCGCGCTTATCTCTATGGTTGGCATTGCTATCGGGGTGATGGTATTAATCGTGGTAATTTCGGTGATGAGCGGTTTTGATCGTTTTCTTGAGGATAAGATGGTCGGCACTAACGCACATCTGTCTCTTGAATTTTATGGCGGTTCAAAAGATCCTTACCGGGTAATCGAAAAGTTAAAGGCCCTCTCTTATGTTAAAGGCGCATCTCCATTTATTGACGGACAGGCACTGGTAAAAAACGATAAGTCAATCTTTGGGGTGGAGGTACGCGGGATTGACCCGGCCTTGCAGGCAGAGACATCTAATATTAACGAATACCTGAAATTGGGAAGCTATGATTTTTCCGGTAACGAAGTTGCAGTAGGCCAGGAGTTTGCTTCACGTTTGGGTTTAGGGGTAGGGGATAAGGTTAGCCTGGTCTCTCCGGCCACTCTTGCCAAAACTGATTTTCGTATTAAAGGTATTTTTAATAGCGGGATGTATCTTTATGATTCCAGCTTGATTTTAACCGGGATTAAGGGGGCGCAGGATTTTTACAAGATGCCTGATACGGTAAGCGGCCTGGCAGTTAAGGTGGACAATGTTTATAAGGTGGAGGATATAAAAGAAAGATTGTACCGTGATTTAACCGGCGTCGGGCCATACCAGGCGCGCACCTGGATAGACGCGAATAGGAATTTTCTGGAGGCGTTGAAACTGGAGAAGGTGGTTATGTTTATCGTGGTGACTATGACTACGGTGGTCGCGGCATTCGGCATTGTGAGCACATTAATTATGTCGGTGATGAGCAAGATTAAAGATATCGGTATATTGCGTTCTGTTGGAGCAAGGACCAAGAGTATCCTGCAGATTTTCGTCTTTCAGGGTATGTCTATCGGCATAGCCGGGATCCTGCTGGGATTAGCCGGGGGAGTTTCACTTGCGCTTTCTTTGGATAAAGTGGTAGATTTTATATCCCGGATCATCGGCAGGGATCTGATCCCAAAAGATATTTATTACTTTGACCGCATCCCTGTTAATATAAATATCGGGGATATCAGCTTGATTCTGGTATCTGCTTTGGCAATAACTTTAGCCGCTAGTATCTATCCGGCATATTACGCCACCAGGATAATTCCCAGCGAGGCAGTGCGGCATGAATAAGGATATAGTCAAGGTTAACGGAATTTGCAAAAGTTACCGCGATAGCGCAAGTAACCTTGAGGTATTAAAAGATATAAATTTTACTGTTGGTAAAGGTGAATTCTTAGCAATCCAAGGCCCTTCAGGAGTAGGTAAGTCTACGCTTTTACATATCTTGGGGGGATTGGATAATCCTACAACAGGCGCGGTTTATTTTGAAGGCGCGGATATCTACGGTTTAGATGAAAATGAGCGGGCAGCTTTTCGTAACCGCAAAGTTGGTTTTGTTTTTCAGTTTTTTCATCTCTTACCGGAGTTAACTGCTTTGGAAAATGTTTTATTGCCGAGTATTTTAAGATCGTGGTGGGCGAGGAAGAAAAACCTGGAGTTTGCCCGGCAGATTTTAGACAGGCTGGGGTTATCCCAGAGGCTCGGCCATAAGCCGCAGGCTTTATCAGGCGGAGAGCAGCAGAGAGTGGCTATTGCCCGGGCATTAATTAATCGCCCGCAACTTTTACTTTGCGATGAGCCCACCGGGAATCTGGATTCGGAAAACGGTGAAAATATACTACAGCTGCTGACAGAACTTAATCGAAGCGAAAAGATCACTGTTATAATGGTTACTCATGATAAGGATATTGCCAAAGGCGCAGGGAGAATTATACATCTGAAAGACGGAATTATTTTAAATTAAACGAAGCCATAACTTATGGAGGCATAAGCCGACATAAGTTATTTGGCTGAGTTTATCCTTGCCGGGTGTGATGCTTTGTTTTGTAAAGCAGCACAGCAAGGATAAGCGAATCAAAGAAGGAGAAAAAATGAAAATTTATATTGATGGTAAATTCTATGAAAAAGAAAATGCGAAGATTTCTGTTTTTGATCATGGCCTGCTTTATGGCGACGGAGTTTTTGAGGGTATCCGCGCCTATAATCGCAGGGTGTTTAAATTAAAAGAGCATATCGACCGGCTTTATGAATCCGCGCATAGCATTATGCTGCGCATCCCTATATCTCGGGAGGAAATGATTAAAGAGGTTGTACGGACAATTAAAGCCAATAACCTGAATGATTCTTATATCCGCTTAGTGATTACCCGTGGGGTAGGCGATCTCGGGCTTGACCCGAAAAAATGCTACGCCGGCGCCAGCGTAATAATTATTGCCGATAAGATTAATCTTTATCCCGAAGAGACCTATAAAAGGGGTTTAAACATTGTAACTGTGCCTACAGTAAGAAATTTGACTGAGGCGATTAATCCTCAGATTAAATCCTTGAATTACCTGAACAATATTCTGGCCAAGATTGAAGCAACTAACGCTGGTTCCGAGGAAGCAATTATGCTGGATTCTATGGGTTATGTTACTGAATGTACCGGTGACAATATTTTTGTGGTTAAATCCGGCCACCTTTATACGCCGCCGCAATGTATGGGGATTTTGCGCGGGATTACCAGGGATGCGATCTTAGAGATTGCCCGCAAGGCCAAGATTTCCGTTCATGAGCATGTGATTACGCGCCATGAAGTATATATTTCCGATGAGTGTTTTTTAACCGGTACAGCCGCCGAGCTTATTCCTGTTGTGCGTGTTGACGGAAGAGCGATTGGTAACGCTAAACCGGGGAAGATCACCCTGGAGTTACTGAAGAAATTTAGAGCCTTAACAAAAATAAACGGGGTAAAGTATTAACTGAGTCTCTGGCAAATAATGGGCACATTGGCTGAGACGATTTTGGAGCGAGACAAGAAGAGAGGACGCCGGCGTAGCCAAAGCGCTACGCCAAGGACGAGCGACGCAGTCGCAGCCCAAAAGCGTCCAGCCCATAGCTATATAAATGAGGGGGAAGCCCGCCTTTTAGCCGTCTGCGGCGTTGCTTCTCCTCAGCGTAGTACTGCGACTACGCCTTCGTCGTCGCGCCTTGCATACGGCCAAAACTCGGGCTTCCAATATGCCCATTATTTACCGGAGACTCAGTAATGCTTTGTGATGTTTGTAAAAAAAACCCGGCTACGGTGCATCTGACTGAAATTATTGATGAGCAGATGAACGAGTTGCATTTGTGTGAGGATTGCGCAAGGCACAAGAGCGCGGCTATGGAGCAGCAGTTTGGCTTAAGCGATCTTTTGGCGGGTATGGCTGATTTTGAAAAACCGGATAAAGATGAAGAGAATATTGCTGCTAAATGCCCTAATTGTAATTTAACCTACGCGGATTTTAAGAAGATCGGCAGGTTGGGTTGCGGTGAATGCTACAATGCCTTCCGCAAATATCTGGCTCCTTTGTTAAAGAGGATACACGGTTCAAATCAGCATGTTGGTAAATCCCCCCTGCTTAAGGAAAAAGCTATTTCAAAGCCCGGCAGGAAAAAGACGGATTTAGATGGCCTGAAGGCAGAAATGCAGAAAGCAATCCAGAGGGAAGATTTTGAAGAGGCAGCGCGTCTGCGCGATCAGGTCAGGGCAATTGAAGCAAAGAAGGAAAAAGAAGACTAAAATGAAGATTAATGATTTGTTAAATCATACCAGCGAGTGGCTTAAGGGTACAGGCCCAAACTCTGATATTGTTATTTCAAGCAGGATACGCCTGGCCAGGAATCTCAATAAATATCCTTTTCCGCACTGGGCCAGTAAAATACAACTTGAGGAGATTTTGGCAAAGATCAGTGATGCCGTAGCTAAGATAGACATGCTTAAAAGCTCCACGCTTTTCAGGCTGGCGGACTTAGATGCAATCGATAAACAGTTTCTGGTTGAAAGGCATCTTATGTCAATTGAACATTCCCAGAAAGCAGAATATAAGGCATTGCTGGTTGACGATGAAGAGATAATCGCGGTGATGATTAATGAAGAGGATCATTTGCGTATCCAGTTGATGCAGTCAGGGTTTAATCTTTTTGAAGCCAGGGATATTATTAACCGCCTGGATGATGCCCTGGCCGGAATTTTGGATTACGCGTATTTAGATGACTTCGGCTATCTCACTG
>Ga0247842_10003315_pt1 | contig 21967 bp, 17 predicted proteins | sample LaCruzMarch2015__3_FD_192411 | JGI IMG/M metagenome (GOLD analysis project Ga0247842, IMG submission 192411) | Freshwater microbial communities from meromictic Lake La Cruz, Castile-La Mancha, Spain - LaCruzMarch2015_19m | ecosystem: Environmental > Aquatic > Freshwater > Lake | place: Spain...
GGCCGAAGGCAAACCGGTGATGGACTTCGACGGCCAGCACTACATCTTAGAGCGCGGCATCCGCGCCGATGTCGCCCTCGTCAAAGCCTGGAAAGCCGACAAACAGGGCAACCTGATCTACCGCAAAACCGCCCGCAACTTCAACCCGATGGTCGCAACCTCGGGCCGCATCACCATCGCAGAAGTCGAAGAAATCGTCGAAACCGGCGAACTCGACCCCGACCAGATCCACACGCCGTCGATCTTCGTGAAGCGCCTCGTTCTCAACGCGCATCCCGAAAAGCGCATCGAACAGCGCACCATCACCAAATCCTGACCCGTCCCGTCAAAGCGCGAACCAAGAAGAGCGATTTCAAATGGCCTGGACCCGTGAAGAAATGGCGGCACGCGCCGCAAAGGAACTGCGCGACGGCTACTACGTGAACCTCGGCATCGGCATGCCGACGCTGGTCGCCAACTACATCCCCGACGGCATGACCGTCATGCTCCAGTCGGAAAACGGCCTGCTGGGCATCGGCCCCTTCCCCAAAGACAATGAGGTCGACGCCGACCTCATCAACGCGGGCAAGCAGACGGTTACGACCCTCCCCGGTTCAAGCTTCTTTTCGTCTGCCGACAGTTTCGGCATGATCCGCGGCGGCCATATCGATCTGGCGATCCTCGGCGCGATGCAGGTCACCGAACACGGCGACCTCGCCAACTGGATGATACCCGGCAAGATGGTCAAAGGCATGGGCGGCGCGATGGACTTGGTCGCAGGCGTCGAGCGCGTCATCGTCTTGATGGAACACACCGCCAAGAAAAAAGACGGCACCATCGACATCAAAATCCTGCCCAAGTGCACGCTCCCCCTGACGGGCGTGGGCGTCGTCTCCATGATCATCACCGACCTCGGCGTCATGACCGTCGGCCCCGACGGCCTCAAACTCGTCGAACTCGCCCCCGGCGTCACCAGGGAAGAGATCGCCGAAAAAACCGGCGTTGCGGTGGGGTGAGGCCTCTTTAGGAGCAACTGAAATATCTACAGTTTACCATCAATTCCATGCTATATTAAGAAGGTGTGAGCGTGTAATATGTGGGGGTTGCGGAATTTGGTTGCTCCATCACGTACCAACAGGCCCCATCATCACCCAAGTACATTAGAATTTGGATTGTCTGCGGGATGATTAGTAGGCCAGCCCCCGGGGGGCTTGCGTCGTCAAAGGTCAGCGAGCCTTCCGAAGCTCGTCCAAATAGAGATCCTGAAATTTTAACCTCTACTAATTTTTCGCTAGCGGTGGCTGTTGGCGGATTTCCAAAAAACGCATTGGGTAATGAATTGCTGGTTCTTCTGAAGGAGCCTACGGCCTCCAGCTTTTCTCCATTCAGAGACATTTTAAGAGGTCCATATTTGTGATGTACCCATGCCGTGCGGACGTTCGTTGGAGTAATTGCGCAGGCTGATCTGCCAAGCTTTCGCAAAAACTCACTTTTTGCTCTGCCTCGAGCGAGAATTTCTTCTTCTGTCTTGGATTCGTCGTCCGGCTTGTCCGCAATTTGCGACAGGATTAAATTGACATTGTTGTTGTAATATGGAATTCTTACGGCTTCGTCGCATTCCGCTTTTGCTTCCGCTAGAAAGCCTGCATTAAGGTATCTAAGGGCCAAATTACTCATGCCTAAAGTTTCTTGCTTGGTTTTTGCTGCTTTTAGCGACGTAACTGCTAGTGACCTCAGCTTAAATCGCGCATAGGCAACGCCCAAATTGTTATGAGCTAGTCCAGTTCTATCTGAGTGCGGAATTCTCGTGTAGTGGTATATGGAAATATCGTTGTTGTCCGCCTGTGAATGGCTATATGCCAAAGCAAACCTGTCTTCAACAGATCCGGGCTCAAGCTCGAGCAATCGCTCCTGTAGAGATGTTGCCAAAGTGGTCTTCATGGACTTGTCGCAGATGCTTTTGAGCGCATGAAGTGCAGCAACTTCATCGCCCGAAGTAGTTGCTCTTCGCCTTATTTCCTCGGTTAGCTTGATCACGTCAGCGTGTTTGTGGCTTTCGTGGGAGCTGAGAGCAGCAAATCTAAGCCCGGCTATTGCGTCCGTCGGTTGTTCGCTTGAGTCTGCCGCCATTTTATAGGCCTTCCCAGCTTCTGCCCAGTTCTCGAAGTGATCATAGGCTCTACCGAGGTTCATTAAGACGAGATAGTTATCTGGATGCAGAATTGCTAAAGACTTTAGCCTGTCTAATTTGCCTCCCGATCCATGTGCGATTTTTTTAAATTCACTCGCCGCATCCCAACCTATAATGGCTTTGTTATGGGTAGCCAGCTTGCTGGCCTTAAAGGCTCGATCAATTTCCGCTTGCTTCGGCTCGTTTTTCTCGAGGATGGCAAAAAGCATTGCAAAATCGTAGTCGTTCTGAAGCCAGTCAGGTTTTGGCGTTAACCAATCCTTTCGTTTCCCTGTTTCCGATTTTGAAGTATCGCCTTGGTCTCTGGCTGTATCGGAGGCAGATACCATCGGTGTTGAGTCTCGCAGTCTGAGAGATTTCAACATCTCCAAAATTGGAATGAAGCATTCTTGCGGCTTATCTCGCGAGAACGGGATATAATTGAGGTTCCCTTGTAGCCCGCCTGGTTGTCTTACCCCATCTTCTACTAGCAACACGAGATGTAGTCCGCGACCGATTGAGAGGCCGATTTCTTGTATTATCCAGTCTGACGTTTTCCACTCGATTTTTGATTTACCAACTTGGAAGCCGAATATTGTCTTCAATGGAACTCCTGTGGAAACCTGCTCTTTGCGAGTGCAGATGCCGATGAAAATATTTTTACCGTCGATCTTTTGCAGAACCTTGGTCTTAAGGTCTTCTGACTCGGCAGGGAGTGCATGATCCCAAGTGAACGGAATAATACCATTCAGCGTTTTGAAAAACTTCAGAAATTCATGAACTACCGGCTCGTCCTCTTTGGTAAAGCTATGTCCGACGAAAGCACGTAGTTCTGACATTGATGGGTTCCTAATAGGCCAATGTTGGGGCTGTTCATATTTAGCATACTCGGTTCAAGCGTGCCGGATGCCGCCTTCCTTCTCCCCAAAAAACTGGTGGGTCTGGGAGGCTGCGCCTCCCAGCGGAGCGCGAGGCTGGCCTCGCTCGCGGCGCGAGCCGCGACCGCAACGAGTCCAAGCGACCGCGCAGCCGACGTCCTCACCCCCGCCCAAACGCCGCGACCCGCTCCGCCTCCAACTCCCCCCGCGCGACAGCAGCCTGAACCGCGCAGCCGGGCTCGGTCCGGTGGGCGCAATTGCGGAACTTGCAGGCCAGCGCCAACGCTTCGATGTCCCCATAATCGGGTTTGACAACCTGCTCGTCGGTCCACAGTTCCAGCCCGCGCATCCCCGGCGTGTCGATCAGCGTCCCGCCGCCCGCGCGCTGAAACAATTGCCGGTGCGTCGTCGTATGCCGCCCCCGGCTGTCGTGCGAACGAACCTCCTGCGTCGCCTGCGCCTCCCGCCCCAGCAGCGCGTTCGTCAGAGTCGATTTGCCGACCCCCGATGAGCCGATCAACGCAATGGTTTGACCACCCGTAAAATACCCCTCCAGCACACCCACGCTCGCCCCATCCCGCGCGCTGATCGCGTGGATCGCAATCCCTGGTGCCACCGCTTCGATCTGAGCAATCGCGCCTGCCACGTCTTTCGACAGGTCAACTTTGTTGACGACGATCACCGGCAAGCTTTGCCCGCTCTGCACCAAAGCCACATACCGCTCGATCCGCTGCGTATTGAAATCGCCATCCAACCCGGTGACGATAAAGATCGTGTCCACGTTGGCCGCGATCAACTGTGGACGGCTCTCCCCGGCAGCCTTGCGCACCAACGCCGCCACACGCGGCAGAACGGCCTCGATGCTGCCGGGACCATCGCCGAGCGATGGCCGCATGGCGATAAAATCGCCGACGCCCGGCAAGTCCGACCGCAGCGTCGCATCATTGCGCAGCCGCCCGGTGATCTCGGCGCTGACCTCACCGTTGGGCGTCGCCACACGAAAATGCGTGCGATGCTCGCCCACCACGCGCCCCGGCACCAAGCCATCAGCGCCAAGGGCTGCAAACTTCGCCTGCCAAGCCTCATTCCACCCCAAAGCAGCAAACGTCACGCCATCTCCTTATTGTTCGCGCGACCCTGCCACGTGCCGCCCCCCACCGGAACCCCTAAACCCATCGCAGCCGGTCAAACGCCCCAAATCCGCCCCCGTCCGGCCTGACGTTCGCGCCCCAAATCGGCTACACCTCGCGCGAGCTTGCAGCGACCGGAGACCCACACGTGACACCTAAGACCTCGAACTTGGCCCGTGCGGCAATCCTTGCCTGCCTGCTCGCGATCCCAGGTGCCGCCCACGCCGAAACGTTCGCCGCGTTCCTCGACGGCGTCTGGCCCGACGCCCAGACCGCAGGTGTTCCGCGCAAAATCTTCGACGACGCGACGGCAGGTTTGACGCCCGACATGTCGCTGCCCGACCTCGTCATCCCCGGTCGCGAGCAGATCCCCGAGCGTGGCCAAGCCGAATTCACCCAGCCCGCCCAGAACTACATCCGCCCCGAGGCATTGGCCAACCTCGCCGCACAAGGCCGTGCGCTTCTGGCCCAGCACAAGACGACATTGGAGCGCATCGAGCGCGAGATTGGGGTCGACCGCCACGGCCTGCTCGCCATCTGGGGTCGCGAAACCGCGTTCGGCACCTACAAGTTGCCCCACGATGCCATCCGCGTTCTGGCGACCCAAGCCTACACCGGCAAGCGCCGCGAGCTGTTCCGCGCCGAATTCATTGCAGGCCTCAAAATGCTGGCCGCTGGCATCCCGCGCGCGAACATGAGGGCGTCATGGGCCGGTGCGGTCGGCCTGACGCAGTTCATGCCGACCGAATTCTTCAAACACGCCGTCGACTTCGATGGCGACGGCAAGATCGATCTCGCGAACTCGGTCCCTGACGCCCTGGCTTCTGCGGCCCGCCAGCTGAAGGAGAAAGGCTGGGTATTGGGTCAACCATGGGGCTACGAGGTGATAGTCCCCCCGAGCGCCAGCTGCGCTCTAGAAGGCCCCCCCGGCAGTCGCACGCTAAGCGAATGGACCGCCATGGGATTCAAGCGCACGGCTGGCAAATCGTTCCGCGCCGCCGATCTGGATGCGCAAGCCTACCTGATGATGCCAGCGGGCACCCACGGGCCAGCCTTCCTAGCGCTTGAAAACTTCCAGGTCATCCGCCGCTACAACACGTCCGATCTTTACGCGTTGTTTGTCGGTAACTTGTCCGACCGGATCGCAGGCGGCGGCAATTTCGATACCCCTTGGGCCAATATCGCCCAGCCCGCAACCAAACTCGTCGCCGACATCCAGACCCGCCTCAAAGCGCTGGGCTATCCGATGGATAAAATCGACGGCAAGATCGGATCGAACACCCGCCGCCAGATCGGCATTTTCGAAGCCGATGCAGGCCGCAAGCCCGGTTGTTGGCCAACGCCCGACGTGCTGGCAGCCAGCCTCAAGGCACCGATAAAAACAGGCGCAGCCCGATAGCACCCTGGTTTCCCCGAGCGCGAGTCCAACCCGTACAATTTTTTAATGTGATGGTGCCGCAAGCAGGAATCGAACCTGCGACCCCGTCATTACGAATGACGTGCTCTACCGACTGAGCTATTGCGGCGGCTCCGCAGTCAACAGCGGAACGGGAGGGACGCATAACCCCATCCGGTGCCGTTGGCAAGTGGACGGGCGGAATTGTCCGCAAGAGAATGCAGCGCGCGACAAAGCAGCTTGTCTTGCACCCGTCGTTGGCTCGTTGTTACGGGACAGCGCGGTAGGGCGGGCGGACGCCTTTGCCGTTGGGTTCTTCGGTCGGGTCAGGGCCGGGGTCGTCGGGTGCGTGCGGCGCGACGAAGATGCGCGGTGGCTCTTTGCCATCGGCGGGTTTGGCAGCAGGCGACGGTTTTCCTGCGGGTGTAGCCGTCAGAGGTTTGGCCGTCGGCGCGACCTTGGGCTCGGCTGGGGCCGACTGGGTTACCAAGTCGACCGGTTTTGCAGCCGACGACGCGAGCTTTGCGGGTTCAACCGTGCCAGCAGGTTTAGCCGGGATCACAACAGCCGCAGGCTTGGTTGCAGGTTCGACGGGCTTGGCGGTGGTCGGGTTGATAGCAGGAGCAGCAGCAGGCGAAGGTGTCTTCGCAGGAGCAGTCGCAACCGGTTCGTCGATCACAGGCGTCGCTTCCACGTCAATCACGCTTGCCGACGCAACCGGAGCTGTCTTGGCCGGGACCGGCTTGGCTGCCGGAGCAGGGTTTGCGACCGGTTTCGCTGACGCGGCGACCGGCACAGCTTCAGGCACAAACTCGGCGATTGGGGCTGGCGCGCCCAATGCGACCAGTTCCTCAACCCTGCGCGAAAGCAACTCCGTATCGCTGCTGGCGGCATTCTCGACGGGCACACGCCATTGGAAGGCATCGAGCTGGCCAGTCACGGGCGAGATCGGCGCCCACGACTCGGCCACAATGCCGTCTGCGGTCCAGACCGGGTCGCGCGGCGCGTTGACGGCGCGTGCAAGCCATTCGCGGACGCGGCCCTTGTCGCCGTGTTCTTCGCTTTCAATGCGGGCCATCAGCGTTGCAACCCGTTGGGTGAGACGTCCATCGAGCAGCGGGTGAAGGGCCGAGCGGGCCTCGGAGAAGTCGCGGGCGTCGATGGCGGAATTGGCAACCGCGATGGCGCTTTCCGCATCATAGGGGTTCATGGCGGCAAGTTGCTTCACACGGTCCAGGCGATCGCGCGGGCTGTCGCCAATCCGGGCAAACGCATACGCGGTGGCCAGATCCGGATGCGGGCTGCGGGTCCAGGTTTTTTGCAGGATTTTGGCAGCTTTAGGCGTGTTGCCGCGTGCAGCCAGCATCCGGCCGGCCAGATTGGCAGCGGGGATGAGGTCGGGGGCAAGGCCATGGGCTTCCGTCGCCAGCGCAAGCGCTTTGGCGGGGTCGGCGTCTTCCGCGTTCATGGCAAGGCCGGTGAGCAGCACTGCACGACGCCGGTCGGCAACCGCTTTATCGACGTGATTGTTCCGCCGCGCCGTGGCCAACGTTTCAAGCGCGCCGTCCCAGTCGCCGCCTTTGCACTGAATGTCGAACAGCGCGTCGGACGCCCAAACCAGCTTCGGATTGAGCTTCAGAGCGCGGGCTGCAAACTGCTGGGCGGCCTCGGTTTCCTTCTCGCGCTGGGCTTCAACGAACAGGCCGCGCAGGCCGAGTTGCTCGGTATCGGGTGCCGCAAGCATCGCCTCGAAAATCCGGCGCGATGTAACCTTGTCGCCGCTCAGCTGAGCAGCCTGCGCCCGCAGCAGGTGTGTCAGCGGTTCGTTTGGCAAAGACTTGCGCGCGGCAATGGCGTAACGGGTCGCGGTTTCACGGTCGCCAGCGCCGATCGCAATCATGCCCGACGACAACGCATCCAAACCCCGCTGCTGGCGGCGGCGGCTCATCATCGTTCCGACCGCTGCAGGGCTATTCCAAAGCTGGCGGAACAGCGACCAAATGAAGAGCGAAACAGCGACCAGAAGTCCGAGCCCCACGATCACTTGGAAGATCGTTGGATTGGCTTGCAGGTTCAGCGCGGGCCAGTAGATGCTGACGGTGCCTGGATTGTCAGACAGCCACGACAGCCCGACCGTCGCGGCCAACACAGCGGCAAGAAACACAATGACACGGATCATGACGCGATCATCTTTCGTTGGGACGGTACGTGCAAAACACAGCTGGTCGGGCAAACGTCGGCTACTTTGGCGCGGCAGCAGCGCCACCGGTCAACGAGGTCTTGAGCGAGGCTTCAAGTGCAGAAATCGCGCGATCGACGGCCCCACGGGCTTCGACCTTCACGAGCCAATCCTGCACCGCGCGGTCTTGGCTGGCACCGGGCTTGACCGGAATGTTCTTCGCTTCGTCCAGAACGCCCGCGATATTGCCATCGCGCAACGCTTGCTCCATCCGTCCGACAACGGCTTCAGCGCTTTTGTCGGTGGCGGCATAGTTGATTTTGCGAATAGCCACCACCGATCGGGCGCTCGCCAGCATCCGACCGATCACCGAGCCGTCGCCGGTGTCGGCCTGGCCATCGAGGATGGCATTGGCGACCGGACCGAATTCGCGCGACAGGTCGGCAAGCGTCGAGATGCCGGTGTCCTTGTAGCGTTCAAGAACGGTGAGGTCATCCTTGGGGCCAGCGGCTTTCTTGACAGTCGTCAGTTCGGTTGCATACTTCTGACCGCGATCGATAACGCGCTTCAGGTTGTTCAGTTCTAGCGACAGCAAGATGCGCTCGGCATTGAGCTTGCGATCTTCTTCGCTTTTGACGACAGACTGCACGTTCTGTTCGAGCGCGGTCAGCTTGCCAGCAACCGGGGCGACGGCAGACGCGACATCGGCTGGTTTGGCCGTCGCTTTGAACTTGGCCTCCACGTCGCTTTTGACGCCGTCGAGCGCGATTTTGATCTCGTTGTTGGCGTCACGAATGCCCTGGATCGCAGCGGTCAGGCGGTCGGTGTCGGAGCGGAGTTTGTCGATCTTTTGCGCCGTGGCGGCAGCGTCTGATTTGACGGCAGCCATATCGCGGTCGATGCGGTTGGTGCCGGATTTGGCAGCTTCGCTGGTTTCGTTCGTCAGCGACAACCGCTGCTCGACTTCCTGGCTGACGGTCTTGCGCAGCGCTGAAAGCTGATTGGTCAGTGTTGCTTCGAGGTCGACGAGGCGGCCTGAAAGCGCGGCAATCTGTGGCAACTTTCCAGGTTGCGCCTCGCCGGCGGCCTCGGTCATGAGCTTCAACTGCTGTTCGAGTTTGGCAACGCGAGTCGCAGGTCCTTGATCACCGGCAAGATCGGTCGCCTTTTGGGCCAGCGCCTGGGTGTCAGCAACGATACGGGTCTGGCTGGCGTTCAGGTCGGCAACGGACTTGGCCAACGGATCGAGCTTGGCAAGTTGGCCCTGGAGGGCTGCCACTTTCGCAGCCAGATCGCCGGAGGCAGTCGCAGCAGTCCCAGTGATCGATTTTTCAAGCGTTGCCAATTTCGCTTCAAGCGCGATGGTCTTGGGGTCGGAAATAGACGGCACGAGGCCATATTCTGGGCCGAGCGTGGTCGCGCCATACCAAGCCATACCTCCCCCGACCAGACCGGCCACAAGGTGGGTCAGGGTCGAGCCGATGCTGGCGCCTTTCGCGCGCGGGGCAGGCGCCGTCTCGTTCTGGGCAGCCTTGACGCGGGCATCGAATGGCTTGGACTCGTCGGCAGCCTTCCCAGCCAGAGCAGCGCTTGCCGTCTTGGGATCAGTTGGCTTGCCGTCGGCTGATTTCGTCTCGCCAGCTTTTGTGCCAGCCGCCTTCACGTCAGAAGGCTTGACGTCGCCGGATTTGGCATCCGATGCAGGTTTGATTTCGGTCGCTTTGAGGTCGATGGTGGCGTGGGGCCGCTTCGGGTCGCCCGCACGCCCCGTGTCGGACGGCTTGAGGGGAGAGGAGGGTTCGCCTGCGGCCTTGGAAGACTCGTCTTTCTTGTCCGTCATTGGCACCTTTACTCCTCGTTACGCACTTGACCTCATCGGTCGCGGCGAAATGATCAGCCACTACAACCGGTACGGATCGTGCCGTCTTCATAGTAGCAAGTCTGCGCGTCGTTCAAACAGCAATTTTGTACTAACGCGTTGGTTCCCGTACGCTTTACCGGCATGACCCGATGAGCTGAGCTGATCACGGCACCTCTGCCCGGGCGCGTCCGAGCGCCTGTAATTCGATCCAGCAGACATATTACACAGCCGTACGATCAAGCTAGCAGTGTTTCGATTAAGGTGAACACGGCCTGCGAATGGGGTTCGCTGGCGATATGCAACCTCGTAGGCACCAGCGGCACCAGAGCACTCGCTACGTTGTTTGACAGGCAGACGTAAACAAGTCGCTGACATTGCTCAAATAACCCAGATTCATGCGCGCATTTGACGAATGTCTTGGCCGTCAACGGTGACATGAGCATGACCGTATCGATCGCCCCTGTCGAAAGTCCGTCGCGGGTCGTGTCGCGAAAAGCCGTTGCCGGCGTCGAGCCATAGACGACCAGCCGGTGCGTCTCAAAGCCGTAAGCGACCAGAGCGACGCCGAGGTCGAAGGCGATTTTATCGCCACTCACATGGAGCAGACGACCGGAGGCGGGACTGGCGTTTCGGGTGATGACCGCCACGAGATCGCGCGCCGAGGCTGGACCCTCATGGATCGTTGTGAAGCCGAGATCGCGCGCAAGAGCCGTCGTCGCCGGACCAACAGTAAAGAGTGGCAGCCGGGTTGCCTGGGCCAGTGCGGGGCTCAGCGCCAGTGCACGCAAAGCATTGCGGCTGGTGGCGATCACAGCTTGCGCCGCTGGCAAAGCAAGCGGAGGGACATAGTCAATGGTCAGCAACGGATCGACGCTTATCCTAGCGCCGCGCGCCTCAAACGCGGTCCGCCAGTCATTCGCGTCTGATTGGGGGCGGGTGATGAGCAGGTGCATGATGTTGGACTGTCCCCGATGCCGCGTCACCCGATGCCCTGATCATGACGCGCCGCCATACGGGAACGCCAACTTTAGTGCGTTAGGCCCAGGGCCGCAAAGAACTCAGGCCCGGCACGGTCGAGTAAATCCTGCGCAGCCGCAATCCCAATCTGTTCCGCGTCAACGGTCGGCCCCGCGCGGGCGGTGTCAAAGCATCCGCTGCCGTCGACCGTAAGAATTTGGCCGCGAAAACTCAACCCGGTCGCAGTCAGTTCGGCCAGTCCCGCAATCGGCGTACGGCACGAGCCCTCAAGCTTGGCCAGGAACGCCCGCTCGGCGGTGACGCAAATCGCAGTCTCGGGATGGTTCAAGGGCGCAAGGGCTGCCAGCGTTTTTGCATCACTCAGGCGAATTTCGATGCCTACAGCGCCTTGGGCAACGGCTGGAAGCATCGTGCCAGTGGAAATGGCAGCCGTCGCCTGTTCGGGCATCCCCAGCCGGTTGAGGCCGGCCACGGCGAGAAACGTCGCATCCGCAACGCCATCGGCAATCTTGCGCAGGCGGGTCTGCACGTTGCCGCGAAAGTCGATGACCTTAAGGTCCGGGCGGGCGCGCTTGACCTGGGCCTGACGCCGCAGGGACGACGTGCCGACCACGGCACCGGGAGGCATGGCCTCCAGCGAGGCATATTTGAGTGAAATGAACGCGTCGCGCACGTCTTCGCGCTGAAGGATCGTGCTGATGGTTAGCCCCTCCGGCAGGACGGTCGGCACGTCCTTCATGGAATGAACCGCAAGATCGATGTCATTGGCCAGCAGGGCTTCTTCGATTTCTTTGGTAAACAGGCCTTTTCCGCCGACTTCAGACAGCGGGCGATCCTGGATGATATCGCCGCTTGTTTTGATCACGTGGATCGTGACAGCATCGTCCTCAAGGTGATGGGCCGCAATCAGGCGGGTCCGGACATCATAGGCTTGGGCCAGGGCGAGCGGCGAACCGCGGGTGCCGATACGTAGGGTCATGACTTGCGCTCGTCTGTGATCGGGTGATAACGCGGCAGAGTGCGCGTCGCGTTGAGGGCGACCGCCCTTAAACTCCAACCCGCTCGAAGGGAGGTCCCTCGAACGCCCCTCTTTCCTGGTCCCAAAAAGGAGGGGTTCGGGGGACGACAATCTCCCGAATGGGTGTGGACGAAAGTCCACGCGCGCCGCGCCGTTATGCCCTCCTGTGATCAAATTGTGAAGGACGGACTTTGGAACATCGCTCAGGCTGCATCAGGGTTTTGGGCATCGAGACGAGTTGCGACGAGACAGCGGCAGCGGTCGTCGAACGCGACGCAGACGGGCGCGGGCGCATCTTAGCAAACGTGATCCGGTCGCAGTGGGAGGCGCACCGGCCCTTCGGCGGTGTGGTCCCCGAAATTGCGGCGCGCGCGCATGTCGAATGCCTGGACACGCTGATCACGCAGGCGCTGTCGCAAGCTGGGTCTACCATGGCCGATATCGACGCGGTGGCCGCAACCGCCGGACCGGGGCTGAATGGCGGCCTGATCGTCGGCGTAGTGACGGGCAAGGCGCTGGCGTTCGCGGACGGCAAACCGTTTCTCGCGATCAATCATCTGGAGGCGCACGCGCTCACCGTTGGTCTGACGGATGGCGTGCAGCCGCCGTATCTTCTGCTGCTGGTGTCGGGCGGCCATACCCAGACGCTGCTGGTCGAAGACGTCGGCTGCTACCAACGCCTTGGCACGACGATCGACGATGCGCTGGGCGAGGCCTTCGACAAAACCGCCAAGTTGCTCGGGCTAGGCCAGCCCGGCGGGCCGGTCGTCGAACGATTGGCGCGCAGCGGAGATGCCAAACGGTTTGATTTGCCGCGTCCATTAAAGGGGCGCGCAGAACTCCACTTCTCGTTCGCCGGACTTAAAACGGCAGTCCGTCGTCAGGCGTTAGCCCATCAGCCCCTGTCGGATCGCGACATCGCGGATTTGTGCGCAGGCTTTGAGGCCGCCGTGTCCGACAGCGTGATCGACCGGGTATCTAGGGCCATCGACATCGTCGAGGCGCAACGCGGCCCCAATGCGGTGACCCAGTTCGTTGTTGCCGGAGGGGTGGCCGCGAACGCACGTTTACGGTCGGACCTGAGTGGGCTCGCAACGTCCCGGGGCCTGAGCTTTCACGTCGCCCCGGTTGCCCTGTGCGGCGATAACGCCGCGATGGTCGCCTGGACAGGGGCAGAGCGGTTCGCGCGCGGCTGGATCGACGGTCTGGAAGCCCTCGTGCGTCCCCGCTGGCCCCTTGATCCCGATGCGCCGCCTGCAATCGGGGCGGGGGTCAAGGCGTAGGAAAAGTCTAAAGCAGGAAATTGAGGGGCCTTCCGCCCCTCAACCTCCCCGACCAGGGATTTAGTCCCTGGACCCGCGCCCTTTCAGTGGGCGGTGGTGTGGCTGGCAGCGGTTTCTTCGACGTGAGCAATCACAGCGAGAGGAACGGCTTCGGCCTCGGTTGCTTCGGCAGCAGCTTCGGCTGGTGACGGTTCAGGGGCTGCGTCGACGGTTGGCTCCGCGTTTGCGGCTTCGGGTTCGGACGCGGCGGTTTCGAAAGTGGCAGGCTCGTCGGTCTGGGGTTCGCCAACTGCTTCGGCAATAGCGTCGACGGCAGGGCCGTCTTCGGCGGCAGATAAGGTGTCGCCAGCGTCAGCGGCGGGCTCGAAACCATCAGCCTCAACCGTCGCGACTTCGGCTGGTGCGGCGTCACCGACGGCGTCAACGAGAGCAGGGTCACCGTCCGCTTCAGCCGGAACGGCCTCAACCGCGTCGGCCACCGGCTCTGCAGCAGCGTCCGCGACGGCATCCACAACCACGGCCGCAGTCTCGGCGGTCTCGACAATCTCGGCTGGCGCGGGTGCTGCTTCGGTCATCGAAACCAGTTCAGGGGTCGGCGTCGCATCGGCAAGGTCGCCGCTTTCCGGCATCAGCATCGCAGTACCGCAAGCAGCAATCGGGTCGGCCACGATCGCAGCCGCGACCGTTTCCGCCGCGACAAGTTCAGGTGCGGGCTGGTCGTCAGCGATCGCTGTGACAGCAGCAACGGGTGCGTCTTGCGGAACTTGGGTTGGTTGCGGGCCCGCCGTAAACTGAAGCAAACGCTCGGCGGCGGCAAGAACCGCATCTGGATTACCGCCTAATTCAAACGCCATACGCAAACACTGCATCCGGTGATCCTGGATTTCCATGGGTGTTTCCTATCGGAGATTTGGGGGTGCTTTAGGAGCTTTGGGTCTGCTGGATAGGGGCTGCGTCTATGCCAGCGCCGCCTATACTACACTGCGTCTCTACATCCGCTCGACTGATGAGGACAAATATTTGCAAGTATAACGACAGGGCACGCGTGAAGTGCAAATTTGCACGCGTCGTCCGAGGGTTCAGCCGCATGTGTTCATCGCGGATTGCAAGATAATGCAGGCCGCAGACGGGTTGAAATAAACTGCAGGTGTGGGGAACGGGTTGGACGGAGTGATTCGGCAAACAAGCGAGGCGCGCCAAGAAAAGGGCCGGGCGCACTGATTGGCGTCCGGTCCCGACTTGGGCAGTGGCGTTCAGTTTTTGACGCAGAAATTCTGCTTGATGTTGCAGGTGACGGATTTTTTGTTCCAGCCGCTTTCATAGCAGTGGAGGCGCGCGGGCTTGTAGCTCACTTTGTGGCGGCCGTAGCTCGACTCCAATTTCCGGACTTCGCGCAGGCCAGCATTGTTCGCGATGCTCGTCGCTGCATCTTGTGAGCGGGCGGTGGCGGTCTTTTCGATCGTGCCGCAGAAGGCGAACGAACTGCTGGCAGTGGCGATGGCCGACGTGAAAACTGAGGCGCAGATGAAGGCAGCCGTTTGCAGGCGCATGATGAGCGTTTCTTATGGTTCTGAGTTTTTTGGTCCCTGACAGGGAAAAGTTAACATGAACGTTGGCCGCGTTGAACAGAATTCAGCATTTTGAATCTGTCGAGCCAACCTCGCTTATTTGCGGTCGTACCGTGCAAACACAACCTGCGTGTCGCCCCAGGTACGCTGGTCGAGGAGGACAAAGCCAACGGGGAGGGCGATTGGCGCATCGCGGCGGTCTTCAAGCACGACGATAGCGCCGGGTTTGAGCCAGCCGCCATCAGCAAGCGCCGAGAGCGCGCGGGGTCCGAGGCCTTTGTCGTAGGGTGGATCGAGGAAAGCGACGTCGAATTGGCCGTGCTGGGCCGAATCCCGCAGGTCTGTCGCATCACGACGAAAGATCTTGGTCTGTCCGGTCAGCCCGAAGTTTTCGATGTTGGTGCGGATCGTCGCGCGCGCGCTGACGTCGTCTTCGACGAACAAGGCAAACGACGCACCGCGCGAGATGGCTTCCAGACCAAGCGCGCCGGTACCAGCGAACAGATCGATGACGCGGCCCCCGGTGAAGTCGACGCTGGCGGCCCCATGCGCCAGGATATTGAAGACCGCTTCGCGGACGCGGTCAGACGTCGGTCGCGTGGCGTCCGTTTTAGGAGCAGCAAGCGCGCGACCGCGCAGGGAACCGCCGACTATACGCATGGCAGACCCCGATACAGACGAGGAGCTGTCGCCGCGCGCCCCATTCGCGCGGGACACCCTCTCGAACTCTCTCGATTCTTAGGCACAAAAAAGAAGGGGGTTTGGGGGAAGCCTTTCCCCCAAATGGGTTTGGGCGATAGCCGATGCGCGTGAGCGCCTATTGACTGGTGGGGTCCGGACTCATTGCCACCCCTCACCCCAACCCTCTCCCCGTGAAGGACGGGGAGAGGGGGAAGAGCCGTTGTCATTCGTCGTCGTCCTGGGCTTTGCGTGGCGATTTTCCATGACGGGCCTTGTAGCCGTCGATGGCACCCGTCAGGCCGAATTGGGCCGCATCTGGCCCGAGTTGATCGGCGAGAATGCGGCGCTTGATCGGCTCCACCATGCCGGGCGTCAGGTCCGTCAATTGGAACGGGCCATAGGAGATGCGGATCAGGCGATTTACGTCGAGCGCGAGAGAGCCAAGAATCCGGCGAACTTCCCGGTTCTTGCCTTCGCGCAGGCCTATGGTCAGCCACATATTCCCGGCCTGGACGCTGTCGAGCGTCGCATCGATACCGCCGTAACGGACGCCTTCGATGGTGATGCCGTCCTTCAGCGTATTGAGTTCGTCTTGCGTGACGCGGCCATAAGCGCGGACACGATAGCGGCGCAGCCACCCGGTGGCGGGAAGCTCAAGGTGGCGGGCAAGTTCGCCGTCATTCGTCAGCAGCAGCAAACCTTCGGTGTTAAAATCGAGGCGACCGATCGAGACAACGCGCGGCATATCGGGCGGGAGCGCGTCGAACACGGTTGGGCGGCCCTCGGGGTCGGCGTGAGTCGTGACAAGCCCGCGCGGTTTATAGTAGCGCCAGATCTGGGCGGGTTCGGCGGCAGGTAACGGCTGGCCGTCCACGAGGATTTTGTCGGTAGGGCCGACTTCGACGCCGGGCGTCGTCAAAATGCGCCCGTTGATGGCAACCCGCCCATCGGCGATCCAGCGTTCGGCATCGCGGCGCGAACACAGGCCCGAACGCGCCATCGCTTTGGCAATCCGCATGGGCTCTGACGGGCCGCTGGCCGCAGATGCAGCAGCCCGAGCCGAAGCCGGTGCGGCCCGGTTGGGGCTTGGCGCACGGCTCGGTGCAGGCTTCACGCGAAAGGCAGACTTAGCAGCCGTGTCGGGCACGCGGTCACGTGGTGGACGGACCTCGGATCGTGCGCGTTCGGGACGGGGTTCGCTGCCGGGTGTGCGTTCGGTTGGCAGCGGTGCACGCGGTTGAGACGCGGCAGGCTTACGGCCAGCGGCGCGTTCACGGCGCTCCTCCTCGCGGCGACGGGTGTCGCCATAGGTGCGATGGGAGGCGCGCTCCCGATCCTCGCTGCGGGCCTCTTGCCGGTCGCGGGTACGCGCGTCCGAGATGTCGCGCGCGTGCGCTCGGTCGCGGTTGGACCCGCGTGCATCGTTGGGGTGCGACGGTCCAGCAACGCGGTCCGCCTTGTCATCGCGCCCCGAACGGGCGGGATGAACATCGCGCATGCGCTCTGGGCGGCGCGTCCGGTCGTTGCGTTCGCGATAAGGGCGTGCGCGGTCTTCGGCTGGCCGTTCGGGCGGCGCGTTGCGGTCAAGGCGGACGCGCTTGGTGCGGCCAGGCTTGGCAGCCTCACCATCGCGCGCTGCAAAACTGCGCTGGCTCCCTTCAAATCGTTTGCCGCTATCGGGCCGTTTGCGGTCGTCTGGGCCGCGAGGCCCCGCAAAGCTGCGCTTGCTGCCGTTAAAGCGCGCGCCGCTGGCCGGTCGGGCATCGCGCTCGGCCCGTTCGCCCCCGCCGGTCTCGGGACCCCGTTTGCCAGGGCGCGGCGGACGCACCCCAGCGGTCGCCTTTTGAATGAGGCGTTTGCTGTAGGCCCCGGTTTTGCCGGGCTTACCGCCGGTGCGAACGGGTTTTTTACCGGGAGGGCGCGGGCCGCCTGTTGGTTTGCTCATGGACTCTGTTCAGTATTTTGGGGTCTATTGACCCAAGGAACTATGGAATCATCCTTATGACACTGGTCAAGCCTCCCGGCCACATGGACTTGGCGTTGGCGCAAGCCGCCGCCGCCGCCGCCCGCGGCGAAGTGCCGGTTGGTGCCGTGCTCACCGATGGCAATGGCCGCGTGTTGGCTGAAGCCGGCAACCGGACGCGGGAACTCTCAGACCCCACAGCGCACGCCGAAATTCTGGTCATTCGCGAGGTCTGCCGGCAGTTCGGCAGCGAGCGGCTGGGCGGGTTTGATCTCTACGTCACGCTGGAGCCATGCCCGATGTGTGCCGCCGCGATCTCGTTTGCCCGCATCCGGCGGCTGTACTATGGGGCCAGCGACCCTAAAAGCGGCGGCGTGGCGCACGGTGCGCGGGTCTTCAACCAGTCAACCTGCCATCACGCGCCCGAAATTTACGACGGCATAGGAGAACTGGCCGCCGCCGAACTGCTGCGAACCTTCTTCGCCGAACGGCGGTAAGTGGCAATATTGTCATCCCGGCCAAGCGAAGCCTCTTCAGGCGTAGCGCCGAGCCGGGACCCAGACATGAGTGCCGAAGGCCCCGAACGCGTGGCCCTAGTGGCCCGTCGCGCCTAAATCGCTGTGCTAGCCGGAACCGCTGACGATTTAGGCGCGACATAAGGGCCACTAGAGAAATCAAAGACTTAGTGTGGCGTTCAGCGCGCCTTAATTGACACCAACCTTGCCGCACCCACCAGTCAATTAAGGCGCGACGCCACACTAGGTCCCGGCTCGCGCTTTGGCCGGGATGACAATCATTGCTCAGTTGCGCAGCGTGTGGGCGTTCATGACGCGGTCGAGCTGGCGTTTGAACGTTTCCTTGGCGGGGAGGGCGGCCTGCATGATCTCACGGAATTTGTGGATCTCTAAGATACCAAACCGGCTCACCGGCATATCGACGTAGATATCGGGCTGTGTGTGCTTCAGCTTTTCGCGCACGATGGTGTGCTGCAGCACCTGGCTGGCCGTCACGAGCGCTTCAAGTGCGGAAGGAAATTTCAACTCGTCGGGCATCGCCGCGCAGCCGCTGACGTCGATGGCGATCGTGATATCGGCCAACCCCTCGATCAGGTCGAACGGCAGCGGATTGACCATCCCGCCGTCCAACAGCAGGTGCCCGTCGTGCGCAATCGGCGTAAACAATGCAGGCAGCGCCATGGAGGCTGCGACCGCTGGCTGAAGCGGGCCGGTCTCAAACACCACCGGCTGGTAGGTGTGAATGTCGGTCGTGACGATTTTGAGCGGGATTTTCAGATCGGCAAAGTCGCGCGCGACGCGCGGCGGCATCACGAGGTCGAGCAGCACCTCGGGGCGCAGCACGGCGGACTTGAGCTGGATCAGGCTCATGATCCGGTGCACCGGCAGCGCACGCGCCGAAAAGATTTGTCGGATCAGATCGAAGCGTTGCTTCAAGACCATCTCGGTGTGGGCCGCAATATGGCGAGCCGGGATGCCCGACGCGTAGGCGGCTCCGATGATCGCGCCAATCGACGTCCCCGCGATCAGCTTGGGTCGCAAACCAAGCTCGTCGAGCACTTCCAGCATCGGAATATGCGCAATCCCCCGTGCCCCGCCCCCGCCAAGCGCAATGGCAATGGACGGCGTAGAGGAAACGCTAGTCGCGCGGGTCTTAGGGGCATGGGTGTCGGACATGGGCGCAGACTAGCGCGAGGCGGGAGATATTGCGAGGGGTACGCAGTTGGTTGTGGCTGTCACATTTCGAGTTTAGCCTTGCGTAATCGCAGCGTCATCATTGTGGGGGGCACTTCGCTATGGAGTCCAGATCGCCGAAATTAGTTTCTGGTTGGCTACTGTGCTTTCTTCTTTTGCTTGTCTCTACGCCATCAGCTGCCAAAGCTCCAAACGCCCAATTCGATCCAGCTTGGCTCAATGGTCTCGACAAGCCTGGAACATGCGAAGTGCTGGCACCGAACGCAGCATTCCTCGACCGACTGCCGGCAACGGAGCGCACCCGCCGCGTAGCGCTCGTAATCGGCAATGCAAATTACGAAATGCGTGACTGGGTTTTGCCCAACCCGGCAAAGGATGCAGCTGGGGTCGCAAGGCTGCTTCAGTCCGTCGGGTTCGAAGTGCATCTTGTCAGGGATGGCACGGCGCAGACTATTTCCGGGTGCGCAGCCAAGGCTTCCGCCAGTCCCGCCGGGCTCGCTATCGTCTACTATTCCGGGCACGGGCTTCAGCGAGAGTTTTCGAACTATCTCGTTGCGACAGACTTGAAATCGCTAGATGCGTCGTCGGCTGGTCTTGTCGCGCTCGACGGACTTATTGGTCGCCTGCGGGCATCAAGCAAAACGGTCATGGTTTTTCTCGATGCCTGCCGCAACAATCCGATGGCGAACAATGGCCCCGCAGGTTTGGCACCCGAACAAGCTGTACCCCGCTCGTTGAAAGCAAGGAATAGCGCAACAGGGTCCGCCGTGCCGATGGTGCCGGATGGAGTCACACTGAATGGCGGCGAATTTTTCATCGCTTTTGCGACTTCGCCCAATTCTGTTGCTTCTGACGGCACGGGTGATCTGAGCCCGTTTACACGGGCATTTCTTAACCACGCAACAACGCCCGGTTGGTCGATTACGCGCGTACTTGCCGAAGTGTCTAAAACGGTTGGTGAGGCAACGGATTGGGCGCAGACGCCGTGGACCCGGTCGTCGCTAACGAGCCAAGTCTTCCTTAACGGAGGGGTGGACCCCGCAGAGGCAAAGCGGGCCTCGCAACTCAAAGCAAAGCTGTCGCGCGAGCGGCTAGCGCTTGGAGATCGCAAAGGAGCAATTGTTGAAGCTTTGCGCGCATTACCCGACCCACTGCAGGACGCAGACATGGCAGCTTACGCCGAGGCTCACGAAGCGCTTTATCGAGCGTTTCGTTCCCGCAGCTTGCAGTTGCCGGTCACCGGTACGGTGCATCCCGTTTACAGTCGTGACGGAAAGCGCGTCGCGACCGTTTCCGCTGAACTCGGCTCGGGCAGTCGCAAGGAGGCATTAAAGCTGTGGAACGTGGTATCGGGTGAATTCATCGCCGAATTGCTGCCAATGGCGCGATCTGGAACGGACAGTTCAACTCTGCTACCGGCAGCGTTTTCTGGTGATAGCCGTTTGATAGCGCATATCGATCCGGTCGAAGGCCGACCGGTGGTTTGGGATGCAGCGACCGGAACCCGAGTTGTCGACTTGCCAAAAATCCCAGGTTTGTCGCTGCCCTTGATTACAATGCCGCGTGTTGCGTTCACGTCGACCGGGCGCTTTCTTCTTATTTCCGGCACGATATCGGGCGTTCATGTCTATGACGTATCAGGCAAGCGTCTCTTTTCGTCCTTTAAAACCGGCTCTGGTACGATGGCCGCGTCCATCAGCCCAGACGAGACATACATTGTAACTGCCGTCGCAACAGGTTCGTCCAGTGGTGGCGAATTCAAGTCAATTCGGGCCGATGCGTTCGACATAGCGAGCAAGAAAGCTCTTTGGTCGCGCGAAGTTCGGGAGGCGTCATGGGGCGCTTACGGCGCATTTTTTAGCGATGACGGGAAGCGCATCGGCCTTACTTCGAGCAGCGATGGCGTTATTATTCTTGATGTAGCAAGTGGGCAATCGCGCCGGATCAAGGTGCCGCGCGTGGGCACTTCGGGCCTAAGTTTTTCGCCCGATGGTAGTAAAATCGCGGTCACGCCCGAGGATGGCTCAAGCTCGCAACCGGTAATTCGTGACGTCGCCAATGGTGAGCCTGTGGTGCTTCCCTTCACCAACGCAGCGATTCTGGACACAGTACATAGTCGGTCGGGCGAAGAGGTTGGTACGCCGTGGTTGCCAGATTCGGGCGACATCTGGCGCACGTCGGTGACTGGGCCGACGCTGCTTAATGCAGCAAAAGCCGAGTTATCGTCGAGCGAACTCGCGGACCTTTCAAGGGATCGTGTTCGGTTCCGTTAAGCTCTGCCGCCGCGTATGATTAGTGCTTGGGAAACAAGCAACAAGCCACCGCCAATAGTCGGGTCCCCTTGCCCTCATGACCTAGGCGGACTACGCCTCCCGCTTCACCGCCCTCCACCCGATATCGGTGCGAGAAAATCCGCCGGGCCACTCGATCAGGCGAACAGCGTCGTAGGCGCGGGCTTGGGCTTCAGCCACGGTCGCGCCGCGCGCCGTGACGTTGAGAACGCGTCCACCAGAGGCTAGAATGCGGTCGCCATCGGCGCGGGTGCCGGCATGGAAAACCTGTACGCCCGGCACGGCAGCAGCCGCATCGAGGCCACGAATTTCGGTGCCCGTCACGGGCGTGCCGGGGTAGCCGTTTGCGGCCAACACAACGGTCAAGGCCGCGTCGTCGTGCCAGAGCAGCCCCTGGCCGTCGTTACCGAGCAGACCATGTGCGGTGGCGAGTAAGGCCGACAGCAGGTCGGAGCGCAGCCGCATCATCAGGACCTGGGTTTCGGGGTCGCCGAACCGGACATTGTACTCGATGAGTTGCGGACCCTTCGCAGTGATCATCAGGCCCGCAAACAGAACGCCCATGAACGGCGTGCCGCGCGCGGTCATGGCAGCAACCGTCGGGCGGATGATCTCAGCCATCGTCCGCTCAACCAGCTCGGGCGTCATGACGGGCGCTGGCGAATAGGCCCCCATGCCGCCGGTGTTGGGGCCGGTGTCGCCGTCGCCCACGCGCTTGTGGTCTTGCGCGGTTGCCAACGCAATCGCATGAGTGCCGTCGCAAAGCGCAAAGAAACTCGCCTCTTCGCCAACCAGGCAGTCCTCGATGACGACACTCGCGCCCGCTGTGCCGAGCGAGCCCGCAAAACAGGCTTCGACATGCGCGCGGGCCTCCTCCATCGTC
>Ga0247842_10003317_pt1 | contig 21962 bp, 21 predicted proteins | sample LaCruzMarch2015__3_FD_192411 | JGI IMG/M metagenome (GOLD analysis project Ga0247842, IMG submission 192411) | Freshwater microbial communities from meromictic Lake La Cruz, Castile-La Mancha, Spain - LaCruzMarch2015_19m | ecosystem: Environmental > Aquatic > Freshwater > Lake | place: Spain...
AACGGTTCATTGGCCATGAAAATGTTGCAGGTACCTTTCCGGCTGTATTCATAATCATATCTGGCCAACTGCCTAGTAGTTGCCGGTATCGGTGTTCTTGTTTCAGCAATCAATTGCTTTGGTGATTCATCCATGCAGACAACCGGGTACAGTGGATCATAGGCTTGCTTATAAACGTCCAGCACCATCTCCATGTGTGCTACAAAATTCCTATCACCGAGCGACGGAATTATCCACCCATCTTTCTTCCAGGGTTTAATGACGTTTTTTTTAAAACCCTTCGAACTGTCTCGTAGGAAATATTGTCCACATAGTCCAGCTCAACAGCTTTATCTGCCAATAATCTCAGGGTCCAGCGTTGATGTCCTTCAGGTGCGGCTGAGCAGCTCAGCGCCACTAAATGAGCTTCCAAGTCACCATCCGCTTTCCGTCTGTACACTCTTGTTGAGGGTTTGCCGGTAAGTGCCATATCAAAACCCTCTTCTACAAATCGTTTTTTTACCCGGTCTATCGTTTTCATGCTAACATTCAGAACACGAGAAATGGTTTCATTGATTGAGCGCTCAGTCTGGTATTCGCCCTCATCACATGCCAGTAAAATCAAGGAATTCAGCATGGTTTGAGCTGCGCGCTTTCCTTTGCTGCTGAGTGCATCCAGTTCCTTTCGTTCCTCTTGTGTCAGGGTCACTTTGTACTTCTTCATAGTCAAATTTTGGTTGGATGATTATGAAGAACAAGTTAACGCTTTATCTACGACTTTCTATGCGTGACATGACACTAGTTGTGTCTGGTGTACCAGCAGGCGCTGGAGCATCGGCCAACATTGCGAATTTCGCGCCGAGCAGATTTGCATTTCGCGTCTGATGGGCAGACGTTATGAAATGATTTAGCTGCGCTACGGACTTATTGAGAATGCCAAGCTCAGAATCGTTCATTGTGCTCATTGTGTTCTCCAGAATTGGTTTAGATTTTTATCAATGGTTGACTTTTTCTACAGGGTATAGGATTACGTTTTTAAAGTTTTATCATTGCATCATTCCTCCATGCCTTGTGGATGATGTGCGTAAAAACCATTGTGGTGCTTAAATCTTTATGCCCCATCAATTCCTGAATAATGCCAACATCGTGTCTGCTTCACAGCAAGTGAGCAGCGACCGGCCTTTTTACTCACATAGCAACAACAGTTTACTGATAGTATAGCAAAATAATATCGAGCCATCAAAATAATACCGCATAAAACAACCAATAACTACACTGCAAACCGCTGACATTCAGTAGCGTCCGGTAAAAAAATGAAAAAGGTCTGAAACGACTTGAAAAACAGCGATATTAAAAGTGACCAAACCTTAGATATCAGTAACGTTTACAAGGAGTTTCAGACCATGCGACAAATTACAACGATTATGGGTGAGTTGCTAAGAATTCTTCCGAGATATGAATTTGAAAAACTCGAAAAGCAGCATCGAAGCAACCATTACACCAAGTATTACACAGGATGGCAGCAATTGGTGACTTTGCTGTTTGCCCAGATTGCTGGTCACGACAGTCTACGAGCGATTCAGACGAGCCTTGGCGTTCATTCTAACAAATGGTATCACCTTGGGCTTGAAGACATCAAGCGAAGCACGTTGTCTGATGCCATGAAAAACCGGCCTTATGAAATCTACGAAGGTCTTTTTTATAAGCTGCTCGACAAGTGCCGTTCACACACACCAAATCATCGGTTTGAATTTACAAATCCTCTTTATTCGATGGATGCTACGGTCATTAACCTGTGCTTGAGCATGTTTCCCTGGGCAAAATATCGCCAACTGAAAGGAGCTATTAAATTACATTATCTGTATGATCACCGGGGTTCTTTGCCATCATTCATAGTGATGACGGATGGCAAGAAGTCAGATATTCGAGTCGCAAAAAGTGAGGCGAAACTTGATTTGCACCTTCTGCCGGACAGCATCATTTCCGTTGACCGGGCATATATTGACTTCGAATGGCTGTATCGCCTTGATCAACGCAAAGTCTGGTTTGTGACACGCGCCAAAACATCGATGCAATACCGTATTGTCGGACAGCATCAGCCAATTGATCATCCGCTGGTAACGCGGGATGATGAAATCGAGCTCATCGTAGAGAAAACCAGAAAAAAATATCCAAAACCCTTTCGTCTGGTCTGCTATACGCATCCGGAAACCAAGAAAATTTATACGTTTATTACCAACAATATGAAACTCCCTGCGTCAACGATTGCAGCGATTTACAAGTCCCGTTGGCAGATTGAACTCTTTTTCAAGTGGATCAAACAGAACCTGAAAATCAAGTCATTCCTTGGAACAAGCCGGAATGCCGTGCTATCCCAGATATGGGTGGCCATGTGCTATTATCTGTTATTATCGTATATCAAATTTCAGACAAAATACAGCTACTCGTTACAGGTTTTGACAAGAATGATCGCTTCGGTGATCATGGAGCAACGTTTGCTTATTGATATTTTGTCTTTGACTGAACGTTCACTGAAAAAGGTGCGGGATCCTGTTTCACAGCTCTCTTTATTTTAACCGGACACTACTGACTGACATTCTGCCTGCGCCCGATGCCTGCCGTTCCGTTATCTTCCCTGCCCCCGTTTTTGAAGGTTCCTGAAACAACACTATCTTGATGTTTCGCAATGCGATGTTGTTGTTCAACAGTCGAGAGGGATTGCCATGGGAGATGACCGCAATAAACGGCACCATGGCAGTACTGCGAAATGGCTTGTCGATACCGCCTGTTGCGTAGGGCTAACCGTTAACCTCCATGATATGAGCGAGCTTATGAAATCAACTGGGGGGCGGCATTACTTCAACAATGTAGTTTCATGTGAAGAGTATATCATATTTGGTATTTTTGAGCAACTTTTTGTCGAGAATTATTGACACTTAAACTGATTAAGCCGTTATCCAAACTGTTCAAAGATGAGCTTCGTACTGTAGCGTCATCGGTGGAATACCAGATTCTGCCCTCACTGCTCATCCCCGCCGCTATGCTTCTCGTCTCCCTTTGTGAAATGCTGTGCGGCACCATGCTTCTCCTCAACCTCTGCTCGCGGATCAGTGACTCGGGCAATGCTCTACATGATGGCGATCTTCATCGCCTATGACAAACAATGTCATGAGATGACTCAAGCATGACTGTGGCTGCTTCGAGTTTCTTTCACATTGCAGCAACTGAGTATTCCGGTGAAAAAACAACACAAGTCAAATATGGAATGAATACCGCACCCTATTCCCCTTTATAATGAACTTTACATTTGCTGTTCTGATTTATGGAGTTTTTCATAGTTCGAAGCAACCACATCCTCCAGCTTTTTCCTGATCCGCCTCCGCTCGTCGCTCCCGACTGTTGACAGGCGCAGTATCGGTAGAGCGCATTTTTCCAAAACAGAGTCCTTCAGAGCATCACGTTCCGCTTGGCGTGTTCCTTCACGATGGAACGCATATCCATCAACCTCAATGACAAGCACCGGACTTTTGTCGACTTTACGGTAAACTACAAAATCTGTTTTAGTCCATGGATGAGTAGCATAGGCAGATTCTTCGGTGGTCAAATTCACTGTATCCCGAACAAGCATCGACAACGGAAATTGAAAAACGACACAGAAACCCCGATAAGCTTTCTCTTGCAATACCGCATCTATTTCGCTGAGGACAAGATTCTCAGAATCGTATTCCGAAACTCGTTTTCGCTTTTTCAAGACCTCCAAACGCACTGCCATGTAGTCAGAATAGAGAAGATCAAAGATAGAACGAACCTTACCAGAAATAACCTCGCAATTGTTGTACCGGATGTAACGAACAAGATCCGCGACATTGCCATTCCCCTCCGCCATCTCCTTCGAAACGACCAGCCGGAGCTTCTCCTGCGCACGGGATACTGCAACGTTCAGCAGATTCGGATTATCGACAAATTCGTTGGCTTCGTTCGATACGGTTGTTATGATGATAACTTGCTTTTCTCTACCCTGATACTTATGCACCGTATCGATCTCAATCTCCTTCGTGCCCAGAGATGCCTGCATCCGGGCTGTCTGTGCTCTGAATGGCGACACAATGCCTATGTCGGCTTGATTGATTGAGCCCAGTTCAGGCAAAACATGCTGTGTAACTTCGTCAATCTGGCGCTGATTAAACGTACCACGCGCATGGTGGCCCTCGACGGTCATATAGGCCTTGAGCACGTCCGCCTCGCCCTGATCGCGAGTCATTACAAGCAGTTCACCCCCATAGAACTTCTGGTTGCAGAACTGAATGATCTTTGGATGACACCGATAATGCTCTCGCAACAGCGTCTCCGGAATATCAGGGAACGCAGTTCGCACGGCAGAGAGCAGGTTATGTCGCTCGAATCTGGCATAATCCGGTAGATCGTATTTCAAAGCGACCTCTTTCGCTCGCTGTTCATCCTTCTCCGTCATTACATTAGGCAGTTGCATTGGATCACCCACAATTACGAGCTTCTCTGCGCAACCCATCGCAAGAACACCGCTGAGCAAATCGACTTGACTCGCTTCGTCCACGATGACACAATCGAACAAATAGCATGCCTTGAGCGATGTAATGATGGAAAATGTTGTACTCAGGATGACAGGATATTCATTGAGAAATTCTTCCGGCCGATTCCGAAGATCTTCAAGAGCGAATATTTTCCGCGCCCGGTTATTGTAGATCTCCGCAAGACGGTGCTTCAGGAGTTGCATCGAAAGCTCAGTCAGCCTTTCAAGGCGCTCGTCAAAACGAAATCCGGCAAGCGAGACCTCAAGCGTTTTCCGCCTCTTTTCCATATCCGCCACCTTTCGCAGGTAATAAGCCTTTTGCAACAGAGGAATACGTTCCTCGACACTGAACTTGAAAAAAGCTCTCCCTGCCATACCAAAGCGGATCAGAAGGGTAATCTTCTCCAAAAAACCGATACGCTGACTCGAATCTCTTGTTTGAAGCTTCACTTCCTGTTCAGAAACCAGCCAGGCATTCAAAAGCTTCCTCGTTGATAGTTTAGGTCGAAACATCCGATCCATCATATCACGCCCCTTCGTTTCCTCATAGAACTTGACAAAGTGCGCCATTTCAAGCCGAAGAGCGTCAATCTGCTGAATGATAGCTGCCAACTCGTTCTTCTTTACAAACGCGTTATCAAGCTCTTTATTCAGAAGATGAATCTCCTTACGCACAGAAGCTTCCTGATTTGCATGGAGTGTCGGCATCAGAACCGCTGCAGGTGTCTGCCCCTCGATGAACGCCTGTTTGTTTTGGGTGCTTCCGAGAGATGCCGCCACCAAATCCAATTCATATTTCTTAAGCTTTTCCAGCACATTAGCTGTAGCCGAATTGTTGCCGGAGACCACAGCAACCCGTTTCCTGAGGAGCAGCATATTGCCTATCAAGTTCAGGATGGTTTGGGTCTTGCCAGTGCCCGGCGGCCCTTGAATCAGGGAGACGGGATGCTGCATCGCCCTTTGTACAGCCATTTTCTGGCTCATGTTACAGCCAAACGGGAAGATAAGGTTCGACGGAACCATATCCGGAGCAAGAGGACGAGCCTGCAGAAAGCTCGAAAGAATACTACGACCCGAAACGATATTCAAGTGTCGGTATTTCATCGCTATCAGCGACTTGTCTTCATTCGTCCTGAGAGCAGAGGTTTCAGCGAGTTCCCGAAAATAAGCGAGAACATCGGGGTTGCGCCCATTGGATGCGATCATGCGCTGCACTGAAAGCTTTGAAAACAGACAGCACCGGCTTTCTCCACTACTTTGAAAAATTTTCACCCAATTTTTAAAATGTAGTACCTCTTCAATGTCGAATAACAAATCCCCAGCAACGAACACCCGGCAATTCTCAGTTGGTATGCGACAAGGATTTGAAAGCCATTCAACATTATCTCTGGCATAGCAATATGACTGTCCATTTTTGTACGTCACGACCATACGTAAGGCTTCTTGCGAGATTCGCAAAATCTGATCCGTACGGTCTTTGCCTTTGATGATGATGAGGTTTTGCCTTGAGTTAATGCTCATCCGTCAATCTTTTTTACCCTGCCAGGCTGTCGGCAAAGCCTGCCGATCATTCGGCAGGAACCTTGCCAATCGATATAAACCTCTACCTCAGGCATCACCGTCACTCCCTTTTCTGCCGCTTATACGGGCACGCCTGGGTAATGCTGCAGTCGCAAGCTGCTGACCAACACTGTCTCGGGCAGGATCTGCAAGCCAGGCCAGATCGTCCAGCAAACCAAGGGCCTGAAGCACAGCAGCATAAATTCCGATACTCACCGAGGGATCACCCTTCTCAAGGCGGGAAAGGGTTGAGCGCGATGTCGAAGCCCGCTCAGCCACCACACTCATAGGCAGCCTGCGGCGCATCCGCGCCTCATGAATATTGGATCCAAGCTTGCACAGCGCCTTGCGCACGGCAGAATTTGGTAGATGAGGTGTCGGCATTTGTAATATTGGTATATCCTTAAACAGATATAATGTAATACCATATTTACATATTACAAAAATCCGGGATGCACATCGACCTATGATCACATTACGGCAGGTTCCGTTGTTCAGGATAACGATTGAATCGGCAGAAGAGAACAACCTGAAAAAAGGTCGCAGATCATGATTGATAAGTTGCAGATCCAGGCAGATTACTTCATAATCCTGAAACTGTAACGATCTGCCTTGCAATCTATTTCTCCAAGATTGTTAAGCCAGTTGTTCATATTCTCTACGCCGGACAGTCGGTGCAAACAATATTTATATGGTATTCTATGGCATAATGGAAGTTGTTCAGCACCTCAAACTTCTCAAAATCTTCCAGGATAAATAGTTCCGATTGAGCTTTAAATCAAGTCGAGAAATCGGTCAACATCCATCCGAGCCTATTTCAGAATGTGTGATAGCGTTGAGCGCTTTATTGGACGATGAGCTGGTATGGTCAACTTCAGCGTTTCGTCTTCAGTATGTTTTTGAAGTCTGATATGGCTCCCCCGCTGGCGAACCACTACCCAACCATCCCTTTGTAGGGCTTGAATGACTTTGTCGTAATTTTCAGTGGGAACCTTTGTCATACAGCCACTTCCAAAAATTCGGCCTTCTCACTGTATTCCGCATCATCTTCAACGGGTTCCAAATAGAGGGCTATAGCTTCCCGAACATTTTCAAGAGCCTCTTCCCTTGTTTCGCCCTCGCTTATGCATCCTGGCAATGCTGGCACAAGTGCAGTGTAACCGCCCTCATCGCCTGGTTCTAAAACAACTCTTAATTGCATAACAAGAAACCCTTTATATTTAATATGTTAAAGACACATTCGCCAGTCCGGAACTCTTCAAAGCAACAAGGAACCCAAGGGGATGCTCACAACGGTGTAAACTTATAGCTCAAGGCACTTCACAATCCCGTTCACCGCTGCAGTCAAGATCCCGAGCTGACGCGCCGCTCCGGCATAGGTCATCCGAACTCCAGCACATTTTTCAAAGTTAGCATTTTCCGTAGCTCCGAACAATCCCGCTTTCGGCTTCCCCCTCTATTGCTTGAACGTTTTGAGCTGTACAGAACGGATAACAGAATAGGGTTTGATTTGGTTTGCACCTTCAAACGATGAGCAATGGGTGTTTTTTTACGCTAACCCTGGGTGATTCTTGTTTTCCGATCACACCAGTGTTCCGTTAATGAACTTGTGAATAATACTTGCTACATAAGTCTGGTACGGCAAGCCTTCTTTGATGCCCTTTCTTTGTAACTCAGTGAGCTCTCTTTCAGAAATACGAATATTCAGCCTCTTATCCTTTTTCAAAGAATTACCAGCGTACTTGGCCAACTTTTTTCTTCTTTTTGAAGTGGTAAACTATTACGGAAAGCTTTAAACTACCTTTTTTGAATTCACCGGGTCACGTGCCCCCTCATCCAACTCAGAACACGCTTAAAAGCAGAAAATTGTATGACCTTGTTAAACAAAGTCTTCGGAAAAAAATCATCCTCAGAGCCACTTGTCAAGATAGGCTCTCAATATGGTGGTGGCATTGTCTTTTATGTTGATCATACCGGACGGCATGGTTTGATTGCCGCCAAATCTGACATGGAGGGCTCCTCTCCGGGCATAGCCGCCATGAAAGGGTTGTCTGAAGGTTTGTTTAACTGGCCTGATGCCATTGCGGCATGCAGAAATTCGGAAACCGGCGGTTTCCGCGACTGGATTTTGCCAGACAAGGAGCAGTTAAACCACCTTTTTATGCATAAACGGGCGGTCGGCGGTTTTGTGCATGATTCAGCCAACTACTGGAGCTCCTCGGAAAATCCTGATGGAGGGGGCTGGATAAAAGCCGGAATCTGGATAAAGGATTTTAACTCTTTCGGCTGCCAGAGCGCCGAACCCAAAGAGGCCTACAACCGTGTGCGCACCATCCGGGCATTTTGACCGCAACATGCAGAGTTCAGTGAAATTTTGTTTTTGTGGGGTAACAACAACTTGTCGAACAACCGAAATCGTACTCTTATGAAACGCAAGATTCATCTCTCGTATCTCCACGTTGCGTTATTGCTTTCACTCTGGCTGCCAATGTATGGTTGCAGTACGCCTCATGCAGCAACTGAAGACACATCGCAGCAACCAACTGCCGGCATAAGCGGAATGGCGCAGATTGACGGCAACTCCTGGCTCGTCGTTCACGATGCGTTATCGTTTGAAAACGGCCCAAGACTGTCAATCATAACGCTATCGGCAGATGCGGCACCGGTTCTCCATCCTGTCACGGTTGACTCCTGGCCGGACGCCGACGGCCGGGCAAGCGATCTTGAGTCACTGTGCCCGCTTCCCTCTCATCCGAACGAATATCTCATGGCTGAATCAGGAACATGGAAGGAAAAAGGCGGACGATTATTTCATCTTCGCCTCAACGCTTTAACAAGACAGGCTGCAATTCTTGGCGTCATGAAACTGCCGGTCCTGGCGGATAATAACCCTCAACAGCTTGGCGATCAGTATGAGGCTCTTGCATGCGTACGAGGGGCAGACGGCAGATTGTTGCTCCTGCTTGGCGAAAGAGGGGGATCACAACGATTTCCGGAGGGGGTTATTCGATGGGGCATTCTTGATATCGAGCGCCATGAGCTTCAGTTCACCGAAAAGGGGCTTGAAGGAGTGAAGGTCAATGCTCCCGGCAAATGGAAAAACGAGCTGACAAATCGGGATATCAGCGATATGTATATCTCTCCCGAAGGTGAGATCTGGGTATCGGCCGCAGAAGACAACGGAGATAACGGAGCGTTCAATTCAGTGATCTACTCTCCGGGCAGGATTTCCAGTAATTTCAGTTTTCCTGTTCTTGCCAATCAGCATTCCGGTGTCTGGCGGACTATCGGCTCTCTCAAAATCGAGGCGCTGAGCGGAGCTGCCGAATCTGTCGCAGGAAGCCGTATGAGCATCGGCAGCGACGACGAAAATTATGGCGGCATCTGGAGGCCTGTGGAATAATCCGCCTGAAACAGCCTGAATTTCGACGACACGAAAAAGCCTCTCCCTGGCGTACAATGTCAACATCAGGGTAAAGCAGGGCGGACATCTCCCGGTCTGACGAGAAGTCAGACGAACTGGCTTGTCTGTGTTTTCTCGTAAAACAGCTTGCCGAAAATTGTTATGTGATCGAGCACATCCCGGTCGGAAATGGAATGCAACAGGGAAATATCGAAGGTATAAGGCAGGTGCAGATCGTCAATATCATCCATTATCTGATACAGAACAGTCAGGTTCAGATCATGGCCACCAACGAGAGTCAGATCGATATCCGAACCTGCCCTGAAATTTCCTTTGGCTCTGGAACCGTAAAGAATCGCTTTGTCTACCTGCCCGTAGCGCGCAATCACACCATGAATGCGCGCAATGGTCGTATCATCGAGTCCATATTTCATTCCGGCCTCTCACTGGTAAGCGGTTCAAGCGTATCAAGAAGCTTGCGGTAAGCAGCATGATAATGATTTCGGATTGCCAGTGCTATTTCATCGGCAATTTCCTGATTATAGGTATGTGATGTCATATTCCGGCTGTTGATCATCTGCATCCAGATCTCACCATCTTCGATCAACCCCCGTTTGAACGCCTCTCTGGTGGTATCTTTCAATCCATAGAGCGGCTGAACGCCTTTGTTTTCCAGAAAATCCTTCATGGTATTCCAGGCCAACTCGTGAGTGTACTCGAAAGACTGGATCAGGCCCTGCTGTTCAAGTTCGGTCAACGAGCGCTGCCGGGCAAGTTCGACCGCCCTGTCGAGCTGCCCGAACGCCTGAACGTAATGTCTGTAACGCTTAATCCAGCGGATATCCTGATTGCTCATATCGAATCTCCGTATCTTGGCGAGGGAAAACCGGTCGATTACTGTATTACAAAAAAGTTACAGAATATTTTAGTCAATTAAAGAACCACTCCGGAACCACCGCGATATTTCTTGACAGTATGTTTACACCGTTATGAACGTTATATAGTGCTTGTCCCGTTGTCCTACAAGAATGTCAGGAATCAGGGTCCGACTACAATAGTTGTAAACGATCCCAACCATAAGCCATTCATCTTTCTTTTGAGGGAACGGAACAACGTTCCGGAGACTTAGTATTTCTGACGTTGGATGGGTTGCCGTTTTACGAATCGCTCAGTTTAGGACTACGATATACTACGAACAGAACCCAAGCAAATTATTAAATTTAGTCAACATCTCACAACCTACACTATGTCAACAGTTACGCCAGAACCGTTGTTTGATGCAGAATACTTCGATAAATACCAATGGACAGAAATACTAAGTCGAGTAAGCCTAAAAGTATGCCGGAACTACAGCAATGAATTCCGAACAGAAGCTGCAATGCATCAATCATCTGGCGATACTTTAGCTCAGAAATTCTTTGAATTTCTGAGCCATATTAATTCGATTGTAATGGAACCTATAGAGCTACAAAATACCTCTTATATAGAGAAAATAATAGATGAATCATTGTCTGAAAAAGAACTTTTTATATTAAGAATATTAGTTGGTAAAACTAATGATCCTGAAATGAAAGCGAGAATAGCTGACATTCTTTGGATTTGCAAAAAACAAGATTCGGAGCGGTCTATACCGATACAAATAGCAAAAAAAGCTGTAAAGGCTTACCTTCAATCCGCAAAAAACCTTGAGAATGTGGAGGATTGGATGAACTGTTATGCAAGGCTATTCGCGGATTTTAATGGGAATAGAGTAAGAAAGAATTTGTAAGGTGTAATATTGATTCATCGAATGAGTCAGAATGGATCCCTATGATGAAAGACAGGTGCATGAAAATATGCCATAGAAACAGCATCTTTGACGATTTAATCAAGAAAAAACTGAAGCGATAACAAGACGTAAAAAAATGAGATGCAGCTTTTAATAGCCTCGTCAAGGGTCTTTATCAGCTTCGAAAGCTACCGAACAAAGGCATTATTATATCGTAGCAATCTTAACCTTCCTACTGTACTATGAAGTATTATGTTTTCACTGCAACCCACTAAATTATGCGGAGAGCCTTATGCAAGACTGAAACGAGCAGCACAGTTGGCAGCTTTAATTGATGGCAAGCAAAACATGCAAATGCGTTTTGAGGTTGTTGGACATATAGACAATCTTATAGATCGCTACGCAATAGTAAAAAATGATTTTTTAACTGGCAGTGCAATGAAAGTACTTGAAGAGGACTTAAGCAAAATCCTCAGCGCTATTCAGACCGATCGCCCTGGCTATACAAAGAAGTGTGCAGAACTTGCCGCACTGAAAGCAATTTTCGCGGAAAATTCCCAAGATTATCATAAAGCTTTTTATCAAAAGAAAGCATATAGACAAATAGAAAGTGAGTGGTACAAAATATCCAAAGACAAAGAAGCTGAACGCAATGCATGGCTACAACTTGGGGAAGTAGAAGTTTGGTATGCTCAGCAAGCATTGATTAATAATGAACTCAATTCTTATGCTGTGGCTGCCGGACGCATTAAAAATGCAATCGCAGTCTTTAAGAAAGTCGAAGATAAATTTGGGCGAAAACCAAATACTATTGAACGTATGCAAGAGTTGCACAAAGAGATGCTTGCTTGTCAGAAAAAGTCAATATCTCAAATGGTTAGTGTTTCATTTGCTGAACCAGATAATTTTTGTGATCCAGAAATGCAAGAAGTTGCAAAAGAATTTGTTAAGGGAAAGTCCCTTCGTGAAGCTTTGTATTCTTTAGCTTTTGACTGCAGACTGATTCATACTGTTGAAGATTTTGAAGTGAACGCGAAAGAAGCAATGCAATCCTACAAGTCCTCGCATTTATTTCCAACAGCCTTAATTGATGGCGAGGGAAAAACAAAGGCTATTAGCGGAAATGGCGAAAATGATTTAAAAAACAAAATGTACCAAATTGCAAAATCCTATCAAGTTTGGTATGGGCTAAATTTTATTGTTCCTGCTTGCGATCAAATTTACTCTGAACATACTGTAACTATAGAGGATTTATCCTTTATCTTCCATGAAAACTCTTTTATTCCAAAAGGGCGTGAACCTCTCTATGCTCAGGGTTTAATAGCTGGATTAAAAGGAGATACTGTTATTGCAGCACACTTACTGATTCCACAGGTAGAGAATTCTTTGCGTCATATCTTGAAGCAGAATGGTTCTATAGCATCTAAAAGTGATACTGTTCAGGATGATTTTCTGTTACATAAAGTCTTAAGTTCACCTGATTTAAGTTTCATCTTGAAGAAGGACATAATTTTTACGCTGAAAGGTTTGTTGGTTGAACGTATGGGATCTAATCTAAGAAATGAGATTTGCCACGGCCTACTTGACTATGAACGTTTCTTCACATCTGAATTGCCATATTTTTGGTGGCTAACACTACATCTATGCCTAGTACCAACCTACAGGCAATGGGCTGATGAAAAAGAGGGAGAAAAACTAGGATAACATTTGCTTACGCGATCGCGATCGCTATAGCTTACCTTAAAGTCATTTTAGCAGTATATAGATGTGGATGCTGACAGATCAGCTTTTGGGTACAGTCACTACCGATAACTTGCGGCATAACGACCTGGCTCACCGGCTGCTTGGGCCAAGTTGGACTGACAAGTTACCACGGAAGTGCGGCCCAAGCAGTCCGCGTGTAGCCGTTGGTTAGCGATTCATAGCATTCATAATTAAGGCTGACACGACATTAACGACAATGGGAATAAGGATAAATGAAATAAATAATAACAAGTATTTTCTCTGATGTTTGCTCGGATCAGAAATACGACCAGCGAACTCGACAGGAGGAAAAGACTTTTTTATGTAACTACTCAAGGTCAAACCTCCACCAAAAAAACCCATTACAACGCAAAGCCAACCAATGTATATGATTGATCTGCATAGCATGCTATTTTTAAAATCTGGATCGTACTTATAAATAATGTTTAAGGGTATATCGAAAAGAGAATATATCGAAGCTGCCGCCAAAATAGAATAGATAATATCTAAGAATAAAGTAGAGACTAAATGTTTTTCGGACAGAATAATAAATTTAGGCCCTCCTGTTTCTCGTGCAGTTAACTCTCTTTTAAGTTCGTGAAAAACCGCAGCTACTGCAGATGTATCAGTACCATCTACCTTAATATATGCACTTCTATTTTGCATTGCTGTAAGGTTGATCATGCAGGAAATGGGAGCATTATACTTCGAAAAACCAATCATAATAGAGCGGATATTTTGTGGAAGTTGGTCATTTAGAAAGAACTCTGATGATTTTGTACGAAGAGTTTCTTCTCCGTCACCTGACACGACCTCAATATTTGGTTGACCACCATAGCTTAATGCTAAATTTTCAACTATTGTTGCTACTCGAAAAAGATCATTCTCATTCATCTGAAGACGACTAAATTCAGAACTTAGGGTTTTATGTCTTATTACTTCTGTCAAAGTTATCCCCTCAATTCGCTAACAATGTTTAGACTGATCTGCCTGATTCTCTAAAAGCAGAAAGCTGCTTTCTGTATAAGACAACTTTAAAACCATAACAATAAACCATCCAATTGATTATCTATAACATACTTAGTGGATGAACGAAAAACTGTTATGATATTATAAAACAATAGGTTATATTGATTTTAGAAGATCAAAGATATTTGACAGACCCTGAGCTAAAGCGTAATAATACCCCATTAGAAGCATTTTTGATAGAGAAAAAGTATTGCAGGGTGCCCTCAAAGAGAAACAGACTCCAAACTTCGTTTTTTGAAATCCATTATGCGTAGCGTCATCAACCACCAAATGATGTTCGGTCGTACCGATATTTCTGCCATTGTTTTCGATCCGAAATCACGAGATGATATCCCAAAAATCTTGAGGGGCCTTCAGGGCATCTACACCGACGAGGAGTTGCGCAAGCGTGTTTTTGCCATCCTCGAAGAGGTTCGTCCTGAACGGAAAAAAGGAGAAGGAAAAGCTGACCCAAACACAGGGCGTCCCGGTATGGAGCAATGGGCAATTTTGGTACTGGGTGTCGTTCGACTGGGAATCAACGCTGATTACGATCGGCTTCATGAATTGGTCAATCACCACGATACGCTTCGCCAGATGCTTGGTCACAACGATTGGACTGATAAAACATCTTATGAACTCCAGACCATCAAAGATAATGTCCGACTGTTTACCCCCGAATTGCTTGATCGAATCAACCAGGAAATTGTCCTTGCAGGTCATACGTTAGTAAAAAAAAAGAGGAAGAAAATTTCCCTTTAATGGCCCGAGGTGATTCGTTTGTGGTGGAAACCAACGTTCACTTTCCTGCTGATACAAGCCAGTTGTTCGATGCCATTCGCAAAGCCATTGAGGTGTGTGCGAAATGGTCTTTTGATGAAGGATTAAGCCAATGGCGCCAATACGATCATAACATCCGGCATATCAAAAGAATGCGTCGTGTTGTGCAACAGCTCAAGCACTCGACATCAAAAAAGCCGGAAAAGAAAGCTCTCAAAGATCAACAAATAAAGCAAGCACTCCTCGATTACCTTGCAGCAGTCGATTATCAGTTACAACGGGCAGTGCGTACCGGCGCAGAATTGGGTGGCTTAAATCCGTTGCGGCTCAGCCAGCTTAACGGCTATATTGCTCATGCTGAGGTACAAATGGGGCAAATTCGTCGTCGGATAAATGACGAGGTTATTCCGCATACGGAGAAAGTCTTTTCAATTTTTCAGCCACACACCGAGTGGATCAGTAAAGGCAAGGCGGGAGTGCCGGTTGAGTTGGGATTACGGGTCTGTATTATCGAAGATCAGTATCGTTTTATCCTGCATCATCAGGTCATGGAAAAAGTTGTCGATAGCGACATCGCAGTGTCCATTATCGAAGAGACCAAGCAACGTTTTCCAAACTTGCGATCGATCAGCTACGACAAAGGCTTTCATAGCCCGGATAACCAACGCGACCTGAAAGCGCTTCTTGAAAAAGTTGTTATGCCGAAAAAAGGCAAGCTCTCAAAAATCGACAAAGCTCATGAATCCGAGCCGGAATTCAGGAGACTGCGACGGCAGCATTCGGCAGTTGAATCAGCAATCAACGCACTTGAGGTTCACGGCTTGGATATATGCCCTGATGATGGCATCAAAGGATTCAATCGCTATGTTGCCCTTGCAGTGCTGGCTCGCAACATTCATCGTTATGGAGCACTCTTGTACAAGCAGGATGCGAAGCGACATCGAGGGCCTTACAAAAAAGCTGCCTGAGTTTTCCCCCCAAAAAGAGTTTTTTACCAATTCGCAGGGAGAGATGCGTTCGTTATGACGCTTTCTGGAGCAAAATTCGGTAGTTTCCCCATGGCGTGTCACGATCAGCACAGAAACGCCTTTTGTTGATCATTAAAAATGGTTTTTAATCCGGCGGGAGGTTGTCAAATTTTCAAAAAACAGGGGTTTTCTTTCTGGCACTATTTAACGCTTTCGCTCACTTTTTTCTCGCTGGATTTGATCGGAGGTTCGAGTTCAGCAGTCGCTGCCTCAATCTCCTTTTTCTCATTGGGATGAGCTGCCAGGTAGGCTTCGATCTCTTCCTTGTTCTTGTCTTTGAAGTACTCAAGGGCTGAGAGAATGATGCGTTTGTTCTCCTTGTCGAATTCAATGACACGAAGCGGCAGTGCATCACCAATCTTGAAGGATGAGTGAATATCCTTTACGCCACCCTGAAGCAGATGTGATACCGGAACAAATCCATCGACATCTCCAGGAAGAATGACAATAACGCCTTTCTCGATGATCTGTGAGATCTCTCCGGGTGTTTCGGCGCCTACTGCATATTTCTGCTCGAACTCGTCCCAGGGATCCTGGTTGATCTGCTTGTGACCGAGGGCAATACGGCGGGCATGTACGTCAAACTTGAGAACCTTGACTTCCAGATCCTGGTTCTTTTTGACCAGCTCACTTGGATGGCGGATTTTTTTGGTCCATGAGAGGTCGGAAATGTGCACCAGACCATCTACACCAGGCTCAAGCTCAACAAAGACACCGAAATCGGTGATGTTGCTGACTGTTCCCTTGTGCAGTGAACCTTCGATATATTTTTCTGAAAGGGCAATCCATGGATCTTCGTTCACCCGTTTCATGGAGAGGGAGAGCTTGGTATGATCCTTGTCGATATTGAGGATCACACATTCGACTTCCTGTCCAAGGGTTACGAACTGCCCTGGATGCTTGATGTGCTGTGTCCAGCTCATTTCAGAAATATGAACAAGACCCTCAATACCCTTTTCGATTTCAACAAAAGCGCCGTAATCGGTAATGGAGACAACACGACCCTGTGCCTTGGATGTGACGGGATACTTGACCTCGATATTTTCCCAAGGATGTGATTCAAGCTGTTTCATGCCAAGAGAGACTCTCTTGGTGTTCTCGTCAAAGCCGACAACCACAACCTTGATGGGCTGGTCAAGATCAACAACCTCTGAAGGATGGTTGATTCTGCCCCAGGTGATATCGGTAATGTGTACCAGACCGTCCAGACCGCCAAGATCGACAAAGATACCGAAGTCGGTAATGTTCTTGACTGTACCTTCAAGAACCATGCCCACCTTGATGTTGGCAAGCATCTCTTCACGGCGGGCGGCATAAGCCTCTTCGAGAATAACTTTATGACTAACAACAATATTCTGGGTAACAGGATTGATTTTGACAACCCTGAAGTCCATGGTCTGGCCAACAAGGGCATCGAAATCACGAACCGGTTTGACATCAATCTGCGAACCGGGAAGGAAGGCTTCGACACCGGAAAGGGAGACCGTCATGCCACCCTTGACACGATTGATGATCTTGCCATTGATGATGGTATCGTTCTCGATTGAATCATAGATCTTGTCCCAGATTCTCAGAACATCGGCTTTCTTCTTGGAAAGAATGAGCTGTCCCATCTTGTCTTCGATGTTCTCAAGATAAACTTCAACATCATCGCCTACCTGTACTTCATCTTCAGCCCTGAATTCAAGCAGAGAGACGATACCTTCCGACTTGAAACCAACATCAATGGTAACATCCTTGTTGGATATCGAGACAACTCTGCCCTTGATAATTTCGTCTTCGGTGATTTCGTTGAGCGTGCTTGAATAAAGCTGCTCCATCAATGCAAGTTCAGCGGGCTCGTAATGCGCAAAAAATTTGAGTTTTTTTCTTGCTGGTCTTTCCTTGACCTTTTTTTCCTGTGTGAATGCTTCTGCCATTAATTTTTTCCTTCCTCTCTTGTAGGTTAGCCTGCCTGCCGCGAGAGATATCGGCCTGGCGGTTTTATGGTTTAATAAAAAATTATTTGTGTTGTCTTCTTGTAAAATCTGTCGGGGCTCCCGTCACTCCCTTGCCCGCGCAAGTTGGCAGACCATCTCTACCTGACGCTCGATGGTCATTGCTGATGTATCAATTTCATAGGCTTCGGGATGTTTTTTCAAGGGGGCATGTTCCCGTTCGGCATCATCCCGGTCCCTTTTCGTTATCTCCTGTTCAAGCGAGTCAAGATCTGGCAGCTCAACACCTTCGACAGACTTTGCCGTCAGTTCGGCATGGCGCCTTTTGGCTCTTTCGCGGGCGTCTGCAACAAGATAGATTTTCAGCTCTGCATCGGGAAAGACAACGGTGCCGATGTCGCGCCCATCCATGACAACGCCCCGCTGACGGCCGAGCTGCTGCTGCATCTCACGAAGTCGGTCACGTACCGGTTTGAGTGAACTGATAAAACTGACTTCGCGACTCACCTGGTTCGATCTGATTTCGGCAGTGACATCCTCGCCATCAAGAAAAACGTGGTCGCCCTCAAAATGGATGACAATATCGTGAAGCAAACCGGAAACGCTCTCGGGGGAATGGTGCAGGCTATCAAGAACTCCCTGCTTCAGAGCCTTGAGAGTAACACTCCGGTACATGGCTCCGGTATCAATATAGGTGTACCCGAGCAGGTGCGCGACCTTCCGTGCTGTAGTACTTTTTCCGGATGCAGCCGGACCGTCAATGGCAATAATGATACGTTTTTTTCCCGTTTCCTGTTTCACTTGAGCATTTTGATTTAGCCTTCTATTTTATAAAAAATATTTGCTTTTTCCAAACATATTGGTTACATGTTAAAACCCTTATTTTTGTCACGGTCACTCATTCAAAAAATATTTTTTATGTCACTTCGCTGCGGCATTGTCGGATTGCCAAATGTCGGAAAGTCCACGCTTTTCAATGCCATCACGGCCAAACAGGCTGAAGCGGCAAATTACCCCTTCTGCACCATTGAGCCCAATGTGGGAACTGTCCTTGTACCGGACGAACGAATGCAGCAGATTGCTGATGTCGTAAAAACACCAACGCTGGTACCGGCAACTCTTGAAATTGTTGATATCGCCGGTCTGGTCAAAGGGGCAAGCAAGGGCGAAGGGCTTGGAAACCAGTTTCTTTCCCATATCAGGGAGGTTGATGCTATCGTCCATGTTGTCCGCTGTTTTGAAGATGACAATATCATCCATGTTGAGGGGAGAATAGATCCTGCTGATGATATCGTCACGATTGAAACGGAGCTGATGCTGGCCGATCTTGACAGTATGGAGCGCCGGATTGACCGACTCCGGAAAAATGCACGAAAGGATAAAGAGCTTCTCCTGCAGCTTGAGGTGGCGGAAAAAATTATCAGTGGGCTCAGTGATGGCATTCCTGTCCGTAAGATCATTGAAACCCCGGAGGAGCAGGCAATTGCCCGACAGTTCTTTCTCCTGTCGTCGAAACCAATCCTCTTTGCTGCAAATGTTGCTGAGACTGACCTTCCGGATGGAAACCACTTCACCAGAAAGGTTGCTGAAATAGCGGAAGCATCGGGCTCAAAAATGCTGATCATCAGTGCAAAAACCGAGGCGGAGATAGCTGAACTGCCCGAAGAAGAGAGACCGGAGTTTCTTGAAAGTCTTGGCCTGCATCTCTCCGGTCTCGACCGGCTGATCAAGACCGCCTATGACCTGCTTGGCCTGCAGACCTATTTTACCGCAGGCGAAAAGGAGGTTCATGCCTGGACGATCCGCAAGGGTGCCGCTGCGCCGGAAGCTGCCGGTGCAATCCACTCTGATTTTGAAAAGGGGTTTATCCGGGCTGAGGTGATGTACTACCGTGACCTTATTGAACTTGGTTCAGAGCAGAAGGTGAAGGTGGCGGGCAAGCTTCGCTCGGAGGGGAAGGAGTATATTGTGAGGGATGGGGATGTTATTGTTTTTCGGTTTAATGTTTGATTTTTGAAGAGAATAGGGGATATGGGACTTATAGGAGTCATGGGACTTATGGGTTCTATGGAGAGGGGATGATGAGGGAATGATCACTTTTTACGGCGCTTTTTACTTTTTTTGCGTACTTTTTTGATATGTTATGCTGCACCATAAAGTTACCACTGAGGCTCCCATAGGTATTTTTGACTCCGGTATTGGCGGGCTGACTGTTGTGAAGGCTGTACAGGCGGCTTTGCCGTTCGAGCGCATTCTCTATTTTGGCGATACGGCAAGGGTACCTTATGGGCCTAAATCACAGGTTACTATCAGGAAGTATGCTGCCGACGATACGGCTATGCTTATGCGCTATCAGCCGAAAATAATCATTGTGGCCTGCAATACGGTCTCTGCTCTTGCCCTTGATGTCGTTCAGAAATCATGCGGCGTGATCCCCGTGACAGGGGTTCTGAGGGCGGGTGCCAGGCTTGCCACTGAGGTGACAAGAAACAACCGGATAGGTGTCATCGGCACCCGGGCGACGGTCTCTTCGAATGCCTATGGTATTGCGATCAATGAATTTAATTCGGAGATCGAGGTTGTTTCGCGAGCCTGTCCTCTTTTTGTGCCGCTGGCTGAGGAGGGGTTTATTGACCATCCGGCAACAAGGCTTATCGCTGAAGAGTATCTGGCAGAAATTACCAGAGAGGGAATCGATACGCTGGTACTGGGCTGTACACACTATCCGATTCTGCGCAAGGTGATTGAAGAGATTGTTGGCCCTGAAATCCGTATCATCGACTCGGCTGAAGCTGTTGCCCTCAGAACCAGAGAACTCCTTGAGGAATCGGGCCTTCTTTCCTCTTCCCTGAACATATCTGCACCGCACCTTCTGGTCAGCGATCTGCCGCAGAAATTCAGCATGCTTTACCAGCTCTTCATGGGCTCTGAATTGCCCGATGTTGAACTGGTGGAAGTATAGCAGATCGCTTTTGCCTTTTGCCTTCATACTTGTTACTTTTGATTTCTCCCTCTTGATCATTTAATGTGTGCACAGCGTGAACATAAACCTCGACAGAACTTCATCAGGCTTCTGCATTGGAGTTCAGGGAACCATCTATGCCGCCGAAGAAAAGCTCCAGCAGGAGGGTGGATTATACTCTTTCGGTGATATTGTCCATAATGAGGTCGAGGTGAAACGGCTTGAAGCTCTCGGCCTTGTAACCGTTGATGAAAGGGCTTTCAGGGAGCTCAGAGATGCTCACGTCCTTATCAGGGCACATGGAGAGCCTCCCTCAACCTACAGGATTGCGCATGAAAATAATCTGACGGTTACCGACACCACCTGCCCGGTCGTCTCCCGACTGCAACGCACAACAAGATTGCTTTTTGAGCTGGGCTACCAGATTATCATCTATGGAAAACAGAGCCATCCGGAAGTTATCGGTATCAACGGCCAATGCAACAACCAGGCTGTCATTATCAAACATGCTGATCTCAGTGATCCTGATGAGTTAAGGAGACTTGACCTCGCAAAAAAAAGTGCGCTCATCTCTCAGACCACCATGGATGTTCCGGGATTTTACGAGCTGAAAGCACATCTTGAGGCACGTTTCGCTCAGGCGCTTTCCGGAGATGCTTCTGGGTGGATGGCAATTCGCGATATCGATATCACTGCAGCAATGACCGGAGTGCTCTCCATGCCTTCGCTGCTCTTCAAAGATACCATCTGCCGCCAGGTGTCGAGCCGAAACCAGAAGTTACATGACTTCTCCCTTGCCAATGATGTTGTCATCTTTGTGGCCGGGAAAAAAAGTTCTAACGGTCAGGTACTCTACCATATCTGCAAGGAGGCAAATCCCCGGAGCTATTTTATCGAAGAGATTGAGGAGATTGAGGAGAGATGGTTACGCAACAGTGACGGCAGGGCTGTGGCGACGGTGGGCGTATGTGGCGCCACCTCGACGCCTATGTGGCATCTTGAAAAAGTCGCTCTCCATCTTGAAAAGAACTTTGCACAGTAAGGGCCATCAACGCACAACAATCCGGAACGTTTTTTGTTTATACCCATGAAGCAGCTCTCTCTTATCATCGATCAGCAGGCAGTTACGACAGCACAGGGAACTTCGATTCTTGAAGCGGCTACGGCTGCTGGTATCACGATTCCAACCCTCTGCTTTCTCAACTCCTTGCACGAGACGGGGTCGTGCTGGATGTGCATTGTTGA
>Ga0247842_10003318_pt1 | contig 21956 bp, 20 predicted proteins | sample LaCruzMarch2015__3_FD_192411 | JGI IMG/M metagenome (GOLD analysis project Ga0247842, IMG submission 192411) | Freshwater microbial communities from meromictic Lake La Cruz, Castile-La Mancha, Spain - LaCruzMarch2015_19m | ecosystem: Environmental > Aquatic > Freshwater > Lake | place: Spain...
AAGTCTCAGTGCACAGATCAGCCTTCACTGCCCATATCAGCCTTGCCTATGGCTCTACGGGTTTTTCATGCTTTGGGCATGATCCCTGCCTGAGGATCATGGGCTCTTTGTGGTTAGATTCCGTAACCGCGGGTCTAATTATCGGTAGCATATCCAACAAAACCACAGAGGCGCAGAGACACAGAGACTACAGAATCACTGCTTCACCCACACCGGATAGCGAGGAATCGAATTAATTATTATAAGGAAAGATAAAAATGGTTTCAGAAGAACTAAAGGACAAGACAGTCTGCGTAATCGGCCTGGGCTACGTCGGCCAGCCGCTTGCAGAAGCTTTTTCCAGCCACTTGAGAACCATCGGCTTTGACATAGTAACAGAAAAAGTCAACCGCATCAACGGCAGCAACGGCGGCAAGCTTCTCTGCACCTCCGACCCTGCGGCCATCAAGCAGGCCGATTTCGTCCTCATCTGCGTTCCCACTCCCATCACCAAGCACAAAGAGCCTGACCTAGTGCCGGTAAAGTCGGCAGCAGAGGTCGTAGGCCGGAACCTGAAGTGCGGAGCCATTGTCGTCCTGGAGTCAACCGTCTATCCCGGCGTCACTGAAGAGATAGTAGTACCCATCTTAGAGCAGCAGTCGGGAATGAAGTGCGGCGTAGACTTCAAGGTCGGCTACTCTCCGGAGCGGGTGAACCCAGGCGACGACGCGCACAGCATTGACAAGATTACCAAGATCGTCTCCGGTATGGACGAAGAGAGCACCCGCCTTTTAGCCGAGCTGTACGGACTGATAACCCATGTCTTTGTAGCTCGAGACATTAAGACGGCAGAGGCGGCCAAGGTCATTGAGAATATTCAGCGAGATATCAATATCGCCCTCATGAATGAGCTCTCACTCATCTTCCACAAGATGGGACTGAACACGAGGGATGTGCTCGCTGCGGCTGGCACCAAGTGGAACTTCCACAAGTACACGCCCGGCCTTGTAGGCGGCCACTGCATTCCCGTAGATCCTTATTATCTGGTTTACAAGGCACGAGAGCTGGGGCACCATCCCCAGGTAATTTTAGCCGGTCGGGCAGTGAACGACTACATGCCCAGGCACGTGGCAGAGATGGCCATCAAGGGGCTGAACGATGCAGGCAAAGTGATCAAGGGCTCCAAGGTGCTGATCATGGGATTGACCTACAAGGAGAACGTCCCCGACACCAGGGAGAGCCCGGCCAGGGAGATGATCAAGGCTTTGTTGGAGTACAGGGTGGATGTTTACGGGTACGATCCGCTGCTGAGCCGGGAGGAGATCGAGGGATTCGGGGTGAGGGCACGAGAGGAGCTGGATGGGGCGAAGCCGGACTGCGTGATACTGGCCGTGGCTCATGAGCAGTTCAGGGTCCTGGGTGAAGGAGAGCTGGCCAGAACTATCAAGGACTGCCCGGTTGTTGTGGATGTGAAGGGGATGCTCGGAAAATGCAGGAATCTCACGCTGTAAATAGAAAACACTCTACAAAGGGCCAGAAAGGATTATAAGCTACGAGGAACACCATTTAAGGTGATAATATATCAAAATCAAAGGCTAATACATGAAAAGAAAATTCGGGGTTCTCGTGGAAAAGGATGAGGATGGCTACTACGTCGCATCAGTTCCAACTCTACCAGGATGCCATACTCAGGCTAGAAGCATGGATGACCTCCTGGAACGGATAAAAGAGGCAATTGAGGCTTATTTACTATCTGAAAAAGATATTGAGATCTCAGAATTCATAGGTGTACAGGTTGTCGAAGCTGAAGCGGGCAGATGCTGAGACGATCATAATTGGCCTGACATACAAGGAAAACATGAGGAGATCGAGGGACTCGGGGCGAAGGCTGGACTCAGGTGATACTGGCGATGGCGCATGAGCAATTCAGGGTCCTGGGCGAGCGAGAGCCGGCCAAGACTATCAAGGACTGCCCGGTGGTTGTGGATGTGAAGGGGGGTGTAGTAGTTGCACGCTGTGAAACGAGACAGCAAGTTCAAAGATGCATGAGCCCGAGAGATTAACCATGGGTTTACTACTTTCACCACAAAGCACACGAAGCTCACAAAGAACGCACAAAGACGATTTAGCCAATTCGAAAACCTGAGTTTTAATTATCAAGCTACGAATATTAACCGCAGAGACGCAGAGTTCGCAGAGACGCGAAATCTACCTTATTACCAGCACTTGAAAAGAGCAGCATATTTGCCTCCGAGTAATAGTTCGTCTCCGTCGTTCGTCCTCCGAGTGCTCTGTGACTGCGGTGGTTTTTATTCCGTAAATCACCAGGGTTTAATTATTCAGCTACGATTATTAACCACAGAGACACAGAGCTCACAGAGACGCGCAATTTACCTTATTACCAACACATTGAAAAAAGATAGCATACGGTATCCTTTTAAATAGTCGTCTCCGTCGTTCGTCCTCCGTGCGCTCTGCGACTCTGTGGTTCTATTCCGTAAACCACCAGTATCCCCACAAGTCTAACACGCCCAGCTTAACAAAGAGTGCATACTTTCCATCAGAAACTTTTATAAGTACTCAAGATCCCCACACTGGAGCAATAAACTAAAGGTGTGAGAATCCTTGACAGAAATCAATACGGGAGCAGCTACCGAGCGCCAGGAGAATGATATCTCCGGGAAGATCATTGGCGCAGCCATTGAGGTCCACAAGCATCTTGGTCCTGGGCTTTTAGAATCAGCTTATGAAGAGTGTTTATGCTGTGAGCTTGATTTGAGGGGAATCAAATTCCAGCGACAGGTGCCTCTGCCATTGAATTATAAAGGTCTCAAGTTGGACTGCGGCTATCGTCTGGATCTATTGGTCGAAGATAAAGTAGTAGTTGAGCTAAAGACTGTGGAGGCCATCGCACCCATCCACGAAGCGCAAATGCTTACTTATCTAAAATTGAGAGACTTACGGATTGGATTGATTATTAATTTCAACGTGCGTCTGCTTGTGGAAGGGGTAAGAAGGCTGGTAAATAATTATCAAGGATAGCGACTCTGCGGTCTATTTCCGTAACACCCAGCGTTTAATTATACAGCTACTATTATTAACCGCAGAGACGCAGAGTTCGCAGAGACGTGAAATCTACCTTATTACCAGCACTTAAAAAGAGCAACATATTTGCCTCCTGAATAATAGTCGTCTCCGTCGTTCGTCCTCCGCGCGCTCTGCGCCTCTGCGGTTATATTACCGTAAACCACTGGATTCCATCCCGCCCTAACACGCCCCGCCTAGCAGAGAGTGCATACTTTCCCTCAGAAACTTTTATAAGTATCATAAGTCCATACCATCTCCCCTATGGGACGCAAGCGATTCAAAGACCAGATCCTATGAAATATTTTGCAAGTGTGCGGGCGCAAATAAGACACGAATTGTCTATTCTTAAAATTTCCATTCTATGGTCCCATACCTGGATCTTCTCATCAAGAATGGGCTGGCCGAGAAGCTGGAGGGCGAGCACATCCGATACAGGATCACGCCCAAGGGGGTCAAGGCGCTGCGGCACATGCAGGCGCTGGAGAAGCTGATTGTGGAGACGGGTGAGGAAGAGGTGGCGTGAAGAGATACGCTGGCATCCCAGGCTGCCGTGGATTTCGCCGGAGATGAAACGAAAGCTTTTTAAATTATTGCTGAATTAAGAAAGCTGTTGCCTTTTGACGGCTATGTCGGTCATCGTCTGAATTGAGGTTATGATAAGAGGGGATGACTGGATAGCCGGGGCTTTAGAGATTCTCTTTTAATATAACTATTATTATTAATTACCAAGACATTGAGTTCAAATTTGGATGAGCCCGAGAGATTAAATCCTGGGGTTTACGACTTTCACCACAAAGCACACAAAGCTCACAAAGAACGCACAAAGACGCCTGACCAATTCGCAAACATAAATTTTATTATTAAGCTACGATTATTAACCGCAGAGACGCAGAGTTTGCAGAGACGTGAAATCTACCTTATTACCAGCACTTGGAAAGGAGCAGCATATTTGCCTCTGAATAATAGTCGTCTCCGTCGTTCGTCCTCTGTGCGCTCTGCGACTCTGCGGTTATATTACCGTAAACCATCAGTATTCCACCCAGACCGAACACGCCCGGCTTAACCGAGAGTGCATACTTCGCACATACCATCTCCCCCATGGGACGCAAACGATTCAGTATGATTTCAAAAATTCTGCCGCAATAAGATAATAATAGGAGTCTTTTCATGAAATTGCTGGTCACAGGAGGAGCCGGGTTCATAGGTTCCAACTTCATCAGATACATTTTAGATAATAATAAAGATATCTCAGTTCTAAACCTAGATGACCTGAAGTATGGATCGAATCCTGCAAATCTCTACGACCTCGAAAAAGACAGCAGATATTCCTTTTTCAAGGGCGACATCTCCAATTTCACATTGGTAACAAAACTCATTAGAGATAGAGATGTAGTAGTAAACTTTGCCGCAGAGACTCATGTGGACAGGAGCATCTCTGCACCAGAGATATTTCTGCAGAGCAATGTAGTAGGCACGTTCACTATTCTTGAGGCTCTACGAAAAGTGAACGCATCCGCCCGGCTGGTTCACATCTCTACAGATGAGGTTTACGGAGATATTCTGGAAGGCTCCTTCAAAGAGAGCGATGCTCTGCGGCCTTCGTCCCCCTATTCAGCCAGCAAGGCCGCCTCCGACGTCTTCGTGCTGGGATATGCCAGAACCTATGGCCTGCATGCCTCAATAACCAGATGCACTAATAACTACGGGCCGTACCAATTTCCAGAGAAGCTTATTCCCAAGACCATTATCAGAGCCTCCCTGGGCCTGAAGATCCCCATTTATGGCACAGGCAAAAATATCCGGGATTGGATTCATGTCGAGGATCACTGCCGGGCAGTGGAGAGCGTCATGAAGTCCGGCAAACCGGGAGAGATATACAACATCTCCTCGGGAGCTCTGAAAAATAATCTGGAGATCGTGAGAACCATTCTCAAGAGTCTTGGCAAAGATGACAGCTCCCTGGAGTTTGTGGAAGACCGGCCGGGTCATGACCAGAGGTACAGCCTTGACTCCACCAGGCTCTGCCGGGAGCTGGGATGGAAGCCTCTGCACAGCTTTGAGCAGGGGATTTCTGACACAGTCCGGTGGTATGCGAAGAATGAAAGCTGGTGGAAGGCACTAGCAGACGAAAAGACTTTGAGCGCCACTCCCTGGAAGCTGGCGTGGTAGTATTTAGAATCTATGAAATAAAGGAGGAATATCAAAACGAAGGGGATTATACTGGCTGGTGGCACAGGAACACGCTTATTTCCACTCACCAAGGCCACAAACAAGCATCTTCTGCCTGTGGGAATGGAGCCCATGATATTCAATCCAATAAGACAGCTTATCTCGGCAGGACTCACAGATATTCTGATTGTGACAAGTCGAGAACATATGGGTGATGTAGTTCGGCTGCTGGGGAGCGGCTCAGAATTCGGTTGCAGCTTTACCTTTAAGGTCCAAGACAAGCCCGGCGGAATAGCTGATGCTCTTTCCCTTGCAGAAGGCTTTGCCTGCGGCGAAAAAATAATCGTAATCTTGGGGGATAATATCCTCACAAAAAGCATTAAACCTTATGTAGAGACATTTAGTAAGCAAAAGTCTGGGGCGAAAGTACTTCTTAAAAAGGTAGGCGATCCGGAGCGTTTTGGAGTGGCTTCCCTTGATGAAAGAAGCAAGATGATAATCCAAATAGAAGAGAAATCTCCTTCACCAAAAAGCAACTATGCCGTGATAGGAGTTTATATGTATGATGATCAGGTCTTCGATTTCATACGAAGGATCAAGCCATCAGATCGAGGTGAATTGGAGATTACATCAGTTAATAATATCTATGTAGAACATGGTGATTTGACCTATGATATCCTTATCGGAGAGTGGACTGATGCAGGTACATTTGAATCTCTGATGTATGCCAATGAATTGCTCTTTAAGATTAAGAACAAAATAAGTTAAATTATAGTATTTGACATAAATTTTTAATAATGAAATATATCATTGGACCCGGGAAAGAAAACAAGAGAATGAGATAGTAAGACACAATAATAATAATTTATAACCGCTGAGGGCATTGTCCGGAAATAAAAATTTTTTTATATAAATTTATAGTAATAATTGGAGCGAGATTTATGAACGCTTTCGACAAAGATCTGAAGGATTTCAAAGATAAAGAAATTTTAATAACAGGCGGATTAGGATTTTTAGGGAGCAACTTAGCGCATAAATTAGTAGAACAAAAGGCGCAAGTAACTCTAGTTGATTGTATGCTGGATGGGCACGGCGGTAATTTATATAATATAAATGATGTAGAAAATAAAATCAAAATTAATTTTTGTGATATCAGGGATAAACACTCAATGAATTATATAGTTAAAGATAAAGATTATATTTTTCACCTGGCTGGCCAGAATGATCATGTATTAGCTCTTAACGATCCAATTCCAGATTTAGATATTAATGTAAAAGGAACTGCGATCATATTAGAAGCTTGCAGAAATAATAATCCTGATGCAGTAATCGTCTTTTCAAGCACGCGAGGTGTATATGGCCCGGTAAGCGAGTTACCTGTCAAAGAAGATACGTCTCCTCATCCAAGAGGAATCTATGAAATGACAAATTACACTGCAGAGAAACTTATGGAAATATATTATAATACACATAATATAAAATCTATTAATCTAAGGTTAACAAATATATTTGGCCCAAGAGCGCAAATGAAGCATTCGAGATTTGGGGTCGTAAATTGGTTTATCAAATTAGCTATGGAGAACGAGACCATATCGCTATTTGGAGGCGGCGAAGTAATTAGAGACGTTCTTTATGTTGATGATTCAATCGAAGCTTTTCTTTTAACAGCATTAAATAAAAATGCTTTTGGACAAACTCTAAATGTTGCCAGCGGCGTGCCTATATCAATAAAAAATATAGCAGAAAAAATAATAGAGATAGCGGGATCTGGAAGCCTAAAAATAACAAAATACTCTGCGGAGAGGGCGAAAATTGAGCCTGGAGATTTCTATGCAGACATTTCGAAAATTCGCAGAATTGCAGGGTGGATTCCAAAAACAAGCTTAGAAGATGGAATAGAAAGAACTATAAATTTCTATAAAGAAAATAGGGGCTATTATTGGGAGTGAATAAATCTATGAATCTGGATGCCACGGTATTTATTCACGAGAAAGCTTTAGTTGAATCCTCCGAAATAAAAGAAAATACACGAATATGGGCCTTTGCGCACATCCTTAAAGGTGCGAAAATAGGCAGTAATTGTAATATTAACGATCATACTTTTATCGAAGAGGACGTTATTATCGGAAATGATGTGACTATAAAATGCGGTGTATATTTGTGGAATGGTATTAGAATACAAAATAGAGTATTTATAGGTCCAAATGCAACTTTTACAAATGATATTAGACCACGGAGTAAAAAATATTTAAATGAATCGATTAAGACAGATATCCAAGAAGGTGCAAGCATTGGAGCGAATGCGACTATCATATGCGGCATAACCATCGGAAAATGGGCTCTTGTTGGTGGAGGGAGCGTATTAACAAGAGACGTGCCAGATTATGCACTTGTATCTGGAAATCCTGCAAGGATCAAAGGATATGTTTGCGAGTGTGGGGAGAATTTAATTTTTAATAAAAATATTGCAAAATGCAAATGCAATAAAATATATAATAACTTTGAAAAAATTGTGAAAAGAATAGATTGAGGCTTTATGGTAAATTTAATAAACGATTTAAAACGCCACAATGGTCCATTAAAGGCGGAACTTGAAAAAGCGACAAATCGCGTAATTGAGAACGGTTGGTATATTCTGGGCCCGGAGGTTGAATCGTTTGAACGGGAGTTTGCAAACTACTGTGGAGTAGACAGATGTGTTACTGTAGCGAATGGAACTGATGCATTGGAATTGGCCCTCAGAACCATAGGAGCTACAGCAGGTGATGAAATCATCACTGTTGCCAATGCAGGTATGTATAGCACAACGGCCATCCTTGCAATCGGTGCGCAGCCTGTTTTCGCAGATATCGATCCGGCCTCTTTGACGATGTCAACGACTTCTTTTGAGAATGCCATCAGCAAGAACACAAAAGCAGTCATCATCACACACCTTTATGGGCAGATGGCCGACATGCCGAGTTTACTTGCGATTGCGCATCGAGCCCAGATTCCGATTATTGAAGACTGCGCTCAAGCCCATGGCGCGAAACTCGCCGGCAAAAGGGCAGGATCATGGGGCGAATTAGGCTGCTTTAGTTTCTATCCTACTAAAAATCTTGGGGCTCTGGGTGATGGCGGAGCAGTGGTAACCTCAAATGATCAGCTAGCTGATCGGCTAAAGCAGATGCGGCAATATGGCTGGGAGAGTAAGTATCGCTCAATCATTGCCGGAGGCCGCAATAGCCGGCTTGACGAAATACAGGCGGCTATACTGCGAGTAAAACTACCCCAGCTTGACTTTTGGAATCAACGTCGGCGAGAGATAGCCAAAGCTTATGCCACAGGAATTAGACATCCTGATATTCATCACCCCGTTTCGTTCGACGAGAGTTATATTGCACATTTGTATGTGCTTCGAACAGATAAACGAGAATCCCTGCGTCGCCATTTAAAAGAAAACGGCATTGCGACTGATATTCATTATCCCTTACCTGATTATCAGCAGCCTTTCCTTAAATCACGTTATGAAGATATCGATCTACCCAATACCGAAACGGCTGCTGCAACGGTTATGACTCTTCCTTGTTTTCCGGAAATGACTGCTACAGAAGTAAAACATATAATTTATACGATTGATAATTGGAGCTCTTAATGTTTTCCGTAATTATCCCTGTTTATAAAAATGAAGGATCAATACCTGAATTGATAACCGTGCTAAAAGAAATAAACTATCAATTAGATGGTAAACTAGAAGCAGTATTTGTGGTTGATGGAAGCCCAGACCGGTGTTATGAATTAATCTGCGAAGCATTACCTAATGTCGATTTTAGATCACGTCTCATTCTGTTGTCGCGAAACTTTGGTTCGTTTGTCGCTATACGAGCAGGACTGGCTTCCGCTAATGGATCTTATTTTGCCGTGATGGCAGCAGATCTTCAAGAACCTCCGGAGTTTATAATTAAATCGTTTCGTATCCTTGAAACCGAGCCGGTCGATATTGTGATCGGTACACGGGAAGCAAGAGATGATCCCCTCTTCAGCCGTCTGGCGGCAAATGCTTTTTGGTATCTATACCGAAAATTTGTGATGCATGATGTGCCTGTAGGTGGAGTAGATGTATTTGGATGCAATCAAGCATTTAGGACAGAGCTTCTCAAGCTAGAAGAATCACATAGCTCATTGATTGGCCTCGTTTTCTGGCTTGGCTTTCGACGCAAAATGGTAGGTTACAAGCGCCTGAAGAGATGCCATGGCAAATCAGCCTGGACATTTCAGCGCAAAGTCAACTATCTAATGGATAGCATTTTTGCATTTACAGATTTACCCATAAGGATACTGATCTCGGTTGGAACAATGGGGATTTTTTTGTCAATACTGTTTGGCATGGTCGTTTTGATTGCAAAATTGACAGGAGGCTTAACAGTACCAGGTTATTCGGCTACCGTTCTAATAATTATCTTTTTTGGCGCACTCAATATGTTGGCATTGGGTTTAATTGGTTCGTATGCCTGGCGGACCTACGAGAACACCAAGAAGAGACAGCCATATATTGTATTTCGCGACACTATATTCGAGGGAAATAAAATCGTTAGAGAACAGGCAAGACCACCATGTACGGTATTCTCTAGCAAACTTTCTCCGGAATAAAACCAGTGAATTGGCGATCTTGAATACCATGAAACAATACTATTAAATTACTCAAAAAGCATTTGAAATGGCCCCAAAGGCATAAAGGAGATTATGTCATTGTTAAGGAAGATGATACAATTTGTTGCATCCTATCCATGGATATATGATCAGATTCAAAACATGGCTGGTATCGCTATCCCAGTATCACCTTATTTAGCCCAAACAGCTAACTCGACCGTTCTTGATTTGGGTGCAGGAACCGGCAAGTTCGCGTCGCTTTTGCCTTTATCCGCAAGGTATATATGGTTAGATATAGATCGCCAAAAATTAAATGGCTTTATTGCAAAAAAAGCCCCAAATTTGGTGATTTTGGGTGATGCTACAAGAATTTGCCTAAAAGATAAGAGTGTGGATTACGCATTATGCATTGGATTAACTCATCACCTTACAGATAATGAGATGATTAATCTCTTTAGTGAAATTAACAGGGTAACTAAATATAAACTAATTTTTTTAGATGGGGTAAAAGATGAAAAGGATGAAGGATCAATAATCAGTAATCTCTTATGGAGATACGATAGAGGAAGCCATCCGCGCCAATTAAGAGAGATCTGTGACGGTTTAAATTCGATTTTTGATACTGAGCAAATTGATCAATTCAAAATATACAAAAGATACGTTCTCTGTGTATGCGTACCAAAACAGAGATCGATAGCTTCCCTTTAGGCCAACGTTGAATTCGCTTGAGCGATTTACTTAAAAATGTCGCCACACATTATTATCATTCCACAGCTATCGCTGATAATCTCAAATAATGAGGTTCTCATCTGAAATCGCAGTCTGTCCATGGAGTAGTCTGCATATAAGAAATCACGATAAAAACCAAAAATTGTAGATTATATTATATAGATCTATCCTCGAAAAATCCTTAAAGTTAGCTATTTTCCATCTTACAAAGACAAATTCAAATCCTTGAGCTATTTACTATCGATAGAGGAGCAAGACATGGAAAAAAATGTTCTGGGTTTACTGAAATGCCCTGTTTGCCATCAGAGTGGATTGTCATACGCTGCCTTTCAGGAAACGGACGATGAATTAATCGAGGGGGTATTATGGTGTAAATCATGTTTTAATTGGTATCCAATCGAGGACAGACTATTAGAACTTCTCAGTGGCGGTCTTGCTTATAATGAAGAGCGGAGGATTTTTTGGGAAAAATACTCGGATTTCTTAACGGCTCATGGTTTATCATGTGATTGTCTTGAGGCAAATAATTCACCTGATAATACATTGCAAGCAAAGCAGCAGTCGCATTTCGATTGGTATGCGGATAACAGCAAACAGACCTATTTTGAGTACGAACATAAACCATTTTGGTCAGCAGTTGATAAAATAGCTTTCGACTCGTGGCGCAAAATAATAAAGCCAGGAAAACGGGTGCTCGATATTGGATGTGCTGAAGGGCGCAGCACGTTTAAAATAATAGATTTGAATATTAATATTGTTGGTTTTGATATTTCGAAGAATCTTGTACGCCAAGCCATAAATCGTTACAGAAAGGATAAATATTCAGCAAAGGCTACTTTTTTTGCAGCAGATGCAACAAGTTTGCCGTTCGTAGATAATGCTTTTGACTATGTACTCATTTATGGTGTACTGCATCACGTACCTGATCCTGAAAAAACATGTCATGAAGTAGCGCGCGTATTGAAACAAGGAGGATTATATTTTGGTTCGGAAAATAATGTTTCGGTATTCCGAAAGATATTTGACTTATTACAGAAAATATATCCGCTTTGGCACGAGGAAGCTGGACCTGAGGCACTTATATCACAGCAACGTTTGTGCCAATTCTTTCAAGGCACCAATGTACATATAAATATAAAAAACAGCGTCTTTTTGCCGCCCCATCTGCTCAATTTAATGTCTGAAAAGCTTGCTTACCGATGCCTGAGTATTTCGGATAGGATCGGACAAGCCATTCCCTTCCTTCGTGATAACGGTGGGTTGATACTCATTCAAGGAAGAAAATATTGATGAAGTTGCAGGCGACCTTTTGCCGATAGAGGCGGTCAACTCCGATCGGAGAAAATAAGGTAATAAATGATGCCTTCTTTTAATTTTTTATTTATTATATTTTCAATATTATCTAATGCATGCGGAGGCATTTGCATAAAGTATGCTTCTATGACCATCAATAACTCTCCAGTAGCCTTGGTGTCAAGCCCCTTTTTTTTCGCTGCTCTGGGATTCATGATTCTCCAGGCTATCTTGTGGCAACAAGCACTAAAGCACTATCCCTTGTCTTTCGCTTATCCTTTCATGAGCCTGGTGAACTTCGTAATTTTGTTCTCAGCATTCATTTTCTTCGGAGAAACTATAACGGTTAATAACATCCTGGGCTTGATCATAATATCCATCGGTATATTAATACTCGCACAAGAAAGGAATTCTCTCGCAGTATGATACACTACTATCTTGCGCTGGCATCGGTGCTGTTTACGGGCGTAGGACAAGTCCTCCTCAAGATTGGGGCGAAGAAAAGAGGAGTCGTGGATATGTACACTAATACCGCGACTTTAGCGGGATACGGTATATTCTTGGTGGCAACTATATGCTCCATATATGCGTTGCAGATAATGGATCTTAAGACTCTTTATGCTCTGACATCGCTGAATCCGTTGTTGGTGATGATGCTTTCAGTTCTTGTGCTGAAAGAGACACTAACCAAGAATAAAGTGATTGCAGTTGGGCTGATATTCTGTGGACTGCTGGTGTTTAATTTATGATTGATGCAGAGGAGAATTTGAATGGGAATCAAAGAGTATATAAACGAATCAAAATATGCCGAAATAATGGAAAATAAAAAACTTTGGGGTCCTTAGAATGAATTCGAGACTAATTTCGGAGATCACTAGTTACTTAGAGCATGTTAAGGACAGGCTGAAAAATCCAGAAATTATTATAACTAAACAAATGATTGTTATATCACTTATTTTGATTGCGGGGTTTTTTTTAAGAGCATACGGAAACAATTTCGGTTTACCTATGAACTTCCATCCTGATGAAGGCGCCATAATCTACAGAGCCATTCGAATAGCTCAAACAGGTGACTTAAATCCACATTGGTTTGGTTACCCCTCATTATTAATTTATATTAACGCCATGATATTTAAGATTGAATTAATTTTAGATCAGCTAGGATTAATTCACACAGATCATGCCTTTTTTTATCTTAGTGGTAGATTTCTCAGTGCGATATTTGGCTCTCTAACGCTTCTAGCAGTCTATTACATCGGCAAAATACTATATAATGTGCAAACAGGGATTATTGCAGCAATATTCTTAGCAATCATGCCTCTTGCAGTAACGAATTCGCATTATGCCACAACAGACACACTATTAACCTTCTTTTTGGTATTATGCATAATCTTCTCTGCGTTTATAGTCAAAAACAACAAACTCAAATATTACGTGCTTGCAGGAGTTGCTGCAGGTTCAGCAACATCTATTAAATACCCAGGACTTATTATAATTTTTTCTATATTTGTTGCTCACCTCCTAAGCTCGATAAAGAATAGAAATGACTACCCCCAAAAGAGCATTTTGAATATACTTTTGGATAAGAATTTAATTTTATCATTAGCGCTATGTGGATTGACCTTTTTCATCGGCACCCCCTTTTCTCTAATCGATTTCAAAAAGTTTTTGGCAGACTTTATTTTAAATATAAACGCAAGCCAATCAACATGGGGACCTATTTTTGCAGGTACTGCGCCTGGATGGATATACCATCTCGAAAGCACATTTCCCAGTGCTATGACTATTAATTTGGAAATTCTATCCATTCTTGGCATATTATTTGCTTTAGTGCATATTATTTTAAATATAAAGGAGATAAATAAACATCCTAATCTACAATCAGGCATTCTTTTGCTTTCCTGGGTCTTACCCTATTATATATATATCGGTTCCTGGGGACTAAAGTTCAACAGATATACTCTTCCATTATTGCCCTTCTTTGCATTACTAGCAGCAAAATTTTTAATAGATGTAGTGAACTTTATCGCTATAAGAATACCCCTGCTGAAACAGAATAGCTTATATAAAAATATATTTCTGACAATAATTGTAGGCATTATCATCGTATCCCCTCTCCAGAGCAGTATTAGTATTGCAGAGAACTTTGCCAAGGTAGATACCAGGCAAATCGCAATGAATTGGTGCGAGGTGAACATGCCGAAGAACTCGACTGTTCTCAGAGAATCGATGTATACGCCTGAAGTCTGTCGTATAAAAGGGATAAGATGCAAAGATTTTTCAATTAATTCATCCATGTGTAACTCATCTAAAATCCTGGAAAGCGGGGTTGATTATTTTATTTTAAGCAGCGGAATATATGGTCGCTATTTTTCTCATCCTAAGGAGGCGGCCTCAACGATCAAGCTCTACAACTTGCTGGATGACAATTGCGAATTGATAAAAGTATTCAGAAGTTCGGCGAATATTACAGGTCCAGAGATCAAAATATATAAGGTTCCCGAATATATGATTAATATCTCAAATTGTGAAGCAGTTAAGGTTCCGCTGAACCCAATCGCCCCAGTATATACCAACATGACTCTGCAAGCCGGAAAGAACTACATAATTAAGATATCGAGCCCATTCCATAAATGGGATAGCATGAATGAAGCCCATGATACTCACAGCGCCAAGGAGCAAGATGGAGACGCGCCTTTGCTATGCGGTAAAGAGTTGCTCCTGGATGACATGCCTATGAATGAGCTATCCATGATGAATAATGGTTACCATGCAGACAATCAATCCGGCTATCCATATCAAACACCGTTTATAGGAATTGGCGAGAGGCTCAAGCTGCAAATCAGAGATGCAAAAAAATGTTCATGGTCAGAAGACAGGGGATTTCTTAGGGTTATGATAATTCCCAAGAACCTGAGTGAATAAAGGTTAGAGGTCTATATGAATATATCTATCATCGGCTGCGGATACGTTGGAGCCGTCACTGGAGCATGCCTTGCAGACCTTGGAAGCCATGTAATATTCATGGATATTGACAAGAAGAAATTAGATAATATTAATTCAGGTATTGCACCCATCTTCGAGCCAGTCCTGGATGATCTTATAAGGAAGAATAACGAGAGAATATCTACTACGATAGATATTTCAAATGCGATATCAGAAAGCCAGATCAGCTTTATTTGCGTTGGAACTCCCTCAGATGAAAAGGGAAACATCGACCTCTCATTCATAAAGTCTGCCTGCTCTGAGATTGGAAAATCACTGAGAAATAGAAATGACGATCATGTCGTTGTGGTAAAGAGCACGGTTGTCCCTGGAACAACTGAAGGGCTGATAAAGAGAACAATAGAAAAAGAGTCCGGAAAGAGAGCTTTTCATGAGTTCGGGCTTGTGGTCAACCCGGAATTTCTAAGAGAAGGATCTGCAGTCATGGACTTCTTCCAGCCAGATAGGCTAGTAATCGGCTCAGAGGATAATAGATCCAGAGCCATTATGGAAGACCTCTATAAAACATTAAATTGTCCAAAGATACTTACAGACTTTAGAACGGCAGAGATGATTAAGTACGCCAGTAATGCTTTCCTCGCTACAAAAATCAGTTTTGCCAATGAAATTGGGAATTTATGCAAGAGCCTGGCAATCGATACCTACAAAGTATTCGAGGGCGTAGGGCTGGATTGCCGAATTAATCCATCATTTTTCAGAGCAGGGATAGGCTTTGGCGGATCTTGCTTCCCAAAAGACGTTCGTGCTATAGCAAAAAAGATGGAAGACCAAGGGTTAAGTCCCAGGATCTTAAAGGCTGTGCTGGATGTCAACCAGGATCAGCCCTTCAGAGCAGTAGAACTTCTGAAAAAGCATATACCAGACCTTAAAGGCTGCAAGATAGGAGTACTCGGACTCGCCTTTAAACCGGATACAGATGATATAAGAGAGAGTCGTGCTGTTCCCATCGTGGAGAGGCTACTCTCTGAAGGCGCGGAAGTTTTGGCTTATGACCCCCTGGCAATGGAACGATTTAGAGAGATCTATCCCCAGATAAATTACGCCAAAGATGCCGCTGCGGTATTAATGAATTCGCAGGCTATTATGATATTAACTGAATGGCAGGATTTTGCATCGCTGGATTACAGCGGAAAAATTGTGATTGATGGGAGGAGAATGGAATCTGCCAGGAAGTCAGCCAAAATCTATGAGGGGGTCTGTTGGTGACAAGGATAAAGAAAGCGGTAATTCCCGCAGCCGGGCTGGGGACGAGGTTCCTACCCATAACCAAGTCTATGCCCAAAGAGATGCTTCCCATAGTGGATAAGCCAGTCATTCACTACGTGGTGAAAGAGGCAGTAGATTCTGGTATTGAGGACATAATTATCGTTACGGGAAGAGGAAAGAGGGCCATTGAGGACTATTTTGATGCCTCTCCCGAGCTGGAGATGCATTTAAAGAAGAATGGTAAGGAGCATCTCCTCAAGATGGTGGAGGATATTTCCACCATGGCGAATATTTGCTATGTGAGACAGAAGGAGCCACGGGGCCTTGGTGACGCAATACTGATGGCGGAGAAGCATATAGGCGACGAGCCATTTGCCGTGCTTCTGGGTGACGACATAATAGTCAACGAAAAACCATGCCTTTCTCAAATGATACATATCTACAAGCAGCTACGGGCACCATTGATTGCAGTGGAAGAGATAGAATTGAAAAAGGTAATAAATTACGGAATAATAAAGGGCAATAAGCTGTACGATGATATTTATGAAATAGAGGATATCGTGGAAAAGCCTTCCGTGGAGGATGCACCATCCAGATTGGGGACGGTGGGAAGATATCTGCTTTCGCCGGAGATCTTTGACTGCATAAGGGAAGTAAAGCCGGGATTTGCCGGTGAGATTCAATTGACTGATGCAATTAGAGGCTTGATGATGGAGCAGAAGGTCTTCGGATATAAATTCCACGGCAGGAGATATGATACAGGAGACAAGATCGGCTATCTACGTGCGATATTTGATTTAGCACTTGCCGATGAACAACTAAATGGTGAAGCAGCTCGATTTTTTGAGGAGTTCAATAAATCACCATTTGGGGTATCTCATGTCTCCGAATAGTTCCATGCATAAGTGTTCTTGTGACGTTAGTATTATATTCAGTGGGATAAAAAGGGTATAAAATGATGAAGCTCATAGTAATGATTCCAGCATACAACGAGGAGAAATCCATCCGCGATGTCATAGAAGAGATTCCCCGGAAGATAAAGGGAGTTGATCTGGTAGAGATATTGGTTATCAATGACGGTTCGGTGGATAATACATTAGAGGAAGTGAAGAGGGCCGGCGCGGACAGGGTCATCATTCATAAAAGAAATCTTGGATTGGGCATATCTTTCAGGGATGGGCTAGAAGAAGCGCTGAACATGGGCGCAGACATCATTGTGAACACCGATGCAGATTTTCAATATAATGGCGGAGAGATCCCCCTGCTGATCGATCCCATTCTAAAGGGGTCCGCGGATATAGTAATTGGGGACAGACAGATCGATACACTTGATCATATGCCATCGGGGAAAGTGATAGGAAATAAACTGGCCACATGGGTAACACGATTTGTAACCGGCCTCCCAATAAGAGATGCTCAAACGGGTTTTCGTGCCTTTTCAAGAGATGCTGCATTGAAGATGAATTTAACGGGTAATTACACATACGTGCAGGAGACGCTCATACAAGCGGCGAACAAAAATCTAGAAGTAGTACAAATACCGATCGAGTTCAGAAGGCGATCGGGGAAATCCCGGTTAATATCTAACCTATTTTCTTATGCCAAATCTGCTGGTACCACTATCATTAGAAGCTATAGAGATTATCAGCCTTTTAAGGTATTCTCTGCGATTGGTCTTTTTTTTATAATAATTGGAATCGCAACCGGGTTCAGGGTTTTGCTACATTATCTTTCTACGGGCATGGTTACGCCATATCTGCCATCAGCGGTCTTGACCACTGTGCTGGTTATCATAGGCTTTCAAGCAATTGTGTTTGGACTGCTCGCAGACATGTTGAGGACTCAGAGGATGTTTCAGGAAGAGATACTTTATAGGCTGAAGAAATGAGAAGAGACGGTCTAATAAAGATTGCTTTAACAGCACTTTTCTTTATCGTATTGTTTAGTAGATTAGATCTTCATGAATTATGGAGCACTCTTTTATCATTGAATTTAAAATATCTAATATTATCTATGTTTTTTGTGCCGATACTTTATATAATTAGAACTTATCGATGGGGCGTGCTGCTAAAATCAGTAGGTATCGAAAAAATCTTCGTTAATCTATTTAAGGTCTTATTAATTGGTGTATTCTATGGGTTGATTACACCTGGAAAAGTAGGCGAATTGTCGAGGGCATACTACTTAGACGAGAAGAAATCTGTGACTATTTCAACGATTCTAATGGAAAAGCTAATTGATGTTTTTGTATTAGCACTACTTAGTATCATAACTTTAATAATCTTTTTCCATAATAATCCTATTTTAACTTATGTAATTTTAATCAGTGCTTTTGCTGCAATTTTAAGTACCTGGCTGTTCGCTAATAAGAGATTTCTTTCCCTTGTCACCAAGCTCTTCAAGATCAAGTATGAAGATGTGGAAATTTTTACGGACAGCTTTTCGAGGTTGCGTAAAAATCGGAGTGCCATGTCTAAAACTACTTTTTTAGCTTTTCTCTATTATTTAGTCCATTATATTCTCGCGATCTTAATGCTATATTCTATGGGTGCTAATCCATTTGCAGTCGTCACTCTCCCGCTGATTATTCTAATGGGAAATGTGCCTATTACTATATCCGGCCTGGGTATGAGAGAGTCTATCGGTGCTATTTGCTTTGTGTTATTGGGAGAATCCGGAGCTCAAGGCTTTTTATTTTCGCTGCTCTTATTTTTCACCATAACACTAATTCCTGGAATCTTTGGTTATTTATTAACTATCAAAGATAAAACTATGTTTGCCGGGAATCGGAGAACAGGTGCGATAAAATGAAATTAAATTATCAAGACGGTAATATTTATAGTAAACAGCGGCGGCACATCCCGATGCAAGCATTGGGGTATTACGATAAAAAAATAAAGAAATCCAAAAAATGATTGCAGGTGATCGAGATATGAGCGGACTGCTAAAAGCTGGTGTCATTGGCATGGGCAAGATGGGTATTTTGCATACCGGAATTCTAAATAGCCTTCAAGGTGTAGAAGTCAAAGCACTGGTTGATAATCAGGATGCAATTTTGAACTTTATTAAAGGCGCCATCCCAGCTATTGAAACATATAAAGATTATAGAGATATGCTAAACAAGGAAGAATTGGATCTTGTATATATCACCACACCGACATCGCTTCACACTAGGCCTGCAATCGAATGTGTAGATCGTCAGATACCTTTCTTTGTGGAGAAGCCCTTGGGCGTGTCAACAGCAGATTGCTTGAACTTGGTGAATGCTGTTAAAAGGAATCCAGTAGCCAATATGGTCGGCTATAGTAAGCGTTTCGTTGATACATTCAGCAAAGCCAAGGAGATAATAGCTAGCAAAGACCTAGGCAATCTGATTTATTTCAACTCTTCTATGTACGTTTCTCAACTATTCACGAAGGGAAAGGGTTGGAGATACAAGAAGGAATCTAGTGGCGGAGGCGTGCTAAATACGTTAGCAGCTCATTTAATTGATTTATTGCTGTGGTATTTTGGCGATATATCTCTGATTGAAGGTAACGTCAAGAGCTTTTACTCGAAAGATGTGGAAGATTTCGTTCATTCTTACCTACTATTTGAAAAGGGCTTCAGCGGGTACCTTGACGCCTCGTGGAGCGTCAGAAATTACAGATTGCCGGAGATAAGGATACAGGTAGAGGGCGATAGAGGTATGCTGACTGTGACTGATGATTATCTAAAGGTTTACATCGATAAGGAAGGTTCTTGGAAGACTTACTACAAGCAGGATCTGTTTAATGGTGTTGACTTCGATCTCGGCGGCCCTGAATATACACGAGAAGACAAGCATATGATTGAATCTATTAGAGCCAAGAGAGAGACCGGGATGGACGTATTTGATGGGCTCAAGGTCCAGAAAATCATTGAAGGCATCTACGTATCAGCTTCAAATAAACGTGCAGTGGACGTGGTAGCACTATGAGCATAGATCCAATAATATTGGGCCACAATCAATTTGTAGGCGTAGATCACCTTTCACAAGACCGCGCTCGTGATCGCATCGAACACTTCAGCGATACTCAGAAGATCCTAGATGTAATAAGCTACTTCTACGAGCTGGGTGGCAGGGGGATGATGCTTTCTACACATCAGAGGGCAACTGAGATCATGAGGGCGATAAACTCGGAGACTACGCTTTCCAAGAATATGAATTTTTATCCACTCATACCTTACGCTCAAGGCTATATTCGTCGAGCCAATGAGATGGGCATGGTGGGAATGCTAAATGATGTACTTGAACCAGCAAGCACTTCCACCAAGCTAAAAATTTTACTAAAAGGCGGAATTAACATAATGCGAAAAGACTTTTTAAATATTCTCTCTACGTTGATTGACGTGGAGCTACTACCCTTTAAAGGATTTAATATGAAAGCAGTCTTTCTGCATAATGTTCTGACGGATCTTGCATTAGCTCTTAAGGCCCAGAATATATTTGAATTTTATATGGATTATATCGAGGATAATTTCGGAGCAACTCCTGCATTTGGAACGATGAATTTTGCAACTCTTATTAAAAATTTTGAAGAATGGGGATTCAAGAAACCTTTAATAATGGCGTCCTTTAATAAGATTGGTTTCCAAATGAATCCCTCAAGAGAAGAATGCGAGAGATGCCTAAAAGAATATGATGTAGATGTATTAGCGATGAGTACATTAGCGTCTGGATATTTGAAACCAAAAGAGGCGTATGAATATTTGTATCATTTACCAAATATCACGTCATATGTTGTGGGCGTTTCCTCAAGAGAACATGCTGATGAAATTTTCAGACATATTAACAATAGAGAAGGATTCCGAAAAATCTAATCTATATAATTAGCTTTTGAGCATATACTAATCTCCACGTTCGTCCTCTGTGCGCTCTGTGACTCTGTGGTTTAATTCCGTAAACCGCCAGTATCCCGCCCAAGTCTAACATGCCCAGCTTAACAGAGAGCGCATACTTACCATCAGAAACTTTTATAAGTATCTTAGATCATACCACTACTTCCCATTCCAGACCCTCATCCCAAGACCAGCATTAATTTCTACCAGCATATCCTCTTTCCTGGCGAATTCGTCGCAACAATGCAACATCCACACATAAGTAAACTTAGATTTAAATATCAGGAATTAATATGGTTCAAGCCGAATGACTCATTCAAAGCCTCAGGCACGCAAAAAGAAGGGAAAACGCCGGTCACATCCCCAGAAGATGAACACTTTGCGACACCAGTTCGACCAAATCGTCCAAGGATCTGAGGATCTTGCGCTGAGAACTCCTCTTCCGCTTATCGTGATCGCGACCTATCTCAATCGTCTCGGCTTCAAAGAGAGCATCAATCGTTATGTTAAATGGGACCCTGCCCAGTGGAAATATAGTCCAGGAGTTTTGGCGCAGCTTCTGGTAATTGCTGTATTCATCCCAGCGAATAAAAAGGTAGCATTAAGCCGGATTCGTCAAGTTTATGTCGGTATGGACCTCGAACTTTTAGCTGGTGAACCAACTGAACCAGACGAGTTGTCCGATGGTTTCTTTGCAACCATGCTGGATCGCCTCTGGGAGGCAGGATGCGAGAATTTTTTGAGTACAATAGCCCTAACGGTACGTACTGTATTTAATCTGCCGCCTGACTATGTTCTTCACTCGGACACCACCTCTCACGTCCTGTATGGAGATTATGACTCATCAGAAGACGCTTCTGATCCTTCCCTTGTCCGCCCAACATACGGCTATAGCAAGGATAAGCGGGATGATTTGAAACAGATCATGACCGGGATGGTGACTGATGGAGACGGACTTATCCGCTTCAGTCATGTCCTTGACGGGAACACGGCTGACT
>Ga0247842_10003326_pt1 | contig 21903 bp, 18 predicted proteins | sample LaCruzMarch2015__3_FD_192411 | JGI IMG/M metagenome (GOLD analysis project Ga0247842, IMG submission 192411) | Freshwater microbial communities from meromictic Lake La Cruz, Castile-La Mancha, Spain - LaCruzMarch2015_19m | ecosystem: Environmental > Aquatic > Freshwater > Lake | place: Spain...
AAAATGTCTGTTGGGGTTCTTCCGGAAGAATTTCTTTCCTGGTGTTTTCTGGACAAATCCCGAACTAAAACCGTGCTGACATAATCAGCAGGCCCTATTTATAAAACAAACAGGAAAAGTTACGAATTATGAACGAACCGGCAACTATTTTCGAATAGTGCATCTCTTCTGAAAGGGCTTTGCGTTCCTGCTTGTTCATGGGAAAGGTTTTTGAGGCAAAGGTACATCAGGCCAATGGCGTCACGCAAGATGTATTTTACCAACCCTTTACTCTTGTTCAGCCCTTTTTCCCATTGAAAGTGGTAGGTATAAGGCACAATAGGCGTGATTCGTGATACTACGTGATCAGTGATCAGTGATGAGTAGTAACAAAGGTAAGATAATTTTCGGGTGTGATCAGATGCACCTTGCCGTTATATTCATCGATCCAGGTTTGAGGCGCCTTGAACCTTCTCTTTCCCCATTTAAACGCATAACCGGTCAGCTCACTCCCTCTTTCTTCAATATAGTCCAGCCCTGCCCCGGTGTAGGTGCGCCAAAACCATTTATTGGCACTGATTCCTGATCCGGAAAGAAATTTTTTCCGTTCCGTGAACAGGAAATTTTCCCATAACTGGCCAATATCATTTCGCTGCGAAAGAGGATTGAAGTTACGGATCAGATAGTTTCTTACACCGGTATCATAAAAGTAATACTTATTCATTTTTGAGATCTCTTTTCTCAGATTCCGGCTGAATCACCGGACCTTTAAAATGATAAAAGTCTCTTCAAGCAACACGAGGTAATTTTCGACTGTTTCGCGGTTTATTTTCAATGAATTGCTCAATTCATTCAACGACACCTCCGATCCTATCTGAAACGCCAGTAATCGTAACAGATCATGGAGTTTATCGCGGTTTCTCAATTCCAATAATTCGAATACATCCTTGAACAGATATGAACTCCCGATCTCCTCAAGTGTTTCTGTTTTTCTTTTTTCCGTCTCGCCTGTAACGACCTCGGGATACGAACCAAAAATCAATAACTCCTCTATTCTTTCCCCGATTTCAAAAGGAGTTTGGAAATGGAGAAGCTCCTGGCAGGAGATCGGACAAGGGTTGTCTTTCCTGTTTGCCGGGCCCCGTAAATGACCACAACTTTGTTTCCTTGTTGGATTTTTTCCTGAATTCCTGAGGTCAACGTTCGTTTAATGATCATGGACGAATTCAATTTTAGCGTTAAAAAATATGCTATAGTATGCAAAAATAACGTTAAATATGTATAATGATACAACCGGAAACAAAAAAATCGTTGCTCGTTACTCGTGTCCTCGTCCAAATGTGTCGGCCTTTACGATTGCCGGAAATGATCAGATGCTGGAAATGGTCACAAACCGGATACGATCTTTGGTATCAACGCATGAGCGAATGGGGGTATCCGGGTCAATGTTCCTTCAGATTGAAAATCAAGTTTCCCTACCCGGAATTCGCCCTGACGGAAGGGAGTGGCCGGCGACAAACAACAATTCAGCTTTGAAAGTTTCCGCAGCGTTTTTGCCAAAAGTTTCTACTCCATACAAATAAATGTTTTGTATGTCGGTTTCAGCAATGGTCGAAATGATTACAGACCTTTCCTGAGTTTCCATTCTTCAAACCGTTGCTCAAATTCATCCGGATTTATAAACGGGCCTTGCTTGGATTTCTTTATTTCAATCTTGAACTCATCGAGCGAAACAGCCTGGTCGGGTAAAGCCCAGTTTGCCTTCTTTGCCCTTGTGGTATCTTTTGCAGGATTGGTTGTTTTCATTGCCCAACTTTTCACAAAGGTAATCATTTTTCAAAAAATGTTCAGCTGAACAGCCACTTCAATATTTTATGGTAAAATGTAAAATGGCAAGAAGGCAGAATCCAGAAAAACAATGTTTGGATTTCGCTCCACGATGGTCTTTAGCGTCTCTTTTACCCCTGATGCCGAAGGCAAACCCCGGACGCCGGGAATGGATGCCAGGTGGATTTCAAGTACCTGCCGTGAGGGAGGGTCGTCGTCGGCCACGAGGACGGAAACTATTTTTCACCGGCCATTTTTAAAACAACACGAATCAGTTGTGAGGATAAATAAATGCCTTTCCCTTGCATTTTTTCAATCGATTCCTTTAGTGAAACTGGAAATCCTTCATTTTTTGCCCTGAGTAAAATCCCCAAAGAGCCTGTAACTTTCAGGTCAGGCATTTTGGTAATCATCCTCTATTTCTTCAGGGTCGATGTTGACCATATTGACGTCATACCTGTGGAGTGAAAGCAAAAATGTAACCCGATCAATCCCGACAAGGGAAGCAGCCATTCCTGAAGATAATTTTTTTAACTCAAAGAGTTTAACAGCCATCGCCATAACAGCCTCTTGTTCGAATTGTTTACTGGAGAGTTGAAGCGCATCTGGTAATTTTGAAGAATAGGGTATTTTAAGCAAATTATTCATCTTCTTCTATTTACAGTTGTTCATTGCAAAGGTAACAATATTAACTCATGTTTCATCTCCTGATCACTACAAATTAATCAAAGTAAAAAACGGCAGTATGTCGATAAAGTCATCGGGTTTTGTCCGTTCATTGATTGGTCGTCGTGCACTCTTCCAATTGCATCGGCCTTTTCCCCATGCCGGCAATGATCAGATGCTGGTTGCCAGATCCGACGCAAGTTTCGCGATTGCCCGATTTCGATTCTTGATTGTATAAGGTGTTTGCCGGAGAGAAAGCAATACAAAGATTCACCCTATTCCAATTTCAGGATGTAACAATCCAGTGTATAATTCTCAGAAAATGAGCGACATTCAGCGTGTTTCGCTTGTTCCTGCGGGCATCGTAGTATGCCCTGTATAAATCATATAAAAGTGGTTCGGCCATATAAAAGCATAAAAAAAAGCCCGGTTGTTAGCCGGGCTTTGGTTTCAGTCCTGGACGCAACGAACACTGAAACAATTTATTTTCCCATTTTCATCCCGTCGGATCAAGATATTGCGTTAGGGTACACCATTCCCCATCCGTCGGTATATGCCAGCCATCGGGACAAATCCCTTTTGCTCCCTGGGTAATTACATACTGCATCATCTCGTTCCATTGGTACAACCCACCGAAAATGGCACAATTCGCTTCGTCGTTGTAATAACAGTATTTCTCAATAACCCCGTTGTCGGCTGATTACCTGTTGAGATGTGGTAATTATCCGCCATATCTCCATTTTATCTGCCATTTATCTGCCATATCCCCGTTTTATCCGCCAATATTTAACTTGTAACAGGTTCCTTTTTTTTCACCTTCTTTTATCAGAACATTTAATTCTGTAAGGGTTTCTAAATCCCGCAACGCTGTTCGATCAGATGTTTTGTTTAACAATTGATATGCACTATTCGTAATACTCCCTTTTTCTTTCACAAAAAACACAGCCTTTAATTGCCTGTCATTAAGACCAAGTTTAATTAATTGTTCTTCAGTTAAATTGTTTTTAAAAAGTGTAATGATAAACCCACCGTCCTGTTCCTGCATTTCGGGTTCAGGTAATCCTGCCTGCTTACAAGTATCCAGAATTTTAATAGTACCGCGGCCCCAGGCATCAATATAGCCGCCTTTAAAACTTACGTACGCTATTATTGGGTTCCTTGGTCTTGATGAATGTGGCCGCCTCAAAGCATCCAGCGTCAAACCTTCTGGAAGTGCGCCTTCATTCCAAATACTTATTTTATCGTCATAGACACGTATTTGAACAGGGGCGCCCATAAAATTTCGGTGCACCAAAGAATTTAACAACATCTCCCGAAGGGCAGGAACAGGATATTCTCCTTTTTCGATGCGGTGCATTCCCTCAAATTCTATCTGGCGAATAAGAAACTTGTGATTGAGTTGGTATAGAACCGATTGAAGCAACACAATCAAATTTCCTTCTTCTGTTTCCTGAAATTTTAAATCGGTATCATTTTTTCCAAAGTGCCCAATTTTTACAAAGGTATTGGGGTAATATTTTGCAGGATCGTGACCAAACAGAATGATTGCAGCACGTTTTAATTGCCCGTTTTCGGTAAGTCTTAACTTTTCAAATAACTCTTGTACAGTCAATCCTTTGTTTTCGGGCAAACGACCTGCATTTTCGGATGCTTTTAAAAATGTGGCAACTGTTTCTTCGTTTATGTAAGCAAAACTTGCTCTCGGTTCAAAGGACATCATCCCACGTTTTACCCGATTTTTTCAAAAGAAACTCGTTCAGCAGATGAATGTTTTTTCGAATACCGGGGAGATGTAGTTATAGATCAGCTGATGAACAACCCTATCGCGGAAATCGGCGGCGAAGATTTCGTGGAGCCAAATCCCGCAAATATGACCGGATATTTTTATTGAAGAAGATGCTGAGCTAAGCAAATCAAGCCATTCCAGGTCAGGATAGGAGATTTACCCGGGCGATTTCTTTGAAATAAGAATGCCCCATTCCAGAAAAGGAAATGCTTCTGACAAAGAAACCATCTCATCGATCGGAGTTTGATTGTCGGCGTCGGCAATGGTAAGAAATGGTATTTTTATGCGATGAACCAGAAGCGTTACCCTATAAATGATCAGGAATTATGAATAAACCGGTAAACACCCTCAAATTTCAGATTTCTGTACAGGTATTCCTCAGGATCAATGTAAAAGACATTGCTGAAAATGGGAAATGACTCCAGTGTCCGTGTATGCTTTTTCGTGACCAGGTCAATCATGCGTACAGTCATGTTGTTGGACCATTGTTTCCCAATGATTTCCCGGTTGAAGCAGGGATGTGCCATACCTCCTCCGGCTGGTGTAACAAACAATATCTGGAAAATGAACTTTTCAAACGTAACTGTCAGTGATCTTGATGGAGCCCGGTTCCTGGATGCAGAAAATGCCGAAGTATAGCTCACGCGGGCGCCATTGGCGAGTGAAAAAACAAATGCTGTTTCCAAACGCGAACGTTCCATGAGCCCATACTGATCGACTGTAACCGATTGAAGGGGAAGGGGACCCGTGATCTGAAATAATGTTTCCAGGTCATATAACAGTTCATCTCGATAAATGGCTTTCCAGTCAGGTTGGTAGGGTTCTTCCTGGATAATCTGACTGTTCATGAACCCCGATGCCCTCCTGAACCTGATCTCTTTCACTGCCCCGAATTCCCCCGATTTTACAGCCTCAATAATTGTAATAAAAGTCCTGGAACATCTCAATAACCAACCCATCTGAATGACATAAATGTTCTCTGCATAAATTCTGCTATTTTTAATCATATCTCATGTCCCTTTCACGAACCAATTGGTTAAATTACTCATTATCTTCATCAGATTCAGTTTCCTGAAATAAATTTCAGGTTTCCCGATCCCGTCCAGCGCCCTGTTAAAAAAATCCATTCTGACATCGCCGTCACTGAGCAGATATTCTTCTACGATAATATCCCTGGGTATTTCCAACAACTCGATTTACTCCTATCTAAAACAGTACCTTCCATTTACTAATGATACCCTCGGAGGTATTCTATTCGATTCAAAATACAAATAACCCTCCTGTAGGTTTGACCAGAAAGAGTTCCACTCCGGATTATCGGTCATCAACATGTTCTCCCCGGACATCCTGAAAGGAAAGATATGCAATTGGATTGTGCGCTGCCCCCTTTGAAATGCCCTGGTCATAATGGTCCAGATCTCCTCGATTTGGTCATTGCCCATGGCATAGCAGCCGATTGAAACGCAACAACCATGGACCATGATGGCGCTTCCGGTGTAATGCTTTGAGCGGTCGTACGTGTTCGGATAACCGATATTGAATGAAAGGTGGTAATCGCTCAGGGGGTTCATCGAACGCCGGGTTATCTCATAAAAGCCTTCCGGCGCCTGACCGTCACCCTCTCGGGTCTTTGTTCCCAGGGAGCCTGAATAATAACAGATGTTGTATTTTTTAAACAACACATAAACACTGTCGGTCTTCACCCAGACCTCAAATTCGTTCGTCTCTTTGAAGATCCTGAAAAAAACCGGAGCGCCGTAAGTCAGGCCTGCCACGCTGAATTCAGTTTGAAGCCTTTGATCGTTGCGATCAATCGCTTCGCAGGCACGGTTGGGGGATTGGTATTGAGCACAGGAACTTGTGGTTACCAGCAGGCAAAGGACAAAGATATTGAGCTTAATTAAATTTAACTTCATGTTTTTACAGTCAAACTAAACTGTCCATTCATTATGGATATTCCAACCAGATTTCACTTTTTAGATTTTCCTGAAACCTGATCCCCGAAACCCGAAACCTTATCCCCCCATCATCCATTTCCACGCAGGAATGATTTGGACCTGTTTTTCATCGATGGTCCTTTCTCCCTCCTGGTCGCCCGTCAGGATGATCCCACCGCTAAGGCCCGTATGTTCCAGGGCGTCGAGAAGGCCTGCCATTTCGCGCTTTTCGTTCGATGGGTCCAGTTCCCAACATACCTGGTAAACCGATTCAATGCTCTTTTCACGCATGGTGATAAAATCGCACTCCTTTCTGCCGGAGAAATAAAACAATTCCGAACCTGTGGCGACCAGCCTTGCTGCCACCAGGTTTTCCAGCAACCATCCTTTATCGATCCCTACTTTGGTAGAAACCTGCCTGACAAAGGCATTGTCGCAAACATAACATTTCTTGTCGTTTGTAAGTTGTCGGGAGACACTGAAATCGAACCGGTTGACAAAATGGACCAGATATGATTCGGCAAGGAAACCGGTGTATTTCTTTATCGTATTGACGCTCAGGTCCGACCTGAGCGACTTATGCAACGAATTAAAGCTGAAACGCTGGGCAAAGGAGCTGACAAGATATAGATACAACTCTTTTGCCGCCTGAATGTTTTCTGCTTTTTTCCGATAGAAAATATCCCTTGTGATGATGTCTTCATAATTCCTCCGGATAATCTCACTGTCCCGATAAATCACATACTCGGGCATCCCTCCGGTAACTAAATATTCATTGAATTTTTGATGGATCAAAGCACGGCTTTCGGACTTGTAAACCGATGATGGGTCGGGTATCACACCTGTGGCAAGCAGATACTCCCGAAATGAGAACGGCTGGAGATGGGTGTCGATATGCCGCCCCGTCAACCGTGTGCTTATCTCTTCCTGAAGCAATCCGGCGTTGGATCCGGTGACATAAAATTTGAACCCCTGGTCATAAAACCGTCTCACAAAAGCATCGAAATGATCGACCAACTGAATCTCATCAATGAAGAAAGTTTTGTGTGGCCCGAAAAGTTCCACCATGGTTTCATACACCAGGTTGAATTCGGAAGCTTCAAAATTCAGCAACCGTTCGTCTTCAAAACTGAGGTAATAAAATTCCCGGTCATGATAGTATTCGCTGACGATTTGGCGTAACAAAGTGGATTTTCCACACCTTCTTACTCCTGTAACCACATGAATGTGTGGTAGATCGAATTTTTGTAAGATCCTCTCAAGCGCATCCCTTCTGATCCCGAATTTCTTGTCCAGAAAATATATCCGTTGCTCTGTAAGCACTTGTTTTAACAACTCCTTTGTAATCATCGGAAGGATATTTGCACAAATATAGCAAATTATTCAATCGAATGAACAATTTTGCTGTTTTTTGTTCAATTCATTGAAAATTTTGATTCTCCCTTGCCTGGAACGGGAAAACGGGAAGGTTTCTCAGCTTTTAGCAAGACAGTAGTTCATCCCAACGGGGATGGTGATGCTGACGAGGGTCCCGGCCGGGTTTGAACGATCGTCTTCAAGGTCGGTGATCTGGTAGCCGATCTTTTTCTGGTTGAACTGATTGATGATCTTTACCGTTTGGTCAATAATGGCCATGCCTTTACCGGTGCCATGTTCGCCGCTCCTGCCGGCCTCTTTCCGGCCTATGCCGTTGTCGCGGATGTCAATCGTGACCCGGTCGCCTCGCTGATGAACGGATACCTTAAGATTGCCACCCTCGTTCAACGGTTTCAACCCGTGTTTGACGGCGTTCTCTGCAAAAATCTGGACAATCATCCTGGGGACTTCCACGTTGAGGTCCACCTCTTCGCCGATCTCGATCTGATAGGCAAATATGGCTTTCATCCTGCTGTGCATCAGCGTAAGGTAGTTCTGGAGGAAGTCGAGTTCTTCGGCCAATGTCCGCGACAATGTATCGGTATGCCGGACGAAAGAACGCATGAGGCGCGACAGGGACATCAGGTTGCGGTTGGCCTCCTCTGGCTTTTCGTCCATGATCGAAGCGCTGATGGTGTTGATGGCGTTGAAGGTAAAATGGGGGTCGAGCTGTTGGTTCAACAACAGCAACTGCATCTCCGAAATCTTTTTCCGGGCATCGACCAACTGCCGGGTCCTTCGGCGCTGGAGGTACTGTGCCAGCATCACGAACCCCACAATGAACAAATAAACCGTGACATAGGCAGGAAACCTGAAATAATACAACGGGTTTGGTTCATAGGCACAGATGACCCTCTGGTTTTCGCCCTGAACATACAATTTTGCCCGTTTGCCCTTTTCCCTGATGGACTGAAAGTGAAGACCGGATCTCCCAAACGGATTGTTCATCGCAACGGGATTGGAGAAATCGGGTTCGGTGACGATGATTGCGGCCGATTCGTCCCCCCAAAACAGGTATTCCATCCGGCCATCGCCATCCACATCCATGGGTGTGGCAATGGCGATTGCAGCCTCTTTGACCACCCTGCGGCCGACAACCTGCAAGTTGGTGTCAATCTCTTCTAAGATGCCCTGTTCGTGTAACAGAAAAATCCTCCCCTCAAGCTCATCGGAACGAATTAAATAATGGTTCTCATGCATCGGATCACAATCCAGGGTCCTTTCGCGGATGAATTTTCCCGAGGCGTTGAACAGCATCAGTTTAGGGGTTCCGGTACCCTTTGCTTTGGGATCCTGTAGCGCGAACAGGTAAGGCTTTCCGAATCGTTTCGTGACCACGGTTTCAAATACGATATATTTTCCCGGGAAGCCAACCGGTGGAAAGAAAAACTCCAGGTCCCGGTTATAAACGATCAGCCAGGCGCTGTCATCGTCGAACGGAATGTTGAACCGGCCCTGGTTGTTGTCGATGGAATAGGTTGGGCCGGTCAATTCCGGGAAACCGTCCCCATCCAGGTCCGTAGTATCCGTGATGCCTTGTATGACAACCGCCGGGGGTGTTTTCTTTAATTTACTGGAATTCAAATCGTAAGTGAAAAGAAATCGCGGTTTCGCCTGAAAACCGGCCATCACACCGGTTATAATCTCTTTTGTCCCATCCCGGTCAAGGTCGGCCAGCAACATAGTCCCGAGGGTGTAATCATTTTCGGCATTTCCGGCTTCGAGGCAGGTCAGCAACTGATCGTGGAACAATGTTTTGTTGGCGGCCGTAGGTGAAATGCCTTGCAGCAGGATGGAATCGTTCGATTTGGTCAGCAGAAAGATGCCCCGTTGCCCGGTGGGGCCATACGGGCCTGCCACCAGGGAACCCGATTTGGGAACGATCTTGCCTGTAAAGTAAAAATGATCGGCAATGAACCCTTTGTGGTCGAGGATCTTTACCGCAGCCTTTCCCTCGGAGTCGTTAAACAGCACAATTTGTTCGCTGTTCCCGTCCCCGTCGAGGTCGTCGTAATATTCAAACCCGCCCGGTTTATTAACGGGGCCGCTCTTTACGGTTTCCAGGGTGTATTTTGAGAAAACATCCGGGAGGAAAAATATCACGGTCAGTGCGACCGGCAGGGCAATAAACCAGGGAGAGAGCCAGAAAGACTTCAATAAATATTGCCAGGATTGCCGCATCGGGAAAGATAAGTGATACCACAAAGATACATTTCTTTTTAAGAAGCGGGAAGCTGAGGGCGACCGGCGTCAGGAAAAAAAGTTTTCAGCGGTTGGATACTTCAATCCTTTTGTTTCCGACAACCGTAACCCCGTTCCTGCCTGTTTCCCTGAGCAGGACGATATACGTTCCCGGGGTATCGGGAGCGGAAAAAACGATTTCGGAAACGCCTGTATCGTTGAATTTTATGTCTGGGTCCCAGTAAAGGGTATTGCGTGCGTCGGGAATATGGGCCGGGAATGGCCCGGGGGGGATGGTATCGGCACAGGCTTCTAAAAAGCTGTAGTTTATAAAGGTACCGGATGCCGGAAGGTCGATGCCTGCAAAGTCGTTGTTTTTCGAAATAAAACCAATAATCCCGCCATACACCATCTCCCCTTTGATATAGGGGGCGCTCACCAATTCGATCCGGTCGATTTCGCCGGGTTGCATGGCCAGGATTTTTTCAATGTCGTCAATAGCCACCCAATCGACAAGAACGAGTGGGTTGTATATGCTCATTTCGCCCTGTGCCAGATAGAACCTGAACTGTTTTTTGTTTTCAATATTTTTCAATTTTACGATTACCGGCAATTCGGTGAAATATTCCCGAAGGGTCGGAAGGTCGATGTATTTGTCCATCAACAGGGTTTCGGTAGGTTTCCCGTAGAACGGCACCGTATCATTTTGTGTTGTGGCGCCAGCATTTGTGGAGTCCTGGTGGAACAGTGCCGACACCCTTGCATTGACCAAGAGTTGATAAGCCGCCTTTTTTTCTTCTTCGTTCAGGGAGAAGGGGGGGGATGGAAGTTTCACCGTTTTTGGGCAGAAATCGTTGTCGATGAGTATGGACGGGACAACCTCCGGCAAACCGGAAGCGCTTAAAAAGATATCCCTTTTTCCATCATGGCCGGGCAGGGAAAAAAAGAACCTTCCGTTCGAATCGGTGGGAACAACCAGAATATCTTTATCCCCAATAATGGAAAGGTTAATATTTATCCCTGGCAGTGGCTTGCCCGATTCTTTTTCGATTAATTTTCCCGATATTGAAACACCCCTGGATTCGCGGAGGTAAACATCGTTGGCTGAAATGCCCGTGTCAACGGGTTGCTGAAAAACCGGGACCTGGCAGGTGTTTACAGGAATTACCGAAATGGATACTTTTCCTGTGATCCGGTTGTTCTGTTTTTCATTTACAGCAATGTGAATTTCTTCTCTTGGAAAAAAGGATTCTTTGGAAGGGTTTATGTTCAGGGATTGACCTTCCCGGAGCGTTTCGCAGGCGTTGTACGTTAGCGGTATGAAAGCGGTGTCGCCGGAAGCGGGAAGTACTTCTGTTTTATAGGGATGTATAACTTTCAGCATGATGTACCGATAATGGTCCGTCCCGTAATTCCGCATGGCACGGGTATAAAACTTCAGGTAATAAACGCCTGTCAGGGCCTCTTCGGGAATGGTCAGGCACCCCTCTCCAAAGCCATCCCGGAGGAGGTATTTTCCGCCGGTAATCCTGTAACCGGCAGGGGTGATCAGTTCACAATAAAAAACCCGGCTGGCTTCATCGCGGGACGAATCGGAGGCAGGATAAACAACGGTTGAAAAAAACACCTTCTCGCCCGAAGCATACAACGTCCGGTCGGTAAATGATTCTATTCTTTCCCCGGCTTCGGCAGAATAAAGGGATTGGGCTTTGACATCCTGGGAAACCAGTATCCATAGCAACAGAAAGGCGCAATAAGAATATACAATGTTTTTCATGTTATCAGGGCCAGAAATCAGGTTTTACAGTGGTCCCGCCCAATTTCCGGCAATCGACGCATTCCAGGTTTAAGGTTCTAAGGGCCCCGGTTTCATTGTAAAAATAATAAATTGGGTATTGCCACGGAAAAAACTCACGCCAGCCAAATTTGCCCAAGCTTTCCGGGTAACAATAGTTGTCGAAACTGAGATAAATCCCCTCAACATCATGGTAGAAATATCTTTTTGACATTACGGAAGCTGCATAAAAATAACCCAATACCTCTTTGTCGGGGTTGCTTTTGTTTAAGATGTTGCCTTTGATGGCGAGGGGTTGTTTTTCGTAAAGCCCGCCCTGGTCGTTGCTGTTGATGCGCAACTGGTCCCAGTAATTGTAGGCGCCTTCGCTCAGGGCATATTGGCTTACGAGGATGCTGTATAGGATTCCAAGACGGGAAGTTTCACCATCCACGGAATGCAAAGGGTATTGATAGAACAGGTTTTGAGAAAGGTTTTTCGTGGAAACGGTAAAAACATTTTTCACCTGGGCGGTTGTATAGCATACCATGTTTGAAGAATCGGGGGGAATGATCTCATGCATGGCGCCATCATAGTAATATTGGGCGGGCAAGGGTGCATGGTATTCCCATGTCTCCTCAACGTCCCATTTATAAAACTGGCTGTAATTGCCTTCTGCGTTGAGGTCCACATAAAATTGCATGATGGTGTGGTTGATGGAAGGATTGGTGGTTGGGACCTCTTCGATGGCATAATAAAGGGAATCAATGGGCGGGCAGTCGGGCATTGGATCGAACCCCGATTCAAGGATTTCCCCTTCCGGTGTCACAACGGTTACCCGGAACGAGGCGCCCGGCATCAGGTCGATCTGCCTCATCCATGCCTGATATTGTCCCGGTTGCCATTCATCCAGCGTGAAAACATTGCCCCTGTTGTCATGGACCTGAACAAGGCAACCCCCTACCGGAATATAAGCAGGCGATTGGATGGGGGAGGAGAGGGCAACTTCAACCGCTTGCCATCCTTCTACATTGGTTATCCGGCCCGTAACAACAATCTTATTCTCCTGATTGCCGTCAATGGAAGGATCGTATTCTTTGATGCAGGAAATGAGCAGCAACAGGACGAAAAGGAAAAAGAGGTTATTAATCCGAAGCATAATTTCCAAGTTTAAACAACCAGGTAATGGTAAAAACCGGTACGCCAATGACCGAATATTGATAGCTTTTTATTCTTCCATTTTCCAGTTTAAAGTACACCGAATAGGGGTTGTCCCTTCCGGTTACATTATATACATTGAAAATGAATGAATTATGAAGAAATTTGTTTCTTTTAAGGTTCCCTTCAATGGTCAGGGAGAGGTCGAGCCTGAAATAATCGGGAATGCGGTATTCGTTGCGGTTGGAGTAATCAACGTAAGGCACATTGTCGATATAATAGACGGAAACGGGATAGGTAACCGGGCGTCCGGTTTGGTACGAAATGACCCCGGAAGCGGATACGCGGCGGCTGAAGTGATAGATGACCACGGTGTTGAGCACATGCGGGATGTCGTAATTGGCAGGGTAAGCCAGTCCATTGTTTATCTTTTCCCAGGGCTGGTCGCCATCGACTTTTACGATGGACCGTGAAAAGGTATAGGAAACCCATCCTTCGAGCCTGCGGCCGCTCCGGCGGACCAAAAATTCAATGCCATACGCCTCCTGTTTGCCGGGGAGAAGGGTCGTTTCCGTTAGCGGGTTGTCTAAAAAATCGGCCCCATCGATAAATTCCGGGTAATTGACCATTCGTTTGTAATAGAGTTCGAGCGAGGTTTCCCATCCCGATTTTGGGAAAGTACGGAAAATTCCGGCTGAAACCTGGTCGCCCCGGGCCGGGGCAATGTGATAATCGGCCAGTTTCCATTGATAATTGGGCGACAAGGCAATGGTATTGTTCAACATAAAAAGGTTCTGGTGCATCTGGTTAAAAGCAACCTTCACCGTTCCGTTGGGATCGGTACGCATAATCAGGGAAGCCCGGATATCGGGTTCAAAATACCATTTGATGGCTTCCAGGTTGCCATAATGCAGGGTATCGTTGATATAGCGTTGGTCTTTGGGCGCGCCGGGATAGTAGGTATAAACAGTTTCAGGCCCCAGCGGGTTAAAGAGGGTAAACCTCAATCCTGCCGACAGGTTCATCCAGGGAAGAATATCATGGGAATCGTTGATATAAACAGAACTTTCAATGCCTTGGTCCTGCCCGAGTTGTACCGGTAACCGCAACGACTCCGCTCCATAAGGGGCGACCGTCCCCCTGTCGAGCCTGTAAAAGGTTATCCCGGCACCATATTTCATGGTATTTTTCGGTGAAAGGTCATGGGCAATATTGGCATTCGCCCTGTAATCGCCAATCTGATAGGAGTGGTCGTAGGCCAGGGTGGGTTCCTGCTGATCGGTCACATGGAAATCATACAGGGAACCGGTGAGGGAAAAATCGGCCCGGATGGAGGGGCTGAAAAAGTGGCTGAGATTGACGGAAGCGCCATTGGTCGAGTATTTATAAGCGTTTATGTCGGAAAGGTTGAATTTGTCCTGGCTATGGTAAACAAAGAGCGATAGCTGGCTTTTGCGGAAGTCGTAGTTCCAGGCGGCTGAAAAATCGTTAAAACCTGCCTGGCTGGTCCTGATCACAGGATCGTCGATTTGTTGAAGGACCCAGTCGGAAAACAGGTAACGGCCACTGACAAGAAACGAGCTGGTATCTTTTTTTAACGGCCCTTCGACCGACAGGTTGGCTGCTACCGGACTGAGCCCTCCATGGGCAGTGAAGTGCTTGCGGTTTCCCTGACGCCCGATGATGTCGAACACCGAACTGAGCTGCCCTCCGAACTGAACGGGGATATGCCCTTTGTAAATGGAGAAATCTTTCACGATGTCGGCATTGAAAGCTGGGAAGAACCCAAAGAGGTGGGCGGTATTGTAAATGGGTATCCTATTGAGATAAAACGCATTCTGGTCAAAATTCCCACCCCGAACGTTCAGCCCCACCGAGCCTTCGCCTACGGTAACAATACCGGGCAACAGCTCCGAAACTTTCAGTATGTCGCGTTCGCCCATGATCATCGGGATTTCTTTGATGGTTTTTACGGAAATTTTCTCCAATCCTGCGTCTTTAAACCGGAAATTCATCTGACGGTCGCCAAAAACCACAATTTCCTTCATCTGAATGGCCGCTTTTTTCATCTCAATATTGAATTCTCCGTCGGAGTTTACGACGAGGTAGTATTTTTTTGTTTCTAATCCCATGAAAGCAAAAACCGCCGTATAATTGCCGGGTTTTAGTGTAAGGGTCAGGTACCCATTTTGATTTGTAGCTGCGCCCGCCTTGGTTTCTTCAATGAATACCGTGGCCCCGATCACGGCTTCCCCGGTTTGTTGTTCGGTAACCCTGCCCCGGATGGTTACCGTTTTTCGGGTTCCTGCCAACCCTTTTTTTCCTATTCTGATGGTTTGTATTATTTCTGCTTTCCGGCCGGTAATGTACCTTTCTTCGCTTTGTGTCCGCCCTTTGGCCCCAGTCGTTGAAGTGTCGGCTGATACCTGTTGTTCCTCAAAGCCGGGCAGGGTTTCCGGAAGGATCTCCCCGGGCATAACGACTATGTTGTTGTTCCACACGGATACTTCGAGCCTGGTCCCCGTCAATGCCCGTTTCATGGCCGAGAGAATGGTAATACTATCGGTTTCTATTGTCACCTTGATATCGCGGCTCCACGATTTGTCATAATAGGTCTTTACCCCGGATTTTGTTTCAAGATATTTGCAAAAATTATCGAACGGCAAGTTGTTCACGCGGCACGAAATGACCCTATCGGGCCCCTGGCCGTGAACGCGAACGCTAACGCTAACGCTGAAAAGTAACAGGTATATAAACAGTAGTACTTTCAAACTATTTTTTGATGTTGCTGATATAAGCGATCAATGCCGATAGGGTTTGGTCGGATGCTTTTTTCAGGTTTATTTTGTGTTTATGAAGATAACTTTTTATCAAGGGTTGCTGCCATTGAGGAAAAATTTGGACCAGGTTTTTTTTGGATTTGAAAGGTTTGATTTGCCCGTCTTTCAGAAGATATGAATCCCTCAGCGCTTTGGAAAACACGAAATTCGTGGCGCCGACAACGTTGTTCAGCTCCAGCGTTTTGCGCCAGTGAAATAAAATTTTTATCGGGCCTTCGCCTATTACCTGGTAAAAACGGGGTTCCTGTTCAAGCAGGAGAAGCTCAAAATTCCTGTTTCCGAGGCTGAAGCTTTGTAACCATGCTTTCGAAACCTCGATGATGTTCAAAAACCGTTTCCCGTCGGAATATTGCAATAAAAGCTGCTGGTTGTAAATGTCATAGTTCAGGTTGATGTTCCCGTATATTTTTTCCTTGATTTTCACCTTCCCGACGGTAAACAACGGGGAGTTCAGGAATGGGTTCCCGGTGGTCCCTGCCGGTGCGGTAAAGTTGTACCTTTTCCCGTTGTAGAGCGTCTGGTCCAGGCCGTAAACCTGAATTGAATTTCTTTCAACACCCTGGGATATCGCTACTGCCGATAAACAGAAATAATAAACAATTAATAATGAGCATCTTAATGGTCTCATCCGGATTTTTTGACAGCATTATTAACAGGTTATAAAGGTAGCGGGAATTTTTTAATAACAAGCCGGAATCCGTTTTAATGGCTTAATCTTATTTTGAGGTGCTGGAGAATTTGCCTATCACGACAAATATCAAAATTGAATAAAAACCATACGGATTAAGGAGGACCCCTGATGGGTTGAGCCGCCCTAAGTTTTTTATTTCACCCCCCTGGGGTTTGGCCGATAATAAGCTCCTTTCCATGCTACAATCTTGTCATCCCTTCGGGATTGATCCAATCTAAGCAATTCTTTTTCTCATTGTCATCAAATAGAGAAAATGTCATTAGACAATTCCCATTTGAATATGGTCCCCGTCAAATAATTTGTGTACTTTTACCAATATATTATTGAAACAAAACATAATAACCCGAAACATGAAGCCATTGTCACAGTCCATGCTTATTGCCGGTTTGCTCTTTTTTATTTTCAACACGGTCCATGCGCAGCCCGATTTCCCGGATCCGGGGATGCTTTATGGCGACCAGGTTATCCCAAGGATCGATATTCTCATCCACCCCGATTCCCTGGCATTGATCTATGAATACCCGGAAAGCGACCATGAATATCCGGCCACCTTTGTTTTTGATAACGGAACCGTGCACGACACCCTTAAAACCATTGGTTTCCGTTTGCGCGGCAATACGTCGCGGGTATCGAAAAAAAAATCCTTTAAAGTATCGTTTAACACTTTTAATTCGGGGAGAAAATACTATGGCGTTGAAAAAATGAACCTGAACGGGGAGCACAACGACCCCTCCATCATCCGTTCCAAACTTTGCTGGGACATCCTCCGTCAGGCAGATATTCCGGCGCCCCGGTCAAACCACGTAACGGTTTTTATCAATGGGGATTATTACGGATTGTATATCAATGTCGAGCATATTGATGAGGAATTTGTGGAGAAACGTTTTGAAAACAACGATGGCAACCTGTACAAATGTCTTTATCCGGCCGACCTTCATTTTCTGGGGGCCGATCCGGACCTGTATAAACTTGAATCGGGCGGACGGCGTGTTTATGAGCTTAAGACCAACGAAAGCGCCGACGATTATTCCGACCTGGCACACTTTATCGATGTGTTGAACAATTTGCCCCTCCAGGATCTGCCCTGTGCCCTGGAAAAGCTCTTCAATGTGTATGATTATCTGAAAATCATGGCTGTTGATGTGATTACCGCCAATTGGGACGGTTATATTTTCAATAAAAACAATTTTTATCTCTATCACAATTTATCCAGTGGAAAGTTCGAATACATACCCTATGATCTGGACAATACCTACGGTATCGACTGGTTTGGCATCGACTGGTCAACGAGAAACATATACACGTGGCAAAATACGCAGGAATACCGGCCGCTCTTTGAGCGGATTTTACAAGTGCAGCGATATAAAGACATCTATTCGGGTTATCTGAAACAGATTGCTGAAAACATCATGGACCCCTCTGCCTTTTTTGTGACCATTGAAGCCATCCGCGATAAGGTTTATCCTTCGGTTGTTGATGATCCCTATTACCCACAGGATTATGGATATACCCCCGACGATTTTCTCGATTCCTATACACAACCGATGGGGGGCCATGTCCCGATTGGGTTGGAACCCTATATCACCCAGCGGCTAACATCGGCAATGGCCCAGCTTGTTCTGAATGATTACGCCCCTGTGATGAAATATTTCAACCATACGCCTGCCATCACCAACCAGGAAATATGGTTCAGCGTTTATGTCGAAGACGATCATCCGGTGCAGGAAGTGATGGTCCAGTTGACCCCGGAAGGGGGCCTGGAACAATTTATTGAAATGTACGACGATGGCCAGCATCACGACCGGGAAGCCGGCGACGGGTTTTACGGGGCTTCCGCAGGCCTTTTCCCCATCCCGGTAAACCTTGCCATTGAAGTCAAAGCAACCGACAACACCGGCCAATATACTTTCGTCTCCTGTGAACCCATTCCGGTAGCTGTGGTTGCGCCGGAAATTCCAATGCTCTTTATCAACGAATTTATGGCCGACAATGAAACAACCATTGCCGATGAAAACGGGAACTTCAGCGACTGGGTAGAGGTTTACAATGCCGGCGTTAGTCCCGTGTGGCTTGGCAATCTCTATCTTACCGATAACCTTACCAATCCCGACAAATGGCAGATGCCCGACCATACGCTGGCTTCGGGGCAGTTTGTATTGTTCTGGGCCGACGAAAAACCGGAACAGGGGCCTTTTCACGCCGATTTCAAACTTGACAAGGATGGGGAGGAGATTGGTATTTTCGGTTCGGAAAGTATGGGTTTTCCATTGATTGACAGTGTTTTATTTGGTGTTCAGTCAACCGATATATCCTATGGGCGTTATCCGGACGGTTCCGATAACTGGGAGTTTTTAATCTATCCTACGCCCGGGTTTACCAATGCCTCGGGATTGTGGGTAGAGGAACAACCGGCCGCCCCCGGGCTTCATTTTTATCCGAACCCAACCACCGGTCCCTGGGTCTATCTCCCCGAATGGCTCCTTATCCATATCTGTGATTTATCGGGGAAACCGTGTATATCAACGGGGTTTACCAACAAAGTGGATGTTTCCGGACTGTTGCCGGGGATGTACATCATTAAAGATGACCGTGGCCGGGCAGGTAAGCTGATCGTAACCCCCTGAGGGAGGGGGACCGGACGGATGAATTTTCAGGAGTACTCCTGTTTGATATAACCAAGGCGGTGCACGTCGTTTCCCGTGCAATTGCCCCAACGGAAAATAAATTTGCAATCGGGTTGGAAATCGTGTATTTTTGATATTTTGAAAAATCCTTCGACCGGGCAATCGTTTCAAGAATCAAATTGAATAAACGGGAGTTTCGGGCTCCGGAATTGAAAAATGGGATTGGCCGTATAAAAATCAAAAAACAGTGAATATCAAACAGCCAGGTTTTTTTTTCATCCTGTTCCTGTTTTACGGTTCATTGTCCCTGTATGCCCTGAACCCAGGGCTGGAAAGACCATCCTATTTATTTGGAGATACCATCGCCATAGCCTCTGAGCCAGACTATCCACCCTATTGCATGGTCAATGAACAGGGAGAGGCTTGCGGTTTTTCCATCGACCTTTTCAAGGCAGCAGCCCAGGCTGCCGGGCTACAGGTAAAAATCAGGATTGGCATTTGGAACCAGATCAAACACGACCTTGAAGATGGCAGAATTGATGCGTTGCCGATGGTGGGCAGAACGCCCGAAAGGGAAACCCGCTATGATTTCACCATGCCTTATATGTCGCTGCATGGCGCGGTTTTTATCAGAAAAGGAACCAAAGACATACATTCCCTTAAGGATTTAAAAGAGAAAAACGTGGTTGTGATGAAAGGCGACAATGCAGAAGAATTCCTTCGCCGCGAAAAAATTGCGAAACAGGTCGTTACAACGCCCACCTTTGATGATGCCTTCATTGCGTTGGCCAACGGGAACCATGATGCCGTTTTAACACAACGGGTCATGGGCATTGAGCTGTTAAAAAATCTTGGGATTAAAAATGTCATACCGCTTGATTTTCACATTCCCCAATTCCGCCAGGATTTTTGTTTTGCCGTTCAGAAAGGGGATACCGTTTTGCTTTCCCGGCTCAATGAAGGCCTCTCCGTCATTATTGCCAATAACACCTTCGAGCGCATCCGGGATGGCTGGTTTGGCCCCAGGTTCAAAGAAAAGGTGTCGCTCGTGGACATTCTCCGCATCCTTCTCTTTTTTTTAATTCCGTTGATAATAATTGTAGGTCTGGTTGCCATTTATGTTTTAAGAAACGAGGTGAAACGGCGCACCAAAGGGTTGCAACAGGAGGTGATAGGACATAAAAAAACCTTAGAGGCGCTTCAGGCAAGCGAAGAAAAATACAGGGGCATGATCATGAACCTGATGGAAGGTTTTTACAGTGTAAGCCTGGACGGCATCATTTTGGACCACAATGCGGAATTCTGCAGGGTCTTAAAACTCGACCCGGAAAATGAATACAGGGGAAACTCCTTGGATCAATTCTGGGAGCATCCCGATGATCGGAAAATTTACCTTGAAGCGATCCTGGAGAAGGGTTTTATCAGGAATTATGAAATCTGTGCGCAATGTTCAACCGGCGAAAAAATCATTATTCTGGCCAGCGCCCGCCTCGTCAGGGATGACTATGGGAACGTGCTTAGCATAGAGGGCAGCTTTTTGGATATTACCCAACGGAAATTGGCCGAAACGGAGTTGCACGCATTCAAGGAGAACCTTGAAAAAACGGTAGCCGAACGAACGGCGGAACTTCGTGAAAAAGTTGAAAAGCTCCATCAGAGCGAACAGGCCATGCTTTACATGGTCGAAGACCTGAAACAGATAACCGCCGAATTGCAGGATGAACGTCAGAAACTGATCGTATCAAACAAGGAACTGGAGTCATTTGCCTATTCGGTATCCCATGATTTACGGGCTCCTCTCCGGGCCATCGAGGGGTTTGGAAAGTTTTTGGTTGAAGATTATTCCGGCAAGTTGGGCGTTGAAGGAAACCGGTATATCGAAGTTATCCGTCAAAACACCAGCAAAATGGACCGGCTGATCTCTGACCTGTTGAACCTCTCCCGTATTTTCCGTGCCGAAATGCATAAAACCACGGCCAACATCGGCGAAATCGTAAAAACAGTTTTTGATGAAATAGCCACCGTGGAAGAGAAAAACGACTTTGAATTAAAAATTGAAGATCTGCCAACCGCTTACTGCGATGTGGCGCTGATCAAGCAGGTTTGGCAAAACTTGATATGCAATGCCTTAAAATACAGCTCAAAATCAATGATAAAAAAAATTGAGATTGGCGCCTCAACACAAAATCAGGAGATAGTATTTTATATCAAAGATTACGGGGCGGGGTTTGATAATAATTACATAGGAAAATTGTTTGGCGTTTTTCAGCGGTTGCACAGTGAAGCCGAATTTCATGGGACTGGGGTTGGATTGGCAATTGTTCAGCATATTGTTCAACGGCATGGAGGCAAAGTCTGGGCAGGGGGAGAGGTTGGAAAGGGCGCTACCTTTTATTTTTCTTTACCGGAAAAAGGAAACGGATAACACTTTTTCTATTATCGTTCAAAAAACCAATCCCTGGGGTTTGACCAGGTAATTGTTGAACAGGCAAGGATTGTTAATTTTTAAAGACCTTAAACCATGAAAAGATCACGCATCCGGTTTATTTCAACCGCTGCCCTGGTTGGCATTGCACTGTTGGGGCTCATCTTCTGGCTGGCCCGTTCCGGGGCAAAGGCCGATGCCATTTCGGAAAACCATTTGCCCGGGAAAAAACTTTCCCCAAACGGGTTTCTGGCCATGTTGGCCGGGCATCAGTTCAACAAACTCAAGGTTCCATCCACAGGATCGGTTCCGGATGGGATCAGGGCCCGGGAACTTACCTTTGTTAAAGGGTTGCCCGCTTTTCATGAAAGCGAAGGCCAACCCTGGACCTGGCGGGGGCCGGCCAATATAGGCGGGCGGATGTTATGTGTGGCCGTTGACAGAATGGACGAAAACCACCTGTTGGCGGGTAGCGCATCGGGGGGGATGTGGGAATCGTCCGATCAGGGGCTCAACTGGCATAAAACCACGGCCCCCGACGCAGAACAAAGCGCCACCTGTCTCGTTCAGGATGGCCGTGCGGGAAAACAAAACATCTG
>Ga0247842_10003332_pt1 | contig 21876 bp, 19 predicted proteins | sample LaCruzMarch2015__3_FD_192411 | JGI IMG/M metagenome (GOLD analysis project Ga0247842, IMG submission 192411) | Freshwater microbial communities from meromictic Lake La Cruz, Castile-La Mancha, Spain - LaCruzMarch2015_19m | ecosystem: Environmental > Aquatic > Freshwater > Lake | place: Spain...
TGTTGTTGGTTTTTTTCTTCTGGTTTTGCCATTTTTTAACTGATAAAAATTATTTTTTTGTCTTGAAAGCAGCAAAATCCTTTTCTGCATCTCCAAGATTGATAACAGCAATAGAAGAGCAACCAACATTTATTCCTGCAGCCAAGCCAAGCTTTTTCTTGCTGTCTGCTTCTGAGCAAAATATATTTTTCTCTTTTGCTATAATTGGCAAATGCTGAACAATCTCTTTAGGCTCAACATCGACGGCATAAACCACAAATTTTGCAGTTCCCCTTTCGATTGCCTTTGTAACTTCGTTTGTTCCTTTTTCTATCTTGCCTGTTTTTCTTGCTTTTTCTATTACTTCGTATACTGAAGCCATTTTTTGTTTTTGTTTATTTAATTAGTTTATTTCCAGTAACCATCACAGAAGAAGTTTTGCGCCTCCCCGAAATGGGTCATTGGTAATAATTATTGTGAAAAGATAGTTTATAAAGCTTTTCTAATTTTAAAATAAAACGTATTTTTGGAAGGTTATTTTAAAAGACATAATTCTTTTTAAACAAAAAAAGCATCAAAAAAATATGACAAATTATATCAGACAGAAATTAATGACATTGTCTTTGCTGGGATTAATCGGCGTATCTTTATCAGGATTAATTAATTCTAAACAGAAAGAACCTCCTAAACCGGTATATCTTGAAGGAAAAGTTATTTCAGAAAAATTTATTCCCGGAATTATGAGTGAGGAATATGTTTTTATGGCAGATACTTCTAATGGAACAAAAGCAGTTCATAGTTATGGCAAACATGCTTCAGAATTAGACTTATTATTAAACCCGGGGGATACATTTAAAATGGACATAAGGTTAGTGCATTATCTTTCTTCTTCATCATTAAATCCAAAAACAAAACCATTGGTAATAGAGATTAATAATCTAAAAGAAATTAATGGTAAGTTATTATAACATTATTTATTTCCACTTCACTAAAACGTCGTCTGTCCTTTCTCTAGGCAAAATATCAATATCTTTAACATTATTAACAGAAACAAAAATTCCTTTCTTGAATAAAATTTCTCCTGTAAAAGCAATCATTCCAGCATTATCCACAAGAAACTGATTTTCAGGAACAAAAAACTTACATCCTCTTTCTTCACACATTATTCTTGCCATCTCTTGAAGCCTTTTATTGCAAGCAACACCTCCGCCAAGCAAAAGCTCTTTTTTACCAGTATGAGCAAGAGCCCTCTCTGCAGCCTCAACAAGCATTGCAAAAACTGTTTCTTGAAGCGAAAAAGAAAGATCTTCAAGTTTATATTTTCCGCTTTTAAACATTTGATCTAATTTTGTGAGTATTCCTGAAAATGCCAAATCCATTCCCTTGATAGAATAAGGAAGTTCAATATAATTCTTAGACTTCTCAGCGAGTTCTGCTATTTTCGGACCGCCAGGAAATCCAAGTCCAGCATAACGAGCAAAAGTATCAATAAAATTGCCTACACCTAAATCCAGTGTTTCTCCAAAAACTCTATACTTACCCGAGGATTTGCATTCAGCAAACTTATTAGTAGTATTAGAGTGCGGATCCGAGTAAGAAGCATAAGCGATAATCTGAGTATTAGCTCCCGAACAATAAAGAAGAACAGGATCACTAGCTCCTGTAATCGCACCAATTTCAAGATGAGCTATACAATGATTAACAGGAATAACAGGAATCTCCAGCTTTACAGCAATCTTTTTAGTAAAATGTAACCCTGCAAGCAAACATGGAGCAAGACCTGGCCCTTGAGAAAAGGCAACGGCAATGAGCTGTTTTTCATTAATACCTGCTTTGACCAATGCATCTTCGTAAACTTTCTCGCATACTTCTCGATGATGTTTTGCGCTATCAACCGGAATTATCCCTCCTTTCTCAGTCGTATACATATTTCTAATATTCGAAAGAACTTTCCCATCATCAACAACAGCCACGCCAAATGTGTGCGCTGTTGATTCTATACCAAGTATCATAAAGAAAGAATAGAAGATGAATTTAAAAATCTATAGAAAACAAATAAAAGATAAAAAAGAAAAAAAGAATAACGAAATCAAAAAAGAAAAATTACTTTTTCTTTTTTTTCTTTCCGCCTCTTGCCATTTTAGCCTCACATACGTTTCCTTTTCCGTCTACGTAATAAAGGTAGCCAGGCTTTCTCTTAACAACGTTTTTTACAAGAACTGTTCCCATTTTTTTAACCTCCTTTTTGTGTTTTTTTAAACTCCCTCGGAGTTTTTTATTTTTATAATACTTTTTAGGAAAACTAGTATTTAAATGTTTCTAATAGCGACGAAAATTGAGATATTTTTTTGATGTCATTGAAGGGTAATTCCAAAAGTTTATCGAACTTTTTTCTAGGAGTAATATTTAGTTTCCAAGGCAGGACAATTTTAGCGTCGACAACCCTACCCTTTAACAGCCATATTGCAATGAACCTTTTTCTGCAAAAAAATGAATGAATTGATATTTTTTCAGGTCTTTCAAAAACAAAAAGCAGATTTTTAGGATTTTTTTTAAACATTAATCCTATTGCTTGAGATAGAAAATTATCACAAATACGATAATCCCCTATAACAAAAAAATTTCCCCGGAATTTAAATTTGAAACCACTTTTTTTCTTTTTCATTATCAACTCCTCCTGTTTTTAATCGCAAATATCTTCTATACATCTCTTCAACACTCCTTGAATGCACCATATTATGGTGAACAAATCCCCCCCCAAATGATTGAGGAATATGCATTATCTCATGAATAATAACCTTATCCTGTTCTTCTTGGGACATTTTGTCAAATCTCTCGCTTATAACCTCAATAAGATAAACTGCCTTTATTCCCAGAGCTAGTTGCCAGATTTTTGAAAGAGCATGACAGCGTGCAATTGTTCCTCTGCTTCCGCTTCCCTTACTCCTAATAGCATAAACTCCAGAAAGTCGAACATGATCTGCATTTTCTCCAAGAGTTTTCACTATTTCATAAATCCTCTTCATTATATCCTCTGCTAATTCATATTTTATGGGCATTTTTCCTTTTCTCCTTTTTATTTAATAAACAATCTCTAGCGTCTTATCCCTGCTCGTAAGCCCTGAAACTATCTTTATCTTAAGCGCAGGAACACCAAGAACTTTTGACATAACATTAAGAAGTTCAATATTGGCCTTATTATCCTCTGGGGACGATTTAAGATAAACGAGATAGTGTCTTTCTCCGAAGTTTTCTATCTTTTGCTTTGATGCATTTGTTTTTACGCGAACTTGAAATTTCATATTAAAGAGATTATAAAATTAAAAATAAGAAGTATTATTTAAACTCTTTGTCTTAATTTTTCTTTAAGCTCACAATATTTATACACCCATGTTTGAATTTTCCAGAAATTAGGAATATTCTCAAAAAATAATATATCCTGTGTCAACATTTCACTTCCGAAGAAGAGGTATTTGATATATCCCCCACCATTTTCAACAAAATTCCCCCTATTTTGCACGACTTCTCCACAAGGTTTATACTTAGAATTAGTCTTTATTGGAAAAGCTCCAATTACAGGTATTTTAAGATAATTCACGGCCTTTTCAACAAAATCACAATGCTCTTCCAATATAGCACCATCTCTAATAACTGAACTATCTAAGGAACAATTAATAAATCTTATTCTTGGAAAACTTCCGGAGAATCTTTTTACTACATGATTAAAATTTCTATAGTCCATAAAAAGCTTTATTAAAAACCATTTAAAACTATTATTGTTCTAAAAGACACATTATCTTACTGCAATTTCTAATGCATCCCTATGCTTTAACTTGTAATCTTTTCCTACAGCTTTTCCTGTTCTAGCATCAATTGCCTTAACAAAGTTTTTGCCTATATCTGTATGAAGAGAAAAAGCAAAATCCAGTGCACTACTCCCCGGAGGAAGAAGAAAGCAATCCGGGAGTATATTTCCCTTACTATCTGCAAGTTTATGTGCTCCTGCAGGAAATATCGCAAGATATTTCAAAATATCAAAAACAGCATTATCAATAATTTGCTGAACTCCTGTTGAACCATAAATTTCAAGAACGTTTTTTCTTATTGTTTCAAGAGCATTTTTTTGCTTTTCATTAAGTTCTTTTTTTATTTCAAACTTATTTTCTCCAGGAACATATCCGATAAGTCCTGCTTTTGAAGCTTCTCTCAACGCAAGTTCAGAATCAGCAGAGCACTGAATTATTTTTATTTCAGGATATTTGACTTTCATTTTTTCTATGTTCTCTTTTGCTTCAGCAAAATCGCATTTATTTGCAGCAATTATCATAGGTTTTCCTATATGTCTTATTTCATGACAAAACTTCAAAAGCTCATCTTCACTCCAAGAACCTGATTTTTCTGAGTCTAGTTTTGATTTGCTTAATGCCCTTTTAACGATATTTTCATCTATCTTCAGGCCGGAAAATTGTTTTGCAACAGCCTTGGCAAAATTTCCCGCTTCACTTGAATTTGTTATTGTCTTTGAAAAAGTTCTCCAAACTTTTTTTAATATTCCCAAATACCATAAATCAAGCTCTTTTTCTAAAAATTCAATATCCTCGCATGGATCATGTGTTCCCACTTTTGTGGGCTTTCCTTCTATTGTTGTTCCGCCGCTTGCATCAACAATCTGGATAAATACGTCTGCTTGTCTTAAATCATCAAGAAACTGATTTCCTAATCCTTTCCCTTCACTTGCACCAGGAACAAGGCCTGCAACATCCATAAGCTCAACAGGAACAAATCTAATATGATTTATGCAAAAACCTGTTCGGGGCATGCATTGAGTATTAAACTCCTTGTCAATACAATCAACCTTAACATAACCGATGCCATGATTAGGTTTTATTGTTGCAAAAGGATAATTTGCTATAAGTACGTCTGAAAGCGTTGCTGATTTGAAAAACGTTGATTTTCCACAATTTGGTTTTCCTATAAGTCCAATTAACATTTTATATAATAGAAATCACATTTTTTAAATGTCTCTGCTGAATGAAGAAACAATATAACTTCCATCGTTTTCTCTTGAGACAAACCGATTTGTCTCCAAGACATATAATGCATTTTCAACTCTTTGTTGAAGCGAAGGTTTTTTCCCAATTGGTTTATCACCAATTTTTTTTATTATTTGAAAATTATAAGCTTTCCATCCAAGATTCTTAAAGGCAGAAAGAACATCTCGTGCATCTTCATAAATCTCCCGAGGGAGATTTAAATCTTTTAATCCAGGTGGATAAAACACCTCAAGCTTATGCTTGATCATAAAATTATAAGGGAATCAAAGTTTAAAAAATGATTGTTCCAAGTTACAAGTCAGAAAGTAGGTTTTATTATTTGTAAGAAATTTTTTGATAAATTTCATCAATACGTTTATTCAAATAATCTAATGAACTATCATTCATAACAACATAATCTGCAAGTTCCATGCATTTACCTACCTGTTGACCATTGGGGTTTTCCTCGCCAAAATCTCTCTTATCCACAATCAAAAAATCTTCCCATGTTTTTGGGTCGCTTGGCTTTGCTCTTTTAATCATTCTCTCAAACCTAATCTTCTGTGGAGCATCAATTGAAATTAAAAAGAAATATCTTTGTTTTCTTAATTCCTCAACTTCGCCGGTATTTCTTATGCCATCAACGATATAATCTTCATTTTCTTTTATATTACTAACAAGTCTTTTTATCCATGCGCTTGCTCCCTCTTCTTTTCTTACTTGGTTCCCAAGATTTTGCAAGTTCTCTCGTGTTATCCCTATTCCTCTTCTTGCAGCTTCTTCACGAACAAGATTGGATATGGTAGTATAATTAAATCCTTTTTCAAGCAGATAATTAACAATCTGCCCTTTTCCTGCAGCAATTCTTCCTGTTAGACCAATTATCATAAATCTATATTAAGAAAAACCTTTAAATATGTTGTTAAATTTGAAGTATTATATGAGCCCTTAGCTCAGCTGGTTAGAGCACCGCTCTTATAAGAGTACACTTCGTTAGAAGTATATAATTCGCCCATTAATTTGGGTCTAGGGAAGGCGGGGGTCCGAGGTTCAAATCCTCGAGGGCTCATATCAATATTTGTAAGGAGGTAAAAATGGCAAAACAAAAAAAGATATCTAACAAAAAAGAAGATGATAGAAAGCTATTCGCTTTCTTAGCTACTTTTTTTAGCATAGTAGGATTCATAATAGCACTTGTTGCAAAAAAAGATGATAAATATGTCATGCATTATGCAAAACAAAGCCTCATGGTTTTCATTGTTTTCATGGCAGCAGGAGTCATAATGATAATTCCAATATTGGGCTGGATAATTGGCGGAGTATTGTATGCAATAGGAGTAGTTCTTTGGATAATAAGCTGGATATATGCTTTATCTGATGAAGAAAAAGAAGTTCCTATCGTTGGGATCTATGCAAGAAAGATAAACTTGTAATTTTTTATTTTTTAATTTTATTTTTTAATTTTAATGGTAGTTAGTTTTATAAACGAAAATTCTCTTTAGAGATTGGCTTACAAGCCGTTAAGCTCCTGTCGTCCAGTGGCCAAGGACACGGCCCTTTCAAGGCTGTAACCCGGGTTCGAATCCCGGCAGGAGCATACGTGCATCATGGCATATTAAGGAGATATCGATTTCTTAGAATTCCAGTGTCGACTAATGCGTGACAAATCCAGACGACAAGATATAAAAAGTCCTTTCTGAGACACATGTGACTGCAAAAAATGGTAAAAATAGATCCGTATAAACATAAGGAAAAATATCTAAATTGGAAAAATAAAATTGGTGTAAGTGTTCCAAAAATTTCTAAAGAAAACTCTGAATTACTTTTAAAATATTTGAATGATATGGAGATAGGGATAAATGTATCTATCTGCACAAAGAAGGGACCAAGAGGCTACGTACGCCTAAATACGCTAAAATCCAGGCTCATCTACCTCATGATAAAGTTTAATGAACGTTATAATAAAACTAAAATCACTGAAATTGAAGAAGAGCAATTGCATGACTTTTTCAGTAAGATGTCAAATGGAGAAATAAGAAAAGCCGATGGAACTCAATATAAAGCAATTGCGGATTATGTAAAGATTCTAAAATCGTTTTTGCACTGGTGGATTAAGGTTAATCGTAAAAAGGGAATAGATATCAGAGACATAACTCTTGATTTAAACACTAAGCAAGAAAAACCAGACTGGGTTTACTTAACAGAGGATCAAATTAAGAAACTCTGTAATAAAGCAAAATATGAATACAAAGTTTTAATCTGGTTTTTATTCGATACAGGTATCAGGGCACCTACGGAATTGATGAACATTAGAGTATCAGATTTTTATAATGACTTTAAAGAGCTCCAAATTAGAGAAGAGATAAGCAAGACTTTTGGAAGGCGAATTAAGTTAATGTTATGTTCTGATTTGATTAGAGAATACATCATGGAAAAGAAATTGAAAAAAGATGATTACTTGTTTAAATCAAGACCTTGGAATGTAAATCGTACTCTAAAGAGATTGGCTAAAAATGTTCTTGGAGACGAAGTAAGTCCAGCCGGACAAAAGTATTCTGAGCTAACTCTTTATGACTTTAGACACTGCTCTTGCTGTTATTGGCTTCCTCGTTATAAATCAGAATCCGCGTTAAAGTACCGCTTTGGCTGGAAAAAAAGCGATAAGATACACTATTATTCTGAATTGTTAGGCATGAAAGACACCATAAACGAAGATGATCTGTTAACAGATATAACTAAAAGTGAAATGGAAAAAAGGCTAGAAAAATCTGAACGAGAAAAAATAATCATGCAAGAGCAGATGAGCACGATGCAGGTTCAATTTGCCGAAATTGCTAAGGGGCTCGCAGAATTGAAAATTATGGGGGTGGAGATACCTTATCAATCAAACAAATAGTTTAACTCCCTCCGAGGCAAGTGTTGTCATTCTTGGACTCGGGATTATTTCTTATACCTTTCTTTTTAATTTCTGGATTGAATTAAAAGCAGATTTTATTAAACATTGGTGGGCTTATATTGCGTTTCTAATTGTTTATATTTCTGTTCTAATTTGGATATACAGAAAGATCCATTATGAGCCCAAATATGATTATTCTAAATCTAAAACTAGCCCATTGCTTCCATGGTATGATTATCGAACACCTATAGAAATGTTAGAAGATCAAAGAAAAAATAATGCTTCTAAAAAATCTAAGAATGAAATTATTGAAAAAACTGAAAAAGAAGTTAAACAAGAACCCAAAGAAGAGAAAAACCCATTTTCAGATTATGATAAAGAAGAACCTGAAAAGATAGATATAACTCTGAATCTTAATAAAAAAGTTCAGAGATATTATTCATTAAATAAACATGAACGTCATGCTCTTTTAGAAGAAGGTTATGAGATTTTCAGATATAAACCGATGTTATTAAACAAATTTGAAAAATACATGGTAAAGCCGAGATTTAATGAGTCTATACTTCACTTCTTTGTTATTTGGGATATACAAACTTTTCTAGAATCAAAAGATATTGAAGTTAATTTATTCACAACTAAAAAACCTGATGTAATTTTTGAGCTAAATAAAAAAAGTTATGCAATTGAAGTTGAAACAGGCAGTGTTCTTAAAAGATCTAAAGAGCAAGTTATTCAAAAATATAAAACTATGAAAAGAGAGTATGATTATGGGTTTATTGTTGTTCCTTCAAGAAGAATTGTAAGAGAATATAGAAAAATAGTGCCTGCTATTGATCGGAGATATCTTAAGAATAAGCTGTTAAAAATACTGAAAAAGAACGGATTTTAGGCACTCGTTTTTCTGTTTCATAAGACTCTTTTATCGAGCATCTGTGCCTGGAATAATGCCCAAAATGACCCTCGACATATATACATATGGTGGGCGGGGGCTAAATAGCTAAATCAAGCACCCCTAATCGCAGAAGCCAGCTTGTTGTAAAATTCAATTATTCTATCATGCATCTCTTCATCTGCTCTTTTAAGCATTTCATATCTTTTTTTAATCTCTTCATATGCAGATACGGCATCTTTTATCATTCTAGACTCAAGATAACTCTCGCCCCGTATAAGAAGAATATCTATTTGTCTTTTTAGTTCGCCATCCCATAATTTTTCTTTGTTTTCTTTCTCTGCTTGTTCTCTGGCTTTGGTTTCTTCTATTTTCTCTTGTCTAACCCTTTCTAATTCTCTCAAATTATCTTTCTCTGTTTCTTCTATTACTCTTTTCTTTTCCCCATTTATCCTATTTTTAAGCTTCACTATACCTGTCAAAAATTCTTCTTTAATCTTTTCTTTCTCATTCTCCATTAACTTTCTTGACTCTTCAGAATTATTTGAGATAAGATTTCGTATTTCTTTTTTCTCACCATAAAACTTACTCTTTATTTTCTGAAGTTCTTCATAAAGCTCATTTTTTGTTTCTTTATCCTTGCTATCCAGCTCGTCTATTGACTTTGTAAGAAGTTCAATCATCTGTTTTCTTATTTCTTCTCTCTCTACTTCAAGCATTCTTTTTGACTCTGCAGATTCGCGAGTAAGCAGATTATACATTTCTTCTTTATCTCGATCTACCTTTTCATTAAGTTGTTTTAATTTTTTGAAAATTTCATTTTTTTCTGTTCCCCCGCTTAATTCTTTTCTAGCTCTTTTTTCTTTTTCATAAGCTTCTATTTTCATCTTTATTTTTTTCTCTACTGCTTCTCTTTTTTCAGTTAAAGCATTCCCTATGCCGGAAATAAAAGAGCCAAAACTCTGAGAAATTCTCTTTCCCCCCTGACCTATCCCTCCCCCTAATGACCCCAATCCTTTCTTAACTTTTTCGAGTTCATATTCAGAAGGAACCTTTGGAAGAATTTTCTTTTTAGAATTTTCAATAAGTCTTCTTTTTTCAGCTAATTCTTTTAATTTTGCTTTATTTTCTCTTTCTTTTTTGTAGTCTTCAATCTTTTCTCTTAAGTTTGCAGTTATTTTTTCTTTCAAAGCAATTATGCTCCCAAAGACTCTTTTACTTGCTTGGCTTAATCTCTCCTTAAAAGAAGGTGCTAAAGGAGCTCTTTTTTTCAGGATTTTTTCTTTTGGAGCAATAGCAAAAAATTGTTTTTTGTGATATTTCTTGATTAATACAAAAAGTATAATCAGTGAAACTAATATTACGAGGCAGATTAGTAATATCGCAAACAGATAAGATTCTTCTGGAGTCTGTTCTATTTTCGGTTGTTCTGTTTCATTTACAACAGAAATATTTTCAGTGAAGTTTATCTTAGGTATTTCTACTAGGGGAACTGAAACATTTTCAGTTATATTACTAACATTTACAATCTTTCCACTTCCACTGCCACCACCTCCGCCAGGTGGAACAGGGGGAGTTGGAGGAGTAATATTCAAGTCGATTGTGAATGTCTGGTTTCCTTGTGCAGACCAATCAGAAACTCCACCAGTATTATTACACCAAATATTCCAGGTATAGGTTCCTTCTGTCAAATTAAGTGTAAATATGTTTAAGCTTAGGTTTTCTATCGCGTCATTAGATTGATTCAAATGCCATCCGCCACTCCAATTGCCCCATAGTTCACATGTTGAAAGTCCAACAGCACTAAAGGGAGTATAATTAAAATAAAGATTGCTAGTATAATTAAGATATTCATGGGTAAGCAAAGATTCCAAGCTTATTGCAGGAGGTTCTGTATCAATAGCAAAAGTTCTAGAAACATTAGCAAGGTTTCCAAGACTATCATTGCAGTAAAATGTAACATTATGATTTCCCTCTGAAAGATTTTTAGTATTGCTGAAATAAGTACTATTCACCGGGTTCATAGTTACATTAACATTGCCATCTAAACTATAACCACACCAGTTAGGATTTTCGCTCGTGCTTATATTAAAATAAGTTGTATTTACAAAATGAGTTCCAATACTAGGCGACACAATGGTTATAGAAATAGGTGTCGTGTCAAGCAGTATTGTTCTAGTTTCAGTAGAATTGCAATTCAGAGCATTATCGCAAGCAGTTGCATTAAGATAATAAGTTCCATCTCCCAATAAAGTAATATTCCAGAAAAATTTAGGATTATTTGAATAATTGCTTCTGATAATTCCCACGGAATTATAAATCCGAATAGTTATGTTTGCAAGGTTTGTGTCATTAGCAGTAACATTTGCTACAATCCAATTTTGTGAATATCCGCCAGAGGACGTGGTTGGCGTGGCGAAGTTTATGGTTGGGAAGAGGGTGTCGATAGTTACATTTCTTGTTTCAGTAGAACCACAATTGTTGGAATTATCACAGGCAGTAGCATTGAAATAATAAATCCCCTCAGCAAGACCAGTAAAATTGACAGATAATGGAGAAGATGTTGAATTTGTTAAATTTATTAGGACTTTTGCCGAATTATAAAAATAGATTGTTATATTCTTAAGACCGCTTTCAGTATCATATGCTGTAACATTAATGATCATATTACTTCTATTGATTGAACTTCCCGCTATTTCTGTAGGCAAAACAAAAGAGATAGTTGGTGGTGTTGTTTCAGGAGATTCGCCAATGCTGTAGTTGCTCCAGCTTGTAACACTAAATTTCTCTATTTTTCCGCCAGTTAAATTAGTAAAGTTCTGGCATGCGTTACCGCAAGGCTGCCCGTCTTTTAGGATTCGAGGGTTCGTAAAATGCCAGCCGGCAAGGTTGAGCGTGATGTTCGCAGACGAGTTTATTCCAGGATTAGAGCCGAATGCGGTGATGTTAAGATAAACAGAATTATTTTCTATCCTGATGTTTCCTGGAAAACTTAATGCTCCGGTCAACTCAGGATAATCAAGGAAACTATCATAAGAATCATTTGTCCATCTTATCTCTCCGTATGAATTGTTGTAAATGATATAATTTATAGAATGGCTATTAGCCTTGATGCTATAAGAAGACCCTGAAAGCTGGTTGTTAAGCAAAGTATTATTTGAACTAGATATGTAAAGAACAGCCTGATTGGGGGAAGAGAAGATATTGTCGCTTATCCAGTTAAGACTTGATGAAGAAAGATAGATTCCCATATTGTCAGATGTTCCATTGTTGAATTGAATAGTGTTGTTGTTGCTGGAAATAAGATCTATGCCTCCATTTCCTGAATCTAAGCTGTTTGAAGTTAGTATGTTGTTTAGGATTTGATTGTTAGAGCTTGAAGAGAGTTGTATTCCATTGTAATTATTTAATTTTACGGTGTTGTTGATGATTTGGTTGTTGAAACTTGAAAAAATAGAAATTCCTCGATAATTTGAGTTAGCAGTTATGTTCTGTATCAGAGAATTATTCACTGAGCTGAAATAAATTCCGTAGTTAAAGTCACGGATATTCAGGTTCTTGATTGTAATGTTGACTCTTCCTGTTGATTCAACGCCGTTTCCAGAATGTGTTGAGTTTATAGTGAAGCCGTTTCCTTTTAGTGTTATGTTGTCTGCAGTAATAAAGAAGCATGTTGTTGTTGTGCTTATATTGTTTTGAAGAGTATAGACTGTATTTGCAAGAGCAAGATCTCCGCAAGCAGTAAGATTTCCTGCCGGAGATTCTCCGATTGTAAAATTAGCAGAAGCAGTACCTACTCCACCCCAAGTTGTTGTTTGAAAGATAACTGTATCTGCAGTAAGAGAAGTAAAGTTTGTGCAATCTGTTCCGCAGAGAATTCCGTTTCTTAAGATTGCCGGATTAGTGAATCTTGGACCGATTCCATTAAGAGTTATGTTTGCTCTTGAGTTTATCTTTACAGAGAAAGTATTAAGTTGGAGATAAACAGAATTATTTTCTATCCTGATGTTTCCTGGAAAACTTAATGCTCCGGTCAACTCAGGATAATCAAGGAAACTATCATAAGAATCATTTGTCCATCTTATCTCTCCGTATGAATTGTTGTAAATGATATAATTTATAGAATGGCTATTAGCCTTGATGCTATAAGAAGACCCTGAAAGCTGGTTGTTAAGCAAAGTATTATTTGAACTAGATATGTAAAGAACAGCCTGATTGGGGGAAGAGAAGATATTGTCGCTTATCCAGTTAAGACTTGATGAAGAAAGATAGATTCCCATATTGTCAGATGTTCCATTGTTGAATTGAATAGTGTTGTTGTTGCTGGAAATAAGATCTATGCCTCCATTTCCTGAATCTAAGCTGTTTGAAGTTAGTATGTTGTTTAGGATTTGATTGTTAGAGCTTGAAGAGAGTTGTATTCCATTGTAATTATTTAATTTTACGGTGTTGTTGATGATTTGGTTGTTGAAACTTGAAAAAATAGAAATTCCTCGATAATTTGAGTTAGCAGTTATGTTCTGTATCAAAGAATTATTTACTGAACTGAAATAGATTCCGTAGCTAAAGTCACGGATATTCAGGTTCTTGATTGTAATGTTGACTCTTCCTGTTGATTCAACGCCGTTTCCAGAATGTGTTGAGTTTATTGTGAAGCCGTTTCCGTCAAGAGTTATGTTGTCTGCAAGCACCCTTATACAAGTATCCGTAGAACTAAAGCTCTGATTCAAAGTATAAACTCCAGCATCAGTTATATTCCCACATTCCCAGATAGTGCTGTTTCCTGCACTGGCATTATAATTTGAAGAAAGGGACATAAACCCTATTGCCTTTAAAGTCTGGGCTTTAATCGGGACAGTTTCATTGCCGATAGTTTCGTCAATTCCCGCCTCATTAACTAATGTCCCATTTTCGACTAAAAGTGTTTCATTAATTACGGTTTCATTACTTGTTGAATCATTTATCACTTCAGAACTGTTAGACGTTTCGTTACCATAAATTATCGATTCGTTTATGTCTAAAATCGGTTTTCCTGTGAAAGCGGGATTTAGCAAGAAAAATGATGCAAGAATAAGGATAAATATGCCCAACACAGAATAAATAAGAATTTTAATACCCTTGTTAAAGGTTACACCACTTTCTTTTTCTTTTCCAAGATATTGTGTTACCGTCTTACCATTAATACGTTTAGTAGTATAAAGATAGGGTCCAATTTTCTTGCCATTCTTAAGAATATATCTCTTGTATGCCATGACCTCTTTATTGTTTAAAAAACAATAATATTCTTCTCGTTTCTAAGTTTTTAAATATTACCCCCATTCTCCCTGATTTTTTAAGGTTACAGCACAAGTTTTTGATGTTTTGAGTGAACTATTTCAGGATTAGTGTTTCTTATAAGTAGTAACAAATAGAAATATTTATAAAGGTAATACTCTTATAATGAACATGACAATAACTCTAACAGAAGCCACTCAAGAAGAAATTGTAGAAGAAAAAGCAAGAGGTTTAACTGAAGCTATAAAATCTGTTATCAATTTTAGATTGGACGGTTCAATAACCTTTAATCAATGGGCATTTCAAAGAGATAGGATAGGAAAAGTAATATCCGAAATGTGTACCCAATATCCACAATCTTCTGCAGTGAGCAATTTAAGGGAGAGATATAATGGTAACTTCAGATATAACACCATATAATAAAAATATTTTTTATTTATACACTTCTTCTCAAAAAACCCTAAGATCTTAAAATCCGATATCTACCCGAGATGCTCTCATGCATTTTTCGCCGGCAGGAGCATTATACCCCTATGCGATTTTAGTGAGCACTAGTTAATCGGGCGCATATACTAATATTGGTTACTTATCTGGTTTCTTGCAAGTTTTTAAAATTGGGTAATAAGAGCGTGACAAAAAAATAAAAAAATAAAATTAAAAATTTATTCTGAAGATTCTGTTGCTAAAAAAGCCCACCATTGCTTTTTAGTTTGAATAACTTCCCCATTTTCAGCATCAACTTGAGCCTGAACTTGCATTTGTGCTTGGAACAATCCTAGAACTTTTACTTGCTTTTGAGTTTTTACTTCATAAGCAGCTTTTACTTGATTTCCAGTTCCAACTTCCTTAAGTTCAATTGTGCATTCTCCTTCACATTTTGCGCCAAGTTTCGCTAATGCTGTTTCAGAAGCAGTGTCAGGCATTACCTTAACTTCAGAGTTCATCCCATTAGAAAGCTTGACCTGAAGAGTAGTTTTATCTTGAATCTGCTCTTGAGTCATGGTCATAGTAGTTTTTGCCTCAACATTTCCAGCCTGAAGCTTTACTTCACTTCCTTCTCCAGTTTGAATCTGCATCTGCTCTCCAGCCTGATTCATATAAGTTCCAGTTTGGACTTGAGTTTGAACCTGATTTTGAGTTGAAAGTTCTGTATCAGTTTGAGTTCCATCACCTGTTTCTTGTCCTGATTGAGTTGCATCTGAACCAGTATCAGTAGAACCTGCTCCGGCATCTCCTTGCGCAGCAAGAACTAAAGGCATAGCCATCATGGATAATATCATTACTGCAATTAATGCAATATTTAGTATTTTCATGTTTATTTTTGTACACCTCCTTTCATTAATATGATCTTGATTAGGTTTACATTTGTTTTGTTTCTTTTCATTTGATTTTTTTCTCCTGTTTGTTTTTTTACTTTTCCATAAAATAAAAAATAATAAAAAAATTAAAATTTAAGCTTTTCCAGATTGTTGATTGCTTGAACCTGCTCCAGATCCATCAGATCCTCCTTGTTGCTGTCCTGTTTCAGATTCTTCATCATCTTCTGATTCGGTTTCATTATTCCCAGAATTTCCAGCCTGGACTTGAGTTTGAACCTGATTCTGAAGTTGAGATTCTTCTTCTTGATTTTGAGTTGAAAGTTCAGTATTAGTCTCTAAAACTTGTCCTGTTCCAGATCCATCGCCAGTTGGGCTCCCATTTCTTGCCTTTTCTTGTTTTTGTTCAACTAATGCATCAGCTTCTGATTCTGTTAAATTACTGACCGCCATAAGTTTTGTTTTAACTTGCTCCATTTTTTTCTCTTGAAGCTGTGTTAATTTACCGGCGTTTTCCTCCATATTTTGAAGCTTTGTCTCAATTTTAGCTCTTTGAGCATCAGTAAGATTAGCTGTTTCTAAAACTTGTCCAAGATAAGCTATTCTGCTTTCATGTACTTGTATCGCTCTTTCTAAGCCAACAAGTTTATTCACAGAAGCGTTTAATCCTTCTGCATCAGAAGCGCCATCAAGTTGATTTATTCTTTCTTGAATTTTATTCATGATTTTTTCATGAGCATCCATAGCTTTTCCTATAGCTTCAGAATTGTTATTCTTAGCCGCAATTTTTGCCTGTATAAGTCTAAGTTTAGCTAATTCTAGTTCGCCTTCAATTTTTTCTTCTGAGTTAAAAGTAAACCATAGCTTAAACTGATTCCAAGCAATTTTTCCATTACTGGCGCTTTCATTCATTTCAAGCCCAGCTTCAGTATTTTCAGAGACTATCATTGTACCATCTGAATTATTACTTTCAGCAACAACTAAGGGCATGGCAAAAGCTGTGACTATCAAAACCATCATTATCATAATCATTGATATTGCTTTCATGTTTGTTTTTTGTATACCTCCTTTCACTATTTTAATCGTGATAAGGATAAGAAATCTAAAGAAAAGTACTATTTAGTATATCTGTGAAACAAGATGAAACAAGATTTTTGGCTGTTTTTATTTATTTTAATCTGACCTTGTTAGTGTTCCCAAACGGAATCTTAACAATCAGCCCCCGAGATTCAAGATTCCTTATAAGCCTAGATACTTTTGCCTTGCTGAAATTAGTTGAGTTCTGAATTTGTTTTTGCCAAAGCTCATGCCTATCTGCATTTTTTAACAATTCAACAACCTTCTTTTCTGTGTCAAGTAGATAATCTAAATTTTCATTATATTTCTTTTTGGTTTTGCCGACTTTTTTTACAACCCTTTTAGCATTTTTTTTCTTTAAGAATAAATAAGTTATAGCACCAAAGAGAACAATTATCAAACTCAGCAATAGCATATTATAATCGGGATTCTTATCTTCAAGTTTTACAAACATTGGAAAAACATATCCCGATTCTACATTGTTTAATTTCCAGACAACACTTATTACCTGACCATCACTTTGAATTTCATACTCTACTGGAAAAACCCCGTCTTTTTCAAGAATGAATCCCGTATCAAGATTTAATTTTATCTCAACATTAGAATAACTTTGATTAAAAACAAGTTTTTTTATTAAATAATACCCACTTGCACCCGTTTCAAGTATATCATCTGAAACTTGATTGCTTATTTGGTTGCCATCCAGAGTCTCTTTTACAACTAGTTTATTACCTACCTGGGTATATTCAAGATTATAAGAACTTGCTGAAATAAGAGTTATCGCTAAAAAAACTGATAAAACAATGCAAAATACAATTTTTTTGTTCATTTATTAAAGAGCCTAAACAGATATATAAAGATTCTCCTGCCTTCCCCATAAAAATAGGTCGAGAGAATAAGTTAATCGCCACTGGTGCCTCATCGCTTGTCGGTTCGGCAGGAGCATATATTAAAAATGGCACGAGCGGGTTTTTTATAGTCGAGCTCCTAACGGATTGAGTAAGAACACAGAATTATCCAATTATTACTTTGACTTTTTATGAAAAAACTTCTTCCATCCCCTAAATCTTATCTGTCTATAAACATTAAATAATAATCCCAGTACAATTGCTGAAACTACTGCAAGAATAATATATAGGAGAGTATTGTCTTTCTTTGTTCCCGCGGTCAGAGGTGTCTCAGTACCTTCTATTGTTCTTTTACATGCTTCCATCGCTGCCTGCGCCTTTTCTCCAGCTGCCTCAATATTTCCTGCAGCGAGTTCTCTCTTGGCATCATTAAGCATATCTTGAAGTTCTATACATTCTGCATTCTCATTTATAAGGCGCTCTGTAAATGCAACTATCTTTACAACATTAGAATTATTTTTTCCTGAGAAAGTGATAAAAACTTTGTTATAAACATTGTATGCTGGCGTCTTTGAAGTAACATTTATTACCACTTCATAAATCAAAATTGTTGGATCCTCAATAGATCCTTCAACAGATATGGCTGTTCTTTCCCCACTTTTTAATAATTTAACAGAATTTGGATCAAAAGTTACAGGTGTATCAAGACGACTAGAGTCTCCAAGAAGATAACCCGTAATTGAAATATCATTAAAGTCAACATCACCATCATTCTCTAAATCAACATTAAATTGAGTTGTACCTATTTGAGTAATGGCATTTATAGACGGCACAGCTATTTTCATTGAAGTTCTTATTGCTCCGCCACCACCACCTCCGCCTCCACCGCCGCCCCCTCCTCCGCCAGAAGAACAATCTGAGCAAGGTCCACCACAATCTACTCCTGTTTCTCCTTGATTTTGTATTCCATCATTACAACTAGCTATTGAGGTATTTACTACTACTGCCCTAGTTTCAGTAGTATTACAATTTCCTGCAAAATCACAGGCTAATGCATTAAAATAGTTAAATCCATAAGATAAATTATTAAATTCAGAATAAAAAGAAGATAATGGCATAGTTGAAGTTGTTTTTGAATTAAATAAAACATGATTCTTATCATAAACATTGATAGTTAAATTTGCCAAGTTTGTATCAGTTGCACTAATATTGATTCTTAATGTGGTTTCAGAAATTATCTGATCATCGCTTGGTGTTGGATTTATGAAGTTTATAGCTGGAGTGATTGTATCAATGGTAAAAGTCTGATTTCCTTGACTAGACCAATCAAAAATATTGTTAGTGTTATTACACCACACATTCCAGTTATAGGTTCCATCTAATAAATTATCTATAAGAAAGTTAGTTGGAGTATTATCTAGCACACTATTATCTGTTTGATTCAAATGCCACCCATTACTCCAATTTCCCCAAAACTCACAAATATCTATTTCTGCACCACCAAGAGTAAAAGTAGTATAATTAAAATAAATATCATTAGAATAATTAAGATATGCCCGAGTAAGCATAGAGTTTAAGCTTATTACTGGTGGAAAAGTATCAATAGCAAAATTAATTGAAGATTGGCCCATATTCCCAAAACTATCATTACAATAAAAGTCAGCAACATAAGCTCCATCCGAAAGTTCTCTAACATAATTAAAATACGTATCATTAATCTGGTTAAGAGTAATCAAACTACCATTATCTAAGCTTAAACCGCACCAATTTGCTTTTTCATTCAAGCTTACATTGAAATTAGTGACATTTTGAGTATAAGTGGCTGCCTTTGGAGAGATTATTGTTATGCCTGGAGCAAGAGTATCTATAGTAATTATCCTTGTTTCTGTTGAATTGCATTGTCCTGCACGATCGCAAGCAGTTGCATTAAGATAATAAGTATTATCAATAAGTAATGGTTTAGTTATTGATGTATTCAAGAAAAAAGGCAAGGTTGTAGAATAACTAGTTACTTCTAGCCCTGATGAATTATAAATATTTATTGTGATATTAGCTAAGTTCGCATCAGTAACATCAACGTTTGCATAAATCTCGTTATGAGAATAATTTCCAGTTTCTGTTGTTGGTGAAATAAAGTTTACAGCAGGAAATATTGTATCAATAGTAACATTTCTTATAACAGACCAACAAATACTAAGATTATCACAGGTAGTTGCTTTAATATAATAAATTCCTTCAAGGAGATTTGTAAAATTAGAAAAAAGCTGACCTGTTTTCGAGTTTATTGTTAAATTTTCGCTAAAGTCTACTAGGTTAGCCGGAATTGTGCTTGTTGAATTATAAAGATTTATTGTAATATTATTAAGTGCACTTTCAGGATTATTTGATGCAGCAGTAACATTAACAACAAGATTATTTCTTGTAATTACACTTTCAGATGCTTCAGTAGGCGAAACAAATTCTATACTGGGATTAGTCATATCTACAAAGAATGTTACAGAACTAGAATTTACATTTCCGGCAGTATTATTAGCGTAAACAATCCAAGTATTGCTTCCCTCGTCGCTTCTTAAGTTTGTCGTAATATTTTGTCCGCACATTATTGTGTTGTTAGCTGTTCCGTTAAAGAACCAGCATGAATCTGGATTTATTTCGATTAGAGTATAATTCATCGCGATAATTACCTCATTATAGGTTATATTCTGAGGATAAATTATATTAATCAATGGAAAAATTGCACTAAAATTACAATATTCTATTTCCTGATATTCAAACAATGTTTGATTTGCAGAGCAAGAATAAATATCATATTGTATAATATTTCTTGTTTGATTCATAAAATCATTAGACAAACAAGAAATATTTGTCCAGCTTGTCCAAGTTGTATTCTGCAATGTTGGACCAACTAGTTGATATTCATAAATTACTTCATTAGCTATCTCTCCACAAGAATTATTATCATATTGTGTTAAGAATCTTGATTGATTCATCTGGTCTGAAGAACAGGTAGTATTAATCCAGTCAGACCAAGTCGTATTAGTCATATTTGGAGTGCAGAAATCACAAGAAGTAATGTTAGTTTCCCAATGAGTGATATTTTCTACTTCTCCGCAAGTATTATTGTCGTATTCTATCCAACTTCTGTTTTGAAGTTGAGTATCATTTGCTAGGCACAATGTTTGATTTTCCCATGCTGTTGCAGTTGTATTGATTAAATTAGGTGTGCAGAAGTCACAGGATTCTATTGCTTGAAATTCAAACAATGTTTGATTTAAACCGCAACTAAAGACATCAAACTGTGTAAGATTTCTTGTCTGATTCATAAAATCATTCGACAAACAAGAAATATTTGTCCAATCAGTCCAAGTTGTATTCTGCAATGTTGGACCAACTAGTTGATATTCATAAAAAGTTTGATTAGTAAAATTATCACTTTCTGCGCCTGTTTGAGCATAACAATTATTTGAATCATGTTGAATCTTGAATCTTGATTGATTCATTTGCGTTTCAGAGCAAGTTAGGTTAGTCCAATCACTTTCAGTAGTGTTTGTAATATTTGGAACACAGCTATCAACCCAAAAAGTTATAGAACTAAAATTGATGCTTCCGGAAGTGTCATTAGCATAAACAATCCAAGTATTGCTTCCCTCGTTGCTTCTTAAGTTTGTAGTTATATTTTGTCCGCAAGTGATAATATTATTCACAGTTCCATTATAGAACCAACATGAATCTGAATTTATCTCGATTAGGGTATAATTCATAGAAGTTATTACCTGATCATAAGAGATATTTTGCGGGTAAACAATATTAACCATGGGCACAATTGTATCATTCACAAGCAAAGTACTGCTTGTAGAATCCGCAGAATAATTCTGGGTAGCACTAGCATTACAAATATACTCATAACTTCCAACAGCAAGAGTCTGAACATCTGAAGCAGTTCCGCCTACACTTGAATCAACAAGAGCATTATTTCTCCATAAAGTAACATTATGTTCACTAATAGATGAATAACAGCTTACATTACTTTGATTTCCTGATTCAATAATCCAATTCGGAGATACAGAAAGTGTTAAAGCACCTCCACCAATACCTGAACTAACCAAGAAAGAATAATCTCCAGTAGAATTTAAAACTCCAGATGTATCATTAGCATACCATTTATATTTATAAGAACCAGTAGCAATACCCGTATAGTTATAGTAATAGTTACTGCTCATATTTCCAGAAGCGCTATAATTGACAAATGTTCCTGTAAAATTATGCTCTATCCAAACACTATCTATTGCAATATTATCTATCCAAGTAATATTGAACTGATAGTTTCTAGTAGGAGAATAATCTACGTCTGCATACTTTTCCCACATATTGCTCCATAATGGTGCTTGGGTGTCTGCTTCAATTGTTAAGCTTCTCGTCTCGGTCTGATTTTCATTTCCACTCAAATCTTTCACACTCGCAGAATAAGTGTATGTTCCTGCAGAAAGATTGCTCTCATTCGCGTAGAAGTTCCATTTATCTGTGTCGTATTTGTTAAGATTAGAGTAATAGAGTTGCTGGACTT
>Ga0247842_10003333_pt1 | contig 21876 bp, 21 predicted proteins | sample LaCruzMarch2015__3_FD_192411 | JGI IMG/M metagenome (GOLD analysis project Ga0247842, IMG submission 192411) | Freshwater microbial communities from meromictic Lake La Cruz, Castile-La Mancha, Spain - LaCruzMarch2015_19m | ecosystem: Environmental > Aquatic > Freshwater > Lake | place: Spain...
ATTAAAATGACTTGCTCTTGAGTAGCTTTTAGTTTATGCTTATGCAAACGTTTGACATTAACAATTTAACAGGAGTCTCTAATGAACCAAGCTTCGACGTTTGCAGAAAGTTTTGCATCTAATGTAGATACTCAACTATCACGTTGGTTAGGTGCTATTCCAATATTGATACCTATTCTCCAACGTTTGAATGTTGTTTCCATCATTAACCGATATTGTCCTTCTAACGCTGATGTCAATGAAGGGATAGTTGCTTTAGTCATGATTCTTAATCGTCTCATGTCTCCCCGTCCACTCTACAAAGTGGCTGAATGGATGACAGAGACTATATTGAATGAAACTCTTGGCATTTCACCCGATAAATTCCATGATCGTAGACTTGGTGACTTGCTAGATAATATCCATCCGCACATTGATAATGAAACAATTCCAGACTCCTGTAGTTGTATACACCATCTTTAAGGATGGTAGTATCTGGAAGCAAGTGGCGTCATTAACTGAGTTTCAAAGTAAGTTCATTGAGAAATTGGGTTTGCCCGATCCTGTAATCTACTTGGAACAGGTTAAGCTTGAATAGGATTTTCATAGGTGTTGAAAACAGGCTAAGAAACCTAATATGCCTGCATGGACCGCCACACTGACGTTTGTTAATTTTTGGGATCCAGCGATTATCAATGGGCGGGTCTATATGACATATTTCTCAGATGTAAATTTCTCAGCGGTAGGAATGGCATCCTATGGTATAGCAACTGATACGTGGACAAAAGAACCTGATCCACCAACCAGTAGAAGGAATCAATCCGTTGCTATTGTCAATGGGAGAATTTACACCATCGGTGGCACAAGACCAGAGTTAATAAAGGAGGAGGATTGGAAGGGCATTGACACTGTGGAAGAATTTACACCAAAAGATTGATCTTTGGCAGTTTCTCCGAAATAGAAACTGCCCACGTCATGGGGTAATCTTAAAAGCCGATAAAGTTCAGATTTGTCAAAATGTAGGAACACGACATGCTGTGTTCCTACTCAATCCCAGGCTGTTCATTTACCTTTTTCCGCAATTTCTTGATGCCTGAAAAGAAGAAGTAAATCCCCATGTATATCAGAAATATCCCGCATAGTATGATCAAAACCATGTAAACTTTGTCTGAGAATACCTGCTTTCCCAGAACTAAAGCCAACGCAACCGCACAATACCACACAAAATCTGATGATATGTGTCCTATATAAAAACTCGATATGCTCAAAAAGTTCCCCTCAAGCGACACGAGCATATAAGTTGCGCCTATGGTCGCCCACCAGATTATCCAGTACGGATTTGAAGCACTCGTCACGAAACCTTTTAATATGAGATCAAGTCCTGTGATAGTAGTACTTTGAACTGCGGAAGTTACCTGCGGAGCGCTGATGCCAAGATATGCACTTTTAATCATGCCATAAGAGAACCACAGCATTACTAATCCACCAATAACACCGATAAATCCTGTAACATATTTGTTTTTCAGAACGTTCTTCAATCCCAGCGCAAGGGCTATTACTATACCCAATTCCAATATGCTGTGTCCGATCATTATCATAATTACAGCAATAAAACCCATCTGAATAACTGATGATATTGTGATTGCAAGTACCGGTCCGGGCATTAAAGCACCTGATAGACCTGTAACAAATGACATAGATAGTATCTTCAATGGTTTCAATTGTAACCCTCATTATTTAATAATGTTGTAATAGTTTTATAAGTGAAGGAAAATTAGCCACGGATACACACAGATTTTCACGGATAGAAGAAAAGATACATGATGCAAGATGAAAATATTGTCCAATATCTTCTCTAATCTGTGTAAATCTGTGGCTAAATTTCTCAGAAAGTGTTTTCTTGATTGCGAGCCATGCCCTAATTTTTTTTGCTAATATCATCTTCTATTTCATCTTCGCCAAATTCATCATCATCGTCAATTCCGTAGTCAAAAATTTCTGGTTCGTATCCTTCTGTTTGTGACCAATATATTCCCCCGTCCTCTTCTTCCCATTCTTTGATAGTCCTTTGGTTCTTCACTTTTCTTCTGATTAAACCGATTGACAGAATTAATATAGCGCCACCCCAGAGGATTATCGAACTACTGAGCAGATAGTACCATTTATAACGCTTTTTCAAATCCTTCATCCATCTGCTTTCCAGCCAATCTATATTTACGCCTGTGGCACTTGCGAGAGCTTCATCAAAAGGTCTGCCTTTTGCAAGCTCACGGATACATCCTTTGAGAGCATCATTTCCGTATCTTTTCACCATAAACATTATTATGTTACAACTTTCTGCATAAGCCAATCTAGCTTGATATGCACTTTCAGGGAAATCTTCTGATATATTAAAAAGTGGAATTATATTGTTTCCCAGAGTTCCTGTAAGAATAGTCCAGTAATTGCTATAACCCCAGTCGTTGGATACGTACATAGCGACCCCTTCGTTAAACCATCTTGGCACATTTTTTAGATTCTCTTTAACGTATAAACCGAATACTACGTGGGTTATTTCGTGTTCAACGATACGGGCAAGATCAATTTTTCTGTCCTCTGATAGAGTGGGATCAAGTAATACGATTCGAGCCTGTAAAGGATATGCACATCCAGCCGCCCAATCTTGTATTGGCGCATTGACAGTTCGTTCAAACTCCTTTCGTGTCTCGCAAAACCATATATCTATTTTTCTGCCTGTCGAGTATCCAATTTCATCAGTAACTTGTGGAAAAAAATTCTCAGCTATATTCTGAATATCTCCTGCCGTACTTTGATTTTGTGTATATCGTACAATAAAGTGGTCGCTTTCAATTATAGACCAGTCTTCAGCATAAGCTATAACAGAAAGCAGTAACGTCAGTAATATTGCAACAAAATATTTCATGTAAAGTCAAGCTCCACGCAAATATGTTATCTATAAATAAACATTCCAACCCTTAGAGTTATTCCTTTATCTTACCCACCGAGAAGACTCCTTCCTAGCTTTTCACGTTCTGCCGAGTGACTGAAGAAAAGAGCAACGGAAGAAGTTGCTAGGTGGAAGACGAAATGTAAATGTGTTCTAATATCAGATATTAACTCCCTTTTTCAATCAAAATGTGGTATAATTGTAAGCATGAAAATAAACAAAGCTTTTAAATTCAGATTGTATCCTAATGATCAACAAATACGATTCCTTGCACAATCTTTCGGATGTGCTAGGTTTATATATAACCGCTTTCTACGTCAACGCATTGACTATTACGCAGAAACAGGTAAAGGGTTGACATATCATAATAACGCCATTGCTTCAACACAACTTAAAAAACAATCCGAGCTTGAATGGCTTAATGATATAAACTCTCAATCGCTACAAGCGGCACTTCGTAACCTTGATACTGCATATAACAATTTCTTTAACAAGCGTGCCGAATTCCCTAAGTTCAAGAAAAAACATAATAAACAATCATTCGGGTAATAAAGTTGTCGAAGTTTTCTGGATTCCCTTTTTCAAGGGAATCCATTTCTAGCTATTACCCGATTAATTATTTAATCTTCATAATGCGGGAGTAATTCACCTTATCACATTTCCTTTTTTTATTGTAGCCCAAAACACGAAAGAGGTACGATATGCTTTTCTGGGGAAAAAAACCAAAGATAATTTCAGAACCCGAACTAACCAGAGAAGAAATAAATGAGTTAGTGGATGAGAGCATCAAGTTTGCCAAAATTTATGCCAATGATGGCAACGTATCAGGTATGGAGATGGCTTTTCAGGATGCTATTAAACAAGGAAGAAAAATAGGCAGATCATTTGATTCCACCGAAATTGCAAAAATTAAGCTCATGGGGTATGAACGCGGCGAGAAGCTAATGCGTGAAAGGGCAAATGAATTTAAAAATTCTGGCAGAATCAACGAATCAGAAAATGCCCTCATTCTTGCTGAATCTTATGGTGATGAAGCTATACTACTCAAGAAAACTCTTTAGGATTACGAATTTGATAATTTTATTTAATACTTAAAAGTTGGGTTTCGTTCCTCAATCCAACCTACGTTTTCTTAACAGAGTAAGATATAAAAACACGGAGACACAGAGAAAAAGGATGAAGGCGGAAGGATGATGGATGAAAAAGAAGAAACAATATTACAGTTTCATCCTTCATACTTTCTAAGTTCTTTCCGTGCCTCTGTGTCTCCGTGTTTATTCTTGGATTTCATTTATTAGAAAGGAATTTTTAAATATGTCTAGCAGGTCAAAACATCCAAACCTTATATTCGTTTTTGCGGATCAGATGCGTGGAATGTCAATGAGATGCTCCGGAGATCCAAATGTTCTAACGCCAAATATGGATAAAATGGCTGAGGAAGGCGTCAGATTCTCTAATGCTTATACAAACTGTCCTGTCTGCACACCTGCCCGTGCTTGTATGTTGACGGGACGTTATCCTATCTCTAATCTCACTATAACCAATGACCTGCCAATGCCAGATAATGAGATCACTTTTGGGGAAGTCTTAAAGCAAGTTGGATACAGAACAGGTTACGTGGGCAAATGGCATCTCGACGGTATCCCTCGTAATAAATTCACTCCGATTGGTGCAGGTCGGCATGGGTTTGATTTCTGGGCTGTGTGGAACTGTTCTCACGACTACTTCAATGGGAAAGTGTATTTTGACATTTCTGAACCTGTTCAATTAAAGGGTTATGAACCAGAAGCTCAGACTGATCTGGCGTTAAAATTCATTCATGAAAATGCTGATGAACCATTTTGTCTTTTTCTCTCATGGGGTCCGCCTCACGATCCATATTATCAAGTTCCAGAGAAATACCGTCAGCTTTATGATCCAGAGATGTTAAAACTACTTCCCAATGTTCCTGAAAATCCTGATCTTTCTCATGCACCATTAGGACGTAAGGATTATGAATCTGGTATACGTCGGACTATCGCTGACTATTATTCTGCAATTACCGCACTTGATGATCAACTAGGCAGAATCTTAAACGCTATTGATGATTTACATTTAGCAGAGAACACAATCGTTGTTTTCACGTCAGATCACGGTGACATGCTATTCTCACAAAATAGTTTAAAAAAACAACAGCCTTATGAGGAATCCATCAATATACCTTTAATTACCCGATGGAAAGGTCATATACCAAACGGTATTGTTTCTGATACACTTTTCAGCACTGTGGATTTTCTGCCGACACTGCTCTCAATAATGGATATTGAGCAACCTGAAGGCATTGAAGGCATTGATCTGTCTTATGCGTTATGTGGAGAAAATCGCAATGAACCAGACTCAGTTTTCCTGATGGACCTTGTTCCTATGGACGAAGGGATAAGGCTTGGCATAAATGAATGGAGAGGTATCCGCACAAAGAGATATACCTACGCTAGATGGCTAGATGGCAGAGATTGGGTTCTATTCGACAACGATATTGATCCACATCAACTTAATAATCTTATAAACGATCCAGATGCTATGCCGATAAAACAGGCTATGGAAAAAGAGTTGAGAAAGTGGATGAAATACACTGGTGATGAAGGCTTGGATTGGCAAAGCTTGATAAAAAAATTGAATCTTGTTGATTTATGGAATCTTCGTGAAAAAGAGATGCACCCTAACGATCCACACATTATCAGCGAGTGATCTCAGAAAATAGTACACGCTCTTACAGATATGCCTTACAGGTAACTGAAAAATTCGTACTATTTTACTAAAAGTTATCTTCTCATTTCACACATAGCTTTCATCATTGCCGACATCAACTGCACTTCTTCTACTGCTATCACTGCGCAGCTTGTTTCGTTAGTTATGATCCAGCTATCCTCCATCGCAGGAAGATAACCTAATATTGCTGAGTCTTCCCCGCCTGTTTTGTTACCTGATTCCAGAGCATTATTCAAAGACCAATCTTTGTCGAATGGAAAGTCATCACCGAACCATCCGTTCTTATACTCTTTATAGGCAATCTTTATGGCTTCTTGAGCAGTATCGGCAGAGAATTTTCCTGCTGGATCTATTACGTCGCTGTCACCTTGAATTCTAAATACAAAATAGTTTTTCATAAGCCTTTTCATTCCTTTCTCCTCCTTACGCTATGATGATGAGGCTATATATGACTTACTGTATGACTATTATATTGCACAGTAAAACATTTGTCAACAATTTTTGTGTATTAATGCTTGAGGCTAAAGGAGATTATCAAGCATTTTGCCATTAGACAAATATCTTGAATTAAAGAATAAATTGTTGTATAATCTGCGTAGACATATTTTAGATATATAGTTTGTTATTCCACAAAAAGAAAAAATGAAATAGAGGTATGAATATGGATTACTTTCATTATAAAAACAATAGATTGTATTGCGAAGAGGTTTTAGTGTCAGATATTGCAGAAGAAATAGGGACGCCATTCTATCTTTATAGCCACCGAACTATAGTAGAGCATTACAGAAAACTTGATAAATCTCTGGAGAGCGTTGATCACTTGATCTGTTTCTCGATGAAGAGCAATGCAAGTCTGGCTGTATGCAGAAGTCTGGTGAATGAGGGTTCTGGCGCTGATATTGTATCGGGTGGAGAACTCTACAAGGCTATAAAAGCAGGTTTTAAGCCACAAAATATAGTATTTGCGGGTGTTGGAAAAACTGAAGCAGAAATCGAATATGCCCTTAACAGTGAGATTCTGATGTTTAACGTGGAATCCATGTCTGAGGCAATGGCGATAGACCGTGTCGCAGGGCGATTAAATAAGAAGGCAAGAATAGCCTTTCGTATAAATCCTGACGTTGATGCCGGAACTCATAAGCACATCACGACAGGAAAGAAAGAAAACAAATTTGGTCTGGCGATTGACAAAGCGGTGGACTACTTCATAGAAGCCGCAAAAATGCCTAACCTTGACGTCATCGGAGTTCAGGCTCACATCGGATCGCAAATAATATCTACCACTCCCTATGTAGAATCTATAAACAGGCTGGCAAAACTAATCAGCGATCTGGATGAATCCGGAATAAAAATTCAAACTTTGAATATAGGCGGCGGACTTGGGATCGTATACAATGAAGAAAATCCGTCAACTGCACAGCAATTTGCTGATGCTATACTTCCTCTAGTGAAGCCGACCGGAAGAAGATTGATCATTGAACCAGGAAGATTCATAGTAGGAAATGCAGGTATTCTGGTGACCAAAGCAGTCTATATAAAACCTATTGAAACAAAGACATTTGTTATTGTTGATGCGGGAATGAATGATCTTATAAGACCTGCGCTATACGAAAGCTACCATTCGATACGTCCTGTAAAAATAGAAAGCACGGATGAGTTTGTCGTTGACATTGTAGGACCCATCTGCGAGTCAGCAGACTGCTTTGCAAAGGAGAGAAGTATCCCGATCGTAAAAGAAGGTGATTTATTATCAATCTTCAGTGCAGGCGCCTATGGATTCGTTATGTCATCAAATTACAATGCACGTCCAAGAACAGCAGAAGTGATGGTCATTGATGATAAGTATTTCACTACTCGCCAAAGAGAGACCTATGATGATCTTATAAACGGAGAAAGTATTCCCGAAAAACTTATAAAATAAGAAAGGAATTTAATATGGCAACAGTAGGTTCAGGAAAGTTTACTTACAGGCTTGTGGAAGATTGGGGGAAACTCCCAGAAGGATGGATATTTACTCAGGTTGCTGGCATCGTTGTTGATCAGGACGATAAAATCTACGTTTTCAATCGAGGCGAACATCCTATGATCATCTTTGACAGAGATGGTAAAATCCTTGATTCATGGGGAGAAGGCATGTTTGCAAGCGCACATGGGATGTGGTTGGGACCTGATGGTAATCTCTATCTGGCAGATCATCAGAATCATACAGTCAAGAAGTTCACTCGTGATGGTAAATTACTAATGACTATTGGTACTGAAGGCATCCTCGGAGACGAAGGAAAACCATTCAGAAGTCCCACCGGTGTAGCAGTATCACAATCAGGCGAAATATACGTTTCAGACGGTTATAACAATCAGCGTATCCATAAATTCTCTCCTGATGGGAAGCTGATCACGTCATGGGGTGAGAAGGGAGAAGGTGAAGGGCAGTTTGCTGTTCCTCATGGTATATTCGTCCACAAAAACGGCACTGTTTACGTTGCTGATCGAGAAAACCATCGCATACAGATATTTACCCCTGACGGCAAGTTCATTAACCAATGGATGACCGATTTCAATATGCCATGCACACTGTTTATAGATGATGATGACGTTGTATATATACCAGAACTCAGGTATCGCTTGAGTATACTCAACCTAAATGGTGAGCTTTTAGCAAGATGGGGTGGTATTGAGAGCCATGAACCCGGACAATTCGTTGCCCCGCATACAGCCTATACAGACTCTTATGGAGACCTTTACGTTGGTGAAGTCCTCGAAGGTCAGAGAATCCAGAAGTTTGAAAAGATAAGATAACTAGAAATAGGTCAAAAAACGCAAAAAAATATTGAAAGATTAAAAGGAGTAAAATTATGGGAAAGCTAAGTATTTGTGCTAAAGATGTAGAACATTTGTTAGGCGCTATTCGTGTCTGTGTCCAACATGGTGGCAGTTTCCTCGTTAGCAGATGCGCTCCCAATGGACCCATCATGCGAGAGCGAAACCTTGACTATATACATAAGCCTACTTGGGGTATGTATTCCGCCGGGGTTAGCCACAGCACAATAGCTAAACTGCTTGATTGGGCGATGGATAATGCACTTCAGCCAAATGGTGATTTTTTCTTCCCCGAAGAAAGGGCAGAATACAATGTCACGCAGAGATTATATAGACCATTGAACTTCGGCAGGGTTGCAGTGTATATTGACCACCCGATGATGAAAAATGAGATTGTCCTGAAACGAATGATGCAGTATCAACATAAATCAGGAGGAGTATTCAGCTACATAGGCGATGATCCAAATAAGGTTGAGGAACAACCCACTATGGGAACTTTAAATACCAGTTTCTTTGGACACATGATGATGTCACTGGATATAAAGGATCGGGCTATAATGGCTGGTGAATGGATGTGCAATTTCGTTCAGGCTAACGAAGAATATATGCGCAAAGGGTTCATGTATACAAATATGACTCCTGATGAAAAGCTTGTCACAGACATAAAGCCCGGTGCTAAAATATCAAGTATGGTTGATAATAAAGACCCAAAGCAGGAGTTCTGGCAGCCGGGAACCGCTATGGCATTTCTCGCTAACCTCTACGAAAAGATGAGAGATGACTGGGGATATGGAGAAGAAAAGGTTCAGGCATACCTCGATAACGCTTTAATGCTTCTCGATTTTGAAGATATGATGCCCTTGTATACATATCTCTGGCCATCGAAATGCAAGGTTGGATGGGGTGCAGGCGAGTTGTTGAGGGTTCTACTGAGATACGGTAAGGGAACTGAGGCTCAGATCGAGAAAGCCTATCAAGCCGCAAGGAAAGTAGCGATATTCACGTTCATGGATAGCCAGTTACCAACTGGTGGATGGTCTTGTATGCACTATCCGCAGAGTGAATTGATACCTGAGATGGCTTTTGATTACAAACCTCTCAAGGGCATGGTGAACGTGCCAGACAGCAGAATCGAAGGCTCTCAGACCATATTCCTCCCCGGCGAGGAGATTACCGGTGAGTTCCTCGGCGAGATGAAGTCAATACAGACGGGTCTGGAAGAATTATTATCTCATCTTTGATCTAAATCATTCGGATTTGAGGTGATTTTTAATGAAAAAAATTGAGCCTGCTTTGCTAGAAAAAGCCATTCAAAGATTAGTTTCTGCATTGCATCCAGAGAAAATCTACCTCTATGGTTCACACGCTTATGGTCATCCACATGAAAACAGCGACGTTGACCTGCTTATAGTAGTAGGTCAACCTGATTCATCCATTTACGATATAACTGTCGAAGGTTATCGTGCATTAAGAGGACTTTTCTTTCCTGCCGAGATCAATGTAGTGACACAATCAGACTTTGATGTGCGTTCACATTGGTTAAGCTCAATCGAGAGCGTTGTCAACAAAAAAGGACTGATACTTTATGAGTCAGAAAGTCAATAACCTCCCGCATTATGAAGTTTGAAAAATTGATCGGGTCATAGAATTAATAACGTTTCTCTGGATTCCCGCCTTCGCTGGAATGACAAACACACGCAAAATGTCATTCCCGCGAAGGCGGGAATCCAGTAAAGTTTTATAACCCGATTAATTAATCAATGTTCATTAGCTTGTTAAATCGTCAATTAAATTCACAAAACAAGCTGTAGAGGCATATTGCAATATGCCCCTACTTCTGCCATTTCTGCCCATAACTGAAAAACTCGTATCATTAAGAGACATGCTGATGCGTGTCCTGCACATAATAGGAAATGATTTGGAAGAACAAATGCTTGAACATTACAAAGAAGCTATTGAAGGACTAAGAGTAGATTTCGTCGAAGCATGTAAATTCGTCTTTGGTGAAAATCTTGTGTCAATCATCACTAAGGGATCGACTGTTAAAGGTGGATTTATACCCGGAATATCCGATGTTGACATGCACGTTTATCTCAAGGAAGAAGCCTTTGAAAACAGAGATTTTATTAAGCTGGAATTCGGTCTGAAACTTCAGGAGAAGATAAACGATATGCTTTATCGCTATGATATAGGTGGTAGTCCTATTCAGGTTATCGGAATCAATGTGTCAATGCCCAAGTTCTGGTCTAGATCATTGCCCGGCACGTACATCTTTTTGTATGGTGATGAGTGTCCAGAACCAGAACCTGAAGCCGATAAAATGCTGGAAGATGATATAATGAATCTGCAATACCAATACCCTAATTACGCTTATAGTTTGGTAAACACCTACGCAGATAAGAGGAACGAGGAACTTCCTCAATTTGTTCGCCGATTAAATCCTGCTGTAACGCCAACGTTTAACAGAGTGTTTTCGGCACTTACTGAAGATCCGTTCAAGGCATGGAAAATGACTAAATTCGAAGTATTAGATGCTCTGGAAAAATTAGAGGATGAATCAGCTAAAAGTCTGGCACAATTAGGACGAGAATTCTACGAGATGGCGAAGCAATGGGATCGGGTTAAAACAGAACCAGAATTTTGTCGTAATATGATACGGGTAGGCTTCAAAATTATTGATCTTGGTAAACAAATTGGAATGGAGAATCGCTATCCCAAAACTAAGTAATGCTTGCGCTGTCATTGTAAAAAATAAAATGAAAAATAACCACGGAGACACGGAGACACGGAGACACGGAGACACGGAGACACGGAGACACGGAGACACGGAGACACGGAGAAGACAGTAATCAATGATCAATAATGAGTATAAAAAACTGATCACTAATTCCTCTCCGTGATTTCGTGCCTCTGTGGTTTTTCCAAATTTGATAATGCCCTTGTGCTTATATAGGAGGATTTGATGCAAGATAATGGACATACAGGACATTTGCGTTTCAGTGCATTCGTTCCTTCACAACTGGTGAACGCTTATTTTTCGGATGATGCTGGATTAAATGAAGCATTGTGTTTATTCAAGGCAAACAAGATCAGCAAAGTCTATCTCGATTGCCTTCGAGGTGGACATTTTCCCGGTGAGGAAGTACTGACAAAAGCAAGGGATTTCTTTAGAAAGAATGGCTTAGAAGTATCCGCCGGATTAACTCCAACAGATGGCACCGGAAAAAGAAGCACTCACGGCAGATGGTGGCTTTGTTATACGAATCTCAAAACGCAAGAGGAATTGGAAGAAATTGTTCGTCGTACTGCACGTATATTTGACGAGATAATTGTTGATGATTTTCTCTGTACACACTGCCATTGCTCTGAATGTGACTCTGTTCGTGGTGAGCAGGAATGGGGAGAGTATTATCGAAACCTTTTGACTTACATTGCGAAAGATAAAATCATAAATCCAGCCAGAGATGAAAATCCTGACGTAAGGGTAATAATAAAATATCCGCAATGGTACGACCGATTCCATGTATTTGGCTATGACGTAGAGCAACATCCTTTTAATTTTGATGAGGTATGGGTCGGTACGGAGATCCGTGACCCGCTAGTAGAATACGTCAACCAATATCAAGCCTTCGCTAATTATAGTTGGTTATCTTCTATTTCACAGGAAAAGATCGGTGGAGGATGGTTTGACTTCATCAACTGCTATCCAGAGATTTACGTTGAGCAAGCGGTACAGAGTATTCTCGCGGGCGCCCGTGAGCTTATACGATTCCACTACGAACCCGCACTTTATTCACCCGAAAATCCCGACACAAAGGCTCTCCTCGAAGCGATCCCCAAACTAGAAAGGCTTGCAGAACTTCTGGATAATCATAAACCCGAAGGTATCGCCTTTTACAAGCCTGTCAATACTGATGGAGAAGATGAGGCATATCTCCTTGACTATCTTGGAATGCTGGGATTGCCAATAGTGCCGTGCCATCAGTTTCCAGAGGATGCAAAATCAATCTGCCTTTCGGTACAATCAGCCGATGATCCCGATATTGTAGAGCGAGTGATCGCTTTTGTTGAAAAAGGTGGAATTGCAATGCTTACACCGGGATTTATGCAAAAATTCGCTTTTGATGAGAGAATACTCAGTCTTTCGGGCTACGCTAATCCACCAGTCACACCCGCTGACGTATGGACGTTTCGGTTCTCTGTCAATCAATCTTCGGTAGATGCTGAAGCACATATTCACTTTGGGGCAAACCTTCATCCTGTTACTGCTGAAGTATTGGCAACTGCCATCCATCCCAAAGGAAATATACCTGTGCTAACCAGAAATATGTATGGAAATGGTAAGGCGCTTGTATTTAACGCAAAGACCTTCCGTTATCCAGAAGGTTCAGGACGAGTAACAACAGGTGAGCCAGTTTCGTTACCAAACATGCCTCAAAGCCTTGTTGATACGTTGCGGTCAGAAATGCTTTCAGGCTTCCCGTTTGAGGTGAAGGTTCGGTCTAAAGTTGGTGTTTACTATTACTCAGACGTTTTAGTATTGACCAATTTCAATGATCAATCGGTTTATGCAAATGTCGCTTTACAATCACAATGTGTTGGTCGTTATGATGATCCTGTAACAAGACGTTATCTAGGTGATTGGTCAGACGGAAAATTGAACTTTGAGATACCCCGACGAAAGTTTACGGTTCTATCAATATAGAAAAGTGGATACCACAACTTCTCCGATATATGCACGTTTTGGCTGAGTAACAAGAAACAATGCTACGTCAGCAATATCCTGTGGAAGCATGAGTTTTGACACATCATCATTGGGATGATTGCCTGCTCTCATCTTTGTAGCGACAGGTCCCGGGCATATAACACTGGCTTTTATACCATGTTGCCTTCCCTCAGCCGCAAGACTTTCAGTAAAGCCTATAACTCCAAACTTTGATGTAGAATATGTTGCATACATGGTACTACCATGCTTCCCTGATCCGGATGAGATATTTATAATATACCCGCTTTTCAGTGGCATCATCTGTTTATACACTGCACGGGTACAGAGCAAAATTCCACGAAGATTGATATTCATGGTCGTATCCCATAGCTCGTTTGATATATCTTGAATATAGGCGTGTTTTGCAAAGCCTGCGTTATTAATGAGTATATCAATTCTTCCGAACTCGTCTATGACTTTTTGTACCATAGAGATTACTTGAGATTCATCTGTTACATCAGTCTTGATCGCAATGGCTTTTGAACCCAGATCAATGATCTCCTGTTTCGCAGATTCGATCTCCGACTCTGTCCTTGCGACAATAGCAACACTAGCGCCTTCTTTTGCAAAGGTCAAGGCTATTGATCGCCCAATTCCCCGTCCTCCGCCTGTAACGATTGCAACTTGATCTTTTAGTCTCATTTTATTTTCCTATTAGTAATACGAGTTTTTCAGTTAGTTGAGTAATAATCAAAATTCATGAAAAAACACGGAGACACTGAGGCACGGAGAGAACTGGAAAGTATGAAGGATGAGTGATGAAGGATGAAACTATAATACTCGTTTCTTTTTCATCCATCATCCATCCGCCTTCATCCTTTTTCTCTGTGTCTCCGTGTTTAAATTCTTTTCTCTAAGTGAAAAATTTGTGATAGTAGATAATGTTATACAAACCTAAACAATACGATATATTCGTGAAAAAGTCAAGGAACTTGTGTTATGAATCCAAAAATTTTAAAAGCGATAGAGTTGGCATTTATAAAGCATGATGGTCAATACCGTAAGGGAACTAATATCCCTTATATTACGCATCCGATGGCTGTTATGAATCTGATACTTATGGAACAGGCTGATGATAATACCATCAGTAATGATGTGATTATCGCTGGTATTCTGCATGATGTTGTTGAGGATACGGATGTAACTCTGGATGAGATTGAAAAAGGCTTTGGCACTGAAGTTAAAAGGCTGATTGAAAACTCGTCAGAACCAGAGGAATTAAAGAAGCAAGAGGACAAAAGAGGGACATGGAAAGAACGAAAACTCCATACTATTCAGCATTTATATCTTCTGGATAAGTATTCCAAAATTATAAGCTGTTGTGATAAGTTACATAACGCCCAGAGTATGAATAACGATCATAAGTTTGTTGGTGATGAGTTATGGGGTAGGTTCAATGCACCAAAAAGTGCAATCTTCTGGTATTACGAAGCCTGTCTGGACGCTTATAAAACCGGGATTTCTATTGAAGGGAGCAAGGTTTTTACATTATACAAGCGTGAAATAGAGACGTTGTGCTCGCATTGATTATACGAGTTTTTCAGTTATGAGTAAAGATGGCTTTGTAGGTGGCATATTGCAATATGCCACCTACAGCTTGTTTTGTAAATTTAATTGATAATTTAACATGATCTATAATGCTAACTGAAAAACCCGTATAAAAAATAACCAATGTCATTCCAGCGTAGGCGGAATCCAGCCTTCACTGGAATGACAAAATTTAAACTAAAAAGTCATCGCCCATTTGAAGGATTCGCCGACCTGTATTGGTATCTCTCCGACGCTTTCATCAGCATCGAGTAAGTACCTTGCAACTGCACCAGAATCACACCAACTGGTCTGCAAAAATCCCATAGACTGCTCAGTTTTATTATCTGCGGCATAGTTGAGAAATGCTTGAGTAGCTTTCAAATCTCTCCATGGACCAACGACGAATCTAAACCCATTTTCAGAGAAATATGGTACTGAAGGATAGCTTTCACGCTCACCATAGTGCCAGTCACACATAATAATGTCCTTCGGTATCTCGTCCACCATCTGCCACGTATCATTCTTGGATGCTTCCCATTCACCGTAACCAGTGGCACTGCCGTCAAGCAATCTATCGCTCCATATCAGCATCTCGACCTTCTTTTTGCCAACAAGATGACCATGAAGTGCTTTGACCCAATCGGTAAATAACTCAGCATTGGAGAAACCCTTGCATCTAGGACACGTCCCTATCTCAAAGACTTCATCTAGCCCAACATGGATCGCATCAGCCTGAAAAGCATCAATCATATCATCCATAAGGTCAAACACCACTCCATTAACGTCTGGATGGCGTGGACACAGGCTTCGGCAATAGCGAACAGTTTGCAGTTCAGGAGTTTCATCAAATTCGGGATATGCTCTCAGCAATCCCTGTTCAGAGCCTTTTTCTTTCTCTGACTGATGACCTAATAGGTTCATTTTAGGAATTATGCGGATGTTGTTTTTCCTGCACAAATCGCCTATTTCAGTCGCCTGTGATAATGTAAGCGATTCCCAATCGGCAACTTTGGGATGGCTTTTGAATTGATAGCGATACCTGATCAATAATACTAAAGCGTTACAATTATACGCTGGCAAGACTTCCGAGATCATACCTTTGAATAAATCAAAGTCCTTCTGTCTTGGCGCACCGAGGCAGAACCCACGAAAAGCCCAATCTGATCCTTTTTTTCCAGACATAATTCTTCTCCCTTTCATAAATCAATGTAACTAATACGAGTTTTTCAGTTAGCTATATACCACAACAGAAAGAAGATTCTTCGCTACGCTCATACCTAAAGGATAAGCAATATAACCATCTGAGTGCTTTTCTACAATGATCTTAAATTGCTTCATAATACTTCCTTATTTTTATATTGCATTATCATGATATTATGTTGGGTTTCGTTCCTCAAACCAACCTACGAACTGAAATGACAGAATATAGGGGTCTCGTGTTAGCGTTCGTTACCTACCAGCCGACACAAGACGGTTTTTATATTTGGCTGAACACTATGTATGTTCAACACAGGAGCGCTATCTGGGCTTCTCGACACTCACTCCATAAGAATACTGTCTTATGAACTCCGGCGCCGACTTGTCGTTCTATTGATTATAAGAAGCATTGAACAACGAAAACCGATATTGTTGTTGATATTCGTTGGATCGTTGTTGTTGCGGTTCGATACTCGCAGGTTGTTGTCATTATTATTGTTCCAAGACCCGCCACGCAAAACACGGTCATTACGATAACGCTCCTCGTGACTCAACGTCACGCTTTTAAGAAATCATAACTACTTTGAAAATATAAATCCTTTAAGTAATTGCCTTTTTAATCCATAACTATTAGCATGAGATACATGACCTATCCAACTTTGAATAGATTGCCTGATGTGTGGTAATGAAATAATACCTTTCGCATAATCCTCTTGAAATCTTTGCATACGTCTGCGAAAACGAATGATGCTATTATGCCGAATAAGGCGATAATCCGGAAAAATCCTGTAACCAAGAAAATCCGTCCCATCTTTTATTGGAAATACTTGGCACTTATACGGATGAAGTTTTAACCGTAATGAGATCAGATATTCGCTTATCTTCTCTCTAGCTTCGTGCAGAAAGTCCTTGTCTTCTGAAAACACAACAAAATCATCGCAATAGCGAATGTAGTATTTACAGTGCAATTGCTCTTTAACAAAATGATCTAATGAATTCAGATACACATTGGCAAAAAATTGGCTTGTAAGGTTGCCTATTGGGATGCCATGCCGTCTTTCTATTGGTGCAAAAAGATCATCATTTGTGAAATAGTTATTAACTGGTTCCTGTGGATTGCTTGAATTTATAATAAGGTCAATAAGCCATAATGTTTTCTCATCCCTAATTTTACGCCTTATTAATGACTTGAGTATCTCATGATCAATGCTTGGGAAGTATTTACTAATATCTGCTTTTAGCACATAACGATTTTTACGACAAAATTCTGTGAATCTATCTACTGCTTTATGTGTTCCTTTACTAACTCGGCAGGCATAAGAATCAAATATAAATATTCGTTCAAAGATCGGTTCGATGATATTGCACAGAGCATGATGGATTACTCTATCCCTATATGGCGCTGCGCTGATCATGCGCTTCTTTGGCTCATATATGGTGAATTCATGATAAGCGCCGGGTTGATACGTCTGTGTTTGTAACTCATCCTGTAATTTGAATAATTCACGCTCTCGATTGAGATTAAAACGGGCTACTGATTCTTGAAAACGCTTGCCTTGTTGAGCCTGATCTGCCGCTTTCCAAAGGTTCTCAAATGAGTATATTTGCGTATATAATCCACTATATGTCTTCATTTGTTTTCTCTGAATTCCAGCTTTCATTGGAATGTAATCGTTAAAAACACTATTTTGACATAGTATTTCAGCGTTTTTTACAACCCCCTGACCCCATAGCCATTAAGCTAAGGAATTTTGCCAATTCCCCCTTTAGCTAAAGGGGGATTAAGGGGGATTTGATTAAGGTTTTTGGCTCAAGAGATACAAATAAATATCAATTGCGTTATTGATGAGATAACAAAATACCTTTGAATAGATTTATTCAGACGTCAGTTATTTAATCAAATTCCCCCTTTTAGCTAAAAGGGGGTTACAAATCCTTTATCCATAAGGGTTTATAGGCTTATGAGTAAAGATTAATATAATAAGTTTGAATTGTCAAAATTCCTTAGCTTAATGCCTATGCCACTGACCCCCTTTTTTAAGGGAGAATGTTGACGCCGACTCGATTTATTCCCCCTTAAAAAAGGAAATACTCTGCATGATTCCCCCTTAAAAAAGGAAATATTCTGCATGATTCCCCCTTAAAAAAGGAAATATTCTGCATGATTCCCCCTTAAAAAAGGAAATACTCTACATAATTCCCCCTTAAAAAAGGAAATACTCTACATAATTCCCCCTTAAAAAAGGAAATACTCCACATAATTCCCCCTTAAAAAAGGAAATACTCCACATAATTCCCCCTTAAAAAAGGAAATACTCTACATGATTCCCCCTTAAAAAAGGAAATACTCCACATAATTCCCCCTTAAAAAAGGAAATACTCTACATGATTCCCCCTTAAAAAAGGGGGCTAGGGGGTTGTTTTTAGAACGTTTATGTATTTTTTAACGTGGAATGACAAAAATATATTTGCTATTTACCGCGTTCCTGATTTTTTAGCCAACCACCTATTTGACTTCCAACTTCGTTAATTTCTCTGGAAATATGCTCGTAACGCTGTAATGGAAATAATTCCAAGTCCTTGCATAGTCGCAAAAGGTATCTTAATTGTTCAAGTTCTTGATTTGCTTGACGTAATAATCCTGCTTTGTCTCGAGTGTAATTTGCCTCTACCAATAGCATTAGTATATCCAATCCCTGATTTATTATCCTGTCTCCCAATGTGAATTTATGAGATCGAGGTAGCTTTGAAATCTGTGGGATCAGCCATTTCATTATATCATAAAATTTTGTTACAGCTAATACTTCATTTGGCATAGTTAAAAAATATATCGCGCAGTGGTGCAGTAGCACCACTGCAAAGGGTAAAAGGGTAAAAGAGCTAAAGAATTACCGAAGCCCTGCACAACGAAAACCGAGACCGCTGTCGATAAGCGTTGGAGCGTTGAGGTTGCGGCTCGAAACTCGCAGGTAGTTGCCACCATTATTGACCCAAGACCCGCCACGCAAAACACGGTATTGTCCTGAAGCAGATCCCGATGGATTTGATTTTGGCGAAGTGACATAATAATTACTGTCATACCAGTCAGCACACCACTCCCATACATTACCCGCCATATCATATAATCCATATCCATTAGGCTTAAAACTGCCCACTGGTGATGCATAAGTCCATATATCTTTCCCGCCTGTGCCAGTATAATTTGCATCATCATGAGTAAGAGTATCTCCCCACGGATATTGCTTACCTACAAGTCCGCCTCTTGCGGATTTTTCCCATTCTGCCTCTGTCGGTATTCGCTCTCCTGCCCAATCCGCATAAGCCTTTGCATCATTCCAGCTTACTCCTACGACTGGATTATTTGGTGCATTATAGTTTGAGTCATTCCAATATGATGGTGCTTTGTATTTCGTTGCATCCATGAATTTCTTATATTGTGCATTAGTAACCTCGTATTTGTCAATATAAAAGTCGTCAAGGTAAACCGTATGAACCTTTGCATCACTAATATCATTACTGCCCATCTGGAACTCACCGGCAGGTATAAGAAGCATCTCTGCGCCGTCCTTGCCTATTATGCTTGGTGGAGGACCTGTCGGCAGGTCAATATTGCGCTCAAGCGACTTATTCCATTCTATTTTTATTGTCTCCTCAACATCTTGATGTTCTTCCTTTGATAACTTCAGCTTATACGTGCCTTCGGGTAATGAGATAACGTTTGGCGTCTGTCCATAGTCTTTGCCATCAATGGTAATACTTGCATCCATCGGATTAGTCACAAGTCGCAGCGTTCCCACCTTCTGCTCAAGCGTGCCTTTTAGCGTCTCGGTCTGTTCTCGTGTGATGAATACTGAGTCTTGAGTCAATGAGACAAAACCGTTTTGTACCACCTCTATTTTATGCGTTCCCGGTGGGAGTTTTAACTGTGTCGGCGCTTTTCCTGATAGTTTACCGTCAATAAGTATCTGCGCTCCATTTGGCGTTACCTGAATATCCAACGTGCCATAGTTTGGCGTTAGATTCTGGTTTATGCGTGTAATCTCACCATCACGTATGTCAATTTCATTTGACCAAGTTAGATAAATATCATCCTGTATATCAAGGACGTATCTTCCTGAGTCAACATCTAGTTTCAATGGTGTTTTACCTGAATCTTTGCCCGCAAGCAGAACTTTTGCACCTGATGGTGTGCTATCTACTGATAACGTGCCGAACTTGGGCTTGAGTGTGACTGCTTCGGTTGTTTTTTTACCATCACGTATGTTTACATCTCTCTTTTCAGTATAATACCTGCTTTTGTTCACAGATAGTTTATAGTCACCGCTTTGTATTTTGTCCTGATTGAAGGTCGTGTTACCAGAACCCCAGCGTGTACCCATTGCATCAGTCAATTCAACTTCTGCACTAGATGGCGTGCTTGATACTTCCAGAGAGCCAAACGCCGGTAGTAATACTGCATTTACTGTCTGCCTGCGGTCTTTGGCAATAGCCACCGTCTCTTTGTAGTCGTGATATAATGGCTTGCTGATACGGACTTCGTGAGCGCCTGTTGTTATCGCAGTATTCGTATATGGCGCGGAACCCATCTCTTTTCCGTCAATGAATACCTTTGCGTCAGTCAGCTGATTATCCGCAGTCGCTTTGATGAGTAACATGCCTGTTCCCGCTTCGACTTGTGCGATAGGTGACATTATAGCGTTGATAGTTTCCAATGGACGATCTGCGTTTAGCGATACTGTTTTTTCGTAAGATTGGAAACCTGTCTTTTCAAGTCTCAGTATATGTTGACCTTCAGATACATTTATTATAGTCGGCGTTTCTTGACCTGTTGGACTACCATCAATTAATATTTTTGCCCCTTCTGGAGATGCTACGTCAATGCGATAGACAGCAGAAGATTGGCTAGGCATAATCTTTGGCGTAACAAGCGTAATGTCCGCCGAACCTTCTGTTATGAGCCAGGGCTTCTGTTGTTTACCGTTCTCAAGCGACCATGCGTTAACCTTCTGCTCAACATAGCCTGCAAGCCCTCTCAGTGTGACTTTCTTGTTGTTATCAGATGCTTTTCCTCTCAGACCATCTAAGAGATAATAGCTAAAAACTCCCGCTTTCTTTTCGTCCCATTCGTAAGCTCTTTGACCAAGTGATGATGCGAATAGAGTCGCTATTATGTCAAAATTCTCAGTTGTCTGCTCCTTCAGTGATTTGAATCCTTTAGCAAGGTCATCAGTAAGTTCGTTATTGTTATCGCCTTTGCCTTTCTCTGGATCGTTCCTGCAAGCGTCAAGTATGATAAGTATTTGGCGTGCCTTGACCTTTTTCAGCATACTTTGAACTTTTTCGAGAGAAGTCGCAGATACCTCAAGCGTATCAAGAGAGCGTGGATCAGAGTTTATCGTCAACAGATACTGCTTTCCCTCACGAATCATGCCATGACCAGAGAAATAAAAGATGAAAGTATCTTCTGGTTTAATCCTTGATACGAGAGTTCCCAATCGGAACACAACGTTAGTGTGTGTTGGAGTGCTATTGCCAATGCTGTCGTCAGTCATAAGAAAGACTTTATCTCTCGAAGCATTGCAGACGTTAGGGTCAACTAAAGCGTCATAGAATTGCGTTACATCATTAACAGTATAGTTAAGATCGCTAATATCTGGATCCTGATAATTGCTTATCCCAACCAGCAATGCCCAAGTATCCGCAAATACCATTGGAATAGACAAGGTAAGTAATGCAGTCACGACAATAAACAATCTTTTGAACATCACATTCTCCTTATCTGAGTAATACGGTTTGTAGTTTCAAATGAGAATTTCCCTTTTCTTCAGAAAGATTGACACTCCGTTTGTGAGCCAATTATCTCCCAACAATGACCATACAAGCTCTACCAACT
>Ga0247842_10003335_pt1 | contig 21866 bp, 20 predicted proteins | sample LaCruzMarch2015__3_FD_192411 | JGI IMG/M metagenome (GOLD analysis project Ga0247842, IMG submission 192411) | Freshwater microbial communities from meromictic Lake La Cruz, Castile-La Mancha, Spain - LaCruzMarch2015_19m | ecosystem: Environmental > Aquatic > Freshwater > Lake | place: Spain...
GGAATCCATTTTTGAACAAGACGACGGCCTGCAAACGTCGCTGTTCCAGTTGTTTCGGGCTGCCGTATGGGCGCATGGCGCACCTCCAGCCCATAGTATAGGACATTACTTATACAGGAATCAATAGTCAGATTCTGCACGCTCAGGATATGTGCCGTCCGGTGACGCACCAGCTGCGAGCGCTTGCGCAACAGGTCGCGCACGGCGCGGTCTTTCTTCGGGTAGATATAGCCGGTCGGCAGGATCCCGAGGTTAAGCAGGTGGGCCAGGTGCCTGGCGTCGTGCTCGTCCGACGTATATTTGAGGCCGTCATAAGTCTTTACCGCCACCGTGTTCACCAGCTTTACGTCGTAGCCCGCTTCCATTAGGCCGTCCACCAGCCAGTACCAGTTATACGTCGATTCCACCGCGACAGCCTGCACGTTCTCCCGGTACGGCGCCAACTGTGCTAGAATAACCTTTAAGTCGTTGGGGTGCCGCCCTTCATGCACTACCCGGTCTTTCTCGTCCAGGATTACCAGCACGCTGTTATTTGAATGCAGGTCGATTGCTGCGTTTAATCTCATATGTGTTCCCTCCTCAGGTTTTTGTAATTTGCTTCTAGACAAAGTCATTTTACATAACCTGCGGGAGGGGACCTCTATATGATTATCACGACCGGACCTTAATCCGGTGTATCCAGGGAGAGCAAGCAACATTGCTTTCCCTTTTTTATTTGTAAGGCTGCCCGGAAAATACTAGAATATAAAAGTCAAGGGGAGACAATAATGAAAATTAAAAATGGTTCGTCCGCAATAATTTTCGGCTTAGGCGTTTTTATCGCCGCAACCGCCGGCCAGGCGTCCGCGCAGGATGCGGTACTAAAGGCTATCACTAATCCCGGAAATACCAACCAGGAAGCGCGGAACAGGGCTGCCCTAATCCATGAAGAAACTGCTGCTGTCAGCTTCGATAATACTGGCGTTACTAACACTGTCACTTCTTTGGCGGACATCGATAAGAATGCAGTCCCGAACTGTTAAACCGGACGCCAAAGAGCTTACCTACGTACTAACAGAAGAACGCGGCACGCCTTCTTTCAACCCGCTCTATTCCGACACGATCGTGAATCTGGTTTTTATGGAGCAGCTGGCCGCCACACTCGTCAAATACGCGTTCGACGGCAAGTCTGAAAATTGCCTGGCGGCTGTGTGGCGCACGTCCGAGAACGGCCTCCGGTACTCTTTCACCCTCCGGGAGGGAATGCGTTCCGACGATGGCGCCCCGATAACGGCCGAAAGTTATCATAAAAATCTGTTAAGGTTGTTCCGCCTGTACATAAAGGCGAACAAAGATATTCCCGTCTTCGAGCAGCTGCAGGGGTTCGCCGATTTCAGAAACGGCCTGACGCCCGGCATCGCCGGAATGTCCGTGGACGGCAACACCTTAAACTTCCATTTCACCGCCAACCCCGATGGCATCCTTGAATTCCTTTCAATGCCTTATTACGGCTTTTACAGCGACAAGGATTTCAATAAAGACGGCTCCTGGAAGGATGACCACAAAATAACCGCCACTGGCCCCTGGCGCCTCGCCTTGTTCAATAAAGACTCGCTCCTGCTGGAAAAGCGCAAGGACTGGCCTTATGAAAACCCAGCTTCCCCGGAGCGCGTAAACGTAAAAATGCTGCCGTTCCAGGAAGCAGCCAAACTTCCCCCGAGCCGCACCATCATCAACAAGCGCATCGAAGGTCCGCAAGATATTCCCGCCGGCTACAAAAGGTTCCTTGGCACGCCCACCGACCTGGTCTCGGCTGTCTTGTCGCCGTACAGGGAGGGGCCGTTCAAGTCTGAATCCCTTCGCCGCTCTTTCCGTAAAACGATACTGCGCGTTATGGACAAGGAAAAGATCTCTTCCGAGATCTCCCATAATACTTTTTCATTTTATCCCGGCCAGGAACAGGCCGCGCCAAAACCCCGGCTTTCCGGAGATTTCAAACCCTGGGCAAAACATAATCTATCCGTGGTCACCAGCAACGCGTTGTCCCCGGCGCAGCTGGCGTATATTAAAAAAATATTAACCAAAAGCGCGGCGGACAACGGCATGTCGATTGAGTTCAAAGGCGAAGACAGGAGCAAGCCCGGCTGGAAAGAACGCCTGGACCAGCTTAAAGATATGGACATCCGGGTGGTCCGCGTCGATATCGGCGGTAGCTACGAGCCATGGGTGGTAAGAATGATGTTCTGTTCGCGGCTCGGCGTGGGTTTCCCCGATCCCTCCGGCCGGATCGCCGGGCTTACAAAGAACATGGCCGATCGCTCGCCGCAAACAGCCGCCGCATTCGAGCACATCGTAAACGAGGATGCCGCTGTCGTCCCGATCTTCAACTCGGCCTTCAGCTGGTTGGTTTCGGCCGACATAGGCATGGACCAGTTCTCTCCCACGGCGAACCTGATCCGGTTCGAGAAGGTCCAATTACGGTGAAGTTCAAATACCCCGAAAAATTCCTGCCGCTGGTCAAAAGTATAAATTCGGCGCCGGTCCAGAACGAAGCCGGCATCACCGTCGGCTGGTCGGCTATTGTCACAGACCAGGCCGGCCGCGCTATAGGCGGAGGAACGGCGGCAACCCGCGACCTCGCGACAAGGATTGCGGTCGCGGAGTCCCTTGAATGTCTGGAGCGCGAAATCGGGTTTACGCCGGAAGAACAGGAAACGCTTAAATGCGGCCGGTACCCGACGCGCTGCGGAATGGCCGCCGGGTTCGAACGTAAGCCAACGCTTATGCGGGCCCAGGTGGAAGCTGTTGAACGCTGGCTTTGGTCAAAATGGGTCGATGAACAGTATTTTATAACCGAGATCCCACGCCCGCCACTCACAGGCTTAGCCGAGTATTATGCCGGCAAATTCGAACGGATATTGTATTTCGAAAAGCTCGTACATCATGATATTGCCGGCGTACCGCAGCCGCTCCGCTTCGGCGCAATACTGGCGGTTCACGCCGGCGGCGCGTTCCCCGGATCGCGCGTCTGCTCAACCAGTGAAGACCCCTGGGAACATGCGGCCATAGAAGCCTGGCGGCATCTGAAAATATTCGAGAATCTCGGAGACCGGGCGGATCTGTATCCGTTCCTGGCCGGGCGCATAAAATACTTCGGAGAAAATCATTCCGCGGCCATAGCCGCGCTCGGTAAGGCGCACAATAAAAACTGGCCGCGTCCCGAAATAGACACCCTGGTGGAACTACGCCAGCCGCAATATGACGGCTACTCGTTTTTCCGCGCCATCTGCAAAGATTACCTGCCGTGGCATCAGGGAGACCATCGGCGTTTTGTTTTTTAGAAATTATCCTATGGCACCCGCCACCAAACAATCCCGGAATTTGCTTCCCCCGAATACCGCAGCAATGGTTATAGGGATCATTCTCGGCCTGGCCGCCATCCAGGTCGTATTCGAATTCCTGGCCAGGGACATAGCCCGGCAGAAAATAAACACTACGCAGTCTTATCTCAACGATACGCGGACCGTGTCCAATCCTTATCTTATTTCACAAAGGATAGAAGATCTAGAAGCGTTGGGGATTGTGCGGTGCTCTGTTTTTAAACCTGCTGATCAGGCCCAAGACTTCATCAATCTTTCATACAAGACCGGTTGTGACGCGGCCTATTCCCCGCTGAACGAAATCCTGCTCTTTCAATTCAAACGCGTCGCCGCCAGGCTTTCCAGCATCGACGGGAGAACCTGGGATTTATCCTTCCGCTCCATACACTCCGTTTATTTCCGGACCGGGCTTTGGGTGACCAGGCTGACATTTATCCTGTTCATAATCCTCGTCAACTATTTCTTGAGGAAAACCCTTTCCCTGCGCGTTAAAGCCTATGAAACAGAAAGGCAGCTTAACGATAAAATCGTTTCGCTCGCGGTCCAGGTTGCCCACGACATCCGTTCCCCGCTTGTAGCCTTGGACGCCGCGCTCAAGCACACATCGCAGATCCCGGAAAAGCAGCGCATAATAGTGCGCCACGCTGTCAATCGCATCCGCGACATCGCTAATAATCTCCTTGAAAAGAACCGGCAGCGGGCGGGAACCGCGTCCGCTGCGGCTGCCGCTAGCGTCCCTGTCACCGGCGAGCCCCCGACCATCCACCTGCTCTCCAGCCTGATAGATCCGGTCATCACAGAGAAGCGCCTCTCCTTCGAATCGAAGCCCGGCATCAATATCGATTTTAAATTAACACAGGAATCCTACGGCCTGTTCGCCAGGCTGCAGCCAGTTGAATTTAGGCGCATGATTTCCAATCTGGTCAATAATGCCGTTGAGGTGCTAGGCGATAAAGGCGTGGTCAATGTGGGGTTAACCCATGAAGGTGAAAGTGTTATTTTGACAGTAACCGACAATGGTAAAGGCATATCGCCTGAAATATTGGCGAAGTTAGGCCAAAGAGGCGAAACACACGGCAAAGCCAACGGATCAGGCCTTGGATTGTTTCATGCCAAGACCACTGCGGAAAGCTGGGGCGGCAGCCTAGTTATCACATCAGAATTGGGCAAGGGGACCACCGTTGCTGTAAAATTGCCAAAAGCCAAGACACCTTCCTCTTTCGCAAGGCAACTCAAATTTACCCCGGGCCGCCCTGTCGTGGTGCTTGACGACGATTCCGGTATCCATGAGTTGTGGCGTGGCCGGCTCGAGTCCATTCGCGTAAATGAGCATGATATTGAAGTATTATATTTCACCGAGCCGGGGAAACTGCGCAATTGGGTTAAAACGGAAACGGCAAAAGCCGGTAAAGCCCTCTGTCTTTTTGATTATGAACTTGCCGGTTATCCGGAAACCGGTCTGAGCCTGGCCGAAGAACTAGACCTCTGCGGGCAGACCATACTGGTTACAAGCCGCAGCGAAGAGCAAAACATAATTGCGGTATGCACTGCTCTCAAGGTGCGGCTAATCCCAAAGGGCCTGACTGATATTATCCCTGTTTCGGTCGCCGCCCACTTGCCCAGGGCCGTTCTGCTGGACGACAGCAACGTAACGCAGATGACCTGGCAGATGGCGGCAGAGGAATATGGTGTGGAATTGCTGGCGTATACCGCCCCGGACAAGTTCATGGCAGACCTGGGTAATTTTCCCAAAGACATGCCGATCTATATAGACTCCGAACTGGGTGAGGATGTTAAAGGCGAGAAGCTAGCCGAAGATTTGAAAGGGAAGGGGTTTACGAATATCTGCCTCGCCACCGCCCACCCTCCTGAGAAGTTCGCGCATCTGCCCTGGCTCAAGGTCAGAAGTAAAGAGGCTCCATGGGGTAACAGCGCGGACTCGGCAACAGGCGAATAGCGTTAAGCTTGTGGTTTCGTTTCCATCTCCGCAAGCAATCTTTCAGTGTCCCGCATAACCTCACGCATAAGCCCTATCAATTTCACTTTCTTTTCCGGCGCGCATTTTTCCAGCAGCACCGCCGCGTCTTTTAGGCTGATGGAGTTGGACTTAAGTCTGTGATATATCTTTTCAGCGTCCGTCATGGTTCCCCTCCGCCTTCCGCGCCCTTTCCAGTGTGGCATACAAAAGGGTTTTAGATATTTTGAGCTGGGCCAGCGCGGCGGCTTTCTTGCCGTGATTCTCCACTATACTGCGGCCTATGATTCCGGCGCTGAAGCGGTCCGCTGCGGCGGTTAGCCCATATTTGCATGCATAATCGTACTGCGATTGCGTCACTGTTTCCATCACCGGCAGTTCCGGGGCCGCAGTCGGCGTGATATGCCGCCGCACGGTCTCAAGCGCCACCGTGCCCTGGGTCCCCGCGCCTATAAGCTCCACAAAGCGCTTGAGCTCCCGAGTATTGCCGGGCCAGTTGTGCGTCAGCAGGTATTCCTTGGCGTCCGGCTCGAAGGCCAGCCGCTTCTTTCCTTTTGTGAACGCCTGCATAAGCGGCAATATGTCGCATTTCCTCCGCGCCAGCGGCTTGAGTGCTATCGTCATTCCGTGGACGCGCTGGAAGAAATCAAATCGCAGTTTGTTTTCCGCCAGCAGTTTCTGAATGTTCTCCAATGTCGCGCTTATTACGCGGAAGTCGGAATATTCGGGTTTATCGGCGCCAAGGGGGTAGAACGATCTTTCTTCAATGGCCTTGAGCAGTTTCACCTGCATGTTCTGGCTCATAGCGCCTATCTCATCGAGGAAGAGCGTGCCCTTGTCCGCCTGCGCCAGTTTGCCGCTGCGGTTCTCGTGTGCGCCGGTGAACGAGCCTCTTTTGTAGCCGAACAGCTCTGCCTCTAGAAGGTCCTCGGTGTAGGCCGCGCAATTTATAGCCACAAAGTCGCCTTTGCGGCCGGAATGTGCGTGAAGCAACTGCGCCAGGGTGGTCTTGCCGGTACCGGAAGGGCCAAGGAGCATCAGTGGCAGTTCCGTTGCGGAGTATTTCAGCGCCTCACAGACCAGCGCGCGGGTTTCAGGATCATTGGTTATAAAATCCCCGGCAAAAACCTTCTGAGCCGATTTGCCGCCGTCGTCGCGCAAATATCTGGCTATGGTGGCTCCTATATTATACGCCTCGTTGCCCTTCACATAAAACTCTTTACAGCCAAGCGCGTAGGCGCGGGTTATCGTTTCTTCGGTGTCGCAGCTAGACATGACCACGGTGTAGATCCCTTTTGAAACGGCAAGCGGGATAAGCTTCAGGCCGGAGTAATCGTCATTATCGCCCAGCAGCAAGTCTAGAAAGCAGATGTCGTAATGACCCGCTTTCAGTTTGCGCTCCGCCGTTGGCTTATCCGCGGCGAAGTCCACCGTTTGGCCGGCCAGGTTCTCCGCCATGACTTCGCGTGCCAGTACATTATCTTCTACCACAAGGATATTCAGTTTACCCATTAATGCCCCCTGTTTGCCGCTGCTGGATATCCAAAATTGTAGCAAAAAACAAACCAGAAGTCCTGTTGTAAGACCATATAGTCTTTAAATATGACCATGCACACTGTTTCCGCTTAATAGCAGAATATCTACTAAAATCGCTCTCCCCGACGAGAGATTGGGGGTTTAAGTTGATTTCTATGCATTTTTCAGTCTTGGCATAAAAATTGCTCTGTAGCGGGTGTAGGGCGGGCAGATTTAGGCCAGCTCAGAACTAAAAGCTAAAGGAGATAAAAAAATGATGCAAATTCTTGACCTTCAGAAACTGCAAGTGAAAGTCGAAAGTGAGAGCACCCGTGCCGGGTGGAGCACCCTTAGCACCTGTTGCGGACAGAACTAATAAGACATCTTCTAATCTACTGGAGAAAAACAAATGATAAACATACTTAACCTTCAAAAACTGGAAGTAAAATCCGAAAATGAAACTTCCAAAGGGTTTAGCACACTTAGCGCCAGCTGTTCAAACTGAAAGCGCATTACCAAAGCTATAGGAGAGATATTAAAATGATAAACATACTTAACCTTCAGAAATTGAAAGTGGAAACCGTAAATGAGAGCACGCGTGGCGACTGGAGCACGATCAGCAGCAACTGCCACAATGGTGGAGGCTGTGGGAACTAAATGATTCTCATTGAGCCGTGGGGCGGAGATCTTCCCGCATCTCACCCCACGGCACAAAAAGCGCGGTTAGTTGGAGAAAATAACGACTATGGAAATAAACAATGTGAATGGCTGGAGCTACTACTTATTCGCCGATAAACATTTCTATGAGCCCATGGATTACTGCGCCGTCAAAGAGAATGATTACCTGGAGTATGTCAGAAGCAAACTTGATGCCGGGTGGAAACTCATCAGAAGCGGCATCTGGATAAACTGCATACATCTTAAGCAGGATATGCCGGTACAGGGCTGGAAAATCCATTTATCCACCACCCCCACGGACTCCATAAAGCTTTCCCGGGTCGTTGCTGAATACCTGATACAACAAAAAGTGTCATTCAAATTCCTGCTTGATAAAAAAACGCTTGGGATAACGAATTCAAAAGCATGGTCTCGTGGCGGGTCCGGTAAATTCATGACCATATACCCGGCCGACGCGGCGCAATTTAAACGGCTCTTGGAAGAATTACATTCACTGACCGGGATGTTTTGCGGGCCGTATATCCTTTCCGATAAGCGGTATAAAGACAGTAAAGTGCTGTATTACAGATATGGCGGGATCCGGCCAAATTTCCGGCTGGATGTCGCGGGGCATTCCATCCCGGTTCTTGTTTCACCCGAAGGGAAAGAGATCCGGGATGTCAGGACGCCATACTATCAACTGCCTGCCTGGGTGGAGGAGATTTTCCCGGAGAAAGACAGGGCAGCTGCCGCAGGTTTAAACAACGGGCGCTACAACGTAGAGAAGGCTATCCATTTTTCAAATACGGGAGGCGTGTATATCGCCAATGATAATATCGTAAACAGGAAACTGCTGATCAAAGAAGCGCGCGCCCATGTCCACGCGGTTGCTGAAAGTGTGGACGCCATAGATATGCTTACGAAAGAATACGCTGTCCTGAAAAAGATCGAAGATTGCGGGATTGCCCCGAAACCGGTGGAATTATTTAAAGAATGGGAGCATCTTTTCCTGGTAGAAGAATACCTGGAGAATTATGTTTCTCTCCGGTCTTATGCTGCGCAAGACAGTATTTTATTCGAAACGCAGCCTACCGGGGAAAAGGTAAAGTCTTATCTTGAAAGATATCTATCGATTTTTAAAAGGCTTGCGGAAATTGTAGATGTTCTGCATTCCCAAAATATTATTTTCGGCGATTTTTCCGCCAACAATGTCCTGATAAATCCGACAACGCTGGATATAAAGATTATTGACCTGGAAGGGGCGCATATAGAGGGCGTGGGCGAATCATGTAACATCTATACTCCCGGCTTTGCCTCGGTTTCTCAAGTGAATGGCGCTAAACCGACACGTGAAAATGATTATTATTCTTTTGGAGCAATCATGCTGTATATGCTGACCCATTTTAACGATGTTCTCGAGCTAAAACCCGAGGTTAAAAAAGAAATACTTAAAACAGTGTCGCGGGATTTTGGTCTGCCGGCGGAATTAAAACGCATCATTGATAATCTTATGCATCCGGATCCCGCCAGACGGGGCAAACCGAGCGTTTTACTTAACGGAGAGCATAATACCGGTCTAAAAAGAGTGGGGGTGATTAAGCTTGCTGCTGAAACCCCGGCCCAATCGCGGCGGTCAATTCTTAATATGGCGCGGGAAGCCGGGCGCTTCGTGGAATCAAGCGCAGATTATAAAAGAAAGGATAGGCTTTTCCCCGCAGACCCCGATGTTTTTGAAACCAATCCTCTTAGCCTCGCGCACGGCGCCTTGGGCGTCGCTTACGCTCTGGTCAAGCTTGGAAAGAAGCCCGTCCCCGGGATGATGAAGTGGATCAGACAGCATAAAGTTTCCAGCCGGAATTATGCACCGGGGCTATCTATAGGGATGTCCGGCATTGCCTGGGGACTGCTTGAGCTTGGTGACGTTAGCGGGGCTGAATCCGTATTTAAAGAGACTTTTGAGAACCGGCTTCTACCTATGTCCGCCAGCCTATATACCGGCCTGGCCGGCTGGGGAATGACAAACCTTAAGTTCTGGCTGACAACTGGGAAGGATGTCTACCTGGACAACGCGAAAAAAGCCGGTGAAATGTTGGAGGGTTGTGCACATCAGGCCACCAATGGACTTTGCTGGCCGGATCCTGACGGGGGAACACAACTTGGCCTTGCACATGGTGCTAGCGGCATAGGGCTCTTTTTACTGTATCTTCATTCAGCCACCGGCAATGAAAAATATAAAAAAATGGCGGTAGCGGCCCTGGATTATGACATATCATACGCGGTGGATACTGACAACGGCGGGCTCACCTGGTCTAAAAAAAGCGGGGCCAATGATATACTTTACCCGTATCTGGAGTATGGCAGCGCCGGGATGGGAATTTCCTGCCTGCGTTATTTAAAGAAGCTGAAAGACGTTAAATATCTTAACCTGGTTAACAAGATACATATAGATTGCGACAGAAAATATACAATTTTCCCTGGCAGGAATAATGGTCTGGCTGGTATCGGGGAGTTTATGCTAGATGCGTTCGACATAACAAAAGACAAAAAACACCTCGGTGGCGCCTATAGGGTGGCAAGCGGGATTAAACTTTTTGCGATACAGAGCAAAAAGGGAATAGCCTTCCCGGGTAATGGCCTGGCGCGGATCAGTTGCGATTATGCCACGGGCGTAAGCGGCATAATGCTGTTTCTTGACCGTTTAGTGACCGGCCGGCCGGCTGACTTTATGCTGGACGAACTTCTTTAAGGAGCATTGAAATGCTGAAAAATATGCGGCTTATCATTCAACCTCACAAAAAACAGTTTCTGCTGGCTATAGTAAGCGCGATCGTAATGGATGCTGTTATGACTTTGCTTAACCCGCTTTTACTAAAATATATCTTTGACGAAGGTGTCATAAAAAAAGATTTCAGGCTGTTTATCGGTATCACGCTGGGCTTTATGGTTCTGGCCACCGTATTCAGGTTCTTCTCTTTATGGAACGGCTTATATGTGCAAAATTTAAAAAATAAAATACTTAAAGGGCTTATAAGCGGCCTGCTGGGCAGCTACTATAGAATGCCGTATATCCAGGTCCTTAAAAACGATACGGGGTATTACACCTCCAGGGTTTATGATGAGCCGCTGGCGGCCTCCGCCGCGACAATAGATTTATCTTTCACGGTATGTTCGGCTATAGTCTCGTTTATTGTGGCTTTCGGTTTGATCTTGTTTCTGTCACTGAAAGCCACGTTGGCGCTGGTTATAACTGTGCCTTTTCTGATAATGCTTTCCAATAAATATCATTCCGCTATTAAAAAACATTCACAGGATGAGAAAGAAGGGGAAGGCGAACTGCGCGGAGTTATCACCGGCGCGGCGCAGTCCTACAGGACCGTTAATCTATTCGGCCTGCAGCCAGCGGTGTTGCTGAAAATAAACGAACAGTTTGATAAATATATCGCCAGCCTTAACGCACGCGTAAAAAACAGCGCAAAACATAACACCTTCGGCGCTATCTTCATGTCCTACGGAGAAATGCTGGTTATTATTGTCTGCGGTTATGCGATATTAAAAGGGGAAATGAGTTTCGGCGGGTTCATGGCATTTATGAACGCGTTCTGGCTGGCCGTCGGTAATATGCGGACGCTTATCCAAAAAATACCGGAACTTTCGAAAAACTCAATAGCATTGCGGCGGCTGGCAGAATTTAATATGCCAGCCCAAGAGAAAGCGGCCATTTCAAGCGGAGCCGCGGCGGTTACGCTTGACGGTGTCGGATTTAGTTATGGTGATAATAAAATATTCTCGGACCTGAGCTTCAGCGTGAGTAAAGGCGAAAGCCTGCTGCTGAGCGGCAAGAACGGTTCCGGGAAATCCACGGCGGCTAACATTCTGGCCGGGTTCCTGGCACCGCAAAGCGGAACAGCAAAAACCCCGGGGATAACGCGTACCAGCGCCTGCATAACGCCGCATAATTTTATTCCCGGTTCCGTGCGTGATAATGTCGGCTATGAAAATCTGAATCAGGAACAAAAACAGTACCTGCACGCTCTGCTGGAAGATTTCTCCTTGTCGGCATGTCTTGATGAAAGACCGGACGAACTGTCCGCCGGGCAAAAAAAGAAAGTCGAAGTGATAATGGGCCTCATGAAAGATGCCGGGCTGTATGTGTTTGACGAACCGCTTGCGAATGTGGATGTAGAAAGCAAAGGAAAGATCATGCGTTATATTTTCGATAAAGCGAAAAACAGCGCGTTGGTAGTTATTATGCACGGCGATGATGAATTCCAGAGCCGGTTTGGCCGTGTGGTGGTATTGGCTTGAGGGAATGACTGAGGAATCTTTGTGATTCCGGACCTGTTTTAAAAAGCAAGTTACTATACATGGAGGAGATATGAAACTCGGTATAATAGCAGGGACAGTGTTGATGTTAGCGGCTTCATTTGGTTTTGCGGGGGAGGCACCCGGGGAAATAAAAAGTTTCCCGGCCGGGAAGCTTTCAGGCATAACTATAAATGCCGGCAATAGCTTCATCGGCGTGGAAGGCGCCGCTATAAACAGTATTGAGGTGGAGCAGTTGTCTGGCAATGCAGAGAGATATGATGTTACGCTGGAGATAGCGGGTAAAGAACTCATGCTCAAGGTGCGCTCCAAAGAGCATAAAGAGGGCCACACGGGATTTCAGTTTAATCCTCCGCATGGCTTCCCCGGCGGCTTCCGCATAAGGATGCCGGCAAGCCTTGCGCTGAATGTGAATATGCGGGGCGGAGCGCTTGAAATCAGCGGGCTCTCGGGACCGGTAGATATTGTGAAAGATTCGGGGGTCACAGTTATCGACGCTGTGTCAGGAGATTTAACGATAAAAAGCAAGTCAGGAATAATAAGAGGATCTGTACAGTCGCGCAAGATCGGGATAAGCGGCGGCGGATTGGTGAAACTCGAAGGGCTTACCGGGGCGCTGATGTTGAACAATAAATCCGGCCCGGTAGATCTCAAGTGGGCGCTTGTGCCGAAAACCGGTATGATAGACGTAAAGTCCAGTACCGGAGAAGTTTCCCTGACATTCCCCGCGAATGCGCTAATCACCACGGATTTGCATGCGGTAAGCGGTTATGTCTGGAATGATTTCCCGGGCGGATCCGGCGGCCGGATAGTATCAGCCACGGTTGAACACGGAAGTATATCTATCCTCAAAGCAATAGAGTAGGCAGCATATGACGGCGCAAAAGAAGCGATTTAAAGTTTTAGGACAGACGGAAGTGATGAGACACTAATCCCATGGAGGTTCAATGAAACGCAATATAATAGTACTGACTTTAATGTTGTTTGGGTCTTTATTCGCCACAGCATCAGAACAGATCAAAGACGTTAAAACTTTCCCCGCTATTGGGCTGAGCGGGATTACGATCGGCTCCGGCGCCGGGTTCTTCAGCGTTGAAGGAGTTAACGCTGATTCTATAGAGGTGGAACAGCTGCCTGGTAACGCCGTGGCGTATGATGTGTCCATGAAAACATCCGGTAAAGACTTTACGCTTAACGTGTCTCCCAAGGGCGGGCATAAAGCCGTGCATACAGGTTTCCGCATAAAAGTTCCGGCCGGTTTTGCGGTAAAAGCCAACATGGGGGCAGGGATTATTGAAGTCGCGGCGATATCCGGCCCTATGAATCTTGAAAATACGGCAGGTGCCATCTCGCTCGATAATGTTTCCGGATATTTAAAAATTAAAACAATTACCGGAAGCATAAAAGGAACCGCAAAGTCGCCGAAAGTGGAAATCTCCGGCACTACAGGTTTAGTGCAGCTCGGCGGCCTGGTGGGCAGCTTGGTTATGAATACTACAACAAGCCCGATAGATCTTAAATGGGAAACCATGCCTGAAAACGGAAAGATTGATATAACCTCAAGCGCCGGTGCGGTTTACCTGACGCTTCCCCTCAGCGCGAAAATCAAGGCTGATCTGAACGTTGAAGGCCCGATATACAACGATTTCGTCTCCAGTGAGGGGGGGATGCCTGTGTCTATTCAGGTGGGTGGCGGCAGTATAACTATCCGTAAGGCAAAAAAATAACCGATACCGCTTAGCCACGGTGTTGGTTTAATCTCCATTTTCTGGTGTCTACCTGGGTGTCCATCGGGCACTAAAACCGGGGAATACCTAATAAAGGGCGGGAGGGGTTGAAAATGGATTTAGGACGAGGGATAAGACCTGATAAGATTGGAGAAAGTCGTTTGTGTGTAATAGATGTGCTCTGCCGCTGAGTGGATTTAGTGCGAAGGGGTGTGATTCGCTTGGTGTCCATATAGGTGTCCATCGGGTGTCCCAAACGGACAAACAGGGACATAGAGTTTAAGACGGTTTTGGGGATTTACCCAATGAGGAACATAAAGTGACAAAAACCGTCAAACTGGTTCAGGTGCCTTGCCAAGGTTGAGATGAGGGTTCGATTCCCTTCGCCCGCTCCAGATTTTTAAAGAACCGGCTTAATAGGCCGGTTTTTTAATTCCTTAGGCCGTTGGGGCGAAGGGAATCGAAGCCGACCTGAGCGCTCGCGGTGCGAGAAAAGGGACGCTTCGTCCCGCCAGCGAAGGCGGCCGGCTTCGGAGGAAGGCGCGGGAGCGCCTGGAGGAGAAGGATTCCCTTCGCCCGCTCCAGATTTAAAGGCTGCTCTTTTAGAGCGGCCTTTTGGATTTATGGGCGAAGGGAATAGTTCCTTACGGGGAAGGTCGCTGCCGCTCCCGGTCGCCCGCTCCAGTTTTTTAAACGTAGTTTCTCGACGACAATCCTTAAAAAATTGTCGTCGTTTTTATTTTAGAGCAGGTGTCTATTTTAGCCTTGGTGTCCATATAGGTGTCCATCCAGAAGCAAATGCCGGTATTACAGCCTATAGGTACCCCTTTGAGGGGGGGATGTATCTTTGGGGTGAGGGGGAGTTCTATTCTGCCGGCAACGTTGAATAATAGGCGTTTAAAACTTTAAACGCCGCATCTAAGTCCTCTGACAGGCCGCATGTGCCGGCCAAGGCCCCGAAAGGGCCTTTCCAGGCAACGGGCGGCCGATCGAGGAACTCCGGCAAGGGGTGCGTCTTTCGGCGCTTAAAGGTGGCGTTCAGCGCCTGCCGGACTTTGGTGCGATCCATCTTGCCGGAGCCTATCAATAGAAGCATGTCTATCAGGTCCCTCGCGCGGGAGTTTGGCATCTGGCGTTGCAATGTGTAGGAGTGCAGCTTTTCGGCGAAGTGCTGCTCCCGTGAAATAGTGGGGAACTCCGCGCCGGGTATCCCGGCGAATTTCAGCCAGTCATGTGCTTGCGTTATATCAAACGGCGCAAGTACCACATCGCCCGCTCCGACATCTATGTGGAATCGCACAAAAGTCCGGCCGTCCAGGCGGGTTTCTACAGGGAAGCGGGCTCCGCCATAAGGTGCCGCATCCAGGTCCAGCATTGCTTCGCCGATATTGAACGAAAAGAAATCGCCCAGATCCTGGCCCGCAGCTTTTGCGAGCGCCTCAAGGATCATCACTTTAAGAGGCTGGTCTTTCTCCGTGCCCAAGGAATGCCGAAGAGCTAAATCTATGTCCTTGGTTGCGCGGGCTTCCTTCATCCTCAATTCAAGGGCATAGCCGCCCTTAAGAATCCATGCCGCGTCCTTTCGGGCGAACAGGCGGGCCAGCAGGCGGTCGAAAGCTACTTCTCTTAGGAGGCGCTGAAGATCTAATTTCTCATCTTTTGCTTTTTGCTTGAGCCGGTCTTCGAGAGCGCGGCGAAATGCTGTCGGGGTGTCATACTTCTTCAGCTTGTCCATTATTAGTCTCCCCTGAGTTGCTCTATTTCTTTCTTGATGGCGGGTGAAATCCGTTTGGCTTGTTTCAGTTCTGCGCGGGTAATGAGCCCGCGCTGGAACGCTTGTTTTACCGCTTGCTGCATGTGATCCATCTCTACCGTGCGGGCTGTCAGAAGATCTGCGATAGTTTTGAGCGCCTTGGTTGCCTTAACGCCGAATCTGATCTCAATATCGTTTTTGTGTACGTTGCCCCGGTGAAGGATTGGGGTTTTAGATAGATCGTTCCTTCGTTGAAAAGATCGCGGTACGGTCATATGCAGCTTGGCCGGATTGATATCCGAAAGATCATAAAGACTAAGCGCTGTTTCGTGCGAATAAACGCCCTGCGGTACATCGTTGCGATTGCGTGACCACAGCCACCAAAACATGAGATCCGGTCGTTCCGCTTGCGGAAACTTGGCCAGGCGATAGATCCCGCGTCGTTCCCTTATCCAGTTGCCCGTTCGAACATGGTAGCCATGATTTTTTTGACTAAAACCCGCCGCTTCGGCCTGTTTGGTTGTAAAATAACCACTTTGCCCCTCAGCGATTTTGTAGAGGTGCTCAAATGTCCCTTTATGGTTGTGGCGGTTGTTTGTCATGTATAATACCCTTAATTATTAAGGGTATTATACCATACGCCCGCGGAAAGTCAATGGGCGCGGCGTTCTCACAGCCAAGCCTACGCTAAGGCTTTGGTTACTGCGGTCCTGTAGTGTCTCTTGAAACATCACGAGTCTTATGTTGTTTGGGTGTCATTCTAAAAGCTCCTTAAGGTCCTTGCCGTATATGCCTTGGCCTTCTTTCAATATTTTGAGGATCAAAGGCAACTTCTGTTTATGCTTGGCCTTAATTTCGGCCAGCGGCTGAATGTAGGGTGAAAGGGGGATACTGAATTGCTTGTAGATCAGGGTCCGAAGATCCTGTATGTGGTCTTCCAAGTCCTTTGCGCTTAGGGTGTCATGGGTGACTATGAGCAAGTCCAGGTCGCTATCAAGGCGTTCATGCCCCGTGGCCATGCTGCCGAAGATAGCAGCAGAAAGGATCTTTTTGTTTTCCGGATAATCAGTTAAAAACTTATTGATGGTTTTTAGGACCTGTCCGGGCAGTTCGTCCTCGGTTTGGAATAAAGGGAATGGCACAGGGGGACGCTGATGATTAAATGATTAAGTGCAAACAATTTGAGCCAGATGTTAATAAATATTCATTTAGTCATCAGCGTCCCCTAGCTCCTCTTTAATTCCTTAGGCCGTTGGGGCGAAGGGAATCGAAGCCGACCTGAGCGCTCGCGGTGCGAGAAAAGGGAAAAGGTCCCAGGAGTTCTTTCTCTTCGATTCCCGGGTCTAAAGACTCTCTAATGGGTATTTGCCCGTGCGTTATGGGCGGGGATCCTTCAAAAAAGAATCGAAAAACGCCAGATATTTGCTGAAATAATCATTAAACTCAAGACCTCCGTGACCAGCATTTGGAAGGCGAGTTATTTCCACTGGAACACCGGCATTTTTTAAAAGTGAATAAAAATCATCACTTTGTTTTATGGGAATTAGATCGTCTTTTTTCCCGTGAATAATAAAAAATGGCGAGTCATTTTTAGAGACGTAATGTGTCGGGCTGGCTTTGATCATGGCTTTAACACAATCAGGATGAGTGGCTAGGCATCCTAAATACGAATTTTCTACATCTTCAGAAGAACAAATTTCCGCTCTGTTCCTCCCTATAGTGAAAAAATTCACCGGCCCGAATTGATCAACAACTGCCTGAACAGCGCTGGAATAATTTAGATTGTTCCCGGCATCAAAATCTCTGATGTCACCGGTGGTCCCTAAAAAAGAAGCGAAATATCCGCCAGCGCTGCCTCCGATAGCTCCGATTTTATCGCCATTTAAATGATATTTATCAGCATTCGCGCGAAGCCACCTGACGGCCGACTTGACATCTTGATTGGCGGCCGGGAATTTCGCCTCTCTTGATAATCTGTAATTTATGGCAGCGACAGCATATCCATTTTGAACAAAAGCTTCCGCATACATAGAGGGGCTTTTGTCACCCGCCTCAAAACCACCGCCGTGGATCTCAATGATCAAGGATGTTTCTCCGGAAGTGCTTCGAGGTAAATATAAATCCAATTTTTGAGCAGAACTGTCCGAAGCGTAGCTCAAATCTTTCAGGACATAGAATTGAATTGCCGGCTTTGTGCTAAAACCACAATCTGCCGGGCACAAATTTATATTTGCTTTTTCCATAGAATCGCAAACATTGTCTCCACAAAGTTTGTTGGAGTTGAAAAGGTTTTTTCCCGTGAAGGGCGGCGTGTCCGGCTTTTTCGGATATGAATATGCGGGGGCGGTGCGCTCTGCTCTATTTATGTCGCTATTTGAGGGAGGCTCCTCAAAAGTAAAAAACTTATCATCTAAACTTGCGGGAATTGTGTCCACGCCTTGCTTTGCCGAATCGTCTTTGAGAAATAACCAGGTGAAATAACCCATTAGAGCGACAACTGGGAGAATAATGAATAAAGCCGCGAAAGAAAAATATTTCACTGGTCGATTGGGGGATTCCATGTTTTATAAACACCGTTCGCAGTTTAATTGTGTCGCGCGGCATCCTTGCGCATTTTTATTGTTCCGTGTATTTTAGCTTTTTAAATACGCAGAGTCAGCTTGAATCCAGTTCTCACAGCTATGCTTTGCATATAGTTCATGAATTGGTTCAGCTTTGCAGCCAGGAGGCCAGCCGGAGTGAGTTTCGGCTGGAGCCAGTGGGAGGCGGCCCCGTACTATAACGCCAGTATCGTGCAGCGGCTGTAGCGGGACTGGAAAGCCGGCGTTGTGCGGGCGGCGCTAGGCGTTAAAGAGGGGGGCTATCTCACCAACCCGTAGTCGGAAAAAGCCCGGGTGTGCGCCGCTGGGCCGAAGATCCGCCGCGCTGAACGGCGTCAAGGCGGACCGGGCTGTTTGAATTTATCTTGGGATATAGGGGACAAAACTGAAGTCGAAGTTCGAGTTGTCCGACTGGAAATCCACTTTCTGCCATTCGCCGTTGATGACAACGGCCAGTTGCTGATGGGCGTTGAAAACATTCATGGAGGGACTTAATACGTTCAGCATGAAGTGGTTGGCGTCCGCGTATTTCAGGACAAAAGAATAGGTGTCAACGTTATTCGGCTGATAAAAGGGATGGTTCATCAGCACGACGCTGACCTGGTCCCGGGGGCCGAGACCAGCCCGGTTCACATGGATCCAGAGATCCGTTACGTCGACCAGGACGGAACCGTAATAGCCGTAGCGTATGGTTTTATAATCAAGCGTGATCTCCGTTGCCTGGCGTGATTTAAGGCGCACATGCTCCCAATTGCTGTTTACCTGCGCCGTAGTGGAAAGGCTTACGGATAAAAAAAGTAAAAGTGCGGCGGCTGTTGCGGATAAAGGTTTCATTCAGAGCTCCATGCTTAAATATGGTGGCAGCGCTAACCTTAGGATATATTTTATAATTTACGGGGCTGCCGCATATGGGCCGAAAGTCCCCTAATTTTCTCAGAAATTCGGAAAAAATATAGGTCAAAAGTCCCAGTGATTATCTGGTCGGAAAGCTGGTTTTAAAAATTTGCCGGGTCCCCCTTGAGGCTGACGTGGATAATAGTATAGAATAATTCCTAAGTGGCAGCCGTAAACTTGGATATTGGCCGGCACTTGAAACGCTGACCCGCCATGGCGGCGCATTGCACGGGGGAAAGATAGGGAAAGATTAAGAGGGTGTAAGTTAAGGAGGGCGTGTGATTAAAAAGGGGAATGTGATATTAGCGGCAGTCTTAGGCGTGTTTGTTTGTGGATGCTCCAATGAACCCAAGGGCGCCGCGGCATATTGTACCCGTGGATCCGCCTACGCGCAGAAAGGCGAGTATGACAAGGCAATTGAAGATTACACTACAGCGTTAGCAATTACCCCGAATGATGCCTGGGCGTATTTTGCGCGCGGGGTAGCCTATGCCAATAAAGGCAAATATGATATCGCGATCGAAGACTATACCAAAGCGATAGCAATTAACCCGAAGGATACCGAAACATATTTAGCGCGCGGTATCGCCTATGGTAAGACCGGGGACTTTGCCAAGTCGATAGAGGATTATTCCGCGGCCATAGCGATCAATCCTAAATTCGGAGATGGGTATTATTACCGTGCGGCCGCTTATCGTAAGACCGGTGAGAAGGAAAAAGCCATAGCGGACGAGGTGAAATCCGAAAGGCTGAGCAAGGAGTAACTGCCGCGATCCTGCTCCAAAAGGCAGGCGGGGTTTTAGGATTCAAAGGGCGGTAAAAAGGGCTTCCCGTATCGAACGGGAAGCCCTTTGCTTCGTATCGCGCTAACCTGGTTTATTTCAGGTGTTTTGAAATAATTCCGGCCAGTTCGAACATGTTTGCCTGCGGCTTGCCGAAAAGTTTCAGCAGCTTATCGTCGGCGTTGATGTTTCTCTTGTTTACTTTGTCCTGCAGGCCGTTCGCCTTTATGTAGTCCCACAGCTTCTTTATCACTTCCGTCCTGGGAATGGGCGTGCTTCCCACTACCGCGGAAAGCTCGGCGTCGGGCTGCAGAGGTTTCATGAACTTAGGATTTGCCATTTTAGTCTCCTTTATCACCGCTCAGATTTGTTAGTCTGTCGTGCGTAATTTATCAGACTTGTCGTCTGTCAGGCTGTTAGTTAAACCAGGTTCGCACACAGCCTATACACCGGAGCGGACACTAAGATACTACCAAATTAACCGCAGATTGCAAGCCCCCGGATGTATCCAATCGCGGAATTTAATAAAAACACACCATCAGCTCCCGTAAACATCCCTCATTTATAGTATTATGTTATCCGGGAATAAAATTATGAAACAACATTGGAAGAAGCGGTCTCAGCGCCCTGCCGCGGGGCACCAGGAAGCGCTTTTAGAAGGCGTTATACAGCATCACGGCCGTTTCGCCTTTTTGCTCGCGGAGACCGAAGGCGGTTCCGACGTTTTTCTGCGCGGTCGCGGACTTGACCTCGCTATGGACGGAGACCGGGTGCAGGCGCGCGTGCGCCGCGAGCCCAACGGCCGCTTTTGCGGCGAGATAGTGCGCGTGCTCAAGCGCGCCCGCACCTCAATGGTCGGGATCCTGAAGCATATGCCGCGCGGCTGGGCCGTTTGCCCCGAGAAGGGCGACGCGCCGCCGGCGCAGGTCATCAGCTTCGCCCCTAAGGTAACGCCCAAGGAAGGCTCTTTCGCCGTGCTGGAGATCACACGCTGGCCCACCGAGAACCTCGGAGCCGCCGGCTCCGTCATTGAGGTGCTTGGCGGGCCGGACGACACGCGCGCGCGCATTACCTCTCTGTTAAGAGCGCGCGGCATCATCGAAACTTTCCCGAAGGACGCGCTGGCGCAAAGCGCCGCTCTGCCGGCCAAACTTTCCCATTCTGATTGGAAAGGGCGCGAGGAATTGTTTCACCTGCCCATCGTCACCATAGACGGGGCCGACGCCAAAGATTTCGACGACGCTGTTTCCATAGAGCCTTGTCCCGGAGGGCTGGCGCGTCTGGGGGTTCATATAGCCGATGTGGGGCATTATGTAAAAACGGGTTCTCCGCTGGATAAAGAGGCTTACTCGCGCGGTACCAGCGTCTATCTGCCGGACAGGGTGGTCCCGATGCTGCCTCCCTCGCTTTCAAACAATCTGTGCAGCCTGGTGCCGGAGCAGGAGCGCCTTACGCTCTCGGTGTTCATGGATATCAACTCAACCGGCAGGGTGACCCGGCGGCGCATGGCCGCCACCGTCATCCGTTCCTGCCGCCGCTTTACCTATGAGGAAGTGCAGACGCTGCTGGACGGGGGAAAAGTCGCCTCCGTGCCGAAGGCCGCGGCTGAGGCTGTCGCGCGCATGGGCGAGCTGGCCGCCGTTCTGTACAAGCGCCGGGTGGACCGGGGCGCGCTTGATTTTGACCTGCCCGAATATAAAGTGGTCACGGATGCCGGGGGAAAGCCGTTGCGCGTGACGCTGCGCCCGCGGCTGAAAAGCCACCGCCTTATAGAGGAATTCATGCTTCTCGCTAACGAGGCGATAGCCACCGAACTGATGGCCGCGAAGATGCCTTTTCTGCACCGCCGCCACGATGTGCCTGACCCGCTTAAATTGAAGGCTCTCGCTAAAATCCTGGGCGAACTCGGCCTGTCGGCCGGAGGGCTCCTGGGGGTTGACCCGCATAAAGGCCTGCAGGACGTTCTTGCGCGCGCTCAGGCGCATCCGCTGGCCGATATTATAAATTCGCTTATCGTGCGCAGCATGAGGCAGGCGGTTTACTCACCGGAATCGGCGGGGCATTTCGGCATCGCCGCCAGGGCGTACGCTCATTTTACATCGCCCATACGGAGATACCCCGACCTGATGGCTCACCGCGCCGTCGCGGCGCTGCTTGCCGGGAAAAAAGAAAATCACGGAGCACTGCCGCTCACAGCGGCCGGCGCGCACTGTTCCGAGCGGGAACGCGCGGCGGCTGAGGCCGAACACAAGTCCGTGGATATATTGCGCGCGGAACTTCT
>Ga0247842_10003338_pt1 | contig 21861 bp, 12 predicted proteins | sample LaCruzMarch2015__3_FD_192411 | JGI IMG/M metagenome (GOLD analysis project Ga0247842, IMG submission 192411) | Freshwater microbial communities from meromictic Lake La Cruz, Castile-La Mancha, Spain - LaCruzMarch2015_19m | ecosystem: Environmental > Aquatic > Freshwater > Lake | place: Spain...
GCCCGGATTTCCGCGAAATGGAACCCCACGGGGTGGATAACTATTGCTGCGGTGGCGGCAGCGGCTTTGCCATCATGGACAATGCTAACTTCGCCGATTGGCGGGATGCTGTATCCGGCCGTATGAAGCTCAAGCAGATACTTACCACCTTCCATGACGTCATGGGCCCTGAAGATCACAAATACGTGTGCGCTCCCTGTTCCAACTGCAAAGGCATGATCCGCGGACTGCTCTCCCGCTACGACCTCACCGAAAAGCACAACATCCGCTACGGCGGCCTGGTCGAATTGATCGTAAACGCTATGGTGGATATTAAAAAGCCTTTCATCAACTGGGACGAGGCTGAATAGCACCCACAGGCACCTTTGGGTATCCCACCCGCTTGATTAGATATCGGCCTTTGCTATTTTTTCAGGGTATTTATCTTGCAGACCTTATACAGGCCGCAAAATCCGGTTATACCAGTTATTAGCGCGATTAATCCCACTATACCAACTACTATGACAACCCACAGGGCCCAGGAATTCATAAAATATATCGCCAGCCCGATCAAGATGATGCCGAGTATTACCCGGATGACCCGGTCTACCGTTCCTTCGTTCTTTTTCATATTGCATCTCTCCTCAGTACGAATTCTAAGTTTTATCTTGATATCAGTCAATTTGGATCCGAATTGACCTTCCCCCGGTTTCCGGAGGGAAAATCAGCAATAAATGTTCGTAAATTGACATTAAATATTGAATGGCCTATTGTGATGGCAATACTAAAGGCCTGTCCGGGACCTTGCCGTATTTTGATGTTTGATACTACTAAGTTCGATTCTTCCCAACACTGTAACCTATGCGGTACCTGCCTTTCTTCCTGCCCCGTACTCAGCTTCGAGCAGGATAAGGCGATAGCAGAAAAGCAGCGTCTGAACAGCGGACAGCCGAGCATGGTGCTGGATAAGTGCACTACCTGCCTTTCGTGCGACCTGTACTGCCCCAACGGTTTCGATCCCTACGAGCTGATATTACTACGCTGGAGCGAGAGGTACCAGAAAAAGGGGCTGCCTGCTCTGGCGCGCATGGTGATGCCCGGAGACCCTGCCTCCATCTGGAGCCAGCTCTATCCCCTGATGCCTCTGGATGAGCAGGAGTTGATCAAAAGCTGGCGCATCAGGACGGGGAAGTCCGGCCAGGATATCCTGCTTACCGGGTGTTTCAGCGCTTTTTCACCCTACCTCACGATGACGCCCTTGCTGGCCGGCCTGACACCCTACGGCGACGAGCGAAACTGGTGCAGCGGCGGGCACATCTACCAGCTCGGGCTGCTCGATGTGGTAGAGCGGGTTGGATTGAGATTGCAGGACGTTTTCAATGAGCTGAAGCCCCGCAAGGTGGTGACCATGATGGCCGCCGAGTATGCCATGCTGGGCAAAATATTGCCGCAGAGGTTTAATACCAGCTTCGACTTCGAGGTCGTGCCGCTGGAGCATTACCTCCTGGATAGGCTGCGCAGCGGCCAATTGAAGTTAGACTCCCGGCTGAATAAACGTGTGGCAATACACGATAACTGCTTCTCGAAGGCCGCCGGGGATGCAGTCTGGTCGCCCGTGAGGGAGCTTGTACAGGCTTGCGGAGTGAATATACTTGAGATGCAGCATAACAAACAGGATGCGCTGTGCTGCGGTTTCGGCGCTGCGGCGGGACGCTTCGACCTCTTCGATCTCATCGAACAGGGTAAAAAAAGACTGGCGGAAGCAGAGGCTACGGGCGCCGACCATTTAATAGTCTACTGTTCCGCCTGCTACTTCATCTTCTCCGTGGTCAGGGAGCTTACCGGCAGCAAACTGGAGATATTCCATATCCTGGAACTGCTGGACATGGCCGAGGGCAGGCAGCCGCCGCACCGCACGCGCCGGCGCGCCTTCAACATCATTGCCATCATGTCCGCCAATATCACGCGCATGCTTATGCAAAGCAACGCCCGGCAACGATTCAAGATCGACCTGGCCACTATACAGGGCGCTCCGGGGCCGGCTGATGTAGATTTCAAGCCTGACCGCCTGTGCGCGTTTTACAACGGCTTCTTAAATAATCCCGTGATGCAGAATCCTTTTTCACTTGCCACATTGACAGCGTTGGTGCGGCTGGCGCTGGCCGGCCGGAGGAGTTTTAACCATGGCTGATATCAAAGAATACAAATTTCACGACGTGCAGAAGTGCAAGCTCTGCGGCGACTGCCTCTCGAAGTGCCCTGAGATGTCGCTGCCGCTGGAGACCGCCCGCAAGGAGAAGGAGAAGATCAACAAGGGCGAGATGAGCGATAGTGTTTCCCGTGCGTGCACCTCCTGCTTTGACTGCGATGATTTCTGTCCCAATGACGCGGCGCCCTGCGAGACCATCATGGACTACTGGTGGCGCGAGTACAAGGAACGCGGACTGCTGGAGAGGGCGCACTATTTCCTGCCGATGCAGAAACTCAATTTCCGCAGCTATATATTGGAGAGACTGCCAGCCGACGAGAAGGAAATGGTGGCGAAATGGGACGATAAATCCCCCTGCGCAGAGTTTATTTACCCGGGATGCAACGTTACTACGGCACCTTACCTGACGAAAACCTCCCTGTTGCCTCCTATCCCGATAAGGGGCGGGCTGGACTGGTGCTGCAGCGAAACCTTTTTCCGCATGGGCTACTACGATCTCGCCGCGGCACAGGGCAAAAAGATGCAGGCCAGGTTTGCCGAAATGGGTGCACGTGAGATACTGATGATGTGCACGGCAGGCACGTTCTGCTTCACCAAAATGCTGCCTGAAAGGTTGGGCATCAAGTTCGATGCCAAATTCAAGCCACTGGTTCGCTATCTCTGGGAGCAATTGGAGAGCGGCCAGATCAAGGTGGTTAACAAGCTCAAATTGCGCGCCACGGTGCAGGATTCCTGCTATTCCAAGTTCCTTGAGCCGGACTACATGATGTTGCCGCGCAAGATCCTGGAGCGTATCGGCGTGGAGGTGGTGGAAATGCCGCGCAGCAAGGAGCGCATGGTCTGCTGCGGCATAGGCGCGGGGTTCAGCATGAGGAGCAACTACAATACTGCCCGCATCACGATTTCCACGCTGAAGAGGATACATGAGGCCAGGAAAACAGGTGCCGACCTGCTGTGTGTTTACTGCGCGGGATGCATGCAGATGCTCGGCTCGGGCAGCCTTTTCTATCCCAACACTCCGCAAATCTACCACCTGCTGGAGCTGGTACAGAGGGCTGCGGGAGAGCAGCCCCTGCATCGCATCAACAGCCGTGTCAAGACCATGTTCGCCGGAGTGGCACAACACCAGATGCCAAAGATACTCAGTTCAAGACGATTTCGACCGGAAATGGAATATTAATCACCGGCCTGGCATATACTGCACTAATATAAAAACAGGTTCATTGGCCGGATATCAGTCCCGGCTATTTGCTCTTTTTGAGCGTATTTATCTTGCAAACCTTATACAGGCCGCAAAATCCGGTTATACCGGTTATAAGCGCGATCAATCCCACTATACCAACCACTATGACAACCCAGAGGGCCCAGGAACTCATAAAGTACAGTGCCAACCCGATCAAGATGATGCCGAGTATTACCCGGATGACCCGGTCCGCGTTTCCTTCGTTCTTCTTCATAAATCCGCCTCCTTGACTGCATTCTAATCTTCGCGTTGAAGGGAGTCAATTCAATTAACTCTCAGGAATGCGGGCACTTTAAATAAAATACTGACCCGCCCCGTGCTGTTTATTTAAAGTTGCTCAATCCAGCTACTGATAGTTGATTATGGGCATAGTAACGAGTATATTACGTCGGGGATTTTTATCCGGCTTTAACCCGAACGCGTTAGGATTTTAATTTTCCTTGAGATGAAAATGGGGATTCTGAAGAAGGGCATTCCTGTCGCAGTTATCCTTGCAGTACTTGTGTCGTTATTGCCCCAGTCAACGCCCGCCTTAGCATGGGGGCCGCATACCTGGGACAGCAAGGCTGACTTCGATGCAGGTGTTCTTGCCCACGTCGATACCTCTGCCAGCCCGGGGGACGTGCTATTAGCTTCCAACGTGAATACCGGCAATGGCGCTGACGGTGCGCCTGACCTGGGAGCAGGTTTTCATTTTACCGACAATGTGCGGACCGCCCTGAGCTTACCGACCCAGTATGAAAATGATTTTCTTGAAGTTGTCTCGACATCCGGTTTTGCTATAGGCCAGGAAGTATTGATTATCCAGATGACGGGCACGGGCGTGGGGAACTGGGAAACGAATATTATCAATGGCATCCAATCAGGGTCAGGGGTTATCAACCTGGAAAGCCCGCTGAGAAACTCCTATTACGCGGATACTAATAGCAAAACACAGGTGCTGAAAGTCCCCAACTACACTAACGTAACGCTAAATAGCGGCGCCATACTCACCTGCCGTCCCTGGAATGCCCTGGGTGACTGGACGGGGGGGATAGTGTTCTTCCGGGCCAAAGGTACAGTTACAATGAATGCCGGTAGCCTGATCGATGCCAAAGGCATGGGTTTCCCGGGTGGGTCCGGCGGAAGCAGCGCGGGTGGAGGTGCCGGGGGTTCAGGCGGGACAGCCGGGGGTTCACATTTCGGGCAACCGGGAGGTGGAGCCGGTGGTTTGGGAGGAACAGGGGGAGGTGGCGGTTACCCGGGTGTAAGCGAGAGTGGTTACGTCGGTTTTTGGGGCGGTGACGGCGGACAATACGGTAACGGTGGATCAGCCAGGTTGGGCGGGGGGAGTGGCGGGGGCCCGGGTGGAGGCGCTTCCGACCATGGTGGCACCAATGGAAGCAGCGCCAGCCTGAGCCTGCTGCAAATGGGCAGTGGCGGTGGCGGGGGAAGCAGCGGCGTGGGAGGTACCGGTGGAGGCGGAGGCGGGGGTGGGGGCAGCAATACCTGTGGGGGTTTGTCGCAACCGGCTGCCGGGCAGGGTGGGTTCCGGGGCGGAAATTCAGGCCAGGGCAGCGCCGGTGGCGCCGGGGGTGGGATCATAGCCATACATGCAAATTCTATTTTAATGGGCCCGGGTAGCAGTATAGAATCGTATGGTATAAATTCATTAGCCGGTGCTAATGGGAATAATGGTGGCGCAGGGGGAAACGGGGGGTACGGTGCAAAATTTTGTGCCGTCTGGTGTGACGGCACTGATTGTAACATGGGCGGACCCGGTGGAGGGGGAGGTGGCGGTGGAGGAGGTAACGGCGGAGGGGGCGGTAATAGCGGTGGTGGAGGCGGTGGGGGTGCCGTATGGCTTGCGGCTAATAATATTTCCATACCGCAAAGCAGCGTGACAGCGGTTGGAGGTACGGGAGAGTCTGGCGGACAGGGCGGTAGCGGTGGCGCCGGCGGAGGTGGTGGAAGTGGTGGGGAGGGCGAATCGCCGGGCTGCAACGCAGGGAACGGCGCAGGCGGTCCCCATGGCACAGGCGGGTCAGCGGGAGCAGCGGGTGGCAGCGGCGGGAATGGCAGAATACGCCTGGATTACCGCACTTTTTCGGGCAGCACGAACCCAGCGCCGAGTTATGTCTCAGGAGTGTACTATTTGAGCGGAACGCTGGCTTCAGACGTCTGGGATACCGGCGCGGCAGATGAACCCTGGACGTATCTAAGCTGGCAGGATACTTTACAGGCCGGTACGGGTATTACTTTTGAGGCCAGGGCCAGCAATACTGATTTTAATGAGGATGCTGAGACCCCGGCCTGGCAATCAGTTGGCGGCGCCAGTCCTGTAACTTCAGGCTTGCCGTCGGGTCGTTATATGCAGTGGAGGGCCGCGCTTACCACCTCCAATAATTTATACTCGCCGGTGCTGCACAGCGTGACCGCGGCTTCTTCAGAACTGCCTGTTGTGGCCACGGATGCGGCCACATTTGTATCTACTAACGGGGCGGTGATGAACGGCACCCTTCGTTCGCTCGGGCTGCGCAGCAAAACTGTTTATGTAGGCTTTGAGTGGGGGTCAACCCCCACCCCCTCAATTGGCTGGCAGACGACGGCAGCATTACCTTTTACTGCACCCGGCACCTGCTCTATGGGCCTGACCCCTCTGTCACCCGGCACCACATATTATTACAGGACGCGGGCCTGGGACCTGGATATCCATTCACCCGTGTATGGGGATGTGGTGAGCTTTACCACTTTGCCTGTCTCACCCTCGGTCACCACCGATGCTGCCAGTTCAATAACGTCCGTCTCGGCCGTTTTGAACGGCTACCTCAGCGCTAAGGGCAGTTCTACTTCGGATAACGTGTCTTTCCAGTGGGGAACGATCCAGGGGGGACCCTACCCCAACTCTACTGATCCACAGGTTATGGGCAATGCGGGTGCTTTCCAGGCCAGCCTGACCGGGCTGGGGCCCAACACCACATATTATTACCGCGCTAAGGCGGATGGCGGGACAGACCGAATCGGCTACGGGGCTGAGATGAACTTTACCACCTCCAGGGCACCGCCATTGGTAACTACCGGCAGCGCAGCGTCAGTTACGGCCGGTTCGGCCACACTGAATGGCAGCCTTGCCAATATGGGCACGTCCACCACGGTGAACGTATCTTTCCAGTACGGCACGGCCCAGGGCGGGCCTTATCCCAACTCAACAGCACTGCAGGCGATGGTAGCTGCGGGGCCTTTCACTGCCGGGTTGAGCGGTTTGACCGCCAATACCACATATTACTTCAGGGCGAAAGGCGATGGCGGGGTGAACGGTACCAGCTATGGGTCCGAGGTTAGCTTTACTACATCTAAGGTACCTCCGTCGGTTACCACTTCCGGTGCGCATAATATAACCGCAGGTTCCGCGACCCTGAACGGCCTGTTGACATCCATGGGCACTGCCACCCCCGTGAATGTCTCCTTCGACTGGGGCACGGACCCTGATAATTTGAGCAATGGAACTCCCTACCAGGCACTGACGGCCCCGTTAAGCTTTAACGCCGACCTGGCCGGCCTAACCGCCAGTACCAGGTATTACTACCGGGCAAAGGCGGATGGCGGGGCGCACGGCACCGGCTATGGGTCGACACTGTCCTTTGTCACGTCCAAGATACCGCCCTCTGTGTCCACCGGGGGCATCAGCGATGTGACTGCCGGTTCAGCCATCGTACACGGCACGCTGCATTCCATAGGCTCGGCGCCCCTGGTGGAAGTATCTTTCCAGTACGGCACCACCTCAGGTATGTACAGCCACCAGACCACTGCTCAACCACAGACCGCTCCCACTGCGTTCCAGGCAACGCTGGGCAGCCTGTCGGCAGGCACCACCTACTACTACCGGGCAAAAGCGGATGGCGGTACACACGGCATCCGCTACGGCAGCGAGCATGTTTTTACCACGGGCTACGATCCACCCTCGGTTGCCACTGATGCGGCCGCCCATGTAACCACCAATAGCGCTACGCTGAACGGCACCCTGACCGATAATGGCACGGCAACCATGGTGATCGTGTCTTTTCAATACGGCACCACGCATGGAGGCCCTTATGACAATTCCACGGCGCTTCAACCTATGACGGCGACCGGAGGCTTTTCCTCCCATCTGACCGGCCTGACGCCACATACCACATATTATTACCGGGCGAAGGCGGATGGCGGCATAAACGGCAGCAGTTATGGCGATGAGATGAGCTTCCGCACCTCGATGTTCCCGCCGTTGGTGACTACGAGTGGCGTTACTGCTGTAACCGCCGATTCGGCCACCCTGAACGGGGACCTGAATTCCCTGGGCTCAGCTACCACGGTAAACGTTTCTTTCCAGTACGGCACAATACAGGGAGGACCTTATTCCAATTCAACAACGCCGCAAGCGCAGACGGCAAGCGGGGCCTTCAATGAGGCTATAGCTGGCCTGAATGCCGATACCGCTTATTACTATCGCGCTAAGGGTGATGGCGGCGTATATGGCATCAACTATGGCGCCGAACACAGTTTCACCACCTCCAGCATGCCGCCTTCGGTGGAGACCGATGCGGCTACCGCCATGACCGCCGGCTCGGCTACCCTGAACGGCGACCTGACCATCAAGGGCACAGCTATCCCGGTATACGTTTCCTTCCAATATGGGACATCTCACGGAGGACCTTATGACTTTGTGACGGCTCCTGAGGCAAAGACCGCGATGGGCAATTTTTGGTTTGACCTGAGCAGCCTGACCGGTAATACCACTTATTACTATAGGGCTAAGGCTGACGGCGGAGTCTATGGTACGGGCTACGGGGCCGAGGAGAACTTCACCACTTCTAAAGTACCGCCGTCGGTGATCACCGAGAATGCCAGCACCGTAGCCGCTACTTCCGCCACCCTGAATGGTTTCCTTGACTCCGTGGGAACCTCACCGGCAGATAACGTATCGTTTGTGTGGGGTACCACGACAAATCCTTCGACGCCAACAGAGAATCAGACAATGAGCTCGCAGGGCTATTTCCATTCCGGTCTCACCGGACTGCAGGCTTTGACAACCTATTATTTCAAGGCCAGGGCGGATGGCGGGGTACATGGCAATGTAACTGGCGGCGAGTGCAACTTCACCACCGGGGCGACTCCACCGTCGGTATCCACAGAAGGCGCCACCGTTGTTGGAGATGATTCGGCCACTCTCAACGGCTACCTGCATTCCCTGGGCACAGCCCCTAACGTATACGTATCCTTCCAGTACGGCACCAGTTCAGGAGTGTACGGCAATATGACCCCACAACAACTGCTGAATGACCCACGCGCCTTTGTAGCCAACCTGTCCAGCTTGCATACTGACACAATATATTACTATCGTGCCGTAGCTAACGGTGGTGTGCACGGCGTCAGCTACGGGACTGAGCACGCCTTTAAAACCAATAGCGATCCGCCCTCGGTGACCACCAACCCGGCCACCCATATGACCACCGACACCGCCTTCTTAAACGGCACCTTGACTGCCCGGGGCACGGCCACCTCCGACAGCGTATCATTTGTGTACGGCACTACTCCGAAAGGCCCTTACCCCAACTCCACGTCACCCCTGCCGATGACCGAGACGGGCCCTTTCCAGTCAGGTATTACCGGCTTAACTCCCTTCACCACCTACTATTTCAAGGCAAAGGCCGACGGCGGCGTATTCGGGACTGCCTACGGGGCTGAGGATAACTTTACTACCAACCACCTGCCTCCTATTGTGTGGACCGGCGGCGCCAGCGATATTATGACCAACGCAGCCACCTTGAACGGCAACCTGTATCTGATGGGCAGCGCCACCGAAGTGAACGTATCATTTGAGTACGGCACGACGAGTGGCGCCTATACTGGCTCTACGACGCCGCAAGCGATGACAGAACCGGAGGCCTTCCAGGCGGATTTGAGCGGCTTGATCCCTGACACTACCTATTATTACCGGGCCAGGGGCGTTGGCAGCAACGGCACCGGTACCGGCGCCGAGCAAGTGTTCACCACCGGCGCCTTCCCTCCATCGGTAACCACCGATTCCGCCACCAGTATAGCATCCGACTCCGCCACACTGAACGGCAACCTGGATTCACGTGGCACTTCCACTACGGTGAACGTGTCCTATGAATGGGGCACCACGCAGGGCGGCCCCTACACCGGCTCAACTGCGCTGCAGTCAATGACAAACACGGGAGCTTTCAATGCCGGCCTCTCCGGCTTAACTTACTACACAGTATATTATTACAGGGCCAGGGCGGACGGTGGCATCTACGGAATCAGCCATGGAGAAGAGATGAGCTTCATTACCTTATCTCCGCCACCTCCACCTCCTCCGCCACCTCCACCTCCTCCACCACCTCCACCTAATCCACCGGCTACGCCGAACCCTCTGATGGGCTCAGGTGGACAGACATCGCATGGCGCTTCTGTACCAGGCACCGCAACAATGACCCAACCGGTTCCGCTTCCCAATATCCAGGTCCAAAGCGCCTCGCTATCCTCAACTAAAGTTTCACCCGGGACACCTGTAACAGTAACCGCCAATGTGGCCAACGGAGGGACTGCCAACGGTTCAACCAGGCTGAAGCTATACGTCAATGGCGAGGAGGATTCCAGCCAGGGTATCACGGTGGAAAGCGGCGGCAACCGGCCGGTTTACTTTACTGTAAACAGGAGCCAGCCGGGAACATACGATGTGTACGTGAGCGGCGTACAGGCCGGCAGCTTCGTGGTGGCCGATAACATTGACCCCGATAACATTCTCTTTATCAGCATGACCCTGATCTTCTTCTCCCTGGTATTGGGAATCATATATGTGTGGAGAAAGAGGCAGCAGGAGTATTAACGCTGCAGCATAATATAAAATCAATGAAACTAAGTAAAATCCTCATCGCCAACCGTGGTGAGATAGCCATACGCATCGCACGGGCCGCATCCGGTCTGGGCATCACGGCTGTCACCATATACTCCGAGGACGATTCAAAATCCCTGCATGTGCCGGCCGGCGACGAGGCCTGCGCGCTCAAAGGCAGCGGGACAGCAGCTTATCTCGACGCAGGGCAGATCATCTCCATTGCCCGTGCAGCGGGATGCGATGCCGTGCATCCCGGCTACGGCTTTCTCAGCGAGAGCGCCGATTTCGCACGGCGCTGCGGGCAGGCAGGGCTCACCTTTATAGGTCCGCGGCCGGAGACGCTGGAGCTGTTCGGCGACAAGGCGCAAGCACGCCGGTTGGCCGGGGACTGTGACGTGCCGGTGATGGCCGGTACAGCGGGCGCAGTTACGCTGGCCGAAGCAAGGGATTTCTACATCTCGCTGGGCCGGGACGCGGCGGTCATGGTCAAAGCGGTGATGGGCGGCGGAGGCCGGGGCATACGGCCGGTTTATAGGCTGGAAGACCTGGAAGAAGCCTTCAACCGCTGCCGGTCGGAGGCAGGTGCAGCTTTCGGGGTAAAGGACGTTTATATCGAACAGCTAATCCCGCGGGCCAGGCATATCGAGGTCCAGGTCATGGGTGACGGTAAACAGGTGATTCATTTAGGAGAGCGCGAGTGCACACTACAGCGGCGCAACCAGAAGCTGTTCGAGGTTGCACCGAGTCCGTCAGTCCCGCCCGGCTTGCGAAAGGAGATCACTGGAGCGGCCCTGAAGATAGCCGGTAAAGCCAGTTACCTCAGCCTTGGTACCTTCGAGTTCCTGGTTGAGAACTCACCCGGCAGGGCGCAGTCATTTTACTTCATGGAAGCCAACCCCCGCCTGCAGGTCGAGCACACCGTCACGGAAGAGGCCACGGGTGTCGACCTTGTCAGAGCACAGATAGAAATAGCCGGTGGAAAAACGCTCCTCGACCTGGGACTCACCCGTGATGCGCCTCATCCCCGCCTCTACTCCCTGCAGGTGCGCGTCAACATGGAGACCATCGATGCAACGGGTAACGTACTTCCATCATCCGGTAGATTGAATGCCTACGAGGCCCCCTCCGGCCCGGGCATACGTGTGGACGGCTACGGCTACAGCGGCTATGTCACCAACCCGTCCTTCGACTCGCTGCTGGCCAAGCTGATTGTCACATCGCGGTCAAAAAATTACGGGGACGCGGTTGCCGTGGCCCGCCGCGCGCTGGAGGAGTTCCGCATCGAGGGGGTGGAGACCAACGTCCCCTTCCTGCTCAACCTGCTGGCCCGGCAGGAGGTTATGAATAATGATATCTATACTCGTTTCATCGATGATAACGCAGCAGCACTGGCGGAGGCGCCGGTGGGACGGCGTACGCGGTTTTTCTCTGAAGGTAAAACGGATGTCTCGGCAAACCGGCCACAGAGGCCACCGGTCCCCCCGGGAACAGTCCCGCTGGCGTCACCCATGCAGGGTTGCGTGGTGGATATCGAGGTCATCGAGGGAGACGCCGTCAGCGTGGGCCAGAAACTGGTGGTGCTGGAATCGATGAAGATGGAACATGTCATAACGGCCGGCTGCAGCGGATACGTGCGCGCCATCTGCGTAACGTTAAATGACAATGTCTCAGCCGGTTCACCACTGCTCTTCATCGAGGAGGCCGCGGTGTCTGCCGTATCGAAGGCCGCCGAGAGTGAAATAGACCTCGATGTTATCCGGCCAGACCTGGCGGAAGTCATTGAACGCCACTCCTTCACACTCGATGAGAACCGTCCCGAAGCCGTCGCCAAAAGGCGCAGCAAGGGCCGGCGCACGGCACGCGAGAACGTCAATGACCTGTGCGACCCTGGCAGCTTCATCGAGTACGGCGCACTGGTCGTGGCCGCGCAGCGCGGCCGGCGAACTATTGATGACCTGATCAAAAAGACGCCCGCCGACGGCCTAATCACGGGGATAGGCACGGTCAACCGCAAGTTATTCGGGGAAGAAAGGGCGCGCTGCATGGTACTGGCATACGATTTCACCGTGCTGGCCGGTACCCAGGGCCTTTTCAACCACAAGAAGATGGACAGGATGCTGCAAATCGCCAACCAATGGCAGCTTCCAACAGTTTTCTTTGCCGAGGGTGGTGGAGGGAGGCCGGGCGATACCGACGCCAATGTGGTGGCCGGGCTCGATATCACTACCTTCAGCCGTTTCGCGGCCCTCAGCGGAAAGGTCCCTCTTATCGGCGTAGTCGAGGGTCCATGCTTCGCCGGCAACGCTGCATTACTGGGCTGCTGCGACGTCATCATCGCCACCAGGGGCTCCAATATCGGCATGGGAGGACCCGCCATGATCGAGGGAGGTGGCCTGGGCGTGGTCAGGCCCGAAGACATCGGCCCCATCGACGTACAGACCCGCAACGGCGTGGTGGACGTCGAGGTGGAGGACGAAGCAGAGGCCGTGGTTACAGCCAGGAAGTACCTCTCATATTTCCAGGGGACGACTCCGGGTTGGGAGGCCACAGACCAGCGCCAGCTGCGCTGGCTGATACCCGGGAACAGGCTGAGGGTATACGACGTGAGGAAGGTCATCGATGCCCTTGCGGATAAGGATTCCGTTCTTGAACTCAGGCCGCGTTTCGGCCCCGGCATGGTTACGGCGCTGGTGCGCATCGAGGGAAGGCCGTTCGGCCTGATCGCCAACGACCCAAGGCACATGGGGGGCGCCATAGAGGCGGACGATGCGGACAAGGCGGCGCGCTTCATGCAACTGTGCGATGTCCACCGCCTGCCCGTGCTTTCGCTGTGCGACACGCCGGGCTTCATGGTGGGGCCCGAGATAGAGGTGCGCGCGCAGGTGCGCCATGTGTGCCGCATGTTCGTGGCCGGGGCACATGTGACCGTCCCCTACTTTACCGTTGTCCTGCGCAAGGGATACGGCCTGGGCGCCATGGCCATGGCCGCCGGCAGTTTCCATGATTCATTTTTAACGGTAGCCTGGCCGACCGGGGAGTTCGGCGGGATGGGGCTGGAGGGAGCGGTCAAGCACGGCTTCAGGAAGGAACTCGAGGCCATCAAGGACCCGCTGGAGCGTGAAGCGACCTACAAGTTTTTCGTGGAGCAGGCCTACGCCATGGGCAAGGGCATGAACATGGCCTCCTACATGGAGATCGACGCCGTGATAGACCCCGCGGAGACACGCCGCTGGATCATGCGGGGACTGACATCAGTTCAGGATAAAATCCCCAGGGACTCAGGTCGATCGTTTATAGACCCCTGGTAACCATTTACTTGATCAGTTTGCGGGCCTCGGCTTCGATGGTACGGTAGACATCCCTCAGGGGTATATTCCGTTCGGCGGCTATCTTCTTGCATTCGTCGTATTCAGGGGCGATGCCGACCACCTCATCACCGAAGCGCTTGACCTTGACCTTGACCTTCCCGTAACCCGACTCAAACTCGACCACATCGCGGCCGGCTATGTGGCGGAACACCAGGCGCACCCTTATGCCCAGGGTGGAGGTCTCGCGCATGATGGTCTCGGCCAAACTCGACTCAGCATCTCCCGGGGCCAGCACGCTCAACATCACGGCGGGACGGTTTTTCTTCATCTGGATGTGCGTGAACCAGACGTCCAGTGCGCCCCCGTCGAACAGCCTCTCCATAACATAGTCGTATATCTGCGGGTTCATATCGTCGATGTTGGTCTCCAGCAGCACCATCCCCTCGTGGCCGCCATGTTCAGGGACTTGCCCTATCCACAGGCGCATGACGTTTGGGTACTCATCTGCATTCAGGCTGCCGGCACCGCAGGCTATCTTATCCAGCTCCATCTGAGGACGGCGGAAATCAGCCAGCGTGGCCACGACGGCGGCGCCGGTGGGTGTTACCAGTTCCCTGCCCTCCATGGCCGCGTGGCAGGGGTTGACCACGGGCGCCTTCCTGCGCGCGAGCAATTCCAGCGTGGCCGGCGCCGGCAACGGCAGGGCGCCGTGGCGGCATTCCACCGAGCCCCCCGCAGCCGGGAAGGGGGACGAGAAGAATTGCGTTATCCCCAGCAGGTCAAAGCCGATAACTGACCCGACGATATCCACGATGGAATCAACCGCCCCGATCTCGTGAAAATGCACCAGTTCCAGCTTCACTCCATGGATTTTAGCCTCTGCCTCGCCCAGGTTGCGGAATATATCCAGCGCACGCTTTTTTACATCATCCGCGAGCCTGCTGCCCGCGATCAGTTCCACGATATCGCAGTAGGAGCGGTCGGGCTGCTTGACCCTATCGTCGGTTATGACCCTTGCCCGGGTGGCCATCAGGGCCCCCCGCCTGACCTTTTCGGCAGTGACCCTGTAACCCTCCAGCGGCAACCTGCCCAACTCCCTCTCCAGGTCCGTTACAACAAGGCCGGCGTCCAGCAACGCCCCAAGTATCATGTCGCCGCTGCAGCCGGCAAAAAGGTCGAAGTACGCTGCCTTGCCCATATAAAAACCTGCTACGGATTCATGCTTCCCATCTGGTAACCGGCCAGGTCGACGGTGACGTGCTTGTAACCGAGTTGCCTGACAGCTTCGATGGCGGCTTCACGGTTGGCCTTCTTGAAGAGTGTCTTAAACCCCTTTTCGTCAACCTCGATCCTGGCGATGTCATGGTGGTGCCTCAGCCTCACATGTTCAACCCCCAAACCCCTGATAAAGGCCTCACCCGTGGACACCTTCCCCAGCACCTCACGCGTGATGGGAGTATGGTGCGGTATCCTGGTGGCCAGGCAGGGCATGGCCGGCTTGTTCCAGTTGGGAAGACCGCCGGCCTTTGCCAGGGACCTGACCTCCTTCTTGGTTAAAAATGATTCTGCCAGCGGGCTGCGCACGCCAAGTTCGGCGATGGCCACCAGGCCCGGGCGGTAATCGCTAAGGTCATCGTAGTTGGTGCCGTCGCAGACATACTTTATGTGTTTGGCACGTGCGGTCTCGTTCAGTATCCCCAGCATGGTCAGCTTGCAGTGGTAGCAGCGGTCCTTTGTATTGATGGCGAAATCCGGAATATCGAGCTGGTTGAACTTTATCTCAATTAGCTTCAGCTTCAGGGCGGCCGCCAGCTTCTTAGCCGCCTCGAATTCCCCGGCCTCCATGAGGGGCGACCTTGCCAGTACTATGAGCGCCCTGTCTTTCAATATCTCATCCGCTTTGACCGCCAGGAAGGTGCTGTCCACGCCCCCTGAATATGCCACTACCGCGGAATGCATCCTGAGGATGAGGTCTTCCAGGTGGCTAAGCTTGTTGACGGTCCGGCTCTTAGCACTCAGTTTATGCATCTTTATCTGTTTATAAGTCCGGCCAGGTAGCCGGCATTAAACCCTCCATCAATATTTACCACGGCCACACCGGGCGCGCAGCTGTTGAGCATGGTCAGCAGGGGCGCAATGCCTTTAAAATTGGCCCCGTAGCCGACGCTGGTGGGTACGGCTATGACGGGGCAGGTAACCAACCCGCCCAGCACCGCCGGCAGCACACCATCCATGCCTGCCACCGCGACGATGACTTTAGCGCCCCGGAGTTGCCCCAGGTGGTCGAAAAGGCGGTGGATGCCGGCCACCCCGACATCGAATATGCGCTCAACATCGTTCCCCATAAGCTCGGCAGTGACAGCGGCCTCCTCTGCTACGGGTATGTCAGCCGTGCCGCCCGTTACTATGGTTATGCCAGTCTTCCCCGCCTTTTGCGCGGTGCGGTCTATGATGATGGCACGGGCATGCGCATTGTAAACGGCATCCGGCAATTTCCTTTTCACGGCCCGGAATGCGTCAGGATCGACGCGGGTGATCAAGACCCTGTCCGAATGCGCCGCCATGCGCACCGCTATGCTAACCATCTGCTCCGCCGTCTTGCCCGGGCCGAAGATAACCTCGGGAAAGCCGGTGCGCAGGCTGCGGTGGTGGTCGAGCTTGGCGTGCATCATGTCCTCGTAGGGCAGGACGCTCAACTGCCTGACGGCGTCCTGCAGTGACAGGTCGCCCGACCGCACTTTTTTAAGCAGGCCGGTCAGCCAGCGTTCGCTAACTTTTTGGCCGACGGAGTCAACCCGCTTTTTACCGCCTTTATTCACCGGTCCTCCCATATTGCGCTTTATGGTAAGTATAACGCAGCCACAGGGGCAGCACAATGCATCATCTGAAGCCAGCGTTAAACAGGTTATACAAAAACGTTGTTTTTTGTAACACGGTGTTTTAAAATACGTCATCCGCCAACCAGGCGGTTAATCAATTCAGATCGATTCGATAAGAGGGAGGCAGAAAATGGGCATACCGAAGCTGAGTGAAGAGAAGTACGGGGAGGTCGTGGCCGCCTACGAGAAGAAGACCCCCAAATCCAAACAGCTCAACGCAGAATCGCGCAAATACATCGTCCCCATGGGCGCGCCCGCCTACATGATCTGGCACAGGCCGTACCCCCTCTTTATCGGCGATGCCAAAGGTTCAAAGCTATACGACGTGGACGGCAACGAGTACATCGACATGTTCATCGACCAGGGCATCTCCTACATCGGCCACAAGGCGCCGCCCATCCGCAAGGCCCTCGACAGGGCACTGGACAAATACGGCTTCCACCTGGAGATGTGCCAGGAATTGGCCACCAAATGGGCGCAGAAGGTGATGCAGCACTACCCCTCCATCAAGAAAATAAAGATAGTCAATTCCGGCAACGAGGCCACCGAACTGGTGTGCCAGATCGCGCGCGCTTTCACCGGTAAAACCAAGATCATCAAGTTCGCCGGGCACCATCACGGCTGGAACGGCGTGCTGTCCTTTGACGCCCTTGCGGCCGGATCAGGCACGCTCTTCACGCTGGGCATTCCCAATAACCACTGGGACAACCTGATCAACCTCCCTCCCAACGATATCGGCATAGTTGAAAAGGCCCTGCAGGACAACAAGGACCAGGTGGCGGCCATCGTGTTGGAGCCGCTGGGAGCTTCTTCAGGGGGGACGCCGCTCAACGAGGGCTTCCAGAAGCAGTTGCGTGAAGTCGCTACAAAGTACAATGTCCTGCTGGCATTCGACGAAGTAGCTACAGGCTTCAGGGTGGCCATCGGCGGCGCGCAGCAGGTGCTGGGCGTAACGCCCGACCTCACCTGTATAGGCAAGCCCGCCGGCGGAGGGATACCGATGGGCGCCGTGGGCGGACGCGAGGACGTGATGTCGGTGGTCGGCGCGCTCGACCCCAGGGCCGAGCACTTCGGCCCGCTCTTCCCCATGGGCTCGTTCTGCGCACACCCGCTGGCCATGGCAGCCGGCATTGCCTTTATAGAGGAACTCGAAAAGGGCAATTACATCCAGAACTCCATCGACCGCGCCGCAGACCTGGCCAGGGGCATCAACGAAATAACGGCCCGCCTGAAGATGGACGTCTCGGCCCACGCCATCTACAGCATCGTGCATTTCGGCCTCAACGGCAAGTTCGACATGAGCCAGGTGCTGGAGGTCTTCGAATTCGACCTCATGATCAGGCTGGGGCTGCTGCTGGGAAACCCGGGAGTGGTGGTGTTGCCCGGCCATGTTTACATGTCGGGCGTGATGACGGAGAAAGATATACAGAAGAGCCTGGCCGCGTTTGAGAAAGCTTTCAGTATCTACAAGTAGGGCCCGCAACCGGGCTGGGCATGCGGAAAAATAACGCTGTTGACAGGTAAAGTATAAAATGTATAATAACTTCGACCCCGGGCAGAAGTTGTACAGGTTGAGTGGTTTAGCACAGAAGTATTCTTAGGAAGGAGACTGATTTCACACATGCCGTATAAAAATATTCTTGTTGTGGGGGGAGGCGCGATCGGGGGCATAACAGCAGCCCTGCTGACACAAAAAGGTGAGAACGTGATCGTGCTCGACGCCGATAAAGAGCACGTCAATTGCATGAACAGGGGACTTGAGATAAGCGGCTTCAGGCAACTACAGATTCCGGTGAAGGCCATGCTGCCAGGGGAATTCACAGGCAAGGACTACGCCGGGTGGGCCGATATCGTACTGCTGGCCGTGAAGGGACTGCACACTGAGAAGGCCCTGACCTCGGTCCTGCCTTCGATAGCGAAAACGGCGCCGGTGGTCTCGCTGCAAAACGGCATCAACGAGGAGACCATAGCAAAAATCGTGGGCATCGAGCGCACCATCGCCTGCAGCATCACCTGGGGCAGCACCAACAAGGGCCCCGGGCAGCTGATGCAGACCACGGACGGAGGTTTTATCATCGGCCAGTGGCCAACCGGGAAGAACAGCATGGTGGATGAGACCGCAGCTCTTCTTTCCGGGGCCTTCCCCACGGAGGTTTCCGACAATATCATCGGGGACCGCTGGACCAAGCTCCTGATCACGGTCTCGCTGACCGGCGTGGGCACCACGGCCGGCCTGACCTACGGGGAGGTGATCGACAACGAGACAGCCCGCAAGGTGGCCGTCACGGTGATCACCGAGACCTACGACGTCGGCATCAAGGCAGGGGTGAAGTTCGCCGACCTGATGGGAGTTTCACCATCCATCGTCCTGGTGCGCAACAGGGAAGATTTCGAAAAGGCAACCAAATTGCTGGAGTTCGGTTTCGCCAACCACCGCGCCACCAAGCCCTCCATGTGGCAGGACATCGAAAAGGGACGCAAGACCGAGGTGGATTTCGTCAACGGATACGTCGTCAGGAAGGGCAAAGAGGTGGGACTGAAGACGCCGGCCAACGAACTGGTGACCAGGGTGATAAGGGAAATCGAGGACGGGAAGAGGAAGCCCTGCCTGGAGAACCTCAAGGAATTCAATAGTATAACCGCGTATATTAAATAACATTTTATTAAGGAGGTTGGACAAAACATGGCAAATAAACTCATCATCCAGGTTTGCCCCATCGGGTCAAACACGCTGCACGAGGATACCCCGGGTATCCCCAAGTTCGGCAAGCGCACACCTTACCTGCCCATAACCCCGCAGGAAGTGGCCGTGGAAACCAAGCGCTGCTACGACGCCGGCGCCTCGCTGGTGCACATCCACGCCAGGGACACCAAGACCAAGCTGGCCACCCCCGATATTAAAGTCTGGGGCGAGATGGTCTCCGACATCCGGGCCAAGTGCCCCATCCTGATCGAGGCCGGCGGCGGCATCGGAGTCTGGGTCATCTACGAGACCTTCGAGCTGATCCTGCCCGACACCGCGCAGAAGCTGGCCCTGCTTGATATCGTGCCGGAGCCCGATATGCTGACCGTGAACATGGGCACCTTCGAATTCTCAATCGGCAAATACGGCGGAGCCATATTCTCCAACAACTACGAGTACCAGAAGAAGGCCATTGAAGGCATCAAGAAGAAGGGCTGGGGCCTGGAGCTGGAGATCTACGACATCAGCCACCTCCACAACACCTACCGCCACATCGAAGACGGTACTCTCAGCCAGGACGATCATTTCCACCTGGACTACGCCATGGGCATAGAGGGCGGCATGCCTTCCAGCCCCGAGATGCTGATGTTTGCCGTGCAAGAGGGCAAGAGGCTTTTCCCCAAGGCGCACTGGCAGGCACTGGGCATCGGCAAGGACGAGTTCTCCATGATCACCATGGCCATGATCCTGGGCGCGAGCAGCGTGCGCGTCGGACTGGAGGACAACATCTACATCAGGCATGGTGAGCTGGCCAAGAGCAGCGCACAGCTTGTTGAAAAAGCAGTCAAGATAGCCCGCGAACTGGACTTCGAAATAGCCAACGTCGAGGAAGCCAGGCAGATGCTGGGCATCAAGAAAAAGTAACAGGGGTAACTACAAAATAATAAAAGTAGGTGAGCAGGATGGATAATCAGCCCGCCGCGAAACGTTACGAACTGCCTTCAGGTGCCCGGCTGTATATATTCGTCCTGCTCTTCCTGCTTTACTTCTTCGATTACGTAGACCGCACCGTGGTCACCTCCCTGTTCCCCTTTATCCAGAGGGACTGGGGCATATCGGATGCTGAGTGCGGCATGCTGGTTTCCGCGGTCTACTGGGCCATCCTCATCTTCACCTTCCCCGTATCCGTACTGGTTGACCGCTGGAGCCGCAAGAAGACCATCGGGCTGATGGCTGTATTCTGGAGCATAGCCACGGCGGCCTGCGCCTTCATGCCCAATTTCAAGGCGCTGTTCGGCGCCAGGACCGCCATCGGCATAGGCGAGGCAGGCTATGCACCGGGCGGTTCCGCCATGATCTCAGGTTTGTACCCCGAGGAGAAGCGCGCCCGCATGTTCGGCCTGTGGAACGCTTCCATACCGCTGGGCAGCGCAGTGGGCATTGCGCTGGGCGGGGTCATCGCCAAGAACCTGGGCTGGCAGCACGCCTTCGGCCTGGTAGCTATACCTGGCCTGATCGTGGCCATACTGTTTTTCTTCGTCAAGGACTACAAAACCGTTGAGCTGACCAAGACAGTTGATGCGGACAAGGGCTCAACAAAGAAAAAGATGAGCTTCGGCGATATCAGCAGGGGCTTCCTCAGGACACCATCGCTGTGGTTCACATATTTTGGCTTCGCCGCGGTCGTATTCGTGACCACCTCGATCATCACCTGGCTGCCGACCTATTTCTTCCGTGCCGGGGGTATACCCGAGGACCAGGCCGGCCTGCGCGCCAGCGCCATCATGGCACTGGCGGTCATCGGGGCGCCGCTGGGCGGCTTCCTGGCCGACCTGTGGTACCGCAAAAATCTGAGGGGACGGCTGCTGTTTTGCGCCATATCTGTCCTGATCGCGGCTGTGTTCGTTTACCTGGCATTTTCACTTCTTGAAGGGATGGGCCAGTACATCATGCTGCTATGTGTGGGGATCTCAATAACGTGCTTCATCCCGGCGGCGCTGGCCGTCTGCCAGGACGTTGTCCACGCAGGGTTGCGCGCTACCTCCGTCGCCCTGGCCGTCATCATCCAGCACCTGCTGGGCTCATCGCTGGGACCGATAGTGACGGGGGCTTTCTCCGACGCCTACGGCATCAAGACCGCCATGACCTTCCTGCCTATCTATCTGCTGGTTGCCGCAGTGCTCTTCTTCGCCGGCTCTTTCTTCTATAAGAAAGATTACGCAAAGGTGGAGAAAATAGAGCTTCAAATGGAAGCCTGATATCGATGACGGGAGGGGCACCCCCCGGCATCATCACAACCATCCATTTGCACATCTAAATCTATAGAATATTGTATATTTCTATAGATTTCTATATTATTTATCTTCCAACGGTTATCCAGCATCCAACCTATTTGGGATTGATGCCGTGAAGAAAGCAGATCTAATCAGCATAAGTGAAGCCAGCCAGATGCTGGGGGTCAACGAGGCCACCCTGCGTCAATGGACGGACGAGGGCAAGCTCAGTGCATTCGTGACCCCGGGCGGACACAGGCGCTATTCAAAATCCGACCTCAAAAAACTCACCAGGCCCAACCATAGGGTGCTCGGCATCAGGGACCTGGTAAGCGAGATTGAAGATACCACGCCCCGCCACAGGGAAATCGCCCGCGGCTTCCTGGACAACGCACCTGCGTCCGTCCGGCCGGGAGAGGAAGGACAAAGAC